>Ga0265294_10002428_pt1 | contig 24476 bp, 19 predicted proteins | sample MunlanPumphouse3_FD_192504 | JGI IMG/M metagenome (GOLD analysis project Ga0265294, IMG submission 192504) | Groundwater microbial communities from a municipal landfill in Southern Ontario, Canada - Pumphouse #3 | ecosystem: Environmental > Aquatic > Deep subsurface > Groundwater | place... | reverse complement strand
AAAGGCGGAGCCTTTAATCCATAAGCTACAGCAACACCGATTGCTGCTCCCGTCATCTGACTGCAAATAGGCCATACTGTTTCAGTTAAAAAAGAAATACCAAACTTTTTGCCAATGGTATTGAGAATTGTACCTATCAGCAAGGATGCAAAAAGACCATAAGCCATTAACCCCAATGCCTCAATTAGGTATCTTTGAACAGAAATCTCAATATTCTTTTTTCTAAGAAAACTTTTAAGTTTTGAATCATTTTCCGATTCGTTTTTTTTACTCATTTTTATCCCTCTATTAGTAAATTATCTTCTTATCTTATATTTTAAAAAGCATGAGCTTTCATGCTTTCTACATTTCTCTTCTGCCTTCCATTGCTCTCATGAGAGTTACTTCATCGGCATATTCTATGTCTCCGCCTACCGGGATTCCGTGGGCTATACGGGTTACCTTTATTCCCATAGGCTTTATGAGTCGGGATATGTAAACAGCCGTTGCTTCTCCTTCAATTGTAGTGTTGGTTGCTAAAATTACTTCTTTTATATCTGTATTAAGCCTTGATATTAAACTTTTAATATTAATTTCATCAGGACCGATTCCATCAAGTGGAGAAATTGTTCCATGAAGAACATGGTATAAACCCTTGTACTCTTTGGTTCGCTCCATGGCTGCAATATCTCTTGCATCTTCAACAACACATATGGTTGAACGGTCTCTTTTTAAACTGATGCAAATGCTGCATAGCTCGCCTTCAGTTAAGTTTCCGCACGTTTGACAATGTTTTGTATGCTTTTTTGCATTGACTATAGCTCTTGCCAGCTCCACAACATCGCTGCCCTTCATTTCCAAAATATAAAAGGCAAGTCGCTGAGCAGATTTCCTGCCTATTCCCGGAAGTTTTGCCAGTTCTTCTATAAGTTTCGTAATAGGCGCTGTGTATTGCTCCATTACATTAACCCTGGTATGTTTACTCCGCCTGTTACCTTTTTCATTTCGCTTTCCATCATTTCATCAGCTTTTCTGAAAGCTTCATTAATGGCAGCCACAATCATGTCTTCAAGCATTTCCACATCATCCCCATCTACTACTTCCGGATCTATTTTAAGTTCAAGCAAGGCTTTCTTGCCGGTTACCTTAACTGAAACAGCTCCTCCTCCTGATGTTGCTTCTACTTCTCTTTGTTCAAGTTCTTTTTGCATGTCTTCCATTTGTTTTTGCATTTTTTGAACCTGTTTCATCATATTGTTCATATTTCCGCCGCCGGGCATACCCATGGGCATTTTTCTACCTTTTGCCATTTTAATCCTCCTGTTTATATTCTACTATTTCTCCAAACTCATTTTTTAAATCTTCATATACATCTTTTATAGTTGTTTTTGGAGTTTCATGTCTTACTTCTTTTTCTGTAATAAAATCAACTTCACACTTTTCATTTAAAAACCGGCTTAAAATCTGTTTGAATTCTTCCTTATTTTTAGTCTGATTTGCAGCGTTTATATGAAATGTAAATTTCGGGTTAAATTCAAATACAGCTTTTTTGTTTATCACCTTTGTAAGCTTGGCCTCTCTTATAATGGCCTGCAGTCCTGCATTTTCGTTTCTGATTTCTTTAAGTAAAGACTGCCATCCATTTATTATGATATTAAAAATTGCTTCGTCACTTTTATTTTCCTGCTTATTTTCAATGGCTTCTTCTTTGTTTATTTTTATCTTTTCACCTTTTTCTGTATTTACTGTCTTATGGGCCTTTACTGTATTTTTTGTTCTTTCAATGTTTTCTACACTTTCCAGTTCTTTTTTTATCTTAGCAGGTTCATTTCTTGCTGTGTCTTTAGACTGATATTTACCATTTAAACTGTTTTCTATGTTTTCAATTCTTTTGACTAATTCATCCATATTTACATAATTTACATTATGTAACATCTTTATAAGCTTCGTTTCTAAAAGAACTCTTGGATTTAATGCTCTCTTGCACTCTGACTGTGCTGTCGAAAGCTCCTCTATTATTCTAACTATTTCGTCAACAGAAATTTTTTTGTTTAATTCTATAATTCCATTCGCTTCATCTTCAGAAATTCTCATTAAATTATCGGAAGAATTTGTTGTTTTTATTATAAGCATATTTCTAAAACAAATAATTAGTTCATCAAGAAAAAACGTAAGCTCTTTCCCGCTGTTTAAAATATTGTCAACTAAAGACATGGTTCTTGCAATATTCTTGTCAACTATTGCATCAGCTGCTTCTAAAACAACCTGGTAATTGACTGTTCCCAATAAATCTATTACGGTTTCATAATCAACTTGAGAATTAAAGGATATGCATCTGTCCAAAATGCTTTGAGCATCTCTCATTGCCCCTTCTGAATTTGCTGCAATCAATTTCAATGCTTTTTCTTCGTAATCTATTTTTAATTCATTACAGATTTTTTCCATATTTTCTGAAATAATATCAGCCTTAATTCTCTTTAAGTCAAATCTCTGGCATCTGGATAATATTGTAGCAGGAATTTTCTGAGGCTCTGTAGTTGCAAGTATGAATAAAAGGTGTTCCGGCGGCTCCTCCAAGGTTTTTAATAGAGCATTAAAGGCACCTTTTGACAGCATATGTACTTCATCAATTATATATACCTTGTACTTGCTTTTAACAGGCAAAAACATTACTTTGTCCCTAAGTTCTCTTATGTCATCCACACCATTATTTGATGCTGCATCCATTTCAATAACGTCCATATTGGTTTCATCCAATATACTTTTGCATATTTCGCATTCATTGCATGGATTTCCTTCATGACTATTTAAACAGTTAACAGCTCTTGCAAATATCTTGGCAGTGGATGTTTTCCCGGTACCTCTTATTCCGCTGAAAAGATAGGCATGGGCTATATTATGAGACATTATTTGATTTTTCAATGTCCTTGTCACATGCTCCTGACCTAAGACATCATCAAATACTTTAGGACGGAATTTTCTGTATATTGCTTGATGAGACATATACACCACCTGAACTTTGTAATTTTTTTTAATTATAGCATAAAATATTTTTTTTAACAACTACCGATATTGAAAAATAGGTAGGTAGGGACAATCTTTTCGGGTAAGAGGAATGTCCCCAAACTAAAAGGCAATTTAAGGTTTCCCCTAAATTGCCCTAAGTACATCATTCCATGCCGTACTTCTTTTTAAACCTGTCAACTCTACCGCCTTTATCAACAAACTTCTGTTTGCCGGTAAAGAATGGATGGCATTCCGAACATATTTCAACTCTAATTTCGTCCAATACCGACCCGGTTTCAAATGTATTTCCACATGCACATTTTACAGTAACAGTTTTATAATTGGGATGTATTTCTTTTTTCATACCGTTCACCTCTTTCTAAGCTCTATATAAAAGTATAATCTTCAATTTACCTTGAGTATTATAACATAAGGTTTTATATAATACAATATTTAATTTTCTAAAATTAATAGTATCTATCATTTAAGTCTGACTTAATTTTTTCGATATTCAAAATCTGAGAAGCTTGTTTAACAAATTCATCATTTGTCTTGGTTCGAATCAATCCTTCAATTATTCTTTCGGTAACGTCTGCAGTTGAAAAATTGCTCATTGCTTTTCTTAATTGCCATATTGTCTGCATTTCTTCATTACTAAGCAGCATTTCCTCTCTTCTCGTACCGGATTTATTTATATCAATGGCAGGGAATACTCTTTTTTCTGAAAGCTTCCTGTCTAAGTGGATTTCCATGTTGCCGGTGCCTTTGAATTCTTCAAATATTAAATCATCCATCTTGCTTCCTGTTTCAATTAAAGCGCTGGCAAGTATTGTAAGACTTCCGCCATTTTCAATATTTCTGGCAGCGCCGAAAAACCTCTTCGGCCCGTACAAGGCTCCCGGATCAAGACCCCCTGACAATGTCCTTCCCGTAGGAGTAATAGTAAGGTTATATGCTCTGGCAAGTCTTGTAATGCTATCTAATAAAATAACTACATCTTTCCCATGTTCGACAAGCCTTTTTGCCCTGTCTAACACCATTTCCGCTACTTTAATGTGATTTTTTGGCAATTCATCAAAAGTTGAATAAACAACGTCGCCTTTTACATTTCGTTTCATATCCGTTACTTCTTCAGGACGTTCATCTATTAAAAGCATAATAATTTCAATTTCAGGATAATTTGCTGCTATACTGTTTGCCATGTTTTTTAAAATTGTTGTTTTACCGGCCTTAGGAGGAGCTACGACCATCCCTCTTTGCCCTCGTCCTATGGGGGCAATTAAGTCAATAATCCTCATTGCAATATCTATGTGTGATATTTCTAACTTGATTCTTTTATTAGGATAAATGGGGGTAAGCGTATCAAATTCTTTTCTGTTTCTTGCTAATTCAGGATTCTCGTCATTTACTTCCTTAACATAAAGCAAAGCTTTAAATTTCTCTCCTTGTTTCGGAGGTCTTGTAATACCTGAAACTTTATCACCGGTTTGCATATGAAATCTTCTGATTTGAGAAGGAGATATGTAGACATCGTCATCGCTGGTTAAATAATTATGGGTTCTTAAAAAGCCATAGCCATCAGAATGGGTTTCGAGTATACCTGTTACCTTTAAGGCTTCTGTACCGCTGGATTCAATTTCTTCGACTATTTTATCAGGTAATTCCACAGTTTGTTTCGTTTGTTCCGATTCTTCTTTGCGTTCAGAGTTTTCCAATTTGTTGACTTTTTCGTTATTTTCGATATTATTTGTTTCAATTTCATTTAATTTTAAAATCAATTCTTCTTTCTTATATTTATAGGCATCATGTAAACCTTTTGACTTAGCTAATTCTTTTAATTCAAAAAGTTTTAAACTTCTAAGCTCCATATGGCCTCCTTGCATATTTAATTAATCAACATTATGGAAAAATACGGATAATTTTCGATGAGTGTTTAGATAATATCATTTTATATTGCTTTAGTCAAGAAAATAATTGAAAAATAGCTAAATTTAATAAGTTACAAATTGTTAATTTTTTAACTATTGATTATGGTGCCCATTGATATTATAATAATTATATATATATACGAGGTATAAAATGACTGAATTAAAAGTTTGTGTAGGAAGTGCATGTCATTTAAAAGGCTCTTATGAAGTAATAGATGCTTTTAAATGTTTAATAAGAAATAGAAATGTTTCAAACAAAGTTGAAATAAAAGCGGCCTTTTGTCTTGGTCACTGCACGGAGGCTGTATCAGTTAGTTTAGACGGAATAATTTATTCTGTAACCACTGATAATGCAGTCGAGTTTTTTGATAAATATGTTATGAACAGTGTGAGGAGATTATGAGAATACTTGATTTTTACCCTACAAATTGTAAAAACTGCTACAAATGCGTGAGACATTGTTCGGTTAAAGCTATTAAAATGATAAATGACCAAGCACAAATAGTAGAAGAAAAATGTATAGCATGCGGTAATTGTTTTTTGGTATGCCCTCAAAATGCAAGAAATATTCACAGTGATTTGGAAAATGTAGAGAATGCATTTCAACAAGGGAAAAAAATAATAGTCTCAATTGCACCCTCATACATTGGTGTTTATGACGAACCTTATAAGCTTATATCTGTGTTGAAATATTTAGGAGCATACTTAATTGAAGAAACAGCAATTGGTGCGGAACAAGTGTCCAAGCTATACAGCGAATATATTAAAACAACAAAGAAGAACAATGCTATTACGACATGCTGTCCAACTGTCAATATGATGATACAGAACTATTATCCTAATTTAATCAAATATTTAATGCCTATTGATTCACCTATGGTGGCTCATTGCAAAATGATTAGAAAAAGACATGGAAATGACGTTTATATCGTATTTTTAGGTCCCTGTATATCTAAAAAATGCGAGGCTTACGGATACCAGCTTTCAGGAGTTATGGATGCAGTAATATCCTTTGAAGAAATAGACAAGCTAATGGAATCAAGAAATATTAATATATCTGAATTTGAAGAAAGTTATCCTGATTTGGAAGGAAATTATAAAGGAAAAAAATATCCTTTAGACCAAGGTATATTGTCAGGGATAAGCCATATTGTAGAAAACAGTAAATTTACCCCTGCAACAATTTCAGGCATAGATAATCTGAAAAAGGCCTTTGATGCTCTATCTAATGAAGAAATAACCAATGTATTAATAGAGGCTAACAGCTGTGAAGGAGGATGCATTGGAGGTCCTGCTGTGCCTAAGAAGAGCAGAAATATATATGTAAGAAAAATTCGAGCAAAAAACAAAATTCAAATATTAAAAGAGAAAATTAATAAGAATTATACCTTGGAAGATAAGAATTTAAATTATATCAGGAATTTTAGAAATAAGCAGTATATACATCCGCATTTTACTGAAGAAGAAATAAAAAACGTTTTAGAGCAAACAGGTAAACATGATAGATCTGATGAATTAAACTGTGGTGCATGCGGATATGATACATGCCGAGATAAAGCTATATCTGTATTGGAAGGCCTTTCTCATCCGCAAATGTGCATGCCTTACATGAGAAGCGAGGCAGAAAAAATTTCAAATATATATTTTGAATATTCTCCAAGTATAATACTGATTGTTGATTTAGACCTTAATATACTTGATTTAAATCCCGTGGGTGAGAAAGCATTTAACATTAGTGTTTCCTCTGTTAAAAGCCAACCCCTTTCATCCATTATTCCGGATAAAGATTTTAAACACGTTCTAAGAACTGAAGAAAACATGGAAGGACGTAAATTAAATCTTGAAAAATACGGTTTAACGGTTTATGAGCGAATTATTTATTTACCTAAAAATAAAATATTATTCGGCATACTAAATGACATTACTAACGATGAACTTAAGAAAGAACAAATAACAAACTTTAAAATGAATACCTTGGAAACAGCGGATAAAGTAATAGAAAAACAAATGAGGGTGGCCCAAGAAATAGCAGGGCTGCTTGGTGAAACAACGGCTGAAACAAAATCAGCTTTATTGAAACTCAAAAAAGTTGTTTTAGAGGAAAATAAATAATGAAATATTTCTTTGATATAAATTATAAAAGTATAAATAAGCATACTGAAGAGTTATGCGGTGACAAGGTTGAATATTTGTATGACGATGACGGTATTATTATTGTTTTATCAGATGGTTTAGGAAGCGGTGTTAAAGCTAATATTTTAGCAACAATGACTACGAAGATAGCCGTAACCATGTTGAAAGAAAGAGCATCCATAGATGATACCATCGAAACAATCATAAAAACCCTTCCTGAATGCAAGGTTAGAAAATTAGCTTATTCAACTTTTACAATAATAAAAATTGATAAAAACAATAATGCATATATTGCTGAATATGATAACCCTCCTTATTTTTTTTATTCTCACAAAAAATTTATTCCAATTGAAAAAATGGAGCGTGTAATTGGAAATAAAAAAATCTATGAATCCAATATTCAGCTTGAAATGGGAGATACTCTTTGTGTGGTAAGCGATGGGGCAATTCATGCAGGAATAGGACAAATGCTTAATTTAGGCTGGACTTGGGATGAAATTAATGAGTACTTAAAGGAATTAAACAATTTAAACCATTCCTCACAGCTTATTAACGGTAATTTTATTGGCGTGTGCAACAACTTATACAACAATATGCCCGGTGATGATACAACCATATTAACTTTGAAAGTGAGAAAGCCGGAAATCATAGATGTTTTCATTGGACCTCCAGCAAGTAAGAACAATGATATATTTCTTTCTGAAATTATGAAAACAAGTCCTAATATTAAGATAATATGTGGCGGCACTACTGCTCTTATTGCAGAAAGAGAATTAGGATTAAGTTTAGAAGTGGATATAGATTCTATGAAAGAAGATGTTCCACCCATTGCATATATGGAGGGTTTTGATTTAGTTACGGAAGGAGTTCTGACTTTAGGAAAAACCTTGGAAAATATAAAAAAATTAAATAATTCTAAATATGAAAATATAATTGACTGCAATGAATATGACGGCTGCTCCCTCCTTACGAAATTACTTACAGATGTAGGTACCCATATGAATTTTTATTTGGGAAGTGCCGTGAACCCTGCTCATCAAAATCCAAATTTTCCGGTCGACTTCAACATTAAAAAAAATATAATAGACAACTTGGTAGCTGAACTAAAAAAAGCAGGTAAAAAAATAGAAATAATTAATATTTAATTTCCCCTTTTTAGTAACAATATATTAGATGTTTGCCATGATGCTTTTTTAACAACCGGTTGACTATATTGAATTAATACGGTAAAATAAACATAGGCAAAAAATTATAATGGAGGTTAAAATGGAGAAATTAATTATTACTGCTTGCCTTACGGGAGCAGAAGTTACAAGAGAGCAACAACCGAATTTACCGATTACACCGGATGAAATTGCTGAAGCTGCATATGAATGCTTCTTAGCAGGGGCATCTATGGTACATGTTCATGCCAGGGATGAAGAGGGTAATCCTACTCAGGACTATGCGTACTACAAAGCAATCAAAGAAAAAATTGAAGCTAAATGCAACATTATATTCCAACCATCTACAGGCGGAGCAACATGGCACACACCCGAGCAAAGAATGCAGCCTATAGAATTAAAGCCTGAAATGGCAACGCTCAGCATGGGAACATGCAATTTTGCAGATGATGTATTCATGAATACAGAAGAAAATATTAAAATATTTGCAAAACGTATGAATGAACTTGGAGTTAAACCGGAATTGGAATGTTTTGAAAAAGGAATGGTTGACACTTCAATAAGGATGGCTAAAAAAGGTATATTAAACACACCCATGCACTATGATTTTGTACTTGGAGTACCGGGCGCAATGGGAGCAGAACTTCGAGATTTATTGTACATGGTAGAATCAATTCCTGCAGGCTCTACATGGACTGCTGCTGCAGTAGGAAGATTCCAGCTTCCTATAAATATGGCAACAATAATATTGGGCGGTCATGTAAGAACAGGATTTGAAGATAATATTTATTATAAAAAGGGCGAAGTTGCCAAATCAAACGCTCAATTAGTTGAAAGAATTGCAAATCTGTCAAGAGAATTTGGTCGTGAAGTTGCAGCACCTGACGAAGCGCGTATAATATTAGGACTGAAATAAATGAGAGAACGGCTCGCCGTTCTCTTTTTTTATCTTCTTAAACCCTAACACTCCATAGCCAGCTCTACAAGCTTCACTATTAGCTCCTTGTATTCAATACCTATTTTTTTAAGCATTGAAGGATATCTGCTTAAACCCGTAAGGCCGGGGATAGTATTTATTTCATTTAAGTATATTTCATTTTCCGGAGTTAAAAACATATCAACTCTGGAAAGTCCTCTGCAGCCTAATGCCTTATACGTCTTTGCAGCAATTTCCTTTGCCTGAGCTTTTAACTCATCGCTTATTCGGGCAGGACAATATATTTTTGAATTATGCTGAGAATATTTTTCAACATAGTCAAAAAAGTCGTTTTTGGTATCTATTTCATCAACTTCTCCAATTAACAGCTCTTCGTTGCCTACAACAGCACAGCCTATTTCAAATCCTTCAATATTTGACTCAAGAACTACTTTCCTGTCGTATTGAAAGGCTTCCATGATTCCTTTTTCAAATTCATCATAGTTTCTGACCTTGCTTATGCCAATGGAAGAGCCGTTGTTGGCAGGCTTGATAAACATGGTAAGGGAAAGCTTTTCAAAAGCCTCTGTATATAAGTTTTTTATATTTAAGTTTTTATGATTTACTACGGACATAAAAGGAGCAGTTTTAATTCCTGACATTTCGCATATCATATGTGTATATTCCTTGTCCATAGAAACAGCCGATGAAGTCATATCGCAGCCTACAAAAGGAATGCCGGACATCTGGCACATTCCCTGAATTGTGCCGTCTTCTCCGTTTCTACCGTGAAGAACGGGAAAGATACAGTCTATCTCGATTTTTTCATAGGTATTATCTGTTTCATTCAGTTTAATAAATCCTCTAAACTCATCCATACTCAGCAACACAGGACTTAACTGACCCTTATGCCAAGTATCGTCATTTATTTTATCTGTGCCTCCTTCGTAATGAAGCCACTTACCTTCTGTTGTTATTCCTATCAATATTACTTCATACAGTTCTTCAGGAACATTGTCTATAATGGCAGCCGCTGAATGCAATGAAACGGAATATTCATCAGACTTGCCTCCAAATAATATGGCTAATTTTGTTTTATTCATTTTCCCACTCCTTTAATTTATTTGCTATATATTCAAGTTTTAAAAACCTTGAGCCCTTAACTAAAATTGTACAATCTTCCATTAAATATTTCTTTAAATATAAAGCTGCCGCTTCTTTTGTATCAAATTCAACTATGTTTTTTATATTTGTATTTTCCTTAGCAGCTTTAGCTATGTACTTAGCTTCTTCACCAATGGTTATTAATTCATCAATATTATGTTGCGATAAACTTTTCCCTACATTGTAGTGGATATCATGGCTCATTTCTCTGTAGCCAAGCATGTCCCCCAATACTGCAATTTTCTTTTTTGACTTGAATAATTCAAAAATATCTAAAGCAGCATTTATACTTACGGGATTTGATTTATAACAATCATTTAAAATATTACATTTGTTTATACTAATGATTTCATTTCTAAGACCTGTTTTTTCAATCTTTAATAATCCTGACTGAATTTCTTCTGAGTTCATTCCAAATTCCTGAGCAGCCAAAATTGCAGCCATGGCATTTAAAGCCTGATGTTTGCCTAAAATATCAATATGCAGCTCATCAAAGCTTTCATCACTCACTCTGATTGTAATACCGTCCAAGTCTTGATTAAATTCCTTCAGCCATATGGTATTGTTTTTATTTAAACCGAATGTCTGCTTTCTAATGCTTTCGTTAATTTCAGTATTTCTCACGGTTTCTTCAATCAACCTGTCATCACCGAAATAAATGAATAAGCCGCCATCTTTCATGCCTTTGACTATTTCAAGTTTTGCCTTGGCTATTTCTTCAATGGAAGGAAAATTATCAATGTGTACTAAACCTACGCTTGTTATAATTGCAACCTCAGGTTGTACCAAATCAGTTAAAAAATCAATTTCTCCCTTTCTTTCCATACCCATTTCTATAACAGCTGCTTCACAGTCTTCATCTAAGCTTAATAGTGTAAATGGCACTCCGATTTCAGTGTTGTAGTTTCCAATGGTTTTTTGTGTTTTATATTTTTGAGATAATATTGCAGCAGTAATGTCCTTTGTGGATGTTTTTCCGTTGCTGCCTGTCACTCCAATAATTTTTGTTGTTTTCAGCTTGTTTCTATAATATCTTGAAAGCTCCTGAAGTCCTTTTACGGTATCTTCAACTAAAATAACAGCAATATCATGGGGAGGATTTGGTTCATCTATATTCCACAATGTTGCTGCAGCTCCGTTTTTTATGGCATCTTTAACAAAGGTATGTCCATTTACTGTCATCCCCTTAATAGGTATAAAAAGATTGTTTCTTGTGACATTTCTTGAATCGATACTTACGCCTTTCATATGTTTGTCCAAATCACAAGTTCCTGTACATCGAGCATTTAATATATCCGCTGCTTCTTTTATTTTAATATTTATCATTTACAGACCCTTTCAAATTAGTTTACTCATTAATTATATTGTATATGGCAGGATTCTGCAAGGTACAAAAAAATTGCGTATAAAAAATGTCATCAAAAATCAATTAATTAAATTAAACTTCCTTTTAACGGCGCATAAGGAAATGTATGTTTTTAAATACATACATTTACAAGAAAAAGACAGGCGAGCCTGTCTTTTAGTTAATATCCTTCATTTACACCGGATAACTCAATATTTCATTTCAGCCAATCTTACATAGCCGTCATATCTGTCTTTAGCATCTTTTTCTGCTTTAGCATATAATTCTTCAGCAATTTCAGGGAATGAAGTTTTCAATGATGCATATCTTACTTCACCTTCAAGATATTCTCTGAATGATGCAGATGGTGCTTTAGAATCTAATACAAATGGATTCTTGCCTTCATCTCTAAGAAGAGGATTAAATCTGTACAAATGCCAGTATCCTGCTTCTACAGCTTTCTTTTCTCTGTCAACCGTCTTGCCCATTCCTGCTTTAATTCCATGGTTGATACATGGTGCGTAAGCAATAACCAATGATGGTCCTTGGTAGCTTTCTGCTTCTTTTATTGCTTTTAAGAATTGATTCATATTAGCACCGATAGCAACCTGTGCTACATATACATATCCATATGTTGTAGCAATTATGCCAAGGTCTTTTTTCTTAACTCTCTTACCTGCAGCAGCAAATTTAGCCACGGAAGCTGTAGGAGTTGCTTTTGAAGACTGCCCGCCTGTATTTGAATAAACCTCAGTATCAAGTACGAGTACATTCACATCTTCTCCTGATGCCAATACATGATCTAATCCACCGTATCCAATGTCATATGCCCATCCGTCACCACCGATTATCCACTGTGATTTCTTAACAAGATAATCTTTTTTATCTAATATATTCTTTACTGCTTGAGCACATTCTTTACACGGCTCAAGTCCTTCAAGAACTTCAAGAACTTTTGCGCTTGCTGCTTTTGATTCTTCGCCTAATTCTCTGTTTTCAATCCATTGTTGTATTGCTTCTTTTAATTCAGGCTTTGCATCCTTTTCTAATAACTCTTCCATTGACAATTGAATGCCGTCTCTCATTTGTCTTACTGCTGTTGCCATTCCATAACCGTATTCAGCATTGTCTTCAAACAATGAATTTCCCCAAGATGGTCCTCTGCCGTTTGCATCCTTTGTATATGGAGTTGATGGTGCAGATGCTCCCCAAATTGATGAGCAACCTGTTGCATTTGCAATCATCATTCTGTCGCCAAACAATTGAGTAATAGTTTTTACATATGCAGTTTCTCCGCAGCCTGCACATGCTCCTGAAAACTCAAAATAAGGTTTACAGAATTGGCTTCCCTTAACTGACACTTTATCCATTAAATTATCTTTAATTGTCACTTTATCAATAGCATATTTCCAGTTTGGTATTTCTCTTTCTACTTCTTCTGCAATAGGAGTCATTACCAAAGCTTTATTGCCTTTTTTACCCGGGCAGATATCTGCACAGTTTCCGCAACCCGTGCAATCCAATGTACTTATTTGAATTCTGTATTCTAATCCATCCAAGCCTTTGCCTATGGCTTTAATAGTTCCAAAGTTTACAGGTGCATCAGCTTTTTCTTTTTCATCCAGCAATGTAGGTCTTATAACAGCGTGTGGACATACAAATGCACATTGATTACATTGAATACAATTTTCAGAATACCATTTTGGAACTGTTGTCGCAATTCCTCTCTTTTCATAAGCAGCTGTTCCATGAGGGAATGTACCGTCTTCTCTGTCTGCAAATGTACTTACTGGTAATTTGTCCCCTTGTTGTCTGGTCATCACGTCTGCAACATTCTTTATAAATTCAGGCTTTTCATCTTCTGTGAAAGGTACTGCTAATCCGCTGTTTGCTTTATTGTCATCAGCAGCATTTTTCCATGCTTCAGGTATATCTATTTTAACAAGCTCAGTAATACCTTTACCAACAGCAACTTTATTCATTTCTACTATTTTCTCACCCTTTTTACCATAGGATTTTTCAATAGCATCATTCAAGTATTTAACTGCATCATCTATAGGAATAACATCTGCTAATTTAAAGAATGCAGACTGGATAATCATGTTTGTTCTGTTACCAAGTCCTATATCTTGAGCTATTTGTGTTGCATTTATTGTATAGAAATTGATGTCATTCTCAGCTATATATTTTTTGTACTTGGCAGGTAAGTTTTCATCCAACTCATCCTTTGACCACAAAGTGTTTAATAAGAATGTTCCGCCTTTTTTTAATCCTTCAACCACATCATATTTATCTACATATGATTGCTGTGAAAGTGAAACAAAGTCTGCTTCATCTATTAAGTAAGTTGATCTAATAGGTGATTTACCGAATCTTAAGTGAGATACAGTAACACCGCCTGATTTTTTGGAGTCGTATGAAAAATAACCCTGTGCATACATATTTGTATAGTCACCAATGATTTTTATTGCATCCTTGTTAGCCCCAACTGTTCCATCAGAGCCAAGTCCCCAGAATTTACATCTTACTGTTCCCGGAGTTGATACATTTATAACTTCAGGAGTTTCCAAAGATTTAAATGTAACGTCATCAACAATACCTATTGTAAAGTCGTTCTTCGGTTCATCAGCTTTAAGATTGTCATATACTGCAAATATTTGTGCAGGAGTGGTATCTTTTGAGCCAAGACCATATCTTCCGCCTACTATTACAGGCGCATCTTTTTTGTTGTAGAATAATGATTTTACATCAAGGTACAATGGCTCTCCAACTGAACCGGGCTCTTTGGTTCTGTCTAACACTGCTATTTTTTTAACAGTCTTTGGTAAAACATTAAAGAAATATTTTGCTGAGAAAGGTCTGTATAAGTGAACTATAACTAAACCAACTTTTTCTCCTTTAGAATTTAAGTAGTCAATAACTTCCTTAGTTGTTTCTGTTACCGAGCCGATAGCAATTATTATGCGGTCTGCATCTTTTGCACCGTAGTAAACAAATGGTTTGTATTCTCTTCCTGTAAGCTTGCTCATTTCCTTCATATAATCATTAACTATATCAGGAACAGCATCATAATATTTGTTTGAAGCTTCCTTTGCTTGGAAGAAAATATCCGGATTTTGAGCAGTTCCTCTTGTAACAGGATGCTCAGGATTTAATGCTCTTTTTCTGAATTCATCAACAGCGTCCATGTCTACTAATTTGGCTAAATCTTCATAGTCAATAGTTTCAATTTTTTGAATTTCATGGGATGTTCTGAATCCATCAAAGAAATTAACAAAAGGTACCCTTGATTTAATAGCTGTCAGGTGTGCCACTGCAGAAATATCCATTACTTCCTGTACGCTTCCCGATGCTAACAGTGCAAAACCTGTTTGTCTTGCAGCCATAACATCTGAATGATCTCCAAATATTGATAAAGCGTGACCTGCTACTGCTCTTGCTGTAACATGGAATACTCCAGGGAGCAATTCTCCTGCAATTTTATACATGTTTGGAATCATTAAAAGTAATCCTTGGGAAGCAGTATAAGTTGAAGTTAATGCTCCCGCTTGTAATGAACCGTGAACAGCACCTGCCGCACCGGCTTCTGATTCAAGCTCAGTTACTCTTACTGTCTGCCCAAAAATGTTTTTCTGTCCATGTGCAGCCCAATCGTCAATAAACTCAGGCATGGGTGAAGAAGGTGTTATGGGAAAAATTGCTGCTACTTCAGTAAATGCATATGAAATATACGCTGCAGCGGTATTTCCATCCATAGTTTTCATAACTTTTGACATTTGTATCCTCCTATATTTATTTATAATTTTAACCATAAATATTGATTATTAAGACCAATACTCATTAAATTATATCTTAAATGAGTATTTAATGCAACACCAAAAAAAAAAGTTGCATTATTGTTTTTGAACCATATTTCGAAAATTTTTGTTATAAGTTTCAAGAGGATTAAACCCCAAAAGTTTCTGTCTGTAATTCTTAGCAGCTATTTCAATAATAGCTGCAGTATTTCTTCCCGGTCTAACCGGTATTATAACCGTGGGCACCTTAATACCTAATATTTCCGTAAGCTCTTCATCCTTGCCGATTCTGTCATACTCCTTGTTTTCATCCCACTTCTCCAAATCAACCACCAATTCTACAAACTGCTCAATCCTAATGGAACCTACGCCAAACAAATGCTGAATATCAAGTATTCCTATACCCCTTATTTCCATTAAGTGCCTGGTCAATTCAGGGCAAGTTGCTTTAAGTCCTCCCTCAACCTTTTTTATTATTACCGCATCATCTGCCACAAGCCTGTGACCTCTGTTTATTAACTCCAAAGCAGTTTCACTTTTACCAATACTGCTTTTCCCCCTTAATAATACTCCAACTCCAAATACTTCTAAACAAACACCGTGTAATGTTGTTTCTTCGGCCAATTCTTCTTCAAGGAAGTTAATCATTATATTGACTAATTTATCTGTTCTTTCATTTGATTTAAAAACAGGTCTTTTATATTTTTTAGCATAATAAATAATAACATCATCAACTTCCATTTCATTTGCCACAATTAATGCCGGTATAGGAAAGCTGAAAAATTTATCTAATCTTTCTTTTTTTACTTCTTCATCTATTGTTTCGATATATAAAATTTCTGCTTTTCCCATTATTTGAACTCTCTCAAAGGGAAACCATTCAAAATACCCTGCCATTTGAAGACCCGGTCTTACTATATCAGGTGTATATATTCTTGATTGAACATCCTCCGGATAATAAACCGGCTTTATTCCCGTGTAACTAACTAAATCTTCAAGTTTTACATACTGCATGTCTTATACCATCCTCTATATAAAGTGAAAACTATTTTCCCATCTTAATAAAATATTTATAAACTGATTCTGCTGCTTTAGTATTCATGCCGGGTACAGATGAAAGCTCATATACGCTTTTCGTTTTAATATTTTCAACAGAACCGAATTTCTTGAGTAAATTTATTTTTCTTTTTTCACCAATATTTTCAATATTATCAAGCTCTGATTTAAACAATGTCTTGTCCCTTAGGTTCCTGTGATACTCAATTGCAAACCTATGAGCTTCTTCCTGAATCCTGTAAATCAATTTATAAACTATATCAGCCTTTCTAAGTTCAATTTCCTTGTTTTGAAATATTAATCCTTTTGTTGTATGTCTATCATCCTTAATCATACCACAAACAGGAATACTTAAACCAAAATTTATTATTACCTCTTCTGCAATATTTGTTTGTCCCTTTCCGCCGTCAATTAAAATTAAGTCGGGCATTTTGTTGAAACCTTGCTTGCCATCTCCTAACCCTCTGTTAATTCTTCTTTCCAATACTTCTTCCATACTTTTATAATCATTTGGTCCCTCTACGGTCTTTATTCTGAAACGCCTATAATTGCTTTTGTTAGGAATCCCCTTTTCAAAAACAACCATTGAGCCGACAGATTGAACCCCTTGTATATTTGAGATGTCATAAGCTTCAATTCTTTCGGGTACTTCATCTAAATTTAAAATATTTTTCAGCTCTTCGATTGCCTCCATGCTTTCATCAATGTTTTTCTTTATTCTCTGACTTCCCTTTTCTAATATTTCAAGGGCATTTTTCTTTGTCATTTTTATAAGCATGCTCTTCTCACCTTTTACCGGAACTTTCAGAGTCACCTTATTTCCTCTTTTTTCGGACAAAAGTTTCTCAAAAACATCCATGTCTTCTATTTCGGTTTCAATATATATTTCTTTAGGAACATAAACTGTACCGGTATAAAACTGTGTTAAAAATGAGCTGATTATTTGTTCCCTTGTTTCATTTTCTATATTCATAAGCAAATAGTGCTCGCTGCCAATAATTTTACCGTTTCGAATGAAGAAAATCTGTATGCAGGCTTCTTCAATACCTAAGGCACTTCCTATAACATCTTGGTCTATACCTGCTTGAGAAACAACTTTTTGTTTTTCTGAAATTACTTCAAGTGCCTTAATCTGGTCTCTATACTTTGCGGCTTCTTCATATTCCATATTTTCTGAAGCTTCAATCATTTTTCCGTTTAATGATTTAATAATGTCATCACCGCCTGTCAAAAAAGCTGTTGCTTTGCCCACCTCTTCACTATATTCTTTTATGTCAACGTTTCCAGTACAGGGTGCCGTGCACCTATTTATATGATAATACATGCATGGTCTTTGACATTTCTTTGTGCCGTCAAGTTTTAAAGAGCATTTTCTAAGCTTGTATAAGTTTCCTATAATATCTATTATTTCATTTACGGCATAGGCACTTGGATAGGGTCCAAAATATTTTGCTCCATCCTTTTTTACTTCTCTGACTTTGTAAATCCTTGGATATTTTTCCTGAACAGATATTTTAATATATGGATATTGTTTATCATCCCTTAAAAGAGTATTGTATTTAGGCCTGTATTTTTTTATATAATTTGCTTCTAATATCAGTGCTTCAACTTCATTGTCCGTAATTATATATTCAAATTCATAAATATTTTTTATCATTGCCTGGATTTTAGGTATATGATTTTTTGAACGAAAATATTGTCTGACTCTTTTTTTTAAATTTTTAGCCTTGCCCACATATATTATTTCTCCAAAGGCGTTTTTCATCTGATAAACACCGGGGTTATCGGGCAGATTCTTCAATTCTTCCTGTATATTAAACATTTTAACTCCTGACATTTTATACATATATTATACCACGTTTTCCCCATTATTAACATAAATATTAAATTAATTTTGTATTAAAGATGCCTTAACGACCAGAGGGAGCAAATATTTTGGTGAATGAGACTGCGTAAGCTCAGGTTGACAGCCCAATTGGGTGTCAACAGTAATTGGAATATAAAAGCTGCTGCATTGCTATTATGCCAATGCAGCAGCCCTATATATCAATAACGTATTAAGTGAATTATAAATATTTTGCAGCATCCTTGTCAATTATCAATGTTACGTCATCATGAAGCTGCAATATGGAAGCCGGTACCTTAGGAGTGATTTTACCTTTTACTGTTTTTAATATTGCTTCAGCCTTTGATTCTCCTGAAGCAAGGAGTATTATTCTTTTTGCGGACATAATTGTTTTAATACCCATGGTTATTGCAGTCTTAGGCACACTTTCCATATTGTCAAAAAATCTTTTATTAGCTTCTATAGTTTCTTCAGTAAGTTTTACAATATGAGTGAATGGCTCAAGAAATTCCCCCGGTTCATTAAAACCAATATGACCATTTTGCCCGATACCAAGATACATTACATCCATCTGACCTGTTGTTTTTAATAAACCTTCATAATTTATACATTCCTGCTCCATATCTATTGCAGCACCGTTTGGAATATAAATATTTTCTTCTTTTATGTCTATATGAGAAAACAAATTTTCATTCATAAAATATCTGTAACTGTTTATGTTTGATTTATCCAATCCTACATATTCATCTAAATTAAATGTTCGCACACTTTGAAATGAAATGTTATCTTTATACTGATTAATTACTTCTTTATACATCCCAACCGGTGTTGACCCGGTAGGAAGTCCTAATATGGCATCATTTTTGTCTTTAATCGTATTAATTAAATAATCTGCTGCCAATTTGCTTATTTCTTCATAATTATTTTTGATTATAACTTCCATTTTTAATCCATTCCTTTCAATCCTTATTGATATTTGATTTGTGCACCTGAATTTATTTTTTGATAGTATCATAAAAAATGCAAATAAACAATAAAAGTTTAGCAACAAACAATCCTCAATTCCATGAAGCAGCATTAAGGATTGTTTAAAGTTATATTTAATTATCTTATAGGGCAAATCCCCGTATCACAGCTGTCGTTTCCTACATCCAATGCTTCTTCTTGAACTTCGTACTTACTCAAAAGGGATGGAATAAATGGTTTCATTTCTTTTACTCTTTTATTGTATTCTTCTTCCGTTATTGATTCATATGGCATAAGCTGATAAAAACTGTCATTCAATGAAAGGAAAGAAAGTGCCACAATATCATCCCAATTATCCCATACCCACTGCTCAACTTCATCCCATTCATGCTCTCTTACATGGATCGTAATGGAGCAATTATGCTGAACATAATTTTCCATAAATAATTTATAATTTTCCAACTGCTCAATTGCCGTTATATCATATTTAGTCCTTCCCACAGGAGCCTTCTGTGGAAACTCTATAACCTTTGTGGTACATGTTTTCATATCCTGTCCTACTTCCGGATATATCGGATAATCCAATTCTTCGCATACCTTAACCAAAGGATCGTGGCTGTTTATTCTTACTCTTCTTAAAAAATATGGTGCATGTGAATAATGAACACCGCTGGATACTCCCGGAAGCTGTGACAATGTACCTTCAGGTTTTATGGTAGTAACTAAAATAGGTGCTTTTTCACCAATTTCTCCGGCATATCTTTCTGCTTCATTGTGGGCGGCATCTCTAAGTTTTCTTAATAATGATGCCTGCTGCTCACTGTCAAGACCTACAGCATTAACCATGTCCTGCCATCCTGTAAGCGAGCATCCTGTCAGCTTATCTCTTTGCTGCACTCTATCCCACTGAGATAATTCAAGCTCCACACAGGTCATTCTGTAAGCAGCTCTTGATGACAGCCGCTGCGCCTGGATAAGCCCTCTTTCATCTAAGTTCCCGTTTTCATCAACAAATGCATAGACATTTATTGTTGTTAAATTACAAAGCCCCTTGTTATCAAGGAGTATTTCACCACAAGGATTAACTCCGTTCATATTTGGTCTTCTTTTAATTCCTGCCTCTTCATTAACCCATCCCGGCTCTCCCGAATACCGCATTTGCTCAATTTGCCATTTTAACTGCTCGCGGGTAGGTTTTTTCCTGTAATAAATTGAATTATTGCTCATTGAGCGGTGTATTATATCCTTATCAACAATCCACTGACCATCTATTTGTTTATACAGCTTGTTCTTAGCTTCAATGCAATCTGTATCGTCATAATCAATAAGCATTATTTCTGCAGTTCTTCTTACGCCGCCAACTACTACATTCTCACCGATTATATTTGCAATATCAAGACAATCTATAGGTTTTAGCTTAAATCTGTCCTTGCCTTCAATAGCTCCGCGCTTTTTAATAACCGAATCGATTTTTGTGAACATGTTTTTCATACTTGCATGACCGCTGGCAGTTCCTCCAAAAGTTTTTAACACTTCTCCCTTCGGTCTGACATTGTTGTAGTTAATTATGATGGTATTTATATTTCTATATTCACTTGAATTTATAAAGCTGAAGAAATAATCAAGAGACTGAACCCATCCTTCCTTGCTGTCGCCAACAGTTATTTTTACAGAATTATTATGACTAAATTCAACACCTGTGTTATCTTCTCTCTTGGATTTTTCCACAGGAGTGTAATCTTCGTGGATTATTTTATAATTCCCTCGTACTTTAGGAAGCTTCTCTATATCGCTTTTTAGAATTCTTACACCTACCCCTGAGCCTATCATTAAAAGATAAAATAAATCTCTGAATGAATGGAAATCATTTATTACCTCAAATGCACAGTTGAAATTTGCCATAGGATAGTTATATGAAACCGGAGTCCCCCCAACCCAGAATGTTCTGCCTGACAAAAACTGCTTTAAATTGAATATGTTATCATATAGCTGCTCTGCTTCTTCTCTTTTTGTAGGTACTAAACTGCAGTTGTATTCAACTGCTCTTCTTACTGTTTCCCACCAATATTCTCTTCTTCTTTCTTCCGGAAGCCATCTTGAATAAGTTCTGTAATAAACAAAGTTTCCAAGCTGATTCATAGGTGAGCCTATATGTTTATACTTGCTGATAAATTCTTCGCTGAGAAGTCTGAAATCTTTTCTCTTACGAGAATCCCTTGACTTATCCCTCTCATATCTGTATAGAATATATTTCTTGGCAACATCCTTTCTGACGCTGTCCATCAGATAATTTTCAACCTGATCCTGTACCATTTCTACAGGTATGGGAAAGTTTTTTTCAGAAAAATCCTCTTCAATTTTTAGGCTTATTTCCTTAGCCAATTCCTCATCAACGCCATCCTTTGTTTCTTTCATTGCCTTCATAATGGCATTGCTGATTTTATCGGCATTAAAATCAACAAATTTTCCGGTCCTTTTTAATATTCTAATCATATCCCTTTTCTCCTGTTATTTTATGTGGTACTACATATTGTAGCAGTAACCCTAAAATATGTCAATCAAATACTATATATAGATATATTTTGTAATAAACACTTAATAACATTGAAATATCATTGTTTTAAAAATTTTATCGAAATTTGTAAGTAAATTAAAAAAAATCCCTTTGTTGAAATTTCAAGGAATTTTTTATCTTATTAAAAAATCTTAACATTTCTTGTAAAATATTAAGATTAATTTATTATACAGTCCATTGAATTCCGCTGACCTTGAAACTCCGAAGCCATTCAATTCAATAATCTTGAGCCATCAATCTTTCCAATTAATAATATCCATTGTATCCTTAAAGCAATCACTTTTTAAAAAGTCATCTTTATATGATTCCGAACACATCATTGGATGCCTGCTAATATAATGTTTGCCGTATTTAACAAATTGCTTTTTATCTTCCGCCATCCTTCCCCATAAAAACCAGTTGATATTTCTATTTTCTTCAGAAATAAACTTTAATAACTCTTCACTTAATTTCTTCCATATGGATATATGGCTTCCGGTAATGCCTGCTTCTACCGATAAATATGTGTTTAGTAAAAGCACTCCTTGTTTTTCCCATGATTTAAAAATTTTGTCCGGCGGCAAGATTGAAAATCTTCCTTCTTTTATTTCTGTTTGTATTTCTGAAAATTTCTTAATATCACTATACTCACTTATTCCATTATAATTTTTGTAAATTAATCTTATAATATTTTTTAATGAAACTTGCTTGAACTTTTGATTCCAAGACTGCAGGTCTCCTACTTCAAAAGCACGACCTGTTGCTCTTCCTTTTTCCGGATAAGGGTCCTGCCCTAATATTACAACCTTTATATCGTTTAAATTGTTTTTCATAAAACGAAGTACATTGTCATGAGCGGGGTTTATATTACTTCCTATTTTTGTTTCTATATTATTTAGCTCATTGATTATTTCATCAGTCAAAAATTTTTTCCAAGATGAATGTGCATCAATCGGTATCAAACTCATATTCTCACCTTATAAGATTCCATATTATTTTGAGACATCTTATCTTGCCACATAATTTCCATTATGTTAAGTTCCTCTGTATAGTCTGTTTTAGACTCATCTTTATCATATTCCAATATTTCAAGTATTTCAATCTTAATATTTTCGGCTCCTGACTCCTTCCAGTCCTTTTGCAGCTCCATATTCGGATGTCCTCCGCTTTTCAATTGAAACCTTACTCTGTTCATCATTCCTTTTAAGTTATGAGTGGTTACTAAAAGATATTTATTTTTACTCTTGTTTTTCACAACAAATATACCCATTTCAGTTTTCATTTGTTTATATTGTTCTTTTAATTCTTTTTTTCTGTCCATATTATTTAGCGCCATATCCCATTTCATTTAATAGTCTTGCTAATATTACTAATCTTTCTCCTATTATTTCGCCATCATCACTAAGAGCCTGATTGAACAATTTAATATCTTCATCTATCTTTTCGTTATCGGTACATACTTCCACAGTCATTGCATCCCCTTGCATACCGACTCTGTCAATTACAGTGTTCTCTGTATCATACAGCTTTTCATATCTATATGCTTCTTTAAAATGAAGCAGTGCTCTTAATACTAATATTGCTAAATCAAGCACCCTATGAAGAGGAAGCTCTTCTGACTGCCTTGACCATTTTTCTCCAGTATATCTCCACACCTTTGCAGATATATCTACCTTTCCTCTGTCATTCCATTGGGCAAGTCCCAATGACAAACCCTTTGCATCGGAATTATACGCATTTCTTCCGTCTACATTTTCATAATTTTCCGAAACGATTACAGGTTTATGTTTTAAAGCTGTTGGTATTTTCATTTTCAGTCTCCTTTCGCCTATGTAAATATACTAATTTACTTAACTACTAAATTAGTATACTACTAAATGTGTTAGCTGTCAATCAATATATGTAAACCTCTGGGGACAGACCATTACTGTTCACATCAATCTGTCATCCTGAGTGTAAGCGAAGGATCTCAGGTTTTAAGATGAGATTTTTCACCTACGGTTCAGAATGACAAAGATATATTCATAACAATGACACGGATGGCGCCCAATTAAATAATGTAAGTTTCATGAACTATTTTGGTTATTGTATCGTCAAATAGTAAGTGATATAATTAATTTATAATTTTTGGGAGGGAAAAATGAAAAAATTATTATACTTAATCTTATTCATGTGCATTTTATTGTTGTCTTGTAAGAAGACTGAAGTATTGCCAGGATTAGATACTTCTCCGGTCGAATACAGCGTTGATGATAAATACGAGTTTACAGCCCTTAATTCTGACAAACAAGGAATTGATAATACCACTGTTTTCCAACTGACTTCAAAGGAAGAAATTAATAATAATTTCATTAAAAACAATTTGCAAATAGTTCCTGTCGAAGAATACAAAATAGAAAAATTGTCATCAACAGTACATAATATTATTCCGCTTACAAGTTTGCAAAACGACAAAATCTACCAGGTCAAGATGAACGATGAAGAATATAACTATTCATGGGCTTTTCAAACAAAGAAAAAGTTTGAAATAGAAGGTACGCTGCCTGCAGATAAAAGCAGCTATGTACCGTCAAATTCAGGAATTGAAATGTATTTTTCCTTAAGCGGCTTAGGAGAATTGGAT
>Ga0265294_10002425_pt1 | contig 24509 bp, 22 predicted proteins | sample MunlanPumphouse3_FD_192504 | JGI IMG/M metagenome (GOLD analysis project Ga0265294, IMG submission 192504) | Groundwater microbial communities from a municipal landfill in Southern Ontario, Canada - Pumphouse #3 | ecosystem: Environmental > Aquatic > Deep subsurface > Groundwater | place... | reverse complement strand
ACCTTTTACCTTTATTAAATCTTCAATATCGGTATTGGTAATGGTACCTGGAAAGAATTGAACTGGAATAGAGACCGATTGCTCGACCTCCCCTTCTTCATTTTTCTTGACCACATAGGGACCAAACTTTCCAATCATCACGGGATACTTTTCATCAATATGGGGTAATGCGATATGTTTAGCATCGGCCGGTTTAACCTCAGCTAGCATCACTTCAACTTGGTTTTTCAACCCTGCTTCTCCTTCATAAAAGGTTTTGAGGAAATCAAGTTGGTTAACCTTACCTTCAGCTATACCATCAAGGGCATCCTCCATTTTTGAAGTGAAATCGTAATCAACAAGATTGGTAAAATTCTTTTCGAGTAATTGCACTACGGCAAAAGCAACAAACGAAGGGACTAAGGCCGAACCATCTTTTTCCACATAAGCTTTTTCAAACAACTTATCGATGATAGTGGCGTAAGTACTAGGCCGCCCAATACCTTGTTTCTCCAACTCCTGAACTAGCGTTGCTTCGGTAAAGCGCCCTGGCGGTTTCGTCTCATGTCCGACCGGCTCTAAAGTATGGAGGACAAGTGGCATCTGTGGAGTAAGTTTAGGCAATAAGCGTTCTGAATCTTCCAAAGCTGCTTCGGGATCATCTTTCCCTTCAACATAGACTCGGATAAATCCTGGAAATACAATTCGATTCCCCGTTGCTGAGAAAATAGTATCATCAGCACTTATTTTAACCGTTGTAAAAGCTTTAATCGCTTCCGCCATCTGGCTGGCTAACGTTCGCTTCCAAATTATTTCATAGAGCGCATATTCAGCACCATGTAAGCCACTTTTTTCAGGGTGGACAAATTGATCTCCTGCAGGACGGATAGCTTCGTGCGCCTCCTGTGCAGAAGAACTCTTGCTAGCATACTGACGCGATTTTGGCGAAAGATACTCTAACCCATACAAAGACCCTGCAGCATCTCGTGCAGCTTTAATCCCCTCTTGGCTAAGAGTGGGCGAATCGGTACGCATGTAGGTAATAAGTCCACTTTCATAGAGTTTCTGGGCAATACGCATCGTCTCTTTAGCACTTAAACGGAGTTTGCGGTTACCCTCCTGTTGGAGAGTAGAGGTAATAAAAGGGGGTGCCGGTCGTTGTTTTTTCTCTTTTTCTTCAACTGAAATTACCGCCCAAGGAGCCTTCTCAATCCGTTGCACAAGCTCTAGAGCCCCTTCTTGATCAAGCACCAAGACTTTTTTATTACGCCCTAACTGCCCTGTTTCAGCATCAAAATCTTTTCCAATGGCGACACGTTGACCACCAACAGATTCTAACTTAGCTTCAAAGCTTGCACTCGTTGTATCATTTTCTCGATGCAAGGTAGCTTTAAGATCCCAGTACGAGGCAGTGACAAATCGTAGCCGTTGGCGTTCTCTCTCCACCACCATCCGCAGTCCAGGTGATTGGACCCGCCCGGCGGAGAGTTTTGGTTGGGAAAGCTTTCTCCACAAAAAAGGTGAAAGGGTATAACCGAAAAGTCGGTCCAGAATCCGGCGTGCTTCTTGTGCATTAACTAATGCCATATCGAGCTTCCGACCATTTTCAAGGGCATGCAAAATAGCCCGTTTAGTGATTTCATGAAAGACCATTCGCTGATGGGGAACTTTCGGTTTTAAAAGCTCCAATAAATGCCAGGAAATGCTCTCTCCTTCACGGTCTTCGTCAGTAGCGAGTAACAATTCTGTACTCGTTGCCAATTCACTTTTAATAGTTTTAATGATCTTGTCTTTACCTTTAGCAACAACGTATTTGGGAGCATAATCATTTTCCACGTCTATAGCCAAATCTTTAGTTGGCAAATCACGAACATGCCCATTACAAGCCATAACGGTACAGTGCTCGGGGAGAAATTTCTTAATAGTTCGTGCTTTCGTGGGCGACTCGACAATAATAAGTGTTTTACCAGCCGCGTTTTGTTTCTTTGCCATGGAATTCTTCCTTTTGTATCTTGTAGCGCCAATAATACGATATTTGGTTGCACAAGAACTACAGTTATAGGAACTGTACACAGTTTTGTCAACGATTGACAGGGGGTAGAGAATCTGAACACAATGATGTAATGAAGCAGAAAACGATAAAGTTACTCATCGGAGTTATTATAATTATAGTTGGCCTTAACCTTATTTTGCATGCAGCAAATGTCAAATTCAACTTGTTTTTTGACGGGTGGTGGACTATACCAATAATGATTGTGGCCATCGCCTCTATCCTTAATGAAGGCATCCAGTTAGGGAATTTTGGCCTTCTTGTGGTTAGCCTTTGGCTTTTGGCCAAACAACGTGACTGGATTCCGACTTGGTTTCACAGTAAGTATATTGCCGGTGGTATGATTGTAATTTTTGGATTGTTATTTATATTTTCTTCTCGAAAAAATGAGACCACCAATTCAGAGACAACATCAAGAACTACAGAATCTTCCCGCCGATTTAATTTTTTCACTACTGCTAAAGAAGACACTACACCCAATCCAAGCTACACTGCTATTTTTTCAGGCCAAGATATTCGTAATTCCACTGAGGAACTCGACGGGTCGACTCTTTTTGCTTTATTTGGAGGTTTGAGTGCCGATTTCAGGGAAGCCCGTATCGACCATGATATTATGATTGATGCTTCAGCCATCTTTGGAGGAATTGACCTCTTTTTCCCAAAAAACGTGCGAGTAGTCACCAAAGCGACACCTCTTTTCGGAGGAGTCGATAATAAAGCACGTGAACCTGAAAACACTAACTCGCCGACCGTTACGGTGCGTTGCTTAGCCGTATTTGGGGGAATAGACATCAAATAAGATGAAAAAACCGTATCGCATACAACTTATCGCTTGTGCCATAGAACAATCTCCACTGGCCTATCCTTTAGGGGCTCTGTGTATTCTTACCGCATTGAAAACTAATCTTGAGCTTAAAGATCACATTGAAGTTGAGCTCTCCCATTTTATGGGAGATCAAGACGATCCCCAACAAGCTGCTAAACATATTGCCACCAGGCAATGTGACCTCATCGGCATATCACTCTACCTCTACAACCGAGCATGGTTTGAAGAATTTCTAGAAGCTTTCCAGCTGGAAAGCTCATCCCCTACCAAGATATTTGCAGGAGGACCAGAAGCAGGAGCTAATCCAACTCAATTACTCGATTCAACAATTAACTTTATCATCTTAGGCGAAGGTGAAGAATCGATTATACAAGCAATATCCCTTTTACTTACAGGAGAAGAACCACGAGGTCGTGGAATACTCACCAAGAACTCAGGCGAGGGTCCTCATCATCCCCAGGACCTAGCATTACTCGCTTCTCCTCTTCTCTCGGGCATCGCTGTCCCTAGTGAGTATGATGGAGTCCTGTGGGAAATGACACGGGGATGTCCCTATGAGTGTGCCTTCTGCTTTGAATCGCGAGGGAATCGCTCAGTGCGTAACTATCCCATATCCCGCTTAAAAGCGGAGTTAGAGGTTCTGATTGCCCATGATGTCAAACACGTCTTTGTGTTAGACCCTACATTTAATATGGATCGCAAACTGACTATTGAACGTCTTACTCTCTTACGGGATACCGCACCAAATGATATGCATTTCACCTTCGAAGTAAGAGCTGAATTGTTAGATTCACAAACGGTCCAGCTCTTTGCTCAACTTTACTGTTCTCTTCAAATTGGTTTACAAAGTAGTAACCCTACCGTTTTAGAGCAAATTAATCGTCATTTCAATGCTGAATTGTTTTCCAAGAGCATAGCATTATTGAAAAAGAGCGGTATTGTCTTCGGTTTGGATCTTATTATCGGTCTCCCTTCAGATACCCTCTCCTCCTTCAAAGCGAGCCTCGATTATGCTATTACATGCCAACCAAGTAACTTAGACATCTTCCTACTGGCCCTTCTACCTGGTACTCAACTTGCTCAAGATGCTGAAAGTTTAGGCCTAGTACATCAAAAAGAGAGCCCTTACCTTTTAGAAAAGAGCCCTAGTATGGACGAAGAGGCAATCACCCAAGCTTTACAACTCAAAGAAGCCTGTGATCAATTCTATACCCACGGTCAGGCTGTAATGTGGTTCCACGCTGCTTGTGATGGAGTTGCTCTACGCCCAGTCGAACTACTGGAAGCTTTTATTCAGTATACTGGTGAATTTCCCATACGAGAGGAAGAAGATATTTTTGAAGTACAAGATAGATTTATTCAACATCTCTACATCCAGCAAGGTTGTGCTCCTTTGTTACCAGCACTGCTTAGCTATATGGAACTACATCAAGGTATTATCCACTTACAAGAAACAGGAGAAAGCCCTGTTGTTTCCCTTTATTATGATGCAGATGATCTAGCCTTGCTCGATACTATGAATGTAAAAGAATTTACTAGGACTTATAGAGCATATGAAGAGAGCATCCCCTATGGAATATTCATGGGTGATGGTACACTTTACGTTGAAAAAATAGTGGGTTATCCATAAAAATATCGGTTATACTGAGAACAATGAAAAGGGGCAACGAATGAAGATGCGCAGATTCCTACAAAAACATTTACTCATAATTCTTATTGTGGTTCTGGTGTCCACCAGTGGATGTGTGATGCAACAAGGATTGAGCATGTCGCAAAACCGATCGGGATGGGCTACTACCGATTTATATACCTATGACTTCTTCCTTGATGTCTTGGAAGACTTTGAACCTTTTACCCCGGAAAAGAAAGAGCAATCAATAATGGATGCCAGCATTGAAGACTTCGTCCAACAGCTACATCAAACTGCAAGTGCGTCCAACATTTCAAGTATGAAGATTGGAGATAACGGTTATTTTATTGATTTTACTTTTTCGAGTTTGGAGCAGTTATTAACAGATCTAAATAAACGTGAACCACAAACTATCATCACAATCCGAAACACAGGAAAACAAACAACTTTGACCATCTATCTCGATATCATAAATTATCCCCAACTCACTCGAATCATCCCCTTCCTTGCCGATCCTAATTTTGAAACGTTTGGTCCGCTGTATAATGAGGGCATGTCTGAAGAGGAATATCTCGACATGATTAGCTATATTCTAGGAGAAGATGGCCCACCAGCCATTAACGATAGTGTCATTTCGTTGCGAGTTACTGCACCTTCGGTCATAAAAAAACAAAAAAATGGAGTTCTTGAAAGTTCCAACTCGATTCGCTTTGACATACCCCTTATCGATTTTCTCTTATTAGCTAAGCCAATTACATTCAGTGCAACTTGGTAACCTTATACATTGAAGCGGAAGTGCATGATATCCCCATCACGCACTTCATATTCTTTCCCCTCGATGCGTAACTTCCCTGCTTCTCGAACCTTTTGTTCACTGCCGTACTTAAATAAATCGGAACAATTGTATACTTCAGCTTTAATAAATCCGCGCTCAAAGTCTGTGTGGATAACTCCGGCTGCCTGCGGTGCTTTATCTCCCGCATGAAATGTCCAAGCTCTATTTTCATCGCTTCCGGTGGTAAAAAAAGTCCGCAATCCCAGGGTCCGATACCCTGTATGAATTAATTTGACTAATCCCGATTCTTCTAAGCCCACTGCCGCAAGGAACTCAGAGCGCTCTTCTTTTGTTTCAAAGGATGCAATTTCAGCTTCAATTTTGCCACAAATACTAACGGTCTCGGCATTTTCAGCCGCAGCAATTTCTTTGACAATAGCCACATATGGATTTTCCGCATTGAGACTCTCTTCATCAATATTACACACATAAATCATGGGCTTAAGAGTAATCAAGTGTAACTCATAAATAAGCTTGAGTTCTTCTTCACTTAAGTTAAGCGTACGCGCTGCGAGGCCATTACCTAAAGCCTCTTGCAATTTTTCTAAAATGGGCAAGAGTGTGGCTGCTTGCTTGGCCGCTTCTTTGTCGAGACGGGTCAACTTCGATACTTTTTCATATCGTTTATCGACAGTCTCCAGATCGGCAAGTGCTAATTCGATGTTGATGATTTCTATATCGTTAGCTGGATCAATCCGATTTGCAACGTGGATGATATCGGAGTTTTCGAAACAACGCACAACATGTACTAACACACCCACTTCCCGAATTGAGGCCAAAAAACGATTGCCGAGTCCTTCACCTTTGGAGGCTCCTGCTACCAAACCGGCAATATCGACAAACTCAACCATTGCTGGTATAACTTTTTCAGTAGGAATAAGTTCAACAATTTTATCTAAGCGAGAATCGGGAACACTAACCATACCAATATTAGGATTGATAGTGCAGAAAGGATAATTTGCTGCCTCAGCTGGAGCTGAGGAGAGAGCAGAAAAAATAGTGGACTTACCAACATTTGGCAGTCCAACAATACCACAGTTAAGACCCATAGGAACCTCTTTGCATGCTTGTAATAAGGGCGCAGTATAGCATATAATGACTAATAAGGTCACTGCCCACGACAGGTGACCTAAGGAGTTTACTTTATTACAGACAATACGCTCATCGAAATAACCCAAGATCATATGAAGGCCTTAGTTGTAGCGACCAAAGAACAGGACGAAGAGGCTCGGCGTGCTGAAGTTCGTTTAGAAGAGTTGTTGAGTTTAGTGGAGACTATGGGGGCCGAAATTGTCGAGTCGCTCATTGTTCCCCTCCGTACCATAAACCCAGCGACTATGATTGGATCCGGCAAAGTAGTAGAACTCAAGGCCCTCGCCGAAGAGACTCAGGCTGATTGTATTATATTTGATCGGGACCTTTCCCCTCGGGCCCAACGTAACCTCGAACAAAAAATGGATATAGCGGTAATCGATCGTCAGGAAGTTATCTTGCAGATATTCAGCGATCGTGCGGCGACGAAAGAAGCGGTATTACAGGTCGCCTTAGCTCGTCAAGAATACTCGTTGCCCCGCCTCACTCGTCGGTGGACCCACCTTTCAAGACAGCGTGGAGGAACTCGTGGAACACGGGACAAAGGTGAAACCCAGTTAGAAATTGACCGAAGACTGGTAACCAACCGAATTACCTCGCTCAAAGCTGAATTACGTAAGGTAGTAGCCCAACGTTCGATTCAAAGAAAAAGTCGCAATGATAATACTGCAGTCAGTGTAGCTATTGTCGGTTATACAAATGCGGGAAAATCATCTTTGTTAAATATACTCGCTAAAAGTGATGCTTTTGTAGAAAATAAATTATTTGCAACCCTTGATCCTACCACTCGCCGCGTACCGATGCCCAATGGCGGTGATTTCTTAGTGACCGACACAGTCGGTTTTGTTAGTGATTTACCACACCAATTGGTCGAGGCTTTTAAATCGACCCTAGAAGAGGCCAAATATAGTGACATGATTGTCCATGTTGTTGATGCAAGTCATCCAGACATGCTGGAATGTTACCAAACCACGATGGAAGTCTTAGCCTCACTGGGCTGTGAAGGCAAACCGATGGTTATTTTCATTAATAAAATGGATGCTATTCACGACGAATTTTCGGTAGCCAAGATTCTAGCTGAACATCCTGAAGCTGTTACTGGTTCTGTAAAACAAGCGCAAGGTATCGACAACTTATTGCAGGCCATGGAGGAACTATCGTATCAGTCACACCCTGAATACTTTTATCTATTCCCCCACTCCCACCACGACCTCGTCGCTCTTTTACGTAATAACGGCACTATTGTTTCAATTGACTACCTCGATGAAGGGGTAAAGGTGCAAGCCCGGGTGCCTAAGTATCTTAGCGCTAAGTTAAAACCCTTTCTCCAATAAGAAATGGCCACAGCAGAAGATTCCACCGTGACCACCCAAATTCATGAGAAACATATTCTCTAGTCAAAATACCAGATGGCGCCAAGGCCGCCCTTAGGACTAAACCCAAGTGAAGGCATTATGGCTACTCCTGGGGCAAGGTTGAGGAAAAGCTCAATAGGAACATCCTCAAAGTAGTACGAAGCACCAATAATTGCATTCACAGAGAATTGAAATTTCTTTTCAGCTATTCCAATTCCGGTTTGTACTCCTGCGTTGATGTAAATAGGCAGGTTCGCTATTGTTACTTCGGTGATATCGTACAACACTCCCACATCAAAATAGAAACCATTGGAATAGTCCCAAGTAAAATTACCTAGAAAGCGAAAATCGTCCATACCGTAGCGACCGGTTAGTCCGGTAGGATAGCCAAGGGTAAGACCGGCACCTACTCCATTTGGTTTGGCATAGTTCGCTGCCGATAGCGGAAGAGCTATAATGAGAACAAGGGCGAGTATTATCAATACTTTCTTCATACGTATCATCTCCTTCGGGGAAAATCCCCTATAGTATATACAAATACATTATACACAAAACAAAGTTATACGGCCACCGAATACTCCAATACTGCTAGTAAACCTAATAATTAATGAAAAGGTTACAATTTAAACCTCTTTTAATCGACACTTAACCAATAATCGTCAATCTGCTATGATATGCCATCTTCAAGGGGAGGATATAAAAATGGAAAAGTCTTCTGTCGATTCTCAATTGACTCTAAGGGGCCTCATCATAGGCCTCCTCGGCTTAATCGTTATAACTAGTAGCTCGCTCTACGTTGCCCTCCGTATGGGAGCACTACCCTGGCCAACGGTATTTGTAACTGTAGTGAGCCTGACCATATTACGACGTTTTAAAAATTCATCTTTGCAAGAAATAAATATAACTCACACTATAATGAGTGCTGGTGCCATGGTCGCGGGAGGTATTGCCTTCACGCTTCCAGGAATTTGGATGCTCAACCCTGAAGCTCAAGTCAAACCTTTCTCTATTCTCATTATTACCTTATCGGGAGCTTTGCTAGGGACTCTCTTTACCATTACTGCCCGCCAACGTTATATCGTGGAAGAACAACTGCCCTATCCGATGGGGCAAGCTGCTTATAATACCCTCATTGCCGGTACAACTAAAGGCAAAGGGGCTGCTCTTTTATTTATTTGTATGGGCTTGAGTGCCCTATTTACCATATTCCGTGATGGTGTCCCCCTCATTCCCGCGGTCTTAGTCATCTTTACAGGAAGTGCTCTTATTCCCGCAATTTCAGTCTGGATATCTCCGATGGCAGCCGGAATTGGTGCTATTATTGGTCCTACGCTCTCTCTAGTTTGGTTAGGAGGAGCTGTAATTGGATACTTGCTCCTTACTCCAATTGGGATTGCAACTAAATTATTTGCCGATATGGCTGCGGCCGACCTTTTTAGACAAAATCTTGGCATAGGTCTCATGGTGGGTACTGGAGTGGGAATACTGGTAAAAACCGCTTTCCAAAAGATTAAACAATGGAATAGACAAAAGAGTACTACACCAGCTGTAAAATCAGTGTTTACCCTACCTACTGGAAACGCACGTTGGATTGCGTTAGCCATAATTATTGGGGTGCTTGCTGCACTCACGTTAGGCTCTGAAATAACCCTCTTGCAGGCTATCGTCACTATTATTGGTATTTATCTTACTACCCAGCTGGCGGCGATGTTAACTGGCCAGACTGGCATTAATCCCATGGAAATTTTTGGTATTTTAGTCCTCTTGGCCGTACAGATTCTCTGGAATCCCTCTACGCTGGCAGCCTTTTCGATTGCCGGAGTAACGGCCGTAGCCTGCGGACTTACCGGAGATATGATGAACGATCTGAAATCTGGGCATCTGCTTGGAACTAAGCCTTCAAATCAAATTTTAGCCGAAGGAATTGGTGGTATTGTGGGCTCTGTAGTAGCAGTGATTGCCCTCTTTGTCCTCAAAGATGCCTTTGGTGGTTTTGGTAGTGATCTCTTACCCGCACCCCAGGCTCGTGCTGTTACAGCAATGGTAGGTGGTCTTGGACACGTCCCCGCATTTCTCATTGGCGCAAGTATTGGACTAGCACTATACCTCCTTAAAATCCCTGCAGCGACCCTTGGTCTCGGAGTTTACTTACCAATTAATATATCCTCCATTATGGGCATTGGTGCTATCATATTTTTAGTAATTAGGGCAATCGTCGGAAAAGATAAAAAAGATATGGTCGTGGAAAAAACCTCTTTAGTTGCCAGTGGCTTCCTTGGTGGAGAAGGTATCACCGGTGTCCTACTGGCCATTATTGCCATGTTCGCATAAACTAACGCTAAGGAGTACTCTGAATGGAAAAGCAAATGAAGATGCCAAAGACCCTCTATGGCATGAAACCCAATGAAATTATGGGTGCGCTGGGTCTCGAAAAGGCATTTCAAGGTAAACAGGTGTATGAATGGCTTATCCGCGGAGTCACTCAATTTACAGAAATGACTAATCTGCCAAAGCCCTTACGGGAACGTTTACAAACACAAATGCCTTCTTTAACTTCCAGTGAAGTCCTCGATACACAAATAGATGAAACTGGTGCGACTAAACTTGCCATTCAACTACACGATGGGGCTGTAGTGGAATGTGTCCTTCTGATTGATCGAGATGGGCGCAAGACAGCTTGTCTTTCCAGCCAGGTCGGCTGTGCTATGGGCTGTTCATTCTGTAGAACGGGTACTATGGGATTAGTAAGAGACCTTAAAGCCTTTGAAATAATAGAACAATTTGTCCATCTTTGTAGGATTGCTCCTGATACTTCTCATATTGTATTTATGGGAATGGGAGAGCCCTTGGCCAACTTTAGTGAGGTGATTCAGGCAATTACCTACATCCACGATAAAGACGGATTCGATATTGGCCTGCGTCGAATCACTATCAGCACCTGTGGACTCATCCCAGGTATTGAAAAACTGGCCGAGTTGAATCTCCCGGTAAGGCTTGCTGTCTCTTTAATAACTGCTGATAATAACCAAAGAACTGAACTTATGCCTATTAACAAAGCCTACCCTCTAGATGCTTTAAAACCAGCTTTAATACACTACCAGAATGTAATTGGAAAAAGGTTTACCCTCGAATATGTGCTATTACGTGATTACAATACCAGCGCTCAGTCCGCCCAAAAACTAGCTAATTTTATCAGAGGGTTAGATGTCATTGTTAACCTCATTCCTTGGAACCCGGCAGCCGAACTTGATTGGGAAACCCCCACTAACAGAGAAATTGCCATATTCACACGAGAACTTGATGCTCTGGGTGTCCCCTACACAAGAAGATATTCCCGCGGGCGAGGTGTAAATGGTGCTTGTGGACAACTAGCTGTTGAGCATACAACTGAAAGGGGCCTTTAATCATTCAATTTAACCTTCAAGATACTGCGAAAACTCCAACAAGTGAGGCCCAAGAAGTCTTTTTTCGTCGTACCTGCCGACCAGTTATAATTAAAAATAACTCCCTAGTATTCTCTTATTTGAAAAATCGCCAGCAATATGTATTGCCCGGTGGCGGAATGGAAGCAGGAGAAACACCACAAGTCTGTGCAGAACGCGAATGTAGGGAAGAACTAGGGTTACGTATCACAGCCCATAATCCCGTGGCTATCGTGAGAGAATTCTATGATGGCATATTACGCTTTGAACATCTTTTCCTACGTGCCGATTATGACAACCAACGTAGAAAACCCAACAGAACAGAGGAAGAAATTAGTTTAGGAATTACAGAGGAATGGATCCCCTTAGATGCAGTTCAAGGGCAACTACTGCAAACTACTGCCCACGTCATGCCCGACGAAACTCAAAAAGAGTATATCCACAGGGCCATTACCAATTGCCATCTGCGTGAGCTGCTTGGGATTGCGGCGGTACTGAACTGGCCCTGGAAATCGATTGTTGCTAGAGGTCAAAATCAGAAAAACATCTCAATCACAGCCGTAAAATTGTAACAGCCACCTCATTTGAAGCGGCTGTATTCAGTAGTACAGAGAGATTAGATATTCTAGAGTAGGTACATAGCCCCAATTTCGCCACGCATTCCAAGGTCAAAATCAACTCCAAGAATCATAATAAATTCAGGTACAGCACGTGTGAAAATTTTTAAAGGAATACTTTCCATATAATAAGAGAGTGAAATAGGGAATCCTATACCGAGTATCGTGGCTCCTTTAACGAAACCCATATCTAGTTTCCCACCGACACTGGCTTGTAAATCCAAACCTAGTGCACTATTTTCAAATAACCCAGGTAGAATATAATCACCGCCAAGGCCAATATGAAAGGCATTAAAAACATACCCTATAGATGCATTTGCCGAAGCCACCCCAAAATTATATTCAGCAACCGCCCCTACTCCAAATGGTGCTTGTAGTGACAGTCCAACTCCGAACCCTTCTCTTGGTTGTGCTGCAAATACAGCAGTCATAGTTACCAGCAAAATTAAGAGTGTCACCAGTAAAAATTTTTTCATATCTCCCCCTTTTCTGCTGTATTCCATGTAACACAGCTAATAATTATGGGCTTATTCTGTACTTTCAGATGGTGGTTGTCAAGGATTTTAACGAAAATTGTCATACCCAATGCCATTTTACAATTTTCTTATAATTGTATATAAAAAATCCCTCTTCAGTGATTGAAAAGGGATCACCTAGGATGGAACAATTATTTCTTTAAAATTGCGCGAATACGCCGGACTCCAGCTGAAGAAGATTGCTCTTTCTTAATAGAAAAATGGCCCATAGTACCGGTGCGTTCGACATGGGGTCCCCCACAAACTTCTTTGGAAAAATCGCCAATGCTATAGACGGTAACTTGTTCGCCATATTTGCCCTCAAAGAAAGCAATGGCCCCTTGTTCTTTTGCTTCTTCGATAGTCATGGTTTCACTTGTTACTGGTAAATCGCGTGCAATCACATCATTTACCAAGTCTTCTACCTGCTTTTTTTCTTCTGCTGTCATGGGCCTATCATGGGTAAAATCAAAGCGCAATCTTTCAGGAGTAATATTAGATCCTTTTTGACCTACATGTTCACCAAGCACGGTACGTAAAGCTTGGTGTAAGAGGTGGGTTGCAGTATGTAGGGCAGTAGTTAACTCACTCTTGTCTGCTAAGCCACCTTTAAATTGTTGTTCAGCTCCAGCACGTGACAACTCCTGGTGTTTCAAAAAAGCTGCGTTGAATCCCTCCATATCAACTGTAAGACCATGTTCAGCAGCTAACTCTTCGGTCAATTCAATGGGAAAGCCGTAGGTATCATACAATTTAAAGGCTATACGGCCATTAATTAACTTATTTTTACCTTTTAGTAAGTTAGGCAACATTTTTTCAAATTCATGTTCCCCTTTTTGCAATGTAGTGGAGAATTTTTCTTCTTCGAGCCCTAATTCTCGCATAATAAACTCTTGGTTCTCAACTAATTCAGGATAGGCTTCGCTGTACATGTCGATTACCACAGTGGCCAAAGCCGAGAGGAACTTCCCAGTAATACCTAATTTCCTAGCATGTCTAACGGCACGACGAATTAATCTCCGTAAGATATATCCCTGGCCAACATTCGAAGGTTTTATCCCATGCTGATCGCCAAGGATGAAGACACTGGTGCGCATATGGTCGGCAACGATACGGATAGAAATATCTTGGGTCTCAATTTCGCCGTAGACAACACCACTCAATTTTGAAATTTGGTCGATAATTGGGGTAAAAACTTCGGTTTCATAAACCGATTTTTTTCCTTGCAGGACGGCGATAGTACGCTCTATTCCCATACCTGTATCGACACATTTACGATCCATCTCTACGTAGGTTCCTTCAGCTGTCTTTAAATACCCCATAAAAACATCGTTCCAAATTTCGAAATACTTACCACACGCGCATCCAGGCCGACACTCTGGGCTACAAGCTTGGCGTCCAGTATCGATAAACATTTCTGTATCTGGTCCACAGGGGCCAACTTCACCGGCAGGTCCCCACCAATTGTCTTCTCGTGGTAAGAAGTAGATTCTTTCATCTGGAATTCCTAGGCTACGCCACACTGCAGCAGATTCTTCATCACGAGGAACTTCATCATCTCCAGCAAAAACTGTCACTGATAAGGTATTCGGGTCAATCTGTAACCAATCAACTAAGAATTCATAACTGTACCGAATTGCTTCTTCTTTGAAATAATCACCTAGTGACCAATTCCCCAGCATCTCAAAAAAGGTGAGATGGTGTGGATCTCCCACTACATCGATGTCACCAGTGCGGATACATTTTTGATAATCAACTAATCGTGTTCCTGCTGGGTGAGGCTGTCCTAAGATGTAAGGGACAAGTGGATGCATGCCAGCGGTGGTAAATAATACCGTAGGGTCATTTTCTGGAATTAAAGAAGCCCCAGAAATTTGAGTATGGTCCTTCGACACAAAGAATTCTATAAATTTATGGCGTAGTTCGTCTGCTTTCATAAGGTTGAATACTATACAAGGAGCATTGTATTGTCAAGCCAAGTCAAATAAAGAGAGTTGGGAGGGAGGAGAATTTAACTTATGTTCCTTCTTTAAAGATGGAAATAATCGGGCATGAATGTATTGAGGACGTTTCACCACTAATACCCCATATTTCAAGGCGATTCGACGAGGCCACAGTAAAGAGCGGTTGTCGAGAACGTGTTGGAATATTACTACCTTGCGCTTCTGTTCTAATGCATAGAGAGCTTGCTTAACAGCCCCTCCTCCATCACGATCTTCAATTACAACGGATCCCACAGAAATTGAACTCATCAGTCGATTTCTCAATAGAAAATGCCATTTTTGGGTTTGCATGGCAGGAGAGAATCGAGAAATAAGCAAACCTCTTTGCCCCACTATTTCCTGTAATTTACGATGTTCTTTTGGATAGACATCAATTAAAGGGGTCCCGAGTACTCCGATAGTTGAACCTTGCTCAGCTAAAGTTGTGATATGGGCCATCCCATCGATGCCTAAAGCAAGTCCCGATACTATTACCGTATCGTGGGAAACCAAAGCTCGCACAGTCTCTGTAGTATAATGCTTCCCTTCGTCGCTTGGATTGCGTGTACCAATTACACTCACACATTTTTTACTCAATAAATTTACATCCCCGCGGGTATATAAAAACCGGGGGGACTCAGGAACTGACGCCACATGTTCAGGATAGAACGGGCCTCCCCGTTTCAATACTATATCATTCTGCTCAAGTCTAAAAAATCTGGTTTTCACGTGAGAATGAGTTCTAAGTAAATCATCAGTACTAATTCCTGTTACCGTGCTATAGGTGTTGGGATGTAATGGTAAAGGATTAGAAAGGGGGACCAGTGCTCCCAAGCGCTCGAATAATGGCTCAACGTGTGATTCAGCTCGCTTTAGACACAGGATTAACGTCTCGTAATTAATAGCTTCTTGGATATGTTTTGCAGAGAGATCAGCTAAGTCCATGCTGTGATTGTAGCGACTCGAGTAAGTCATAGCAAGTACGAACAGTACCGAATCATCGTCTATACTGGAAGGCATTGCATAATTAATCTATCAAAACGGTTTTATTGGGTATGTAAAATCAGGGATATTCTCTTCTGATCTTTTTTAAATTACATTAACCCGTGATTGATTACTACCTTTTTTATACTTTCCTTCCATTCAATCATTGCATTTTTCTTATAGCGGTTAAACAAATCAATAATCTTCTCGTCTGTTTGAGTTTCAAGTAGCGCTGTAACCTTTGCTTGTGGGAATGCTCCTCCTGTGTTCGTTCTTACACGTTTGACTGCCATATTTATTTTTCCAACCCAGATAGAACCAGTAATAAAAGGAACTACTTTTTCATAGAGCAAGTCAAAATGATTATCCAACAATGGTTCGCATGAGATGCTGGTTGAATACCCCCTCTCAAAGGCATATGTCAACGAGCTAAACCTTTCCTGGAAGCTAGGAGCTCCTGGTTCCCAAAGTTTAAGTATCTGAGAATCAGCAGAGCCTATGGTAAATCGAAATTTTATCTGACCTTTGCTCGTTTCGAATTTATCTACTATGTGTTTAACACAAGATAAATGGGGTTTAGTCACTAGCAGTAATTCGTTACCGCTCTTGATTAGTTTTTCCATCACATAAAGTGCAATTTTAATATTACCCGGCGTTATATCATGAGAAGAAGGTATCATGACAGCACCATTTTTCTTATTGAAAGACTTGTTTTCTAGCGAAACTGGTAGTTCTTCTCTCCATGTATCCGAAGTCTTACGTTTGAACCGAATTGCCATATCTTTAGCATAGCAATAGACACAATCGTTGGAACATCCATTCATAAAATTGAAATTATGGGGAGCCCATTCCTTGGTTCCAAATAAAATCTTATCTGCCATCATTTGTACCTCCCCTTAAATTGATTATATAGGAAATATTGTTTAATCAAAAGAGAGTGTCTTTTGTCCTACCTCCCTCTCTCTTGCTGATTTCTTACTTGCTTCTTCCCAAAACTTTCTCCCGAGAGGATTCTTTGAAATATATATTAACTCATAGTACCACTTGATACGCGTTGTAATTACAAACTTATAACCTCTATCTTCAAAAGATTTAAGAAATTGTTTTTTATGTTCTTTTGCTAGTTCCCTAAAATTATTGTGCTCTGCATCCAATCTATTTACCTCATCTTCAAAGAATCCTAGTTCTTGGAGAGTCCCCTCATATTTTTTCCTGCTAGGGGATTTTGGTTTTTTGAAAGCACTTACAACATTACGCTGGAAATCTGTCCCATATGCATAGTTTGTTATAAAGTCAGCCGTATTTCCGAAATTCAGCAAAGAATCATATAATTTAAAAGGGACACTCAAATCTGTAGGATCAACAAAGACAACATTTAGCCCTCTTACATTAGATGGAATATTGGCATAAAGAACATTTAATATCGAATTTGGCTTTTTATAATCACCTACAGATACTATTACTTTTTGCTTTACTTCTTCACAAATGTTAGGACTGTTAGCTATTCTTTGCTTGAGAATCTCTATAGTAATTGGATTAATATCAAAGAAAAACAACTTTGAAAAATATTTTGCTCCTTCTGTTTGTAAAACGGCAAGAGCAGTTCCGTCAAATTGTTCACCTTCATTGTAATCGACACAAATCCCAGGCCCAGAGCAAATCTCAATGTAGTAAATGTTTTCCCAAGAAGATTTCAGTGCTTTCCCAGTAATATCTACATAATACTTTAGAAAAACAGCTTTATTTGCACCCCATCCCCCCACACAACGGGCACCAAGACCATCCGTTGTTTTGGCATAAGTGCAATAGCCGTATTGATCTTGGTGTTTTTTTCTTTGTTCGCTATTTGGGCAGCGAATACAACCTTCAACTTTCACCCTATGCAAGATATTCTTTTTCTCATAAGACAATCCAGACATTAGAAAACCTCTTTTGGCAACAATGAAGCAACAACAAGCAGTAAAGACCCACATAATTATGATTTAACCCCTCAAGGGGGTTTTCCTACCAGTACAACATGAACCTTCCCACCACCTTGCCTAGAATCTTGATACGATTTGTCCTTCTTTGGAACAACACTGACTCATATTTATCATTCTCACTTATAATATTGAGTGTATCATCGAATAGGTTAAATTCGAGTCGCCTCACTAAAACCTCTTCATCAACCTCCAAAGCATATATTCCATTACCAGAAATTAATTTAGTAGCAATAACAACAATATCTCCATTGCAAATAACGGGTTGCATAGAATCGCCATGGATCTCCACTCCTCTCAGCTTGTATCTACCAAAATGCTTGAGCACCGACGCTGGGAGAGCAATCATATCATCCGCAAGAAAGTCATTATCTCCTTCTTTTCCTTTACCCCCTGAAACCTTCTGATAAATAATAGGGATAAGAATCATTTTAGGATCAATAATTAATGGCGGTGAATTGCCTTCTGGGAGCGTAACATGAGGAGAATAATCATAAGCTGGCTCAGATATCGTATAATGAGACGAAATATTTCTATTATTAGTCAGACGCATTTGTCCATAACCAGTAACCAGCCAGTGAATGTTGATTCCCATATCTGCAAGTTGTTTCTTAAAATCGTCTGGAACAGCACTTTTGCCTGTCTCGTAATTTGCATAGGTTTGTTGTGCTAAACCAAAATGTTCTGCAAAAACTCTTTGAGATTTTTTTGTAGAGAGGCGAACTTCTTTTAAACGTTCATTCATTGCATATTTCCCTTGAATTAATCCTATCACCCTAATTACATACAACAATACCCATATACCAAGCTAATAAAGTATATTTAACTCATATTATGAGTTAATAATTATTGTATTATTATTATAAATCATATTTTGAGTAAAATCAAATGTATATGAGTAATATTACATATCTCGAAAAATGACAACTTACTTATAGGAGTTGCCCGATCTGTTTTATTTTAAAGCAATCCTACGAATATACAGTGATATTTTTGTACACATTGGACACAACTACTACCCGGCTATCACTAGCTTCAAAAGAGAGCCGTAGTTTATTAATTAACAGGTCCTTTATCGATTTGTCCCAACTCTCTCCAATTGGGATTATCTGTATCATGTTTAAGTATCTTTGTTTCGGTGATTATATAGCTTTCAAAATAAAGAGAACTCCCGCTCTTTTGACCATGCATGGGCGCATATTCTCCAATAAATAAAATTGGATCTGTTTCAACTCCAAGATTTTTCATAAGTGATTGATAATCAAACGCATATGAATCATATGAATTTAAGGAATCCCCATACCCAACAAGCACCTTAGAATCCGCATTTGTAAGCATTAAATGGGAAAACTCTTGGTATCCTCCAGAACTGCAATCTAGGCGATTCTCATGTTCGAATGCAATTCTAATTCGCTTCAACCAAATTGAGAGTCCTTTATTCCAAGTTATTGCTTTGTCTGGAACTAAATCTTCTTTTTTGTAAAAAACAAAGTCAAGAAAATAATATTCTGGACATGTTAGCAGATTGAGATTCTCACCAAGTTTATCGATCATACTACAAATGAATGAAGTCAAACCTCTATGGGATGAAAATGCCTTCCCATATTCATCTATGTGTGCATCACAAATTGTAATCCAGTTCTGTTGAATATTCATTAATCTTACTATTGATTGTTCCAATATCGAGCAACCCCCTCAAATGGGACTCTGATTAGTATATCATATTATCTGTTGGACAAAAAAAAAGTTTCGCTTATAGTACAGCATTAAGTTTCAAATCAAACTCTTTCTCTCCATCACAGTGATGAATGCAGCCATCTATTACATAGACAAACCAAGTCAATTAAGTAAAATACGTGATAAACACATAAAAAATGTACACTGGTTTCAATTTCAGAATGTGTACATTTATTAAGTCTTTATATAATCGAGGAATAGTAAAATTGGTTCTGCCGCCTCTCGGAATTGAACCGAGGACACAAGGATTTTCAGTCCTTTGCTCTACCAACTGAGCTAAAGCGGCGCAACGTCCACTTTTATACCCCGCAAGAACGGTGATTGTCAAGCCCTTTAGAGTATTTTAGCATTAACCTTTTACCAACTTTGTCCAGAAGCAGGGCGTAATGAGATTTCACCTGAACGTAATTGCTGTTCTTTGCCATCTTCTAAACGTACTATGAGGGCTCCGTCAGACGCAATTGCAACAGCAGTTGCGTTATAATTTTCTCTTCCTTGAAGAACTGTAATCTTTTTCCCAATTACAACCGAACGTTGTTGATATTCCGCCATAATAGTGGGCGAATCTAGGTTATCTACTACCCATAGCAGATGTTTAATAACAGCAGCTGCTAGGCGGTTCCTTGTAGCTTGTGGCAAAACAGCTCCTTCAAAGAGGGCTCCTGCAATATGCTTTATTTCAGGAGGAAACCCTTGCTCGGGAAGTTGGTGATTTATTCCAATTCCCACTATAACACTCTCTATATTTCCACTTTCAAAACCGCTAATCCCTTCGGTCAAAATACCACATACTTTTTTGTTATTACAATAGATATCATTAACCCATTTAATTCCTGCTTGCTTTTCACTAACATCCTCTATAGCTCTACATACAGCTACAGCAGCTGCTGCAGTTATCCTTAAAGCCATCGATGTTCCCATATTTGGTCTCATGAGCATACTAAGGTAGAGGCCACTAGCTTGGGGGGAATAAAATATTTTTCCATTGCGTCCGCGCCCCTCCGTTTGGCATCCAGCAACAACCACTGTGGCATGGGGAGCTCCTTCTAGAGCCAACCTCTTGGCCTCTTTATTAGTCGAGTCTATGGTCTCGTGGTAGACAATATTAACCTTATCTTTGGAAGCAAGGGCGGCTGTAATCCCCTGAACCGACAACACATCACTCTCTTCTTGAAGCTTATAACCGACTTTGGTGGAAGCCTCAATAACATGTCCCGATGAACGGAGGTCTTGAATAGACCGCCAGACGGCAGCACGAGTAATATCTAGCTGTTGTGCTATGACTTCGCCTGAAATAAAAGAACCCTTATGTTGTTCTAGAAGTGTAAGCACCTTATCTTTCGATGTCATTATCCTTCCTCACTGCATCGGATGTAGTTATCCTAATCGAATAGATAATCATTGTAAACATATTCTAATCTCATTGTTTACAATTATAAGAAATAATGGTATAGCTTGCCCCTAGGAGGTCTACATGAACTTACGTCGTATTATCATCATAGCGCTGTTTGCAGCTTTGATAGTAGCTGGAGCCTACATTGCAGTTCCCGTAGGGCCTGTTCCTATCACGCTCCAAACCGTTTTCGTGCTCTTAGCTGGTATCTTAGGAGGAAAGGGGATAGGGGCTGCCTCTATTGCCGTATACTTAACATTAGGAGCAATTGGTCTACCAGTATTCTCGGGAGGTATTGGTGGCTTTGCCCACTTTGTTAGTCCAACTGGGGGTTTTCTCATCAGTTGGCTCATCGCAGCCCCTTTGGCAGGAGCAATAACAGATGTTGGCTTTCGCAACAATCTAGATAGCGATAAGACGACTGTAAAACAACTTGTCTTTGTAATCATTGGTACATTAACAGGAACCCTTATCATGTATGTGATTGGAATTCCCTATCTAAAAGCAGTTTTACATGTAACGTGGAAAAATGCATTTATTTTGGGGTTAGTTCCATTTATTCCGGGAGATCTAGCAAAAATGGTTGCTATCATATTACTTGGGAATATCTTTGCCATTCGAGTACGACAATTTCTCCACATTGGAAATGGAGAATTAATAAAAGGTAAAGATGAAAACTCTTGATACGCAACAATTATCATTTTCTTTTGCTAATGGACACAAATTGTTACATGAAATCTCATTCTCAATTGATCAAGGAGAGTTTGTAGTTCTTTCAGGAAGAAATGGGAGTGGCAAGACAATCCTAATGCGTTGCCTGAAAGGACTGCTTAATCCCTCTTCGGGAACCATTTTTCTCGATGGCCAAGACCTCACTAAAAAACCACAGCAAAGAAACCGCTTAATTGGATTAGTCTTCCAAGATGCCGATACTCAAATGGTCGGCCAGACCGTCGAGCGTGACATCCTATTTGGCTTAGAAAATTTACGCATTGAACCAAAAGAACGGACTAAACGGATAACTCATGTTACCCAACTAATGGGACTCCTTTCTGTATTACACCAACGACCAAGAAGTCTCTCCGGTGGAGAACGTCGTCGTTTAGCCATTGCTGGAGTATTGGTCATGCAACCAAGAATACTTATGTTAGATGAGCCCTTTGCCAACCTAGATTACAGTGGCATTGTTCAAGTCTTGGAATCTTTGGTGGAATTGAAACGACAGGGTGTTACCATTTTAGTGGCCACTCATGAAATTGAAAAACTACTCGCTCATGCCGATTCAATGATCTTGCTCGATTCAGGGCGCATTGTACTTCAAGACACCCCTGAAAGAGTCTTAGAGGTTGCCGATGAGTTTGGTATTAGACGGCCGATGTATCGTGGAAAACCGATCCCTATTGGAGATCTATCATGGTTGAAGTAAATTTGTTTCATTTTCGTGATCGGAATACTTTTCTTAATTTGAGCCATCCTCTGGCCAAAATTTTCACATTGTTACTTTTGTCATCCTTACTTGCTCAAGCACACCTTTTGCGTCTATTACTTATCTTTGGGTTGTTTTGCTCAGTTGCGATTTCTCTTTGCATCCCTTTAGGTCAATATCGTCGGGAACTCCGGTTTTTCTTAATAATGGGGACTATTATTGGTCTGGCTCAATATTTGAATACATACCAACTACAAGATACGCTCCGAGTGACTTTACGCTTCGCAACGGTAGTCCTCATGGGAATTCTATTTACTGACACGACAGCACCCGATGACTTATCACGTGCCATAGGCTCAACTTTAGAACCCATCCCTAAAATACCAGGCTATCGCATTGGTGCTACCATCGAACTCACCTTAGCAACTATTCCCCTTTTATTTGACGTCGCCCACCAGGTGTTTGAAGCTAGGAAAGCTCGCAATGAATCTATTTGGAGGCGCCCTGTACGCAGGATAGTTTCCTACATCTCGGCTGTTTTTACCCTATTGTTAGAAAAAGCTGAAGATCTTGAAATAGCATTGAAAGCGCGTAATTATAATCCTGATGCTAAGCGCGATACTATCGCTTTTAGTTATCGAGATCTCATACTGGTTAGTTTTACGATATCTTTCGCTGTGTTCTGTTTCTTGTTTACTTAGCTGGCAATTGTAATGGCATCTCGGGATTAAAAACCTGAGATGATTCCTTGCCTAAGATATAGACATGATTACGAAGACGGTCAGCCCACGTACAATTATTAACTGAATCATCAAAAATTGTAGGCTCAATGATTTGTCCTATTGTATAGGTAATATGTTTCCCTCGCTGCTTAAACATTTCATCTGGGAGATAGAGTGACTCAAGACTCATTTTTATTCTTAAAGCTTTGCGAATGGCACTAAGACGATAAAACTTTTTAGAATTTACGCCATCTATATGAACCGGAATAATGGGACGATTATATTTTTTTGCCATTTTAATACAGGTAAAATGCCATTGATAATCGAAGATTACCCCATTCGATAGAGGACGACTACAATAGCCAGCTGGGAATATGATTATGGCCGAATCGCTAGCAAAATTATCGCGAAACTCTTGTACAGACACTCGGTCGCCACGTACAGGGATTGGGACCAATAAAGGTTCTAGTGGTTTCAAATGGGTTAGAATCGCATTACTCACTAATTTAGTTTCGATACCATATGAACTCATAATTTCTAATAAAGCAATCGACTCTGGCCCACCCAAAGGATGGTTAGCTATTATTATGGGTCGTTGAGTAAGGTACTCAGCTAATAGTTGTTCTCCAATTACTTCTGTTGATAACGCTAGAAATTGATTACACGCGTGGACAAACGTTATTGGATCCAGTGCAAAACTTTTGGTTAAAAATTCATTTATCTCTTCCAGATGGAGCAGACGGGCTAAGGCGCGCACCAACCATGCGGGTACAAACTTCTCTAACTTAGGCACCTTTGCTTGCAATAGTTGCCTGATATCTATTTTTGTAAAGGTGGGAGATTCTGTTTGCATGAGTGTTACTATACCAAAAGTTGAGCTGGAATGCAAAATATATTGTTACAAAAAAAGCCTTCGCGTATGTTATACTCAACTCCATGAATATTCCTGAGGACAAGCAACGACTTCGTAAAGAGATGCGAAAAATATTACAAACACTATCTCTAGAAGAAAGAGCAAAAGAATCACAACGTATTGTCAAAAATATTGTTGCTCTACCTCTTTTAGCTCGCTCTTCAACAATTTTAGGCTTCATCCCAATGCAATCCGAACCAGATCTAGGTCCATTATATGATGGAGCATTGGCACAAGGCAAAAAGGTCGCATTTCCGTGTTGCTCTAACAATGGCCAAATGGTCTATCATTTGGTTGATCAAGATTGGCGCAAACATCTAGTAAGATCACCGTATGGAAACCTTGAACCGAATAAAGATAAGTATAGCCCAATTTATTTACCAATTCTGGAAACCTCTATGTTACTGGTACCAGGCTTGGCTTTTTCCCCTATGCGGCAAAGATTAGGACGTTCTATGGGGGTTTTTGATCGCTTTTTAGCGCATAAAGATCTCAATTGTTTTTCGATTGGAGTTTGCTTCGCTCTTCAAATACGAAAGACCATTCCCCTAGAACCACACGACTTCACGCTCGATTTAGTGGTAACTGAATCGCAAACTTATTGAATGGGAGAGCGCCACAACCAAGAGAAATGTTGGTGAGCAAGCATCTGCAGAAGAGAGTTACTTTGTGATGAAAGGGGATCTTCGCACTCATAATTATTATCTAAACGTAACAACTCACTACGAACTTCTGGACTTCTGACTGTCCGTAACAGAGCGCTAAGAGTCCTAATATATTCAAATTGCCGCGTTGGAGAACTAGCAATAACAAAAAGAAAATGGACCGGAGATTCATCCTTTGCTTCATAATCTATCCCACATGCTGAGAGGCCGAGAGCAACTTGAACGTGGGCAAGGTTACGAACTTTACCATGAGCGATGGCAATGCCATGCCCAATTCCAGTTGTCTCAATTTCTTCCCGATTAATAACAGCCCTTTTAAAACGATCAATATCAGGAAGTGATTTGAAAATAGAACACTTCTCAATAACCTCTTGAATTGCCGCAATT
>Ga0265294_10002424_pt1 | contig 24510 bp, 24 predicted proteins | sample MunlanPumphouse3_FD_192504 | JGI IMG/M metagenome (GOLD analysis project Ga0265294, IMG submission 192504) | Groundwater microbial communities from a municipal landfill in Southern Ontario, Canada - Pumphouse #3 | ecosystem: Environmental > Aquatic > Deep subsurface > Groundwater | place... | reverse complement strand
AATATATTTAGATGATATAGCATTTAATATCAATTCAATGCCAAGAAAAATGTTTGACTTTAAAACACCTTTTCAGGTAGAATTAAATTATAAGTAAGTGGTGCGGTTGAGATTTGAATAAATAAAAAACCACTTAGGTGGTTTTTATTTTGCTTCAATAATTAATTTAATTGCGGTACGTTCCTCCCCTTCAATAACCACATCTGCAAAAGCAGGAATGCATATTAAGTTCTTTCCGCTTGGTGCAACAAATCCTCTAGCTATCGCAACAGCCTTTATGGCTTGGTTTAATGCCCCAGCTCCTATCGCTTGTATTTCTACTGTACCCTTTTCTCTGAAGACATTAGCAAGTGCTCCTGCAACTGAATTAGGATTTGATTTAGATGAAACTTTAAGTGTTTCCATGAATATTTTCCTCCTCTAATTTTGTTTCATTATATTATATGATTGAGGTAAAAAAATAATCATTAATAAAGTTTTATTCTTCTATCATTGTTACTTTATTATCAAAAATTATTTTAATTAATTCTTTCTTAACATTAGCTGGTAAAGGACTGCCAGAACTACTAAAATGGCCCTTTCCGCCAAAGACTTTAGCTATTTCATTTAGATCAATATCTTTAATTCCTCTATAACTTATACTACGTTCAACATTTACAATTATAATAAAATCATATTTGTCTTTAAAATAAATAGCAAGTTGATTACCAAGTTCACTACGATGCTGAGAAGCAAAGACCAATCCAGCTTTATAACCTAAAATATTTACTGGGATAGTTCTTTCTTTAGCTTCTTCAATATAAGTTTTTATTTTATGATTAAACATTTCAAGCAAAAACAACTCTTTTTCATCAAAATAAAAACAATCATTCTCTTTAAGAAATAACAAATAATGATTCTCAAATAATTCACGTCCATAAACATCAAAAAGATTAGCTAAGTTTTTAGCTTCAATATTATTAGTTTCAACCCAAGCCCAAGTATCATATTCTCTTACTAAATTAACAAAATAACGTACAGAATCTTTTTCTAAATCTTTATTAGTATAATTATTTAATAAAAAATCATAGTAAAGACTTGTTCCACATTGCTTGGTTCCTTTTAAATCAACATCTATAAGAGTGATAAAAGAATAATCTTTACTTAGTTTATTTCCTAGATGATGATCAAATATTTTAACTTTATCTTTTAAATTAAGGTTATTTTCAATAATAATTGATAATTCCTCATTTATACTAAGATCTGTAATAAAGACTTTGTCATATTTATTAAATTCGTTATTTTTTATTAGTTCCTGAACTTTATTATTGGTCTGTGCAGATTCTAATAAGATATAATCTACTTTTTCAAAAACAAGCTTAGATAAAATAATTGGTGTGATACCATCTGGATCTGATATATGTGAAATTAATAGTATATTCATATAATTCTCCTCTACATAAATAAAAGACAAACAAATTAATGGTTATCTTTTAGTTTTAATATTAATAATTTGCAACATTTAATTGATAAAATGATTGAGCATGTGAACATACTGGACATTCTAAGGGTGCTTCATTTCCCTTGTGAACATAACCACATTCACGACAAACCCATTCTACTTCCTCATCTCGTTTAAATACTCTGTCATTCTTAACGTTTTCGTATAATATACGATATCGTTCTTCATGATGAGCTTCAATAGTTGAAATCATTTCAAATAATCTAGCTATATCTTCAAATCCTTCTTCTCTTGCAACTTTAGCAAACTCAGGATATAAATTATTAGCTTCATCATGTTCACCATCAGCTGCAAAAGCAAGATTTTCTAAAGTTGTACCAATATCTCCAGCTGAATAATCAGCTGTTATTTGAACTGCTCCACCTTCAAGTTTTTTATAAAATAAATTTGCATGTTCATATTCATTAGTAGCAGTTTCAGCAAAGATAGCAGCTATTTGCTCAAAACCATCTTTCTTCGCTCTCGAAGCATACATTGTATATCTGTTTCTTGCTTGGCTTTCACCAGCAAAAGCTTTCAATAAATTTTGTTCTGTTTTTGTACCTTTAATCATTTCAAATCCTCCTAATTATATTTCTATATTATATCATTTATTTTGAAAATATATAAGATATAAAATTATTTTATACAAAAATTAATAATTAAATCCACATAAGCCAATTATAAAATACAATCAATATTATGGCTAACACTATAGCAATTAATATAGCCTACATTTTCTTATTTTCTTTATATAATCTACGAATTAAACATATTAGTTCATAGGTAATCAGTATTATAAAATTAGATATTAAAATAATTATTATTCCTAGAATCATCATTAATATAAATGCTTCTGTTCTAGAAAACGTTGGATTTATCCAAGTTCCTACTCCTTCTATGCCAACTACTGCATTGTATAGAGCCCATATCAAGCACAATACCAATTATACTATTAAAATTTTCGCAATTATTTTTTAATTTTTATCTGCTTATTAGTATCCATATCAACAACCAATTTCTTATTTTAAACATTTTATATTTCCATTATATACAATAAAGTTATTCTAAACAATGATATTATGTTTATTAAAAAGATAAACCCCTTTAAACAATTACGCTTAAAGGGGTTGTTAAATTTCCAATAATCTTATTAATTCATCTATCATATTTTGTAAATCAGCGGGACTCATAAAAATAATAACACTGTTTGAATGATTTAATAATTTTGACATTGTTGATATATCTATTGAATCACCATTTTTTAATAAATCAATAATTAATGAGGATGTAACCTCAGGCCAATCAGAGGCCTTTTCTCTACTTGGATAGATATCTAAGATATATGATGCATCAATAGTATTTAAAACTTCAGCTATTTCTTTATGAAGGGCTTTTGTTCTTGAAAAAGTATGTGGTAAAAATACTCCAGCGATTTTTTTGGTTGGGTATTTTTGACGAGCAGCCTCAATAACAGCCTTCATTTCTGTTGGATGATGGGCATAATCATCAATAATAACTGCATCTTTAATAAATGTTTCATTAAATCTTCTTTTAGCACCCATATAAGTAGTAAGATTATAAACAACTTGATCCATATTTAATCCTTCTAAATATGAGGCTGCTATAACAGCTAAAGTGTTTAAGATCATATGTTTACCAAAGAGGTTAATTGTAATATGTTTTAATAAATTATTTTTATAATAAACATCAAAACTAGATCCAGTTGAATCTGAAGTAACATTAACCGCTCTAAAATCATTATCCTTTTCAAATCCATAAAAATATACATCTTTAGTTATCTGATTTCTAACACTTCTAATATTATCATCATCACCATAAGCTATTATTCTTTTATCTGTCTGGTTTGCAAATGAGACGTAAGCACTTTTTATATCATCTAGATCTTTATAATAATCAACATGATCAAGTTCAATATTGGTAATAATAGTTGTCTTTGGATAATAATATAAAAAATGTCTTTGATATTCACAAGCTTCAATAAGTAAATATTCATTTCCTTTTTTAGCATAACCAGTTCCATCACCTATTAAATAATTGGCACCTGTAATATTGTTAAAGACATGAGCTAAAAGACTTGTCGTTGTTGTTTTACCATGACATCCACATACTGCAATAGTATTGTGCTTTTTAGTTAATTCACTAAGTAATTCATAATAATCATACATTTTAATCCCTAATTCAATAGCTTTATCAACTTCAACATTATCATTTTTGAAGGTTGCTCCTACTACGACAATCATGTTATCAGTAATATTATTTTTATCAAAGGGTAATAATTTAATACCTCTTTCATCTAGGGCTATTTGAGTAAAAAAATGTTCTTCTTTATCTGATCCTTGGACATCATAACCTAAATCAAACATAATTTGAGCTAAAGAGCTCATACCAGAACCTTTTATCCCTATAAAATGATATTTCATAATACCAATCCCTTCAAATTATTTAGTTTTGACTTTAGTTACTCCAGGGAGTTTATAATATGGATTGTTTTTAGAGTATGGAATATAATAATATCCTTCATTTTGGAAGATTTCATATAATTCATAATCAACCGTAAATCCAGCTTTTCCAGCAGCTTTTATAGACGAAATGTTTTCAGGTTTAATTTCTAAGACGGCTTTCTTAAAATTCTCTGTTTCAAATAATAAATTAGTAAGATTACGTAAGATATTACGGCCATATTTATGTTCCGAATTACGATAATTACTATGAACTGCATATTCAATTGAAAGTGTATCTCTATCATAACCCTGAGATCTTATTGTACAAAGTCCAACATATTCATTAATTGAAATATCTTCAGCTATAAAACCAATACAATTAGCACCTTCATCTATCGATTTTGTTACATCCTGAGCAAGGTTAAATATATAACTAGAAATTATTTTATCTTCTTTTATTTCTGTAATAAATGATTGTTGTTTTAAATTATTCTCATTATATTTTACAAATTTAAGGTTCTTATTCTCAATACTCATAATACTACCACCCATCCCGATAAATTAATTATAACATAAAGTATTATTTCTTTTGAACCTTTAAAACAATATTATTGTCAACTACATCAACAATAACAGTATCACTATAATTAATCTTTTCTTCTATTAAATCTTTAGCAAGTGTTGTTTCAATATTGCGTGAAATAAATCTCTTGAGTGGTCTTACCCCATAATTTATATCATAGGCTCTTTCAATTATATAATTTATTGCTTTATCAGTTAAATTAATTTTTATATTATATTCATTCAATCTTAGTTCTAATTCTTTAATTAATTTATCTATAATTTTATTTACGACATCTTTATTTAAAGCGCTAAAAATTATTATTTCATCTATTCTGTTTAAGAATTCTGGTTTAAAGGTTTTCTTCATTAAATCTAACACTAATTCATGACCTTTATTTTCAAGAATATATTCACTTCCTAGATTAGAAGTCATTATAATAATTGTATTTTTAAAATCAATTACCCTACCGTGACTATCAGTTATTCTACCATCATCTAATATTTGTAATAATATATTAAATACATCTGGATGTGCTTTTTCAATCTCATCAAATAAAACAATACTAAAAGGGTTTCTTCTTACAGCTTCAGTTAATTGTCCACCTTCATCATATCCAACATATCCTGGAGGAGAACCAATTAATCTTGAGACATTAAATGATTCCATATACTCACTCATATCTATTCTTACCATATGACGTTCATCATCAAATAATTGATATGCTAAAGTTTTAGCCACTTCTGTTTTTCCTACCCCTGTAGGTCCTAAAAATATAAATGAACCAATTGGACGATTAGGATCTTTAATACCCGCTCTAGCCCTAATTATAGCGTCACTGACGAGATTTAAAGCCTTATCTTGACCAATAACACGTTTTTTCATTTCAATCTCCAAATTAAGGAGTTTTTCTTTTTCTCCCATTGCAAGTTTAGTAACAGGAATGTTTGTCCATTTAGAAACAATGCTCGCTATAGAATCTTCAGTTACAGTATCACTTAACATTTTGTTTTCATCTTTGGTACGTAATAATGTTAACTCTTTTTCAAGGGCAGGTATTTCACCATGACGAATTCTAGCTGAAGTTTCTAAATCATATTTATTTTCAGCTTGTTCAAGTCTAAATCTAGCATTTTCAAGTTCACTCTTTTTCTTGTTAATTTTATCATTAATGTTCTTTTCTTCTTCCCAAGCTGTACGTAGTCTAGCCTCTTCTGTTTTAAGCGTAGATAGTTCTTTATTTATAGCTTCTTTCCTTTTAATACTAGCTTCATCTTTCTCTTTCTTCAAAGCTTGGTTTTCAACCTCTAATTGCATAATTGTCCTTGTAAGAGTATCAAGTTCAACAGGAACTGAATCCATTTGAACTTTAATAGTAGCACAAGCTTCATCTACTAAATCAATAGCCTTATCAGGTAGGAAACGATCAGTAATATAACGATTAGATAAATTAGCTGCTGCTATTAAGGCTTTATCAGATATATTAACTCCGTGATATACTTCATAACGTTCTTTTAAACCACGTAAAATAGTTATCGTATCTAAAATGGTTGGTTCACTAACTAAGACTTTTTGAAATCTTCTTTCTAAAGCTCCATCTGATTCAATATATTTACGATATTCATTCAAAGTAGTTGCTCCAATACAATGAATTTCTCCCCTAGCAAGCATAGGTTTTAACATGTTAGAAACATCCATAGCACCTTCCATCTTCCCAGCACCTACAATTATATGAATTTCATCAATAAACATGATAATATTACCATTACTATCTTTAACTTCCTTAAGAACGGCTTTAAGTCGTTCTTCAAATTCACCACGATATTTAGCTCCCGCTATTAAAGCACCCATATCTAATTCCCAGATTGTTTTATCTTTTAGGCTAGTTGGAACATCCCCTGCCACAATTCTTCTAGCTAATCCTTCAACAATAGCTGTTTTCCCTACTCCACGCTCACCTATAAGAACAGGATTGTTTTTTGTTTTACGGGATAAAATACGAGTGATACTACGAACTTCTTCATCACGACCAATAACTGGATCAATTTTACCATCTTTAACATTCTCAACAATGTCACGACCATATTTTTCTAATACATTTTCAAGATTTTCTTGATATTCATTCATTTTTATCACCTCTATATTAATTATAAAACTAAAAATAGCACTCGTCAACATATAGTGCCATTTTTATGTAAATTAGTAGTTATTATTTTGTTTTATTGTTTTAACTGGACTTCCATTATGTAATTCTTCATTCATTTTAATAATTGACATAATATCACGTATTTCTCTTAACGAAGTAATATTATAAAAGCCATTATTACTTTCTTCTTTAAGTGAAAATTTAATACTTATCCCACCCTCTGCTTTCCATTCTCGTAAATTGCCACCAAAATCATCCACTAAAATAGCTCCCCTTGCATCAACAACTGTTGTTTTACTTGCAGGTTTCATAACTGGAATAACCTTTAAATATGGTGCTTCATTTGCTATTAACTTTGTCTTATTTAATGCTTCATTTGTAGAATTACAATGAGTTAAAGAAGCCATATTAAACATACCAGTTTTGTGAAGTTCATTTATCCAATCTATACTATTATTTAAAGGACCTGAATTTCTAAGAATCAACTCCCAATTAGCCAATTTATATATTTGTCTTTTTTTAACTTCATCTTCTGGTGTGAGTGTCTTATTAACCATTCTATAATACAGTTTAGCATCTGCTTCATAAATTATTTTATTTAATAGTGGTAAAGTATCCCATATTACTCCATCAAAATCAAGATATAAATCATGTAACATATATTATCCCCCTATTCATATTATTTTCCTAAATTACCTTCTCTCCAACATTTATAACATAAACTTTTATATTGATCATTTCCTCCAATAACGATTGATTCACCATCATATATTATTTTACGACCTTTATATCTAGCATTAACTATTGTTTTTTTACCACAATGGCAAGGACTTTTTATTTCTGTTATTGAATCAGCTATCTCAAATAATCTTTTGCTTCCTTCAAATAACTCTGTTTTAAAATTAGCTCTAAGCCCAAAAGTATGAACTGGTATTCCAAATTCTTCAGCTATATATTTTAATTGCTCAATTTGTTCTTTAGTTGAAAAATGAACCTCATCTACAACAACACAATCCAGCTCTAGAAATTCAAAATTATATAAATCAAGTAAATTATCTTCAGTAGAATATTGTATAACAGGTGCTTCAAGCCCAATACGTGATTTAATTAAATTCTCTCCATCCCTTGTATCAATAGCAGGTTTTAATAGTAATACTTTTTGTCCTCTTTCAAGATAACTAAAACGAAGCATAAGTGCTTGAGCTGTTTTACTACTTCCCATAGTACCATAACTAAAATATAACTTCGCCATACAACAATCTCCTTACTTCATATATATTTTAACATAAATATATTATAAAATGAAGGTAATTAATTACCTCCAAAACGTCTATCGCGTCCATTATAAGCATCAATAGCCTTATCAAAATCATCACCAGTAAATGCTGGCCAATATGTTTTAGTGAAGTATAATTCAGCATATGCAAGTTGATATATCATAAAATTACTTATACGTTGTTCTCCACTTGTTCTTATAATCAAATCAATATCTGGTAAATAATTATACAAATATTTTTTAAACTCATCGGTAGTAATTGTATTAATATCAATATTATCATTAACAATCCTTTTTAAAGCATCTACTATTTCACTTTGTCCACCATAATTAAGACAAATGTTAAAAATATATTTATTATTCTTCGTATTTTCTTCTAATACTTTCATTGCTTTAATTACATCATTTGAAAGATTATTTTTTATGCCAGAAAAAATTACTTTCACATCAGATTCTTCTAATCTTTTTAGTTGTGAATTAAACATTTTTATAAATAATTTCATTAAGTAATCAACTTCTTCTTTACTACGTTTAAAATTTTCAGTTGAAAAAGCAAAAACACTTAATACATTAACCCCTTTTTTAAATATATATTCAACCATTGTTATTAAATTTTTAGCACCTTCTAGGTGACCTTCACTTTTAGCTAGTCCTCTTTCGGTCGCCCATCTCCTATTGCCATCAAGAATAATACCAACATGATTAGGAATGACATAGTTGCTCATAATAATCCCTCTTTCTTTGTATGTATATCATATAATATAAAAGAGAAAAGATAAACCCTTTTCTCTAATTCATATTATTTTTTTGTTTCATAAATCATATGATATCTAGTATCAGTTTCATCAAAAATATTAAATCCTAGTTTTTTATAAAGATTTATAGCATTTAAATTAGTTTTATATACCCACAAATATAAATCTTTTTGGTGTTGTTGTGCTTCTTTAATAGAATTATTTATTAAAGAGGTTGCAATTCCTTTTTTTTTATATTTATCTAGTATATATATTTCATCTAATAGATAATCATGGTCATTATTTATTAAATACAAGCAATATATTCCAGCCATTTTTTCATTAACCATAATAATTTTATAATAAGGCAATTGAGTAGAAAGAGATTCATCTATATATTTGTTAATTCTCCCCTTTTCCTCGGGAGAAACATTATTACCTCTAATGATCGTTTCGAGTTTTAAATTATGAATAATCTGTCTATCATCTATCTGAGCATTTCTTAAATGATAATTCACATTACTACCTCCATTTATATAATACTAATTAATTTATAGATTCTTTTATTTTAGCTTGAGCGGCCGCTAATTTAGCAATTGGGACTCTATAAGGAGAGCACGATACATAACTTAGACCAATGTTATGGCAGAACTCGACCGTAGATGGATCACCACCATGTTCACCACAGATACCAAGCTTAATGTCTGGTTTGACTCTTTGTCCCTTTGTGACAGCCATTTTAACTAATTCACCAACACCCGCTTGATCTAATTTAGCAAAGGGATCAAATTCAAGGATACCTTTTTTATAATAATCATCTAAAAATTTAGTGGCATCATCGCGGCTAAATCCATAAGTCATTTGCGTTAAATCATTAGTACCAAATGAGAAGAAGTCAGCCTCACGAGCTATTTCATCAGCTAATAAAGCTGCTCTAGGTACCTCGATCATTGTACCAACATAATATTTCAAATTATTTGATGTCTCTTTAATTATTGTCGTAGCTGTTTCATTAACTATATCTTTAATATATTGAAGTTCTTTAATATCACCAACTAAAGGAATCATTATTTCAGGTGCAACTTCCAGTCCCTCTTTATTAACCCCTATTGCAGCTTCAATAACGGCCCTAGTTTGCATTCTAGCAATTTCAGAATATGTAATTGAAAGCCTACAGCCACGATGGCCCATCATAGGATTAACTTCATGAAGAGATGAAACACGTTCTTTTAAAGCCTCATAAGTTATTTCTAAAGATTCAGCTAATGCTTTGATTTCATCTTCAGTCGTTGGTAAAAATTCATGAAGCGGCGGATCCAAATAACGAATAGTTACAGGAAAACCCTTCATAGCTTTAAATAATTCTTTAAAATCACTGCGTTGCATTGGTAATAATTTATTTAAAGCCACAATTCTTTGCTCTTCAGTAGTAGCTGTAATCATTTGACGCATTGCAAATATTCTGTCTTCTTGAAAGAACATATGTTCCGTACGACAAAGTCCAATCCCTTCTGCTCCAAAAAGCAGTGCTTGTTTAGCATCAGTAGGAGAATCAGCATTAGCTCTTACGTTTAGGGTTCTAACGTTATCTGTCCAACTCATAAACGTCTCAAAATCACCACTTATTTCAGGTGCTACAGTATTTATAGATCCAGCATATACATAACCTGTTGTTCCATCTAAAGATAAATAATCCCCTGCTCTAAAGATTTTACCATCTTTAGTAGTAAGTGTCTTAGCTTCATCATCAATTTTTAAGTCCCCACAACCAGATATACAGCATTTTCCCATTCCACGGGCAACAACAGCAGCATGAGATGTCATTCCACCACGAATTGTCAAAATACCATTAGCATTATTCATACCTTCAATATCTTCAGCAGAAGTTTCAAGACGAACAAGAAGAATATTCTTTCCGCCTTTTTCTTTAGCTTCTAAAACATCATCAGCTGAAAAGAATATTTTACCAAAAGTTGCTCCAGGAGAAGCTGCTAAACCTTGAGTAATCGGAGTAGCCTGTGCTAAAGCTTCAGCATCAAAATTAGGATGTAATAAATGATCTAACTGACGAGGTTCAACTTTCAATAAAGCTTCTTCTTTAGATACCATTCCTTCATTTACTAAATCAACCGCTATCTTTATAGCAGCTCCAGCTGTTCTTTTTCCATTACGAGTTTGTAACATATATAATTTACCATTTTCAATAGTAAATTCCATATCTTGCATATCTTTATAATGATTTTCAAGCATCTTAGCATAACGTTCAAACTCATCATAAATTTCAGGCATAATCTCTTTTAAAGTATCAATTGGTTGAGGTGTTCTAATCCCTGCTACAACATCCTCACCTTGGGCATTAATTAAATACTCACCATATAATTTGTTTTCTCCTGTTGAAGGATTACGAGTAAAGGCAACCCCGGTACCACAGTCTTCCCCTCGGTTTCCATAAACCATTTCTTGAATATTAACTGCAGTTCCAAATTTACCAGATATATCATTTAAACGTCTATATGTAATAGCTCTCTCATTATTCCAAGATCTAAAGACAGCTTTTATAGCTTCCATTAATTGGGTTTTAGGGTCTTGAGGAAAATCATCACCCGCTAAATCTTTATAGACGGTCTTAAATTTAAGGGCGATTTTCTGCATATCATCTGCTGTTAAATCCATATCATTAGAAATACCCTTTTCTTTTTTTATTTCATCTAATAATTTTTCGAAAGAGCCCTTTGGTAAGCCCATAACAACATCAGCAAACATTTGAATAAATCTACGGTATGAATCATAAGCAAATCTCTTATTATCAGTAAGTTTAACAAGTCCTTCTACAACTTCATCATTTAATCCTAAATTCAGAACAGTATCCATCATTCCAGGCATACTAGCCCTAGCTCCAGACCTAACAGATATTAGGAGAGGATTATTAATATCACCTAGCCTTTTACCTGTTTTTGATTCTAGTTTTTCTATATTTTCGAATATCTCGTTAACTATTTCATCAGATATAACTTTGTTATCATCATAATATTTTATACAAGCTTCCGTAGTAACTGTGAACCCTTTAGGTACAGGTAGTCCTATATTTGTCATTTCTGCTAAATTAGCACCTTTACCACCAAGAAGATCTCTCATTTCTTTTTTGCCCTCTTCAAAAGCATAAACATATTTAGTCATATTATTTTCTCTCCTCTATACATTTATTAGTATAACAAAAAAACATATCCCACTCAAATTATTACCAATTAATTAACAACTGGCTTTACATCACTTCTCACGAGCCCGTGGGTGGGATTTTAAATATACATTCCTTAAATGCTCATTAGTAAGATGAGTATATATTCCTGTTGTACTTAAACTTTCATGTCCAAGTAATTCCTGAACTGTCAACAAATCAGCTCCCGATTCTAACATATGGGTTGCAAAAGTATGTCTTAAGACATGGGGGGAAATATGTTTTTTTAAGGATGACAAATTAATAATTCCATCAATAATATATCTAATAGCTCTTGTAGATATTGATCCACCATGATTATTTAATATTAAGTAATCACTTTTTTTATTATTTAATAATTTTAAATAACCATCATTTAAGTAAATATCCATAATATCTTTACAATATTCACCATATATAACATTACGCATCTTTTTACCTTTACCAGTAATTCTAATAATTCTATTATAATAATCAATATCTCTTATTTTTATTGAAACAAGTTCACTGACTCTTATACCAGTTGCATATAACAATTCTAAAATAAGACGATTTCTTTGACCTATAGGCTCATTCATGTTAGGAATTTTAAACAAATCATCTAACTCGTTATAATAAAGAAAAGACGGTAATTTTTTTTCTTTCTTAGGTAATGATACTAACAAAAATGGGTTATCTGAAATAACTCCTTCTTTTGATAAATATTTATAAAAACTTCTAAGTGAACTTATTTTCCTTGAGATAGTGGTTCGTTTATATTTTAAATCATTTAACTTATTTAAATAAGGTCTAATATCTTGGTAGGTTAATAAATTATATTTAACTTTATCATCATCTAAAAACACTTGAAACTCAGCAATATCATTTTTATAATTTTTAATTGTATTTTTAGAATATCCTCGTTCTATTTCTAAATATTTCAAAAATGACAATTTATTCTTTTTCATATTATCACCTACTATATATATTTTACCACAAAAAAGCCAAACAATATGAAATTTATAATTTGTTTGGCTTAGTTAATTATCTTGAATAAGTGGGTAGAATACCACCAAAAGGTGTAGTTCCAAATGAAACTGATCCTACCGTATTATCAATAGTTGCAGAGGTCAATGAAGTCATTTTGAAGGCATTAGTACCAATATAGGTTGTACTATTTGGAATATCAATGGTTACTAATAAGTTTCCATAAAAGGCTTCTTTACCAATTGAAGTAACAGTATTAGGAATAGTTAAATTTGATAATTTATTTTCTTTAAAAACATATCCCTCTATTAAAGTAACACTATCAGGAATAATTACTTCAGTTAATCCGGTGTTGCGGAACGAATCATTACCTATTGTGGTAATATGATTAGGAATTTCATAACTAGTAGATGTTGGTTTAGAATACGCAAATAAGAAACTAGTTATTCTACTAACATTCTCTCCAAAAGTAATAGGACCAACATCCGAACCATAAAAAGGCCCATCGTTATAATCACCAATTGATGTTATCGAAGTATTCCAATTAACGCCGTTTACTAACGGATTATAGGCAAATGCTCTAGAACCCATTGAAGTTACAGTAGCTGGAATAGTGATGGAAGAAAGAAAATTATTCGCAAACGCTTTTGTACCAATAGTAATTATGTTACTTGGAATTGTTAAAGCCTCAAGACTATTATAAGCAAAAGCATTAGTACTAATAGTTGTTAGACTACTTGGTATTATCAAATTAACAATATTATTGTCATAAAAAGCTGCATCACCAATACTGGTAACTGTGTTTGGAATAATTATTTCAGTTAATCCCATATTACGAAGTGAATCATTGCCTATTACAGTTATTTGATCTGGAATTGTATAACTAGTGAATGTTGGTTTCGAATATGTAAATAAATTATTTGTTATCCTTGTAACTCCAGGCCCAAATGTAATTGAACCAATTATTGAACCGACAAAAGGTCCATTATTATAGGATCCGACCGATGTTATCGAAGTATTCCAATTAACGCCGTTAGCTAATGGATTATAAGCAAATGCTCTAGCACCCATTGATGTTACCGTAGCTGGAATGGTAATGGAAGAAAGATTGTTATAAGCAAACGCATTAGTGCCAATAGTAATTACACTAGTTGGGATTGTTAGATTACCAATATTATTATCATAAAAAGCTGCATCACGTATAACAGTAACAGTATTGGGAATAGTTATTTCAGTCAATCCCATATTACGAAGTGAATCATAGCCTATTTCAGTTATTTGATCTGGAATAGTATAACTAGTAAATGTTGGCTTCGAATATGTAAACAAATTATTTGTTATTCTTGTAACTCCAGGACCAAATGTAATTAAACCAATATCCGAGCCAACGAAGGGTCCGTCATCATAGTCACCAACTGTCATTATTGAAGTGTTCCATTTAACTCCTTTAATTAGTGGATTATAAGCAAATGCTCGTTTACCCATTGAAGTTACAGTTTCAGGAACTGTAATAGAAGAAAGATTATTATAGGCAAAGGCACTATCACCTATATTTGTAACAGTATTGGGAATAGTCATACAAGTAAGTAGATTAGATTTAAATGCACTTGCTCCAATATTCTTAACCGTAATCCCATTAATGGTTGAAGGTATTGATACATCAGATGGGCAGCCTTCAGTGGTGTAATTATAATCTGTTATTGTACCTGCATCAAATACAAAGCAACTCTCCGCGGTTGGCGCTATCGGGCATACTTCTTCACCATTAAACTCCATTGTAAATTTAATAGGAGTATATACAATCTGACCTACACCATCAATTGTAGTAGGATTCACTCCAGATAAGTTATCTATTGTTGCATTTACTGTTACATAACATGTTTCTGTATTACAATTTGCATAAATATCTTCAATATTTATATTTGATAAGCCTACGGCATGATCTTTAAATGTATTAGCTTGTTCAATATCAAGTGGACTTTGATTTCCGTCTGACCATATTACCTCGCCCATATTCTTCTTAACAATATATCTTTTAAAATCTTCTAAACTTTCAATAACACTTTTCGCTGTTACATTTGTGGTTTTAATATCTGAAATATTTAATGGTAAGACAACTAATTCAATTGTATATTCATAAGAAAGAGGCAATTCTGAGGAATAAGATATATAGCCTACTGTATAATACGTTTTAGAATATGTCGTTGATCCTTCTTCTCCATCCCCTCCTGCTATATAAGTACCACTCGATGAAGTAGATTCAACAGGAATTTTTATGTTTCTGCCACAAGTTGAGCTATCAGGATCCGTTTCATTGTTGGCCTCTAATAAATCTTCTAAACTTACATCATATTTAATTGCAATTTGTTCCCATGTATCGCATGTTTCAATTATGCTGTAAGTATTACAATTACCGGGCTCTATTTTAGCAATTGTAATCATATTAGTATCAGCTGATTTTGTCGCACAATAAGTTCCGTTATGAATTGCCAAAACGACTTTATTTTTCTCGTTTAAAATGACTATTCCATTTATTGGACCTTCACCAAAGTAATCTAATTTTCGACCATCAGCGTTGTACTCTAAACCGTCACGATAATAAAACTCCTGATATCCTTGAGATTCTTTCTCATTTGCAATAAACAATCTACCCGAATCTGCTATTGAATGAGCAGTTGCCTTAAAGGCTTCTCTTCTCACAGTCTCTTTTATGTTTGAAACAACAGGGATTGTTATAGCTATAATAACAAGCATAATCACAACTACACCAAGCAATTCAATTAAAGTAAAACCAGATTTAGAAAATTTGTTTTTCATACTTCACCATCCAAACTAACTTCATTGATTTTAAAACCATAGCAATAAGCTTTATGTTTACTTTACTATAACAAATGTAACATAATATGACAAATTATGCAATGTAAGAAAATAAAAAAAACGAGACTTTGTCTCATTTTTTTATCTTGCTTCTTTTTTTAATCATAGCATGGCCACCATCAAAAAGATAACCAACACCAAGAGATTCTAAGGTATCTAAATCATATGTTCTAGATATTGCGTCATAATCTCCTGCTGCAATTAATGCATTAAGATGACCATCACCAGTATCAGGAAGAAGAAAACTAAATTGTTTGTTTTCCGAAACATATATAGATGGTATATAAGTAATATTCATTTTATCAAAGCATGAAACAATCTCCTCTGTATTTTCTTCATTGTTATGACTTGTTACAACTATTGGAGTGTTTCCTTTTCTTTCCATTTCTTTATTTAGAAACAAAACTAAATCTCTTTTAAGTTTATATTCATTCGTTAAATGTTTATTTATTTTTTCTAATCTAAAATTATAATCATTCAATGTTTTTTGTTCAAGTAAAGAATATAAAAGATCCCTTATATACTTATTCTTTATTTCCTCTATCTTTAAACTAGATACAATTGAATATCTACTAAGATAAGTAATAATTTTATTGTTTAGATTTTTGTCATCAAAAATACTTCTCATATCCTTAAAGATAAGAGGTAAATACCTAACTTGTTTATTGGCATTATATGTAATTGTTAAATTATGAATATCTTCATCAATTAACATAAACATATTTAAAAAGTTTGCTAGTTCAGGCACATTATTAAAATGCGTCGTAGCACGATCAATATTTTCCAGTGTAGATAATGCGAAAGGTAAACTAGTGAATTCATCCCCTACCACTAGATTTAGCGTGTAACGATTTACTTCTTTTCTCATAACAATCCCCCCCAATATATATTATTTATGTAATATCAAGTTGAGCAATATGTGTATTATACCTCATAATCGCAATTTGTGCACTTAATTTTATCTTTTTTCTCTACTAACAAGCTTTCACATGAAGGACATTTAGCTCCAGTTGGCTTATCCCATAAAGCAAAATCACATTTAGGATAATTATTACAACCAAAGAATATTTTGCCTCTTCTAGTCTTCTTTTCAACTATTTTACCTTCACATTTAGGGCAATTTGCCACTTCAACGACAACTTTCTTATCTGATTTTATGTATTTACACTTAGGGTAATTGCTGCAAGAAACAAACTCGCCATATTTACTTTTTCTTATAACAAGTGGATGCCCACATTCTGGACAATCTTCACCAGTTTTTACTGGTTCCTTCTTTTCCATATTATCAAAGGCATTTTTTACCATTGGTTCAAAATCTTTATAGAATTCATGTAATAATTTATACCAAACTTTATTCCCTTCAGCAACATCATCAAGAAAATTTTCCATATCTGCTGTATATTTTACATTAATCAAATTACTAAAATAATCTTGTAATTTATCAGTAATTTCAATTCCCATTTCAGTGGGATGAAATTTCTTTTCTATTAAATTAGCATAATCTCTTGTTGTAAGAGTTTCCATTGTTTTAGCATAAGTAGAAGGTCTTCCAATACCTTGTTTTTCCATTTCTTCAATCAATTTAGCTTCAGTAAACCTCGCTGGTGGTTTAGTAAAATGTTGTTCTTTATCAATTGCGTTAGCTGTTAAAATATTTGAATTATATTTTTCAAATGGAGGTAACTCTTTATCCTCGCTTTTTTCATATTCACCATAAACTTTTAAATATCCATCAAAAACTAATGTTTGTCCTGTAGCTTTAAATTGATAATTATTATTATCTAAAATAACTGTTGTTTGATTTACTTTAGCATCACTCATTAAATAAGCTAAAGCTCTAAAATATATTAAACGATACAATTTATATTCATCAGTACTTAAATATTGTTTAACATTATCAGGATGACGATTAATACTAGTTGGTCTAATAGCTTCATGGGCATCCTGTACATTTTCTTTCTTTTTTCCTTTTTTAACTGTTCCTAAATATTCCTCGCCATAATGAACTTTAATATAACCAAAAGTATTCTTAATAAATTCTGCACTTAATCTTGTAGAGTCGGTTCTCATATAGGTTATAAGACCAGTTGTTTCACTACCTAAATCAATACCCTCATATAACTTTTGAGCTAAAGACATCGTCTTCTTAGCACTAAAATTAAGTTTGGAACTGGCTTCTTGTTGTAAAGTACTAGTAATAAAAGGGAATTTAGATTGTTTTTTTCTACTCTTTTTAGTAACATCCTCTATTTTAAAGGCTTTCGATAATTTACTTAGAATTTCATCTGCTTGTAATTCATTCTTAATTTCAATATTTTTATAATTATATTTATCTAATTCAGCTTCAAAATCCGAAAACGTCGCTTTAATTGTCCAATACTCTTCTTCAACAAAAGCTTGAATTTCTCTTTCACGATCTACAATAATTTTCAAAGCTACACTTTGAACACGACCAGCGCTTTTTCCACCTGTTTTAGATTGCATAAGTTTACTTAATCTAAAACCAATAATACGATCTAAAATACGTCTTGCTTCTTGAGATTTAACTAAATGATCATCTATTTTACGAGTATGCTTAAAAGCATCCTTTACAACATCACTAGTTATTTCATTAAAGACAACACGATCATATTCATCATCTTTTAAACCCATGGCATCTTTTAAATGCCAACTTATAGCTTCACCTTCACGGTCCGGGTCAGTTGCTAAATAAACAAAGTCACTATTTTTAGCTTCTTTTTTTAATTCATCAATCACCTTTTTCTTACCCTTAATTGGCTCATAGGTTGGATCAAAATTATTTTCTAAATCAACCCCAAAGCCAAATTTTCCAGTGGTTGAAAGATCTCTTATGTGCCCCTTACTAGACACCACTTTGTAATCTGGGCCTAGATACTTCTCAATAGTTTTTGATTTGCTAGGTGATTCAACAATCACTAGATTTTTACTCATCTAATCACTCCTTATGGATATTATTGCTTTTAATTTTAACATATTCCTCTATATTAATTAAAAATAACATTTTATCTATTATATACTCTTTTTTAAAGATTTGTAAGAAATCTGTTATATTCAAATTCATATTCTAACGTACTATCGTTTCCATGTCCAGGATAAATCCTAATATTAGAAGGAAACTTTTTTATGGTTTGAAGACTCTTTTTCATCTTTTCTACACTACTACCTAGCAAATCAGTTCTGCCAATTGTTTTCTTAAAGATAAAGTCACCACAAAACATTACATTTTCATCTTCGAAATAAAAAGTAACAGAATCATTAGAATGACCTGGTGTTTCAATTATATTAAATGTAAAATCATTAACAGAAAATATCCCCTCACCCTTTTTAATATCATATATTGGAGCTTTACACCAAAGTCTCAATGGAACTAAAGCCATAACATGATCTGGATGGTGATGGGTAACTAAAATACCTACAACCTCCATTTCTCCTACAACTTCTTTTATTTTATTTAAATCTGCCCCCGGATCAACTACAAGACATTTATTATCTTTAATTAAAATATAACAATTAGTTTGTAAATAACCCACTATTAACATTTTTATCTGCATTTTTCTTTATTTCCCCTTTCAATATTGCATCCATAACTGGTTTATAACTCTTACGATGGTTTTCAATAACACCATATTCATCTATAGCATTAAGATGTTCTTTCGTTGGATAACCTTTATTTCTTTTAAATCCATAAATAGGATATTTTAAATCCAACTCCTCCATCATTCTATCACGAGTTACTTTTGCAATAACAGATGCTGCTGCAATTGAAATACTCTTTGTATCTCCTTTTATAATAGATGTACTAGGGAGATTTATATTAAGCTTCATAGCGTCAATTAAAACATGTTCAACCTTGCATTCAACTTCATTTAAGGCTGCTATCATTCCTTCTTTAGTAGCTTGATAAATATTAACTTCATCTATTCTTTTCTCATCTATGACTCCAATACCAATACCTAAAGCTTGTTCTTTAATGATATCAAAAAATAAATCCCTTTTTTTAGATGATAATTTTTTTGAATCAGTAAGCCCAAGAAGTTTAAAATCTTTAGGAAGAACTACACAAGCACATACAACAGGTCCTACCAAAGGTCCACGTCCTACTTCATCAATCCCAGCTATATATTCTATACCTTGATCATTCAATTCGTGTTCATATTTATATAAATCTTCCATAAAATCACCTATCTAGCATTATAACAAAAAAAATAAGAAAGATAAAACTTATCGTCTTATCTTTACAATATCTGCATCTTCATTATTTATCATAATTTTTAAATTAGGCTTTAAAGCTTGGTAATAATTATATATTTCTTTTTCCTTAAGACCTTCAATTGTTAAATCTATATATTTTTTAATAGCTCTTTTATTAGATACACCTTCAGTAACAATAGATATTAAATCACTATTATTTTCAATAGAATCAATTTTTTCAATTATTACAAAATCATCATAATACGTTGCCTTAATTTTTATAGTACCTACCTGAATATCTTCATCGTATTCAATATCAACCTCATTTAAATTTCTAGAATCGATAATAACAGATGGTGATGTTATATCAAATTGATAACTTTTTTCACTTATTGAAACAACTTCTGAATTAAAAGTATTTACAAATTTAAAATCAATTATTTCTGTTATTGTTAAGAGAAAACCAAACATTATAACAAAAAGCGATATAACAATAGTAAAAATATGCTTTTTCATTATTTTATACCCCCTTTTGAAATAGATAAATAAACTAAATCAAGCAATGCTGCTATTAGTATAATTAATCCAATAACAATAATTATAGGTCCAAACATTATAACTCCCTTAAACAATAAAGTTACAAAGAAGAATAACAATATAAATAACGAAACTTCCAACATGATAATAGGAATAGTAACAATAATTACAAATACTTTTAAAATTATAAATATAATATCAAAGGCAGAGTTATTTTCAGTGGTTACTTGTACATCTTCTTTATCTTGAGTTTTTGCCTCTTTTTTAATATTATCTTCTTTATCAGAAGGTTTAGTCTTGATTTTAAATTTAGATGTATAATGAGCAACTACTTTATTTATGTACTGTATAATAAACCAAATTGATAAAATTATATAACACATATTTATACTAAATGACCAAAATGTTGTAACTACTTTATAAAAAAACAGGTCATTAAAAATAATGAAATACGTAGAATTACCAATAGCGTCAATGATTAAAAAAGGAACATAAAGGATATGTAATCCCACAAAAGCAATTACCACATAACAAATTATAGTTAAAATACGTAAAGCTCCATCTTTATCAAGCATATCAAACAATTTATCCATATAATTTAGAATAGCATTAAATGTTTTATCCGTTAACATTGATAAGCATGATTTTGTCTTGGTTTTATTAACCTTTTTCTTAGGATTTTGTCTATCATCTTCATTAATATAAAGCCTAGTAATCATTTCAATGCTACCAAGAGCTGCAACTACATCTTTTTCCACTTTACCTAAAGCTATCTCTTCATCAATAATTTTTTCATACTTTTTTACTATCTCAGCTACTTTTTCTTCACCAAGTGAACTAAGATTTGATTCAATCTTTTTTAGAAATGTTTTCTTTGTCATTCTTTACCTCCATTCATTTAAATGAATCCTTTCCTTAATATAAATATTTTAATATGGAATAATATCAATCCTCTTTATAGCGATCAAATGTAACTGGTCCTAGAGAACCATCTGCTAAATCTCTCATAACTATATTATACACTTTTTTATAATCAATATCTCCACCTTTTATAATAGCTCCACGTTTTTTACCAATAATATCAAGTACACTAATAATATCGTCTTCATCTATATATTCAATACCATAACGCTTTTTTAAAGCTTCTGGATAATATTTAAAAAGGATTTTTAATATATAGATAGTAATATCATCTGCAGGTAGAATTTCCTCTTTAATAGCTGTCATAGATGCTAGATTCAAAGCAACTTTATCTTCATCAAACTTTGGCCATAAAATACCAGGACTATCAAGTAATTCTAAAAACTCACCTATTCTAATCCAATCAAGAGACTTTGTTATACCTGGTCTATTACCAACATTTGTAGCTTTTTTACCAACCAAACGATTTATAAGGGTCGATTTTCCTACATTAGGAATACCAATAATCAAAGCTCTTAAATTTTTCTTCATCATGCCCTTTAATTTCTTTTTTTCTTGAAGTTCTTTCAATATTTCTCTACTCTTATCTATGATTAAATTAACATTTTTGTTGTTAGCTAAATCCACTCCTATAACAATATACCCAAATCTTTCATAATAAGCGATCCATTTCTTGGTTTCTGTCATATCGCATAAATCTATTTTAGTCATAATAAGAATGCGTGGTTTATCTTTTATAATATTATCAATATCTTTAATTTTAGAAGAATATGGAATTCTAGCATCAATCACTTCAAAAATAACATCAATAATATCCTTCTTTTCCTTTATTAACCTCTTTGTTTTGGCCATATGACCTGGATACCAGTTAATATTTACTTTATTCATGATTATCACTTACTTTCGTTTTAGAATTAGTAAATTTAGTTATTCTGAATTTCTATTTCATTTAATATTATAGCATATAAAAAGTAGTAGTCGCATATTTTTCGGCAAACTAGATAGTATTTTCAAAGTGGGGAGATTTTAAAATAAGTCATTAAAAATTGCTAACACCTTAAAAACGTTTTATAATATAACCAATAAATACATCAATTGTTGTTTCAAAAAAGAAAGGAGGATACATTTTGGAAGAAATGAAGTCTAAGTCTTATATGATTCTAAAAAGACAACTAGCAATCGAGCATTTTGAAAGTCAAAAAAAATTATCACAAGAAGAAGGAAATCTAATTCATGATACTTATGATATGCTTAATAATTATCGCGAGAATCGAAAGAATGCTTCAAAAGAAAAACTTGATGTTTTGGAGACAGAAACTTTAGATACAATAAATAAAACTATAGATGCTCTTGGAAAACAAAATTTTATATTTTATGACGATGGTAGTATAGAATATGGATGGGAAGAGTTTTAAAAAAACTAATAGAAAGGTAGATTAAAATGAGTAAAGGAAAAGATAGAGAATGGGGTTACGCTAGTAGTGATGGTGAAAAGTTAATTTATACAAGTTATGAGAACAGTGGAAAAGTAAATAAGTATCATGATAATAGTGATGGTGGTCATGGGCATGAACACTGGAAAGATAAAGATGATTATAATAAAGGAAAAGACTCTGATTGGTCTAGAAGTAAAAGTAACGATTCACCAAATCCATCTACTGGAGAAGTTCAAGACAAAGGAGGTTGTTATTTAACAACAGCGTGCATGCATAGCGTTAATAAAGTATTTAATGATAATTGTTATGAACTAACTATCTTAAGATGGTTTAGAGATAACTTTGTCAATCTTGAAGATATAAATCATTACTACTCTACTTCACCAATAATAGTTAGTTTTCTAGATCGAAATCCTGATAAAGTTGATATTTATAAGAATACTATCGCTGAGTTAGAAAACAGTATATTAAGACCAGAATTAAATAGAAGATTAGTTAAATCCTTAAAAAACATACATGCTCAATAACAGTTATGTATATACTAATAAAAAAGTTATAGTTGATGTTTAAACTATAACTTTTTTATTGATTTATTTCCCATACATTACTCCTTTTTACTAATCATATTTAATGTTTCGTCCATTTTTTGAAAACAATATTTTTCAATATCTTCATTTAAAAAATTTAATAAGTTTGACAGTTCCACTAAATTACTAATAATTTCAATTAATAATTTGTCATTCAAATTGATTTTAATTTGAGATGCCAGATTATTTAAATGGATAAACATTTGTATAATATCTTTTTTCTCCACTTTTGTTAATTCTATAGTTTTAATTTCTATTAAATCACAAAATGATAAAGCAATCATTAAACAATTTTCATATTCTCTAAAAATAATTTCTTTAGCACTAGCTTGATCTTTTTTTCAATATTTAAAACATTTAGTTTCATATGCAAGTTCACTTAACTCTACGATAAGTTCTAATACTTGTTCATAAAATATAACTGGATCAGAATAATTATATTTCTTTCTAAATTCAGCATTTATAATCTTTTCTTTTTTATAAATTAAATTAATATTCATCTAATCATCCCTAATCTATTACTTATTATACCATATACCTAATTGTTCTGCCTTTGCAATTTCCTCGGTTTTCTTTAAGATAGATGTATATTTATAATCCCCGTATAAATAGGCTGTTTTAGCATAACCTTTTTCTACTAATTTATTTTGCAAAAGGTTCCACTTGAATACCAGGGTGAACAGTTTCAGGTGTATCAACTGCTAAAAATCTCACCGTCTCAATTCCATTCCCTGTTATAAATTTAGCAGTATCGCCATCGATACAAACATCCAGCTTAACCTCAAACTTATAAGATTCTTCCTGAACGGTTAGAATAAAAGCAATTAATAAAATAAAGATAATTTGAATAAAAGTTTTCATTGTTTTAGACATAGTTATCATCCTCTATCCCATTTTAGCATACTTGTCTTCTAACAATCAATTGTATCTAAATAAAAAATAAAAGATTATAAATCTTTTATTTTACTATCCCGAAATGTTTAATAGGAAACAAAATAAGATTAGTTTTTCCTTTTATATCATCCTTATCAATTAGACCAAGAGCTCTACTATCAGTAGAATTATATCGATTATCTCCTAAAACAAAATATTTCTCC
>Ga0265294_10002422_pt1 | contig 24523 bp, 22 predicted proteins | sample MunlanPumphouse3_FD_192504 | JGI IMG/M metagenome (GOLD analysis project Ga0265294, IMG submission 192504) | Groundwater microbial communities from a municipal landfill in Southern Ontario, Canada - Pumphouse #3 | ecosystem: Environmental > Aquatic > Deep subsurface > Groundwater | place... | reverse complement strand
AACTTTTGAGCATAGGAATTCAGCCGGATATATTAGTATGCAGAAGCGAAAAAGAAATTCCTGCAGAGTTAAAAACAAAAATTGCATTATTCTGCAATGTTGAAAAACAAAATGTTATTCAAAACAAAGATGCAGATTCCATATATGATATACCCTTAATGCTGGAAAAGGAAGGTCTTGCAAAATTAGTCTGTGACCATTTTAACATAAAATGTGATGAACCGGATTTAGTAGAGTGGACAAAAATGGTGGAGCGTTCAAGGAATCCAAAATATAGTGTTAAAATAGCTCTTGTGGGCAAGTATGTAGAGCTTAAGGATGCATATTTGTCAGTTGCGGAAGCACTCAAGCATGCAGGATTTGATAATTCTTGTGATGTTGAAATTTCATGGATACATTCAGAGCATGTCAATGAGAGCAATTACAAACAAATACTTAAGGAATGCGACGGAATTTTAGTTCCCGGCGGTTTTGGCGACAGAGGAATTGAAGGTAAAATTCTTGCAGCGAAATATGCAAGAGAAAATAAAAAGCCTTATTTAGGAATTGGACTTGGGATGCAAACAGCAGTTATTGAATTTGCCAGGTCAATGTTAGGCTATGCTGATGCTGACAGTTTTGAATTTAATACTGAATCCGATTATAAAATATTTGATGTTATGGATGGGCAGAAAAAGACTGAGAAAAATGGCGGAGAAATGAGGCTTGGAAGCTACCCATGCAAGCTTATTGACGGCACAAAGGCAAAAGAAGCATATGAAGAAGCGGATATGATTAATGAAAGACATCGCCATAGATATGAATTTAATATTAAATTCAAGGATGTGTGTCAGGAGAATGGACTTATAATTTCTGGAATTTCACCGGACAACAAATTGGTTGAAATAGTAGAGTTAAAGGACCATCCTTGGTTTGTAGCTTGTCATTTTCACCCTGAATTCAAATCAAGACCTACCAGAAGCCATCCTTTGTTAAAGAATTTAATAAAAGCTTCAATAGAATGCAAAAAATAGTATAGTGAGACAATGGATTGCTATGAAAAAACGTAGTAAGTGTCATTCAGGATGACATATTGTTTTTGTTATCTTTTATAGTATTTTGTGTCATCAGATAGTAATATATGCCTGAAATTATTATAATGCCACCGATTACTGTGTATACCGATGGGATTTCTTTAAAAATCAGTATTGCCATAAGGCTGGCAAAAATCGGCTCCATTAAAGTTGATACAGAAATTAATGTAGATGAATAATATTTCATTAAATAATTGTAAGCCGTGTGCCCAAGTATTGAACTGAAGAAACTTAACACAAAAAACAGTACATACTCTTTGACTGGGTATGGATACACAGGTGTCCCTGTTGCAAAGCACATGACAAACAATACAATTGCCGAAACGGAATATACAATGAAAACATATACTCCTGCACTTACGGTCCTTCTTACAGCTCCACCTATTACTAAATAACCTGCAACAAATATTGCACCCATGAAAGCAAGGATATTCCCAAGTATCAAGCTGCTTTCATTTCCCTGAGATGAACCCATTCCTATTATTATGGAACCTATTAAGGACATTGCAATGCCAATAATCATTTTATTGGTTATTTTTTCTTTTAACAGAAAATAATTGATTGCTGCAACAAAAATGGGGCTGCAAGACACAAGAATGGTTGAATTTGCAATAGTAGTCATTTGAATTGACTGAATCCAGGAAGCAAAATGCAATGCAAGAAAAACGCCGCTGATTATACACATTGCATAGCTGCTTTTATGCAAACTTTTAAATTCACTTCTGTTTTTTATGTAGACAGGCAAGAAGAGAATCATACAAGTAAACAGCATTCTGTAAGCTGAAATAACCAGTGCAGGTGCTTCAGAGAACCTAATAATTATTGAAGAAACAGAAGTAAAAAATGTACCCGCAAGAATCCAATATTTCGATGGTTTTTTCATAATTTCTTCCTTTTATGTTGATAATAAGTATATTATCACAAACTTTTTATATTATCAATCATCAGAAAAGGTATAATTAATTATGTAAAGCACATACTTAATTTCAGCTTGAGCGTAACATTCATAACAATATGTTTATTTTTTCGTTTTTTGTTCATATAATAATAAAAAGATAAGTGTTCGGGAGGCTGGTTGTGGAATTATTTAACTCCATCACATTGATTTATGCAGTTAATATTTTTATGGCAATGATTGTAATATTTTTGGAAAGAAAGGATCCTACTGCAACACTTGCGTGGGTATTGGTTCTATTGATATTTCCCGGCTTTGGATTCTTGCTGTATTTGCTGCTGGCTCAAAACTTTAGCAGAAAGCAGCTTTTTATTATGAAAATTTATGCAAAAAAATCATTTGGTGATTATATAAAAATACAAAAAGAATTGTTCAGCTCCGGAGGATTGATATTTAACGATGAAAATATCGAAAATTATAAAGATTTAATAAAAATGAACTTATTTTATCATGGCTTTTCCTATACTCAAAACAATGAGGTTGAAATTTATACAGATGGACAAAAAAAATTCAAGGAGCTGTTTAGCTCAATAGAAAATGCAAAGAATCACATACATATGGAATACTATATAATAAGGAATGATACTTTAGGTAACAATCTTTTAAACCTCCTTTTTAAAAAGGCCAAGGAAGGTGTAGAGGTAAGACTTTTGTATGATTCTGTGGGCGGAAGGCAGATAACCAAGGAGCAAATTGAAATACTAAGAAGCTCCGGAGTTAAAGTTGCCATGTTTTTTGGCAGTACTTTTCCTTTTTTTAATTTTAAAATTAATTACAGAAATCATAGGAAAATAGTAGTTATTGACGGGATAACAGGTTTTGTTGGAGGATTCAATGTAGGGGATGAGTATATGGGCTTAAATAAGGGAATCGGTTATTGGAGAGATACTCATTTGAAAATCAGAGGAGATGCTGTAATAGACCTGCAGACCAGATTTTTTTTGGATTGGGGTCATGCTTCTAAAGAAGAACTGATCTTCCTTCCGAAGTATTTTCCCGACAACAGGATTCAAGGCAAGGTGGGAATTCAAATTATAAGCAGCGGCCCTGATAAATTAGATGAAGCAATAAAAAGCAATTATGTAAAAATGATAAATTCAGCTAAAAAAAGCATCCTGATTCAAACTCCATATTTTGTTCCGGATGCATCTGTATTTGAAGCTATAAAAATCGCTGCTGCTTCAGGGGTGGATGTTCGAATCATGATTCCCTGCAAGCCTGATCACCCTTTCGTTTACTGGGCTACTTACTGGTATTGCGGCGGACTGTTAAAGTATGGAGTTAAGGTTTATACTTATGAATACGGATTTTTGCATTCCAAAACCTTGGTGGTTGACGGCACTGTTGCATCTGTGGGAACAGCAAATTTTGATGTGAGAAGTTTCAAATTAAATTTTGAATGCAACGGGATAATATATGACACAAAATCATCTCAGATGTTGTATGATATATTTATGGATGATTTAAATTATTCAATGGAGCTGACAAGAGAATTGTATTTGGAGAGGGGTGTTATAATAAGATTTAAGGAATCCGTATGCAGACTTTTAGCTCCCTTATTATAAAAGTTGAAATTTTTTACTATAATGCTATAATTATCATAATAACAAATACAGGTGATAAGTATGAAAAGATATTTTGTAATATACAATCCATCTTCGGGAAAAGAGCTTGCAGGGTATAAAGTATTTGGCGCAGCTGAAACACTAATGAGTATTGAGGATGCAGAGTTTTTATTCTATGCAACCAAGAAAAAAGGAGATGGTGAAGAAGCCGCCATAAGAGCATGCCAATACAAGTATGAGATAATTATAGCCTGTGGCGGTGACGGAACAGTAAATGAAGTTGTCAATGGAATGATGAAATGTTGCTACAGACCTAAATTAGCAATAATGCCGGCAGGAACAGTCAATGACTTTGCTGAACAGCTTAACCTTCCAAAAGGTCAGGATAATTTTGCGTCTCTTATTATGCAAAGGAAATATAGAACAATCGATGTTGGTAAAATAAATAAAAATTATTTCGTAAATGTAGTGGGAGGAGGGGCGTTTACAACTATTGCTCACAAGGTTACCATTGATGCAAAGTCAATACTTGGAAAGTATGCCTATTACTATCAGGCAGCGGTTAAAGTTCCGGATGAATTGGAGATTTGCGAAAATATTGATTATATAATTGACGGCAAAGAGTATAACTACAAAACCTTGCTTTTCCTTGTGCTTAATTCTGCCGGTGCAGGCGGGTTTAAGTATTTGTGCCCTAAGGCTGAATTAGATGATGGTTTGTTAGACATAGTAATTTTTGAAAAAACAAGTAATGCTGAATTGTTTCAGATATTCACCAAGGTTTTTAACGGACAGCATATAACTCATCCTAAGGTTCACTATTATCAGGCAGAGAATATAAAAATAATTCCCGAAAAGGAATTATTAATTGATGCAGATGGAGATCCTGCCGGATATGCACCTTTGGAAATTTCTTCTGTACACAATGCAATAGACATATTAATTCCGTAATTATATAGCAGCCTATATTTGTTTTAAAAAATTGTTAATAAGTAAAATCGACTTTTCTACTGCAATTTTCACAAATGAGTCAAAGTCCATGTTGGCAGTTCCGTCAGCTTTGTCAGACATTGCTCTTACTATACAGAAATTTACATCATTTATATAGCATACATGACCTATTGATGCACCTTCCATTTCGGTGCAAAGGGCATTAAAATTATTTACTATATAATCCTTTTTTTCTTTGCTGCAGATAAACTGATCACCTGAAGCGACAGTTCCCACGGCTATATTTGTATCCTCTAATATTTCAGCTGCCCTTACTAATTTGTTTATCAATTCTTCGCTGCATGGAATTTTTATTAAATCAATTCCGGAAATGAGACCTACCGGTTTGCCAAAGGGTGAAACATCAAAATCATGTTGTACCACACCATCGGATATTACAATATCTGCAATGTTAAGTTCAGAGTTTAAACTGCCTGCAACCCCTGTATTGATAATTGCATCCGGAGCATACTTCAATATCATTGTTTGAGTACAAACAGCTGCATGCACCTTTCCTACACCGCATTTTGCCACCACCACATTTTTATCCTGCAGTCTTCCCTCATAAAAATCTATGCGACTTATGTTTTCCTTTTTTATATCATCCATGGAAGATATAAGCTCTTCCACCTCAATATCCATGGCACCAATTATACCTATTTTCATCTTAAGCCTCCTGATCTTATTACTTAATTTTAATATATCAAAAACCAAAAGTCAACACACTGTCCCAAGACTGTTTTACTTTCCATTTTAGCAAAAACGTGTTAAAATGAATATTATTATTCAAAAGGAGACCAAATGCATTATATATATATTGTGGAATGCAGAGACAAAACATTGTATACCGGGTATACAACTAATTTGGATAAAAGAATAAAAACTCATAACGCAAAAAAAGGAGCGAAGTATACAAGAGGAAGAACGCCTGTTGTTTTAAAATATTATGAGGAATTTGACAACAAAGTGGATGCCACGAAAAGAGAATCCCAAATAAAGAAATTGAGGCGAGCTAAAAAACTGAGGTTATTCAATAAATAAAAAATTGTATAATTTAAACTATTTTGTTATAATTGTAATAAATCAAATGAATAGGAGAGGTCGATATGGAAGCAAACATAATAGTAGATAGTTGTGTTGATTTTAATGAGGATACAGAAAACATCTCAAGAGTTCCTTTCAGAATTATAATTGATGAGGAAGAAATCGTAGATGAAAATACGGATATATTGGAGCTGATAAGAAAAATGAAAAAAAGCCGCACTCAAATTAAAACAGCTTGTGCCCCTCCGGAAGATTTTATAAACAAAATGAAAGTTCATGCTAATAATTTTATTGTCACAATATCAAGTCAACTAAGCGGCTCTTACAACAGTGCCATGGTTGCCGTGGAAACAATAAAAGAAAAGTTCCCTGAAATGTTTGTACATATTTTCGATTCCAAGACAGCTGCAGCAGGCGAGACATTGATTACAATTAAAGTTAAGCAATTGATTGAAGAAAACTTGAATACTCATGAAATAATTGAACAGGCAGAAAAATACATTTCTAAGCTGAATACACTTTTTATATTGGATTCATTAGATAATCTTGCAAAGAACGGCAGGATCAGCAATTTTAAAGCAACCCTTGCTAATATAATGAATATTGTTCCCATTATGGGAGAGGATGGGGAAGGAAGGATAGTTTTAAAAGAAAAAGTAAGAGGTAAAAGGAAAGCTTTTTCCAGACTAGTTGATATGCTTGATGAATACAATATTGATTTTGAAAATACTGTCTTGGGAATAACTCATGTAAATTGCCTTGAAAAGGCTGAAAGATTACGAGATGATATAAAAGCAAGATATAATTTTAAAGACATAAAAATATTCAGTCCTGCAGGGTTAAGTTCTGTTTATGCTTATGACGGTGGAATAGTTATAGCTTTTTAATGTAAACATTATGTTAGTTATTTTGAAAGTTGGGTATAATTACTTTATACTCATAAGGAGGCAAATAAAATGAAATATAAAGAGATAATTTCTGAAATTAAATCGGTAAGGCTTTACAAAAAGGAAGAAGTAGATGCAAAATTACTTAATGAATTAAAACAATATTATGAGCAGGGGAAAAGACTGGTTAATGATATTGAAATGGAAGTAATAAGAAAAAGCAGAGATGAAGTATTCGAACAGCTTAAGGGTTTTGTCGGATATAACAACAGAATGATTGAAGCTCCTCATTATTTAATATTTTTGTCTGAAGAAAAGGACTATTACATAGAAAATGCAGGCTACAGAGTGCAGGATATAATGCTTAAAGCGTGGAGCTTAGGAGTTGCTTCGTGTTGGATAACTTTTGAAAATGGCGAAGAAATAAAGAAAAAGATTGGTATAGATTCAGACAAAAAGTTGGTTGCTCTTATAGCCCTTGGTTATGAAGATGCACATAATAAGGTTTTGTATGAGAAGGGTTCAAAATACAATACTTCATCAAATGTAAAACTTGTCGAGGATAATACAAGTGAAAGACTTGGTATAAGAGACTTGGTTTTCTCTAAAGAATGGGGCGAAAAGGCAGATCCTGATGAGCTGGTGAATTATGGTCTATTGGAAGGGTTCTTTTACGGGATACTGGCTCCTTCATACAAAAATCGTCAGCCTTGGAGATTTATTGTTGATAACGGAACGGTTGTTTTGGCAGTAAAAAAAGACATATATGTAACAGAATATGAAGAAAGAATCGATACGGCTGTTATAATGCTATATTTTGATGCAATTATTGAAAGCACATTGTATAATATAACTTGGAAACTCGGAAAGCCCGAAAAAGATTACAAAGTACCGGATGATTATAAAATTGCAGCATATTGTATTGTTTAGCAAAGGGGCAAATATGCCCATTATTTTTTAAGGTGGACAAATTGAATTATATAATAAAGGAGTATAACATGAAAATAATTATTCACAAGAAATATTTAGACATCGTATCTGAAAAGTTTCCGGATATTGAATTTTTTACTGAAATTGATGATTGCCTTGAAGCGGAAGCGTTCATTGGAGAACCAATGGATTTTGTGCCGGAAAAGCTTGACAAGATGCCTAATATAAAATGGCTTCAGTCCTTCAGAGCAGGCTATGATACATTGGATTTGGATTATATGAGGAAAAGAAATATCACCTTCTGCAACGGAAAGGATATTTATTCCATTCCCATAGCAGAGGATGTTGTTTGCAAAATACTTATGCATAATACAAATGCTTTGAAATTTTTAAAGAGTCAAAAAGAGCACAAGTGGGAACCATATCAGAAAAGAACAGAATTTCGAGGTCAAACCGTAGGAATAATAGGAACAGGGTCGATTGCAACTGAAATTGCTAAGAGACTGCAGGGTTTCGGTGTTAAAATAATTGGTTACAAGAGAAATCCTGTATCTGCAATGGCATATTTTGATGAAATATTATCAGGTAAAAAGGGCTTGAAATATTTAATGTCTAACAGTGATTATATAATTATAACAGTTGATTTAAACAAGGATACCTATCATATGATTAATAAGGGTACTCTTGAATTAATGAAAAATACCGCTTCAATAATTAATATAGCAAGGGGCAGCATAATAAACCAGAAAGACTTAACTGAAGCATTAATAAACGAATTAATCAGTTATGCAGGATTGGATGTTTTTGAAGTTGAGCCTCTGCCTGAAGACGATGAATTGTGGGATTTGGAAAATGTATACATCACTCCTCATGCATCAGGCATTGTAAAGGAAAACAAAAAGAGACTTGCTGAGCTAATTATAGCCAATATTCAAAGATTCATAGACAATGAAAAATTAGCAAATGTTGTAAAATAGAAATTTATGCTGAAAGCCCTATGGCTTTCAGCATGTAAGATATTAATTTTTAGGCGATAAGACAGAAAGAAGCATTATGAATACTAACAAAAATATTTTAAGACTTATTTTTTTCCCGTTATTAATACTCTATTATGAAACTATTTTAAAAGTATTTCTATATAGTACAGTATTTAATATTGGATATGTATATATGTGTTTGTTTTCTTTACCCTTAGGGTTGTTATTTTATTTGTTTACAACAGGGTTTAATGAGAAAGTAAATAGAATTCTTTTCTATTCAATTGTAAGTTTTTTAACTCTTTATTATGGAACTCAATTAATTTATTACAGGATATTTTATACCTTTACTTCGTTTTATTCCATTTTCGTGGGAACAGTAAAAGCATTAAGCTTCATAGATGTGCTGATTAACGCACTTTTAGGCAATATTGCCGAATTGATTATGATATTTCTTCCTATTGGACTATTGGTATATTTTCACAGGAAGATACAATTTAATAAGATACCTAAAAACTATATAATAAAAGTTGCTATATCTGCAGCAATAATGCAGTCAGCAATTGTTTTAACTGTGCTTTCTTCTGATATGGGAATACTCAGTCCATCATATTTATATTCCGAAACATTTTTGGTTGTAGAATCTGTTGATAAGTTCGGGCTTTTAACAACCGGAAGATTAGACATAAAAAACATATTGAAAAGTATGGTATTTGCTGCTGAGCCGGAGCCATCGGAAATAATTGAATCTGAAGAGCCACCCCCCGCAGATGAGCCCCCTGAAGAGCTTCAAGTCGAAGAACCGCCTGTTGAAGTTGCAGAATACAATACTATGGATATTCCTTTTGAAGATTTGATAGACAAAGAAGGTAATAAAGCAATAAGAAATATGCATGAGTATTTCAGAAATATTCCGCCAACAAAGAAAAATGAATATACGGGTAAATATAAGGGCAAGAATTTGATTTTAATAACGGCAGAAGGCTTTTCACCATATGCAGTAAAAAAGGATATAACACCTACATTATATAAAATGCAAGAGGAAGGTTTTAAGTTTAATAATTTTTATACTCCTACCTGGGGAGTCAGCACATCCGACGGCGAATATGTAGCTTGTACGGGACTTTTGCCAAAGGAAGGCATATGGAGTTTTTACAAGTCATCTAAAAACTATATGCCATTTGCTATGGGAAATCAGCTTAAAGAACTAGGTTATGAGACCAAAGCCTATCACAATCATTATTTTGATTATTATTACAGACATGTATCTCATCCTAATTTAGGTTATACATACAAAGGGTTGGGAAACGGACTTAATGTAACAGAAACATGGCCTGAGTCAGATTTGGAAATGATTGAGCTCACAGTGTCGGAATACATAGATAATCAGCCCTTCCACACGTACTACATGACTGTGAGCGGTCATTTGCAGTATACCTTTACAGGCAATTATATAGCTGCTAAAAACAGAAGTCTGGTGGAAGATTTGCCATACTCTACACATGCAAAGGCATATTTGGCATGTAATATTGAGCTGGATAAAGCAATGGAGAAATTAATACAGGAGTTGGAGAAAAAAGGAATTGCTGAAGATACTCTCATAGCAATAAGTCCTGACCATTATCCCTATGGTTTGACATTGAATGAAATCAGCGAACTTGCCAATAGAGAAATCAAGACAGATGTTGATTTGGATAAAGGAATTTTTCTTCTTTGGAGTAAGGGCATGGAGCCTGTTGAAATTGACAAAGTTTGTTCAAGTTTGGATATAATTCCTACCTTGTCAAATCTAATGGGGTTGGAATATGATTCAAGGCTTCTTATAGGCAGGGATATCTTATCGGATTCAGAGCCATTAGTTATGTTTTCAGACAGGAGCTTTATTACAGACAAGGCATTTTACAATGCTAAAACAAATGAGGTAACATCATTTATCGGTGAAAATATAGAGGATTCGTATATTAAAGAAACAGCAGAAACGGTTATATTAAAATTCAAATATTCATCAATGGTATTAGATACTGATTACTATAGAATAATTTTAGATTAAAAAAAGAAGAAGATTATTTGATTGAATTAACCAAACAATCTTCTTCTTTTATTTATTCCAGCTAATCTACCTCAAGAATATATTTACAGCTTACCGGACATTGTGTATAGGCAGAATTATTTATGCAGTTTGAATTAAGTCTATTTGTTAATTTTCCTTTCGCATCATTTTTAACTTTAACTTTGTATCCAATCTTTTTTATCTCTGAAGGCTGAAGGCTGCCCACATCCCATTTTATAATTGTCTTGCCGTTGAATTCATAAATGTTTTTTGGTTCTAAATTGCACGAATCTCCTATGTACTCAAGCTCTGCATCAAGTATGCTTCTTAAATAAACTTTTCTTGCTAAGTCATATTGTCCTGTGCACAAGTCAACATAATATTTAGTAATGTCACCTGCACTGAGTTTTTTATCATCACATTTTACACTCATATCGAAGTCCATTGCAGTTGATGCAACAAAACATGAGTCATTTATCTTGTTTTCATTGACTAAATGAGCATAAAAATTAATTTTGCTTCTGTGGGTTATTTTATCTCCTGAATTTTCAATGCTGTTAACTGTATATTTGTCGCAAAGCGCTCCATCAAATGTTATTATATTTGTTGAATTGGGGGATAAAGCAAAATTGTTTCCAAAAATTATTACATTATCATTATTCAATTCTTTACATGGCCTAACAGCACTTACGGTATCTAAAATGGTAATATCGGGGCCTTCATGCCTGATATTTTCCAAATATCTGATTCCGTTTCCCATAGTGGCACTGAAGGAGCATAGTTTTTCGCTGCTGCTGTTATTTTTGAGAACAATTTTTATTTGATAAATATAAGAGGGAATAAACTGAGAATTGGGAATACCTGCACCCTTCAAAAACCTCTCAGGTACATTTATGTATATGGTACATTCTTTCATTTATTTCATTCCTTTCTGCTAATCTAATTCATATTATTCCGAGTCCCGATTTTTGTGAAAATTTAATCCAAATATTTATGGCATTAAATACCGTAATATGATAAAATAAATAATAATTTAAGCAATGTGAATATTAACAACAGGAGGATAAAATGAAAAAAATAAAAATATATTCCAGCACATCATGTACAAATTGTACTGCGGCAAAGGAATACATAAAGGAAAAGGGATATGAATATGAGGAAAAAAATGTTTCAACGGATAAGGAAGCAAAAAAAGAATTAATTGCCTTGGGATATATGGGAGTGCCCGTAATTATGATTGATGAGGAAGTAGTTGTAGGCTTTAACAAAAGTAAACTGGACGAAATATTGTAACTATTGTTGCTGTTTTATTGCCTTTTAATATAAAAACCGGCATTAATGCCGGTTTTTGCTGTTTATTTTTAACATTTTGGGTTTTGATTGCATGCTGTCGGAGTCTTATTTATTCAATGCAGCTAACAAATTATCTAAATTCATTCCGTGTACAGCTGCAGCTTCTTCCAATGTTTCCATTTGAGCACTTGGGCAGCCAACACATCCCATTCCAAATGTCATTAATATTTCGGCAGCTTCCTGTTTTGCCATAACAACTTCTCGAATTGTCATATCTTTTGTAATCATTTGAAACCTCCTTTTATTTTATAATTCATTATACAGTAAGGTAAAATAATATTCAATATTTTTAATAATAATATTTCGAAACGTATTCCCATCCTTTACGGCTAAAAACTGTTTGAATCACTATTTGATGTATGATATAATAAAAATGTTAACACAGTTACCATCGTAAAAGTCAGGAGCAAGAATATGCATAACAAATACAATGAAAAAATAAGTGACATGAAAAAATGTATACAAAAAAAGAATAAATTAAATTTGCTTTTAAAACAGACGGAACAGGATATTATAAAAGAAAAGCTTCTTTTAAATAAGCTTTCATTGGAATTGAATAAGGAAAATCAAGATGTTTTAAAGCTAAAATCAAATAATATTATTTCATTGTTTTATGCAATATTGGGTACAGAAGAAGATAAACACAGCAGAGAAAAGCAGAAGCTTTTAAAAGCACGGTTAAAATACGATCAATGCAAAAATAATATGAATTATCTTGTTGATGAAACAAAGAAAATTGTAGATAGTATGTCAAAATTGAACGGGTGCGACGCTGAGTATGAAGAATTAATAAACAAAAAGTTAGAAACCATCCATATGGAAGATAATGAAACCGGTCAAGATTTAAAGAAATTAATTAAACGAAAAGAAAATATGAATGCCAATATAGTAGAAATTTGCGAAGCAATCTGTTATGGCGAAAAGGCATTGGAAGCTATAGAGAAGACAATAAAAAAATTAGAAGCGGCAGAAGATTTTGAAAATTCCGATGGGAACAACAATATTGAAGATGCCAGGGCGTATGCTGAGCAAACTCAAAGAATGTTAGGTAGATTCAAGAAAGAAATATCAGATATAACAATGGTGACAGGAACTGAAATAGCAGTGGGCACCTTTGAAAATTTTGCAGACTGTTTTTTTGACAACTTGATGTTTGACTGGGTAGTTCAGTCCGGAATAGGAAAATCTTTAGATACTGTAAAAAATACTAAAAATCAATTGGACAAAGCGATGTCAAAACTATATGAAGAAAAGGTAACAGAAGAATTTATGATAAAACAAATAGAAGAACAAATAAAACAAATAATAGAAAAGGCGTAAATGCATTGACAATAAATGCTATTTACTGTAACATATAATTATCACATGACTGGCGGAAAGTGGAGTACCACGAGGAAGTGTGAATAATATTAAAAGTCGGCCGCCTGGGCTAAACTCGGGTGGCTTTTTATATTCCCCTTCAATGCCTCCCGGCAAAGTCAGCCGACAGTCTTCAAAAACTTAAAGATTGTATTAATTTGGAGAAACTGATAAGATAATAAAAGAAAAACTTGACAAAGAGATAGATGGTATAAAGAAGTATTTGGAGGTTAAAATGTCAGTAGAAAAAGTAAGAGAATATTTAAAACAATTTAACAAGGAAAATGACATACAAGAAATGGACGAATCAACAGCAACTGTAGAGTTGGCTGCACTTGCTTTAGATACAGAGGAAGCAAGAATTGCTAAATCTTTATCATTTTATAACGGTGACGGAGCAATGGTAATAGTAGTAGCAGGAGATGCAAAAATAGATAACAGAAAATTTAAAGATTACTTCGGGTTTAAAGCAAGAATGCTTGCACCTGAGGATACAGTAAAATTTACCGGACATGCAATCGGAGGAGTTTGTCCCTTTGCATTGCCCGATAATATAAAAGTATATTTGGATGAATCAATGAAAAGATTTGAAACAATGTTTCCTGCCTGCGGAAGCGGTAACTCTGCAATAGAGCTTACTCTTGACGAGTTGGAGGAAACATCAAAATGCAGCACCTGGATCGATGTATGCAAAAATTGGTGATGCCCTAACCCCGTTTTTCTGAGACTGCGAGATGCCCTGTATACTATATAAGTAATTTCCAAAACAAGAAAAATGTTTTAATATGAAAGGATACTACTTTGAACGAATTTTCAAGAACACAGCTATTATTAGGTAAAGAAGCAATGAAAAAACTAAGCTCTTCCACAGTTGCAGTTTTTGGCATCGGAGGAGTAGGCACATATGTTGTTGAAGCTTTGGCAAGATGTGGAGTAGGAAATTTTGCACTGTTTGATGACGATAGAGTATGCCTTACGAATATAAACAGGCAGTTAATTGCTACAAGAAAAACCATCGGAAGGAAAAAGGTTGAAGTGATGGCAGAAAGGATTAAGGAAATCAATCCAGATGCCAAGGTAGCAACATACCAGGTTTTTTACATGCCTGACAATGCTGATGAATATGATTTGACTGGCTACGATTATATTGTGGACGCCATTGATACAGTAACCGCTAAAATAGAATTAATAGTAAGAGCCAAAAACAATAATATTCCCATTATTAGCAGTATGGGTGCCGGAAACAAGCTGAATCCCACTGCTCTTGAAGTTGCCGATATTTATAAAACATCAGTGGATCCTTTGGCAAAGGTAATGCGGCATGAATTAAAAAAACGAGGGATTAAGGATTTAAAGGTTGTCTATTCAAAGGAAGAACCTATAACCCCAATTGATGAAGATGATAGTGACAAAGACAGCTGTGTATGCTCGCCCGTTGCCACAAGAAAATGCACACAAAGGCGAGCCATACCGGGAAGTGTATCATTTGTACCTTCTGCAGCAGGGCTGATTATTGCAAGTGAGGTTGTTAAGGATATTGCAATTAGATAATAGGAAGAAAGCATAACCGCCCCAAAACTTGGGGCGGCGTAGGTGAAGAATTATATGCTTAAAGTAATAGCGAAGAAAATTTATTGAACAGCTACAAACACATAAATATTTGCATAAATATATATATCTTCAGGGTCAGATTTATCAACATTTATATCGTTTATCAGCAATTTAACTTTCAATTCATCATTTTGCGTTTCAATTGTAAGAGTTTCTTGATCCATTAACCCTTTAGGCTCATTTGCTTTTTCAAAAAGCCCATCTATAAATTCCTTCATTGGAATTTCAATCAATGTATTTGAATCATCTGAAACTGTTATTGTTATATAACCCTTTTCATCAAATATCTGCTTAATCGCATAATTTTTGCCTTTCAATGTAAATTCACCCAGCTCTGCATCAGGTTCTCTTTTGTTGTGAATATAAGTTTTGAAAAACATATCATAATTTTCGATATTGATTTTCTCGTTTTCATTAAGCATAGCATTTAAATAAAGTGTTTCTTCGCGTCCAGGATATCCTGTGTCATAATACTGTTCAAACCCGTAAATGTTTCTAAAATTGCCATAGTAATTATCGGCATATTTATCCGGGAACCAGTCCATGTCATCTAAATATCCCATCCCCTGCATATAATTTGAAATATTTGTTATTTCATACATATCATCAGTGGAAATATCCGCTCTCTTAACAATCTCACCGTCTACTATCATGTTGTTTCGATTAAGTATTTCAGTAAGTCTTCTTTCCTGGCTGTTTTTAGAAACAGTAAATGCATCAACAGGTGGGATTATTGATATCAAAGCAAAGATGGCAGACAATAAAACAATTGTATTTGAATTTTTCTTTTTGGTGAATATGAGCACAAGAGCACATACAATTGAAAATATTCCGAATAACACCACATAATATCTGGATTCTGTAATGCCGTAAGCATCAATACGAATATATGAAGATACCATCTGCATTACAACCAAAGGTATTAGTACTAAGGGGAACAGTTTTCTGTAAAGCACAGAAAATTTGTTATTCAAATTTGAACTTAGAATGTAGATGAAATAACCTGCGGCAGAATATCCTAAAACCATAGGTCCAACTTGACCAACAGGCCACACTCCGCTTGCTAATATTTTAATGAAATATATAATCAAGACTGCCGTAAATGCAGTAATAAGCGGAATTGTTATATATGAAACCAATATATCCAAAAATTTGGGATATATAAATGAAATTTCTTTCTTTGCATCATCATTTTTATCCGTTGAATTAAACTTCGGCAGCAAAGAAAGATAATATAAAGGGGTGAAGAAAATAAATATAATATTGGCTGCATGGGCATAAGATTTGTAATCAATGTCATAAAGCAATATGTCAATAGCACCTATAATTGCTGCAATACCAATGTATAAAACTATGCCGTACAGTAGAGACGTAAAAGATGCTTTGAAATGGGCGAGTGCCACGTTTCCAAAATTAACAGCATTTTTAGATGATGGTAAAAACAGATATGCTGCAAATAATGCAAAGGAAATCACCAGCAAGTGTATAAACATCTTGTTGCTAAACTCGTCATTAGTCAAGAAATAGTAATAACCTGCTGTAAGTAAAATTGTTAATCCATAAAATAAGAATGAATTCTTTAAACCCTCAAATCTTTCTAACATGAATCGAACTGCTGTTGCCAAAAGTGCACCAAAGATGCCTGCAAACATATATCTCGATAACAAATCTATATCTAATGATGAGTAATCTTCAATAATTAAAAACATAACTGTAGATAATGAAGCTAAGAAAACTATAGTCAAAGGAAACCTGATAACTGTCGTTTTTAGATTGTAAACCATACTACTTATAAAATTTCTAATCCTACTCATTAATGTCACCTCTTTCTATTATTTATGACGAATATTCGTTAAAATTGTTCCTTTGCATATAAAAGTATTATATATACCACATTGTTTTATTATTAAACATGTTGTTGTATATTCATAATTAAGAAAGACCCTTGCTTAACTTAATAAATACTAAGCAAGCAAGGATCTTTTTATATATCACCTGCCATTGGCCGGTGTATTAAGTCAGAGTTTTGTACCCCCTACTGTTTTTGGGTTACAATCCTTCCTATCTACCGCAAGGGCTTTAAAGCGTCGGCCCACGCTATAACTTGGTCAAGCATGGTATGTACCGCACCGTCATGACGCGGGTCCGGTTTAAATACGCTCATATCCTGAAAATCCGTAAACAATGATAACATTACCTGAGCTCTTACATCTGCCATTTGAAGCTCTCCTGCAACAAGTCTTAGTTGCTCAACTGCACGTGCACCTCCTGCACTTCCGTAGCTTACAAATCCCGCAGATTTATTCTTCCATTCAACATTTAAAAAGTCAATAGCATTTTTTAATGCTCCTGGAATAGCGTGGTTGTACTCAGCTGTAACAAATACATAACCATCAAATTCACTTATCTTTTTCGACCATTTTTTTGTATGTTCCTTAGTGTATTGCTGCATCATTGCAGGATATGGCTCATCATATAAAGGAAGGTCAAAATCTTTTACATCCACCAATTCAAATTGCGCATCTTCTCTATCCTTAGCTATATTATAAACCCATTTTGCAACGGCTTCTCCATTGCGTCCCGGTTTAGTGCTTCCTAAAATTATACCTATTTTTATCATTTATATCCTCCAAAATTATCAAATTTATATATTTTAACTTCATATTTTATATGATACCCTAAGAAGTTAAAATTAAACAGTTAAAAATTTAATGCTGTATAATAAAATTGCTGTTGTATTGGTATTTTTTATATGATAATATTTAGGCAGTGGCAAATAGCATTACTAAATATTTACAGAAAGGGAAATTGGTATGAAAGACTATACTATTGTTACCGAATCCACTACGGATCTTCCGCAGGATTTAGTTAATGAACTGGAAATCGAAATAATTCCTATGACTTTTGGATTTGAAAACGAAAGCTATTTAAATTATCCTGATTTCAGAGAAATGGATATACATAAATTTTACGAAAGAATAAAAAAAGGAGAAAGATCCACTACAGCCTTAGTAAATTCTAAGAAGTTTGAAGAATATTTTGAACCAATTATTAAATCAGGAAATGACATTTTATACATAGGATTTTCGTCAGGCTTGAGCGGCACCTACAGCGCATCTTTAATAGCAGCAGAAGAATTAAAACAGAAATATCCTGATTCGAAAATTATCTGTGTAGACACATTGGCAGCTTCCATGGGCGAAGGATTGTTGGTTTATTATGCTGCAAAACTTAAACAACAAGGCAAAAGTATGGATGAAGTAAGTCAATGGGTGCTTGACAACAGATTATCTCTTTGCCAGTGGTTTACGGTGGATGATTTGAATCATTTAAAGAGGGGTGGAAGAGTCAGCCCTATGGCTGCAACCTTGGGCAGTGCGCTAAATGTAAAACCAATTCTTCATACAGACAATGGAGGATACTTAGTACCCGTCCATAATGTAAGAGGGCGCAAGAAATCAATTGTTGCATTATTTGAGCATATGGAAGAGCTTTGCACTGCTCCTGACGGGCAGACTATTTTCATCAGCCACGCAGATTGCTTAGAGGAAACCGAATACTTAGCTGAATTGATTAAGGAGAAACTGCCGGTTAAAGAAGTAATATTGAATTTCATGGGACCTGTAATCGGCTCACACACAGGACAAGGTGCAATATCACTGTTTTTCTTAGGAAAAGAAAGATAAGTTAAAATATAAAAGAATGATACATTCCTCTAAAGATTACATAGAAACTATAACATTGAAGGCGTGAGTAAAAGTTCAATAACTGAAAATACCATTGACAACTGTTGGTATTTTCAGTTATAATTTAATTTGCTGTAAAGCATTACGGAGAGATGTCCGAGTGGTTGAAGGAGCACGCCTGGAAAGCGTGTGTACGGGAAACTGTATCTGGGGTTCGAATCCCCATCTCTCCGCCAAAATAAATTGCAGCGTTTTAAAGAATCTAATAAAGATAATGACATAAAATTAGTATACACGCTTTTTTGATAAGAATTAAGTTGTGTATATTTTTTGTTTATTCGATTACTTATACATGAAATAACAACGAAAGATTACACTCATTTTAACACAATCTTGTAAGGTAAGAATATTTATAAAAAGGATGTATTATGGTATCGATAGAAGAAGTACAAATAATATTGGATGAAATAGCAGAGGAGCTTCCTGCGGAAATTTATAAGGACCTTAACGGAGGTATTATTTTGCTACCTCAGGCGAAGCTGCATAAAAAAAGTGTTGCTGATGACCTGTATGTGATGGGCGAATATCGTCATGAAAGGATATCAGGAAGGTATATTGTTGTATACTATGGTTCCGTTGAAAGGCTTTATGGCAATCTTTCAAGGAACAGACTTAAAAATAAACTCAGGTCGGTTATAAAACATGAATTTATCCATCATCTTGAATCAATGGCAGGAGAAAGGCATTTAGAAATTGAAGATGAGCATAAATTGGCAGAATATCAAAAAAATAAGGATTCTTATTAATTCTCAGATCTATCATTCCAACAGTTCTCACATTATTAAAATTGCAGACGTAGAGTGATAGTTCTTTTAATAATAATTTAAAGAACTGTTTTTTAATAATTTTCAAAAATAAATATATATCTTGATTTTATGGTAAAGGTTATTTATAATATTGCATAATTATAATATAGCGTATTGACAAAACTAATTAATTAAGGAGAGCTTATGGTACGAGAAATTAAAGATAACATATTGTATTTTGATGGATGTAATACGGTTGAATTAGCAAAGAAGTATGGGACGCCGCTGTTTGTAATGAGTGAAACGGCAATAGTCGATAAGTGTAAAGAAATAAGAGATACATTTATAAACAAATATGAAAGAACAAGGGCTGCATATGCTTCAAAAGCATTTTTAACTCTTTCAATGTGCAAGATAATTGAAAGAGAAGGTCTGTGTTTGGATGTAGTTTCGGGAGGTGAACTGTATACAGCCATAAAAGCTGATTTCCCTGCAGAAAAAATTGAATTCAACGGCAATAACAAATCAGTTGAAGAATTAGAGATTGCAATAGATTACAATATTGGAAGAATAATAGTAGACGGTTTTGATGAATTAGGAATCATAGAAGATATTTGTAAGAAAAAAGGAAAGAAGTCCAATATTCTTTACAGAATAACACCGGGTGTTAAAAGTGATTCCCATGATTATATAGTTACAGGAAAAAAAGATTCTAAATTTGGATTCCCGCTGGATGATGATGTTATATTTCCGGCAATTGAAAAAGCAATAAGTTCACCGCATATAAATTTTTTGGGCTTTCATTTTCATGTGGGCTCACAGCTTCATAACAATGAATCACACTTAAAGGCACTTAAAATTGCATTAAAGTTAATAAAAGACACAATTGATAAATATAATTATATAACACAAGAATTAAATATTGGTGGAGGGTTTGGAATAAAGTATACAGATGCTGATGATAAGAAACCTTACGCATATTTTTTAGACCCCATGATGGAGGAAATTGAAGAATTTTCGAAGAGAATGAGTATTAAAAGACCGGAAATTGTTATCGAACCGGGCAGAAGTATCGTTGGAGAGGCCGGATTAACACTTTATACAATCGGTACTATAAAGGATATCAAAGGTATTAGAAAATATGTATCCGTTGACGGCGGAATGACCGATAATATAAGACCTGCATTATACCAAGCAAAGTATGAAAGTGTTATTGCTAATAAAGCAGCTCAGCCAAGTAATGATTTAGTAACAATTAGTGGAAAATGCTGTGAATCAGGAGATATATTAATCAGGGATGCATATATTCCTTTAGCTGAAAGAGGAGATATACTTGCCATATTTTCAACAGGAGCATACGGTTACGCTATGGCAAGCAATTATAATAAAAATCCTATGCCTGCAATAGTATTGGTTAAGGAAGGTAAAGCAGAAGTAATAGTAAAAAGACAGACATATGAACATATGATTGAAAATGAAGTTATACCGAAGTCATTGATGTAAAAATAAGGAAGTGAACTTATGCAATTTTACAAAATGCAGGGTGCAGGAAATGATTTTATAATTATTAATAATATAAAATTGAATATTCCTGTGAATAAATTACCTGTCATTGCAAAAAGACTGTGCCAAAGAAAAGTATCAATCGGTGCAGATGGGTTCATGGCAATTGATTACCCTGAGGGCGATGCGGATTTTAAGATGCTTTTTTTTAACCGTGACGGAAGCATTGGTGAAATGTGCGGCAATGGAGCAAGATGCATTTCTCGTTATGCATATTTAAACAATATAGCAGGAAAACAAATGACCTTTGAAACAGGAGCGGGAATTGTTAACGCTGAAATTTTAGAAGGGCGTTTGGTAAAGGTTATGCTAAATAATCCGGAAGTACTTAAACTAAATAATGACATTGAAATAGACGGTATAAATTATGAATGCTCATATATAGAGTTAGGCAATCCCGGGCTTCCTCATGCAGTAGTAAAATATAACCTTCAGCAGGCAGATGAAAATAAATTGTGTGAAACAGGATTCAAAATAAGGTATTACGAAGGCTTTCCAAAAGGTGCCAATGTTAACTTTTTTGAGGTGCTGAATGAAAATACCGCATTGATAAAAACATATGAAAGGGGGGTAGAAGGTTTTACATTAGCTTGCGGCACCGGCTCTGCGTCAACAGCCGCAGCTTTAATACTAAAAGGTTATTTGAAAGATAATAAAGTTAAAATGATAAATGATGGCGGAGAACTGTTTATAGAAGTTAAAAAAACAGACAATAAAATAGAAAAACTGTTTCTTATAGGTGATACTAACATAGTAACAATCGGAAAAATTATGGATGAAGATCTAATTATTTAAAAATTGTTAAAGGAGAGTAATATGAGTACATCTAAAAAAACAGTATGGGAAAACTATAGGTTTTCCATAATATTGATTATTTCAATAGCTATCGGCAGTATAATTGGTCTTATATTTGGCGAAAGAGCCGTAGTATTGAAACCCTTTGGAGATATATTCTTGAATCTCATGTTTACAGCGGTAACACCGTTGGTATTCATTACAATTGCAAGTGCTGTAGGCAGCATGGTCAATATGAGGCGTCTTGGCAAGATATTGGGAAACATGCTTTTGGTATTTGTAATAACAGGTTTAATTGCAGCTGTTTTAATTATCATTATAGTAAAAATATACCCTCCTGCAGAAGGAGTAAATATACAGGTAGAAGCTGCCGGAGAATTAGAGAAATTGACATTTGCAGACCAAGTTGTATCTGCAGTCACAGTGAATGACTTCAGTAAGATTTTATCACGTTCTAATATGCTGCCGTTAATTGTATTCTCGATTTTGTTTGGATATTGCGTGAGTGCAGTAGGAGGAGAAGATAATATAGTAGCAAAAGCTTTAGATGCATTATCTAAAGTTATGATGAAATTTATAAGTGTTATAATGCTTTATGCACCTATAGGTCTTGGAGCTTATTTTGCCAGCTTGATAGGTGAATTTGGTCCACAGCTTCTTGGAGCTTATGCTAGGGCTATGGTTGTTTACTATCCTCTATGCGTAGTTTATTTCTTTATTTTCTTTGCAGGATATACATATTATGCCGGAGGTATGGAAGCGGTAAAATCATTCTTTAAAAATATTGTAGAACCTTCAATAACATCAATTGCAACACAAAGCTCAATTGCAACTCTTCCTACAAACTTAAGAGCTGCTCAACGTATAGGCGTGTCAAAGGATATTCGTGAAATTATACTGCCTATAGGCGCAACAGCCCATATGGATGGAACAGTCTTGTCATCAATACTAAAAATATCATTCTTATTCGGTATATTTGGTCAGGAATTTGCAGGCATGGGAACTTACCTTACAGCCATCGGACTATCAATATTGGGCGGAGTGGTTATGTCAGGTGTTCCAGGGGGAGGACTGATAGGAGAAATGCTTATAGTTAACATGTATGGATTTCCACCGGAAGCATTCCCCATAATAGCTACAATAGGGTTCTTGGTTGACCCGCCCGCTACATGGTTAAACGCTACAGGAGATACTGTTGCATCAATGATGGTAACTCGAATAATTGAAGGAAAAGATTGGATGACAAAAAAACTCACTCAAGATGAAGAAATATTATAAAAATTTTGGTGACAGTTCGAGATAGTGGTCTCGGGCTGTTCTTTTTTGTTCTCGAAAAGAACAGTCATCGTTGTTTTTTGGGTTTTTGGTTATAATATTATTAACTCAAAAAAAGGATGTAATCTATGATTTCTTTTGATGCTTTACGAAACGAATTAATAGGAAATGATTTTATAATCGAAACTCCTTACGGTGTAAGACTGTTGACGTATGCTGATTTTACTGCTTCTGCAAGAGGTTTGAATTTTATTGACAAATATTTGCTTGAACTACAAAAATCATATGCAAATACACATACTGAAGATGATATGACCGGAGAGGTTATGACTAAAATATTGCATAAGTCGGAAGAAATAATAAAAGCCCATGTAAATGGAGGAGAGAATTGTTATGTAATACCATCAGGCACCGGAGCTACCGGAGCTATAGAAGGCTTAGCTAAAATTCTGGGTATATATATTCCACCTGCTACTAAAAGAACTATAGAAAATATTATGAAAAAATATTATAAAGACAATAAGGGTATTGATGATATTATTAATGCAGATGATTATTTGAAACATGTGCCGGTTGTGTTTATAGGTCCCTATGAGCATCATTCAAACATACTTATGTGGGAGGAAGGTATAGCGGAAGTAGTGGAAATAGGTCTTAAATCAAATGGAGCTATTGATTTGGATGAGCTTAAAGAAAAACTATCCGACAAAAAGTACAAAGAAAGATTAAAGATAGGCTCGTTTTCTGCAGCTTCAAATGTAACAGGAATAATTACGCCGGTGTATAAGATAGCAAAAATTCTTCATGAAAACAATGCCTTAGTGTGCTTTGACTTTGCTGCATGTGCACCGTATGTGGAAATAAACATGAATAAAGATATTAAGGAGTATTTTGATGCAATATATTTGGCGCCTCACAAATTTGTAGGAGGACCCGGATCTTCAGGTATTTTGGTAATTAATGAAAGGATATATGACAATACTATTCCCCCCACTGTATCCGGCGGCGGAACAGTGAGCTATGTAAGTCCCTATGCCTATGATTATATAGATAATGTTCAATTGAGGGAAATGGCAGGCACACCGGGAATACTGCAAATATTCAAAGCTGCATTGGTAATGGAATTAAAAAACTTAATAGGGATAGACAAAATAGAAGAAATAGAAAAATATTATACAAAAAAAGTTTTTCAAAAACTGAAGACAATAGAAAATATTAAAATTTTAGGTCCATGTGATGAAAATAAATTACCCATTTTTTCATTAAAAATAAAACATAAGGACAAATATATTCATCCTAAATTTGCTGCTAAATTGATAAATGACTTATTTGGCATACAAACAAGGGCAGGATGCGCATGTGCAGCTCCTTACGGTCACAGATTATTGGATATAAGTAAAGAAACTTCTCATATTTTCAGACATTTTATAAAAGAGGAAATAACCGCTATTAAACCAGGTTGGATTAGATTTAATATTCATTACTTAATGAGCGAATATGAAGTTGATTTTATATGTGCAGCAATTGAGTTTATTGCTGAAAATGGGTATTTGTTTCTGAATGAATATGTTATGGACATGAAAACCGGTAATTGGTCTCACAAG
>Ga0265294_10002421_pt1 | contig 24528 bp, 15 predicted proteins | sample MunlanPumphouse3_FD_192504 | JGI IMG/M metagenome (GOLD analysis project Ga0265294, IMG submission 192504) | Groundwater microbial communities from a municipal landfill in Southern Ontario, Canada - Pumphouse #3 | ecosystem: Environmental > Aquatic > Deep subsurface > Groundwater | place... | reverse complement strand
CATTGGAGCTGGAAACGCTTAACCGCCCCAAGTGTTTCTCCCAGATAGAAGTCAATTCGTTACGAGTCTGCTTAAAATTACGATGAGGAATTTCTGCTTCCAGATTACGTCTTGCTCCTTCTATATCCGTAAAAGAACTAGCTGTTTTGATTAGAATAGGCTGTTTATAATCTTTTCTTTTGAATTCAATGTAAAGACCAATATCTTTGGCATTTCCTATTTGAATTTGCCCGGCATTGATAGTATCCTTACAATAAGTTCCGTAACTTTCGATTGGATCAAAATATTGAATAACAAAGTGACCACTATATCCAGCCGAAAGTCCTCTACCTTGATAAATACGATGAACGGGATTATATCCTCTAATTTCTTTACGAATAGTATCAAGTTCGATATATCCTTGTCCCTCGTCACTATTTGGGTTAATTATCAGATAAGCAGGTGCATCGACTGGATAAGTAAAACGAAAAATAGCACTGCGCGATAGAGCAGTCATTTCAGCCTGAATACGCGACTGGTGCAAGTAAACAGAATAATATGCCGGAGTTGCAACTTCATTCTCGTGTTTAAATGGAGTGGATCTCTTGGTCGGAAGACAGTTTACTATTTCTGTTGCAGGAAAAAGGGTCATAGAACCATAATCTTGCGTACATCCTCCTACAATCCAGTGTGAGTTGCGGAAACCTTGGAATAAAGAATCTTGATAATAATAAGGACTGATACATTTTAGTTCGGTATCTCTGGTTTGAGGAGTCCAAAAATTCATACCATTGGGTTCGAGTACTGCTGGCAATGTCTGTCCATATTCTTCACTACCTTTACCAAAACGTCCAGCTGTTAACATCGAACTAGCATCTGTTCCTACTCTGGTATCTACATAAGTCAATAGGGATGGAGTAGGTTGCGTATTACAGCCTTGAATACCGACCATGCATAGTAAGAAAAACAATAAATTTTTCATATGTAAATTAGTTGTTATATAAATATCTATTAATAAACGATTTAAATCATTTCAACATTTTGTATTTCTCCATTTTGACAAAACAAAAGACAGCACTCATCTTTAGGATAAATGCATCGGTTATCGGAAAGACAAACAGGCAAGAAGGGTTTAAAATTTCATATGCGTGCTCTTGGGCAACAACCTTGGGTGCTTACCTGTTGAGGTCAGTTTCATATTCGACTTGGACGCTTTGTCGCGCCGTGCGCCAGTAAAAATCGACCTTTGGCTCTTGTTTCCCGTTTATGTCAGGGGCGGTAGCTTTCAACTGCCGGAGGGGCTGACGGGATTGTGCGGGACAAGCTCGACGCAATATCCCATCTTTTCCAGCTCTGCCTTCAGATACCTTTTGCGCCTTGCTTCCACCCGGCTGTTCAAATAATCGGCTCCCAGTTCATCGTAAGGGACCTCGTCTTTCAAGACATGATACACCGATTTGAGGATGGAGTGTGCAACAGCCACAATGGCCCTTTTCTTGCCGCGTCGGGCTGCCAGGCGATGGTACCGGGCGTGGTAGAACGTGCCTTTTGTCCGCGACGCCGCCCATGCCGATTGGCTCAGGATGGATTTGGCCTGCTTGTTCCCGTGGGTGGTGCGTCCGTTTTTTTTTTACCGGCACTCTCGTTGTTACCCGGTGAAACGCCCACCCAACTGCTTAGATGATTCTCATTGGGGAAGACATCCATATCCAGCCCGATCTCGGCGATAAGATCCTCCACGCTCTTGCGGTTCAATCCCGGGATCTCCCGCAGTCGTTCCAGGGCATTCTCATAAGGGGCAAGGGCATGTTTGATCTTTTCATCCAAATCCCGTATGAGAGACTCCAGGTGGTGGTTGTCCCCCCGGATAGTGCCCAGCAGGTAGATGTGGTGGTCGGTGATGTAACCGTTACAGGCTTCAAAAAGCTCCTCTTTGGTGGCTTCTATCTTTTTGTGGTATACCTCTTCAATATCGCCCATGGTAACTTCTTTCCCCTGACACAACTTGTCGATCAGTCTGGTTGCCGTTACTCCCGAGGTATCGCTTAACACGCTCGAAAGTTTCACATTGCAGTCTTCCAGGATGCGGATGATACGGTTCTTGTTCGAGGAGATATCCTGTACCAGTTTGGTCCGGTAACGCGTCAAATCCCGTAACTCCCGTTGTTCACGAGGGGGAATATAACTGGGTTTTAGCAAGCCGGCAAGCAATAACTTGCACAGCCACCTGCTGTCCTGCTTGTCCGTCTTATGCCCCGGGACGTTCTTCACGTGGCGGGCATTGACTATCCAGACCGTCAATCCCGAGGGCTCGAGGACATGATAGACAGGCTTCCAGTAGACTCCCGTACTCTCCATTACAACGTGGGTTACCCTGTTTTCCAATAACCAGTCTTTCAATTCTGTCAAAGAGCGCGTCACGGTCCCGAATTCACGGGTTTCCGTATTAAGTCCTTCGCCACTTATGGTGGCCACTAACATCTTCTTGTGGACATCAATCCCGCATCCCCGGGAGACGACCTGGTTGAATGACACTTGTGATTCCATAAATTATTCCGTTCAATGAGTACGGCAAATGTACGGAAATCCTCCATTTTCATTCCCTTGGATGTTTTAAATTCTCAACATGGATGTTTCATATGAGTTTATATTTGAAATAATGGTTGTTTTAGGTCAATTTCTAAAATTTAATTCACAAAGTTAGCTGCTAAAATTAAGAGTCTTTTTTAAATAGTTTATATTAAAGATAGAAATTATTACTCAATTCCGATAATTAAAATGAGGCTCTATAACGTTTGATGTGGGTGATTGGAAATCTTATTAACTTTGCATGATGAATAGTACAGATATTTAAGCTAGCTTTAGGGTTTAGTTCACCATAGTATGTTGAAGGAGTCGAGTTTTTGGGTTCTACATCAGAGAAAGGCAAAGAATTGCATTTGCATTTAAATTTTGCGGGAGTTTATACGTTTTCAGATTCATCAGGATTACCTACGACAGCCTATGATACAGTTAGCATGGCAGCATCTAAACTTATTTCAACACCGTTGTTACCTTCACGCCCGTCTTCCCAGGATAAAATCAGTAGATGGGACAATCCATCAGGTAGAGGTACCCTGGGCTCGTGCAAACAGTGGTTTTACACTCCTTTTTGAGGTTTACGCCATGCTTTTGACAGAAAGTGAGATGCCTGTATCCAGGGTTTCCGAATCTGTCAAGGTTACCGCTTCTCGCATTTGGAGAGTTTTTAATTATTGGATTAAACGCGCGCTATCTAAAGATAAATTAGACACAGTTACCCAAATAGGTATGGATGAAACCTCTCGAAAAAAAGGGGCATAATTATGTTACCATCTTTGCAGATTTAGATCAGCGCAGGGTCATTCATGTCTGTGAAGGTAAGGATGCAAGTACGGTTGAAGATTTTACTGAAGCACTAGAATCCAAAGGGGGAAGTAAAGAAAAAATTGAAATCGTGGGCATGGATATGTCTCCGGCTTTCATCTGCGGAGTGATGGACAATTTTCCTGATGCCCAATTAGAGATGTGAACAACTTTATTAACATGATATACTTTCTTTCTGCAAAACTCAAATTTGATTACCCACTCTATTCGTTATAGAGCCACTAAAAACAATAAACAATGGACTACGATTTTTCAAACTTAAAGGTTTTATTTGGAAATAAACAAAAACTAAGACCTTATTAAAACTGCAAACTTAAACGTATAGACTAGAAAAATATGGTATGTCCAAGAAGAAGAGCCATCAAGTAGAAGATCGCATCGTGAGCATTCATCAACCGCATGTTCGCCCCATCGTGCGTGGCAAGGCCAAGGCCAAGACGGAGTTCGAGGCGAAGATAAACATCAGCCTGTTGGATGGCTATGCCAGGGTAGATCATTCTGACAGGGATGCCTTCAACGAGGGACAGGATTTTCAGGCACAGGTTGAACGATTTAGAAAACTGACCGGTAAATACCCAGAACTGGTTCAGGTGGACAAGATATATCTCACCCGGGAGAACAGGAGGTTTTTGAAAGAGAAAGGAATCCGCTACACAAGGGAGCCACTGGGTCGAAAACCGGTAAAAGAGATCAAGAGCAGATACCGGAAACGTAAAGAGCGACGGGAAGCGGCAGGGCGCAACCAGGTTGAAGGAAAGTTTGGTCTGGGCAAGCGTGGATATGGTTTAAATGATATCCGCGCCAGACTATCCTCGACATCAAACAATTGGATAGTGGCTCTCATTTTTTTGATGAACCTGATCCGGCACATGAGGAATATTCCTTTGCCTTATCTTGTCTCGTTACTATTAAAGCTGATGAAAGTGAGAAATATAAACATCTATCCACTCAAGCTACAAATGAAATTGTGTGCCTGATTGGAAATTAATAAGCAGACCCTAAATAATTATGCAAAAATTTTATATCTGTTTGGTCACATATCTAATATGCTCTTTTTTCAATATAAATGGAGCACCAAGAGATGAATATGGTAAGCCCTTAAATTTAAAGCCAGCAAAGTGGATATGGTATCCTTCTGCTAGAACCTTACAAAATACCTTTGTGCTATTCCGTAAAGATTTTGTTTTAAATGAACTTCCCCAGAATGCTAAAGGATGGATTACAGCTGATAGCCGTTATAAGGTCTTTGTAAATGGCGAAAGGATACAATGGGGACCTGCTCCTTCTGACCCTAGATGGCAGGAAGCCGATCCTTTGGATATAAAAAAATATTTAAAAACTGGAACTAATACGATTGCTGTTGAAGTATGTTTCTTTGGCAGTGGAGATGGTACAACTCCGATAGGAAAACCTGGGTTATTACTAAACTTGGAGGTCGATCAATTGAAAATTGTGTCAGACTCTTCATGGAAGTGTTTTTTGCCTAGAAGTTGGGAGCCTGGGAAATTTAAAAGATGGTTTTTACGTTCTTTACAGGAATGCTTTGACGCAAGATTATATCCCTATGGATGGAATTTTTCTAACTACGTAATGGATAATAACTGGTTGGATGCTATGGAAATTGGAGATGGAGATAAACCTTCAATCAGCAATAGGTATCGTGATTATATCTGGGAAAGCCGTAACAACAATAGTACAGTAGAAATTCGTAAAAGAACAGTTCCATTGATGAAAGAAACATTAATCAAGAATCCTTACTTAAAAGAGTCTATGCTAATAGATTGGAAAATTCCGGCTGAAAACTTTTTTGATATGGCAATGGATTCAACAGCATATAAAATAAAGGATAGGCTACTATATAAACAAAACGTTAATGATAGCGTCTTTGTTATAGAGCCACAAGGAAATCATACGGTATCGTATATTTTTGCATTTAATGAACAAGGAGTTGGTTTTCCATTTTTCACAATTGATGCACCAAAAGGAACAACCGTTGAATTATTGGTCCACGAAGCCCATGAATTAGGTGGACCAGCTATCATCAACTCTCATTTCAATTCTTGGTCAAGATTTATATGCAAAGAAGGTGTCAACACGTTCGAAACTTTTGATTTTGAAAGCTATAGATGGATTCAATTACTAGTTCGTAATTTTGACCGTCCAGTTAAGATTTCAAATATAGGAATGAGAAGAAGAACTTATCCTTGGAGTATCAACCCTAATATTGTAGTGAAAGACGACACAATTCAACAGGTTCTAAATGCTTCAATCAATACGCTAAACAATTGTGCTCAAGAAACTCTTGTTGACGGAATGGCTCGTGAACGCCAACAATATAGTGGAGATGGTAGCCATCAGTTACATGCTGTTTATCAATTTTTAAAAGGGGATAGCCTTGTTGACAGATATATTAATACCTTTAGCCAAGGTAGTTCTTTAGAGGGTTATTTTATGGATAGCTGGCCAGGCTGGGATAGACTGGTGCGTATTTTTGAAAGACAAATGCAACTTACTGCTTGGGGACCAATCCTAGATCATAGTGTTGGATTTTGTTTTGATACTTATCATTATTATAAGTATACAGGCAATAAGGACTACTTGACGGAGGTTTTCCCTCGTTTGATTAAATTTTATCAATATTTGAAAACATTAACAGATTACAATGAAAATCTGTTGCCTACAGAAGATATAGGTATATGCTCCGTATACATAGACCATCTTGCGTATAAGAAGAATAAGCATAAGCAATTGGCACTTAATTTATACGTTGCTGCAATGTGTGAAAATGCATTGGCTCCTTTATGTGTTTTATTCAATAGAAAGGATCTGGAAAATGATGTCTTAGCCTATGGGGAAATGCTCAAAGAAGCTTGTGTTAGAAAGTTCTGGGATCCAAATCAAAAGGTATACATTAGCAATTTACCATGGAGAAACGAAGACGGAGAAGATAGATATTGCGACCGTTCGTTATCTACTGCTTTAATCTATGATTTGTGTCCAAATGGAGAAGTGGAAAAATGTTTAGAAATTCTTGTTAATTGTCCAGCAAATCTGGGCACTTCTTATCCTTGTAATATTGTTTGGCCAGTATGGGCATTAGCTAAATACCGAAAAATGGATAAGGTAATAGCTGACTTACGAAGCAAATGGGGTCAAATGCGTTCTGTATGGGAAAACAACACACTGCAGGAGTTTTTTGATGCACAACCAGATAATACTTCTCAATGGAGTCATTGCGCTGTAGCCCCCTTGATTGCTCTAAGCCAGGGTGTTGCCGGCATTTATCCACTAAAGCCAGATGGAAGTTCTATAAAGATTGAACCACAGTTATCTGATCTTGAGCTAGTCGAATTTGATGTTTATACACAAAAAGGCTTTGTTCACTTTCATTCTAAAGGGAAATTAGGTAATAGAACAGTGACAATAGACATACCTGAAAATGTTTCTACAGAGATTTGGTTAGATGAACGTGAAAAAGTTAAATTACCATTTTTAAGAAAAGAAGCTAATGGTGTTAAAGTATATCTCTTGAAAAATATGACCAACATAAAATTAAAACTGAAATACAGTTAATATATAACATTGAAAGCCTGGAAGATACTGTAACCAAATCCATGTCCAAAAAGTGGAAGATGCCTGAGAACAATGGATTAGCGGTAATGTTCGAAATAGAAGTCGAATAAAGCGATAATATTATCCCAACTTCCCCGAGGTAACGCATTGGCTAAATGGCAATTTTTAGGGAAGTTGGGATAGTCATAACGTTTGGATAAGCAAGGTTATCCAAATGTTTTGATAACCTTGCGGAGAACAGCCAGAGAGGACTAGCCCTGGGGAGATTATGTGCTGCAGTCATGTACTCATTGCTGGGGTGCTGCGAGGCTGCAGATGTAAACTTCTGCAACTGGATGGTGTATGTACTTAGTCATATCCACAACTATGATGAAGACTACAGCAAGGATCTAGCCGAACTGCTACCTGGTAGGCTGCTCTTGGAGAAAAACTCTTGAAAACTCCATATCGACTTCGAATGTTTTGGAAGTTTTTAAAAGTCCACTTTCATAAACCAAGAAATCAGAAAATCAAATACGGGCATCACCGAATGCTTACTATGCTCCGGAATAATCAAGAGGTAGTTGCTCGGGTACTTACATATTTCGATACAGATTATTCTATAGGAACTTTAATAATGTATTCACCACTTTTTACTTCTTGCTTGCGATTACTTCCTGGCAGCACAACAGTGGCTGAAGAACCAAATGGTACACATACTGATAAGGTAAATATCTTATCTTCTATTTTCCATTCCGAACAAATCTCTCCATAAGGAGTAGGCTTTGAGACATTTACATGGTTTACGCCCCTTATCAGTTGTGGTCTAATCAGTACATGTTTATATCCCGGATACTTTTCATCTGGCATTATACCACCCAAGGCTTCATAGAACCATGAACCTATACCGTTATAGCAATTGTGTATACGACTACGGTAGCCATTCCAGTGTTCCCAAGTTGTAGTTGCACCCTTGTCTATCATATAAAGGTAGCCAGGATAACTTCTTTTCTTTAGCATGTCATAGATAAAATCACTTTCCTCTGCCATGGTAGCCCATTGCGTAATTACCGATACTCCTACTAAGCCTGTTGTAAGATTACCTTTATATTCTAATTGGGTATGCTTTTTCAGTGTGTTGATTACATTTCCTATTTTATTTTTGGGAGTTACTTTCGCAAACATTGGATAACAGAGGTCGAGTTGCGAACAAGAAGCATAACTTGAATTTATAGTATCATAATGCTTTTTATGAATTTTTTCTCTAACCTTCTGCGCCATTATCGAATAAGTTTTGGCATCTTTTTCCTCATGAAGATAGTTGGCTATTTTGTTCATAGTCTCATAACAAATGGCTATAAAGCAATTGTTAACTAGTTCAACAGAAGTGCTATCCTGAACCTTTATATTTTCAGGAGCAGCCCAGTCACCTAAGAAATAGTTTCTACGAATAGGATCGTTTTCCCATTTACCCAACAAATAATCTTTGCTATGTTTCTCTACATACGACATCCATTTTTTCATTTGCGGATAAAACTCAGTTATGAGACGATTATCCTTATAATGAATGTAGTTTTGCCATGAAGCAATGATGAAGAAACCACACCAATAAGGACCTCCTCCTGCTCCATAAGGTGCTGGTGCTGTATGTGGCATTCCTCCATCTGGGCGCTGTACATCTGCCCATGCCTGAACCCAATTGTAGATCAGTGGTGATACATTATACATGGTTTGAAATGTAGGAGTCGATGAATTACCATCACCTCCATAACCCAAACGTTCAATGTGTGGGCAGTCTACCATATATCCTCCTAGGGTAAGACATTTAATAGTATATTGAATCATATCATGGATAGCATTAAGATCTTCATCCGAGCTTTCAAAATTCGCACTTGCACCGTAATCGGTATGAATTAGGTGAGCCTTTATATCCTCGCTCTTTGGTGCTCTTCTCATATTGCTGATTTTCACATATCTGAATCCATGGTAGTTGAATCGGTTAATGAACTTTTCATTTTCTTTACCAGATGCAAAATATGTATCGCTGAAGTCACCTCGTCTACTGCTTGGGAACTGACCATTAGAATCAAGATAATCTGCATATTCGAATAATATTTTCTGATTATTTTGTAAAGAAGGAAAATTGATTTCTAAAAAGCCAGTTAAACATGTGCCGAAATCTATAAGCCAAGAAGCATCTCCATTTGAATGGATAGATATAGGATGAATGGTATTCATAATACGTGTAGGCTCTACCATCTGTGGAGTAGCTATATGCTGCCTCACATTTGCTATGGATGCGTTTCCCCACACAGCCTGTTCAAGACTTGAAACCGAGTAGTTTTCCAACATTATGTTGGCATCAACTACTTCTCCACCAAACTCAAAGGGTCTCCAACTACCGGATGATGAATACCCACTCTCGCGAGCAAACCAACTATCATCTGTGTGTATCACATTAACTATTTCACCCAAATTGTTTATTTCCTGAAGTTGAGCTCTAACCACAGGATACTGGCATAGTCTGTTTGCACCATCGGTTCGAAACCACCCCTCTGATAACCAAATAACAAGATTGTTATTACCAGAATTGATATACTCAGTCAAATCATAAGTGCAAATCAATGAGCGTTTATCCGTTTGTGAAACTGCTGGTTGAAGCACAGCATCTCCTACCTTATTGCCATTGAGATATATTTCATGGTAGCCTAAGGAATTTACATGAAATAGATATTTTTTTTTCTCTTGACTAATATTGAATTTCTTCCAGAATAAAGGAGCATTAATATTACGTACTCCTACAGGATTAAAACAAATGAATTGCCCTTCCCAGTCATAATCATTCAGCAATCCTATGCTGAAATAGGCAGGACTGCTCCATTTCTGTTCTCCCTCTTTTTGAGTCCAAATTTTCACTTTCCAATATACAAGACTACTTGAATTCAAAGCCTTGCCATTATAGCTAACAGCAACCTGTTCCGAAGATTTGATTTTTCCAGAATCCCATAAATCACCTATGTCTTTATTCAGATTGTTGATAGACGTGGCCGCAAGAATACGGTAATGAGTTTGAATGTCTGCTTTAATTGAAGATTTAACTTTCCACCCAAATGTAGGATTCAAGCGGTTTATACCCAGTGGATTATTTAACTTGTCGCAGCTTAAGTCATAAACTTCTACAGCACTGATAAACAAAGTAATGAATTGGATGATAAAAAGAAGAAATAATCTTTGGAGGTTCAGCATAATCTATATTATGAAAGTAATTCCATCCTGTAAAAAAACAAGACCTCAGGAGAAGTCTACGAACTATACTCCTGAGATCTATATAAAAAAGAGAGAAATTAAAATCCTGGATTTTGCCACATGATTGTTTCATCATTGTAGTTAGCCAATTCTTGTGCAGGGATAGCATATAGTTTGCGTTCATTACTACCCATCTTGTAAAGGCCACCTTGATTTTCATCCAATTTTAGGAAGTTATCCATTACTTCCAAAGCAATATCCCAACGTACGAGATCCCACCAGCGCAAGCCTTCGAACGCAAATTCAACACGACGCTCTTGAATAATTGCTTTACGAAATGCTGCCTGATCAGGAGTAGTAGCCTGTGTTAATGGATCCAAACCTGCACGTTTACGAACGCTATTTAGTAAAGTAAAAGCCTGACCATTTGCTACATAACCAGCTTCGTTTAAACACTCAGCATACATCAAGATAACATCAGTATATCTAATAATAGGCAGGTTTATTGCAAAGTCGTTGTTATTTACAGGTTCAGCTGTATAATGTAACCATTTACGAATAAACCACTCTGTACGAATGCTACTACCTACAGTAATATTAGTAACAACAGATACCTCTTTACGTAAGTCTCCTTCTTCATACGCATTGATCATATCTGAGGATACTTCTAAGTATGCAGATGCGCCAGAAAATGGAATAAGATCACCACTGTAGCCTTCAGGCAAAAAAGAGTTAGTTAAAATATTACCTTCGCCCAAACCACCATTCATAAACTGAACTTCCCATAAACGTTCTGCTGTATTATCGAAAGCATCGTCAAAACAATCTACATAGTTTTCAGCCATCTTATATTTACCAGAATCAATAATTTCCTTCAAATAAGGAGTAGCACTTATGTAGTTTGACTGAAACATATATAAGCGAGCAAGACCACCCATCGCAGCATATTTAGTGACTCTACCAAGATCCTTGCCTGTCCATTCTGGTGGAAGTAGAGAGATAGCAGTCTTATAATCATTTTCAGCAAAAGCAAATGTTTGCGCTTGAGTAGAACGTGGAATTTTCAAAGTTTCAGGGGTTGAAAGGGTTTTATCAATTAATGGCACACCACCAAATGAGGTTCCTAATGTATAGTATGCCCAAGCACGGAGTGCTAATGCTTCGCCCTTGATATAGTCACGAGTGTTGGCATTCGTAAATTCCACATCATCAATTCTATCCAGAATAGCATTGGTTCTGTAGACCATTATGTAAAGTGAAGACCACATACCCTGAATTACAGAGCCAGTAGCATTATCAAGAAACTTGTCGTTTTCATCGACATAACCTGCCCCTACGACAGTTTCATCACTTCTTGTGATAGAAGGCCGGAATACACCACCAATGGCACTAAATAGCCCTTGCTGTTGTGCATAAACACCTGCAATTGCAACTTCAAAGTCTGATTGAATCTTATAGAAAGTATTAGCAGAATATTCTGACTGCGGCTCTTCGGTCAAAAAATCATCACAGCCAATAAGTGAAAAAGCCATACAGAAAACCGAAAGCGTTATTGATTTAATATATTTTTTCATGTCTTTTAATTCTATTTTTTACTTAAAATACTAAATTAACACCCATAATAAAACGGCGACTCAATGGATATGTACTATAGTCTGAACCCATTCTTGTAGCACCACTACCATTTGTATTAGACTCAGGAGTAAAACCTGGGTAGTCTGTAAATGTATATACGTTGTCAACTGATGCATATATCCTTCCACCTTTTAACAATGTCTTTTGGAAAAGATTCTTTGGAAGCGTAAAGCTAAGGGTTATGTTCTTTATACGCAAGTAACTTGCGCTGTAAATACGCTGATCATCAACCATGCCACCACCTGCTTGACCGAAAGGATTAGCCGTTTTTCCATCCCATGACATATCAATACCATGTTGTTTAATGTAATCTGCAGGAATTGGATTTTCACCAGTTCCATATTTTGCCTCATAATCTATTTTGTAACTCGTTAACCAATGCCTATATACGTTGCGGGTTGAACTACCCATATCGTTGTGACGTGCACCAATGTAAAGAATTTCTCCACCTAATTGTCCTTGTAATAATGTACTTAACTCAAAGTTCTTGTAGCTAAATTTGTTTGTGAAACCATAAATCAAGTCAGGAAAGTTATCACCACAAACAACCATATCTGCAGAAGTAATACTTCCATCACCATTCTGATCTACATACTTAATATTTCCTTCTTCCTGTCCTGCCAAGATTGGTACCAATGCTTTACCATTTGCATCGAAGTAGTCAGCAGTCAAAATACCATCTGATTTATAAGCCACGAACTGACTAAGAGGTTTGCCTATTTCTGTGCGATATTGTTGCCCCCAATTAGTTTTGGTTATTACTTGTTGACCACCCATATCGGTTACTTCATTTTTGTTATGAGAAAAGTTCAAATTGGTAGTCCATTTGAATGCGCCTTTATTTATATTGTGTGAAGTAATATCTACTTCAATACCTGTATTACGTACCGAGCCGATATTAGTTGTATAAGAGTCGAAGCCGGTGGTATAAGGAACAGGCATGTTAAATAATAGGTTGTCAGTATCATTGATATAGTAATCAACATTCAACTGCAAACGGTTTCGAAGAGCAGAGAAGTCGAAACCAAAATTCAATGACTTGGTAGCTTCCCACTGTAAGTCTTCGTTAGGCATGTTTGAAGGTGCAGCACCTGTAACTAAATTATCTCCCCATGATGTGTTGTATGTGCCTAAAGCAGCTACTGATGGATAGTTGCCGCCCATATTGTCGTTGCCAGCCTTACCCCACGCAGCGCGAAGTTTCAACAACGAGATCCATTTTGCATCTTTTAGAAAAGCTTCTTCGTTAATTTTCCACCCAGCCGACACAGATGGGAAAGTTCCCCATTTGTTGTTACGCCCGAAGCGAGATGAACCATCGCGACGAACACTAGCTGTCACCAAATATCTCTCATCAAAGTTATAACTTAAACGACCAAAGAAAGAAGCATTAGTGTATGCATCTCGTGAAGTAGAGGCAGTAGTAGGCGTTGAAGCTAAATTCAATGTGGTTAGGTTTTCGTATGGCCAACCGGTAGCTGCTGCACTAATTACATAATAATTTTGTTTTTCAGCACTTTGACCTAATAAGAAATTAAAGATATGCTTTTCCGCAAAAGTCTTATCGTACGTTATCGTGTTCTGGATCACCCAGTTATCTATTCTATAAGCATTGCTATTTCCATCAGGTCTGTAACCGTTTCTGTTAAGATTACCGGGTAAATAATACTCATATTTTCTTGCGTCATAAGTATTACTGTACATAGATTTGAATACCAGATCTTTAATTATATTGTATTCTCCCCAGATTGACGCATTTAAACGAGTATATTCATTTTGGTCTAATGTGTTTTCCAAGCGTAACACTGGGTTAGGAAACGTTTCACCTATTTCAGCATTTGATGGCATACCTTTATCACGGGTTGCTTCGTCAATACCAATCAATGGTGACATCATCAGTGAATGATGTACAGGAGATTCCTTACCTCCGCCACCACCCATGTTTTGTACGGAACGTGAGACACCCAAATTCATGCCTACTTTAAGTTTCTTGCTAATATCCATGGTAGCATTCAAGCGAGTATTCAGTTTAGTATAGTCTGTGCCGACAATAATACCTTCCTGGTTCAAATAACCTGCAGATAAGAAAATACTTCCTAAATCACTTTTAGCAGAGGCAGAAGCCTGATACCTTTGAATTGGAGCTGTTTGAAGAACGGCTTCCTGCCAATTTGTAAAGTTTTGAGTTGTTGTCCACCAATCAGGAATTTGGTTATCCGCTTTTCTAGCTGACATAGGATCTTTCATCGAACCTCCATCCCGCAGATGGTTAACGTTTCTTATATACATTACTTGTGCAACATATTCTGGACCAACCATAAGATCCATTTTTCTTTCTGCATTCTGGAAGCCATAATATGCATCGAAAGTGAAAGATGGTTTACCTTTACCTTGTTTAGTTTCAATCAAGATAACACCACTTGCACCACGAGAACCATAGATAGCTGTAGAAGAAGCATCTTTCAAAACCTGGATAGATGCGATGTCTGATGGATTGATATCACTCATATTGTCGCGAGGAACACCATCAACTACATAAAGAGGATTACTTGTACCATTGATGGTATTAACACCTCGGATACGAATGGAAAGTTCACTACCAGGTACACCTCCACCGCTTGCTGCAGAAGTTACACCAGCCAATTGCCCCTGAAATGCTTCTCCAAGAGTAGCAATAGGACGATCTTTCATTGACTCCTCAGAAATTTTTGAAACAGAACCTGTCAAGTTTGACTTTTTTACACTACCATAACCTACTACTACCACTTCTTCTAATGCCTGATTGTCTTCTTTTAATGTAGTTATAATCTCCTTAGAATCTACAGCCTTTATAGTTTCGGTTAAATAACCAATATATGATATCTGTATTGAACTTCCTTTGGCTACGATTAAAGTCCATTTTCCATCAAGGTCAGAAATCGTACCATTAGTAGTACCCAACTCCGAGATATTTGCGCCAATTACAGGATCATTATATTCATCAAAAATAACACCTGATACAGTAATTTTATTAGCTTGTTCAACGATTTTTACGGTTTCCGTAGAAAATTCTACATTTGCAGTAGATGCAACCGCAGAGAGCGAAATTGAAAGTAGTAGCATACACATTGCTATTATCTTTCCACTTGATACAATTTTTTTTAGGAAAGAATAACTTTCCAACTCCTTTAAATTAATTAAATTCATGAATTTTTTATGGTTAGAGGTTTAATAAATAGTGTTCATTCTCTAGTCTTTGATGTTTATAGTTCATCAATCTTTTTTGTTTTGTAAATTTACTTATCTAGTTTACTTCATAGGCAATATTTTTTTAAGGATTTAGACTATAATATTTTTTAATTTTAAAAGCTAACACCCTATATACTGCTTTATTAATACTGCTCTACATCTTCAGCATCATCAAACACGTATGGAGGTCGAAAGTCATGTGCTTTCAGTTTATATTGCACATTTTTCATAATGAGTCCTCGCACGTGGCGTACGAAAATACCATAGGCTGGTAGTTCCCCAAACATAGAGAATTCCGGGTATTTTGAGATGTTTTCCGGAATTTGTGAGACTCTACTCAATGGTACATAGGCCACACCTTTACTTGCTCTACCGGGACAGAAAACTTCGATGTTTTCTAAAGTTACGTTTTCCACGTAATGACCTGGAATACCTGTGATAGAACTAGGAATAGGATTATGAAAGAAACTTAGAGCCGGTCCACGCATATCATAATTAATATCTGGAGCACCAAAAGGAATGTCTACATACAGATTCCGAATTGTTACATTCTTTAAAGTACCTGGTTTTTCATTGTATCTATGTCCCAGACGAATAAAGATGGCATTACCTGTGTTTTCAGCATGTATATCTTCTACTAATACATTATCTATATGTCCACCATCAACACACTCTATCGCAATGGCAGAACGATATGTGTCTCTTATTTTAATGTTACGAACAACAATATTCTTGAATCCACCCCATGAAGCTGTACCCAACTTTACGGCACTAGCACTGCTGATAATTTCGCAATCTGAAATCTCTATATCATCATTATATAAACCTGTATGATAAGACTTTAAACAGATACCATCATCAGCCGAGTTAATAAAGCAATGAGAGATTCGCACTCTCTTTGAATCTGTAACATCAATACCATCATTATTCCAGTAAGCGCGGTTCTCAAAATTAAGATACTTCAAGGTGAGGTCGGTGCACAAATCAAAAGACAGTCCCCAACAAGCACTATTCTTTAGCTGCAAGCCTTCAATACGAATATTTTCGCTATTCGAAACGAAAAATAGTTTAGGCCGAGCTGTCTCATTTGGACGGTTTAAGCGAACAGTATAGTTAGGATCTACACGTTCTCCAATGTGATGAAGGCTGTCAATGTTAAGTGCCAATTTCCTACCATTTCCGTCAATAAGCCCCTCACCAATTACCTCAATATTCTTTACTTTATCTGCAACAATTAATGCCAATGCTGAATTGTCCTTTCCTTTTGTTTCTTCTAGTGCGTAGTAGTCATAAGGGTTTACACTACCTAATATAACTGCATCTTTTTCTAATTTAAGTGTTACATTAGACTTAAGAACCAATGTACCTGTCAGATATTCACCTTTGGGGAACACTAAACTTCCCCCATTCTTTTGGGCATGACAATAATCAATGGCTTTTTGAATAGCCTCTGTGTTTAATGTCTGTCCATCTCCTACAATATCCATTTTTGTAGCCAAAACTACTTTTTTTGCTTGTGCTGTCAAGCAAAAAGTCCAAAGCACAAATAGTGATAAAAAGTAATGTACAATTGTTTTTTTCATATGTTTTTAATTTCCTATTATTTAACTTATTGGTTTACTAATAGAAGGATGGGTATCGCCTTCGCTAGATCCCCATTCTTTATTAGGTTTAGGACCCATTTCAAAAACGAGTGTACTTCCACTCATAACATCATCGTGATGAAGCCATGATTTTGTATATGGTTTGCCATTCAGAGTTGCAGACTGAATGTATATATTCTCAGGAGAGTTATTATTGGCTATTAAAGTAAATACCTTCCCATCTGGCAAACTAATAGATACTTTATCAAATGATGGGCTGCCAATCTGATAAGTTGGCATGCCAGGGCATGTTGGATAGAAACCTATAGCTCCAAAAATGTACCAAGCAGATAGCTGCCCACAGTCCTCATTCCCTGGAAGTCCACTTAACTCATTGGTAAAATTGTTTTTAATTAAATCTCTAATGATTTTTTGAGTCTTCCATGGCACACCAATATAATTATATAGGTAGGGTGAATGCATTGAAAACTCGTCTCCCACGTAATAGAAATCATTTTCAAAGAAATAATCCAGTTGTTCTTCTAACTTTTTGTTACTTCCCATAAAGTTAGCCAAACTCTGTACATCATGCGGAACGAAAAAAGTGATATTTCTGTAATAAGTTTCCCGATCCCTATCAGTACCTCTTGACCAGATGCTGACAGAAGTATCTTTCGGATCTCTCCATGTTCCATCGCTATTCCTTCCTCGTATCAGCTTAGTTTCAGGATCAAGTACATTGATATAGTTCATGGAACGTTTCATTAAATTTTCGTATAAATCTTCGCGCCCCATACCCTTGGCTACCTGTGCTATACAGAAATCATCATATGAGAATTCCATCGTACGAATTGTCGACTCCCCATGCTTGTCAGTTGGAACATATCCTAACTTGATATAATCCTCTATACCTACACGAGCCTTGTAAAGACCTGTGCCCGGAGTTGTAGCATTCTTCATCATTGCTTCCAAAGCTTTATCTAAATCATATCCTCTTACACCTTTTACATATGCATCGGCTATAACAGCATCGCCATGAGTTCCATGCATAATATTTGAATATCCGGGACTTGGCCATTTTGGAATCCATCCACCTTCGTCATAGGAGTTTAGCAGTGCGGTAATCATATCGTTTACTTTGTCAGGAGTTAGGATAACTAAAAGTGGGTGTAATGCACGAAAGGTATCCCAAAGTGAAAAGTCTGTGTACATCATACCCGGCATAATTTTGCCATTAAACGCGCTATAGTGATATCCGTCTTCTGTTATACTGCGAGGTAATAAAAAAACTCGCTGCATTGCAGTATAGAAAATTTCTTTATTTTCTTCTGATGTTTCTATCTGGATTTTACTGATTGATTCATTCCATACTTTTTTTGTTTCTTCAGCAATCTGATTAAAGCTCTTTGAGCCTATTTCGTTCTTCAAGTTTTCCCTAGCTTGATTAAAGTTTATGAATGAAGTACCGACCTTGAGTTCAACAATCTCATTTTTTTGAGTTTGAAAAGAAACACGCACAGCTGATGCCTCGGAGCCTTTTCTAGCTATGTCTTCTAGTTGTTTTGTAGTACGGCTTTCAGGTTCCAGGCAAGCAAACCTCAAACTAGCTAGCCTTGTGTTTTCAACATATTCAATTTTGATATCACAAGTTTCTCCTTCTTTTAATTCTATAGAGTATAAGTCTGGCGCAGGTCGGTGTGTCTTCTGTGAATCAATTACATTTTTGCCATTAACAAAAAGTCTTGTATAATCATCTGTTATCAAGTAGAAAATATGTTTTCCTGATTTTCTAGCTTTAAATTTCCCTGTGTATCTTACAGAAAAATGATCTGCTTGGATTCCGGGAGCAGGAGATTCCTCCCACTCAAAGTTTACATCTTCGTCAATTCTTACATGACTAGGAGTTCCTTCAAAGTTTTTATTATTGAAAAATTCACCTTTAAACCCGTCTTCAAAAAATAATTTATTATCTGAAAATACAGGTTCAGGAACAATACCAAATGAATCAAATGATTTGCTGAATTGTACTACAAAATAACATGCAAATTCTCTACCTGTATAACCCTGATTGCCTACACGACCTGCATTGGTAATATATCCTTCGATTTCGTTCCGTTCAGGAATAACACGAAAGTAGTTTTCATACTCGCTACGCGCATTATCAATAATAATATGTGATTGTTTAGATTCTGGATAAGTAAATCTCAGGTATCCAGACTTCGATACTCCGGTCAGTTCAGCTATAATATTATAGTCTTCTAATTCTACAGAATAATAATATGGTTTAGCTACTTCTTTATCGTTAGAAAACATGGAGGCACGTTCATGGACCCTTTCCATTAATTCCCCAACTGTAGGCATAATGGTAAATGAACCATACTCTGACATAGCGGCACCGTTTGGATAATGACTGGCACGAAAACCATGAATTTTCGGATGTGACGAAAAATAACATCTATCTGTTGTTGCTGTCTGTGGTGATAATTGTGTCATGGCATTTGGAGTGCCTACGCCAGGATAAACAAATCCCAAAGGTTCTTCCGGACCACTTAGAGTTGATTTCCCCTTCCAAACCTGTGTTCCAATCCTAGTATCAACATAATCCACTAATTGTGAATTCTTTTTACTTGCCTTTTCTTTATTCACCTCTGTACAGGAATAAATCAGAAAAGACAGTAAAAGTAGAATGCTAATTTTTTTTACAATGTCCATAGTTTATCTGTTTTTATTTTGTACTCATTGATATTATTATGACTCCTAAAATAAGAAAGCACATACCACCTGCCATTTTAATTAAAGATGCTTTAGAAGCATTTTTCCATTCTCCCATTATAATTCCGGCTACATTGCTTGCTAAGATGGCTGTTGCTTGCATGATAGCCCATCCAATAGAAGCTGCATGTTCACCCATAAAATTGCAGCCCATACCATATAAAAGAATACTTCCATACCAGAGAATTCCAGCCATTGCTGCCCAAAGATAATTAGAGAAAGTAGCTCGTTTATATAAAGCCATTGTCTTATTCTTTTTCAATAGAAAGATACACTGTAGGGCATTAACTATAAATCCTGTAGTAAAAATCACTGCCCAAGTTGCGTTCGCTGAATATATACTCTCTGCTCCTAATTGAATAGCTGTATCTTGTAAAGGCTCACCAAAGACAAACCCGAAGTTAATCATGGGCCCAAAGACACCAGCTAAAATACAAATAATTAATCCCACCTTAAAGTTAGACCCAGGCTTATTACTAGCTTTGTCTTTTCCCTTACCTGCTATGGCATATAAAATAATACCTGCCAATATAACTAGAACACCTAATGGAATATTGTAGTAAGCTGGGTTAAGTAAATCAGAAGGTGAATTAATCAAGAAAGGAACAATGGTTCCGATGGAACTAATTAACCCTTGCATAATAGGAATAGCCAAAGAAACTCCCAGAAAGTCGATTCCTTTACCAAACAATAAAGCACTAATTCCCCAAATAACACCAAATGCAGCAATAATAGCTGTAGTTGATAGGTTACTAGAATATACTGCAAATACATTAGGTATGGTGAAATATACAGCAATGAATGGACATATAATTAATGCCACCATACTCCATATAAGCCAATTATTTTCCCAAGCCCATTGTTTATTCCGATTGAATGGTGTTGAGAATATTCCTGAAAAAGTTCCAGAAATAAGGATGAATAAAAAGCCAGAATAAATACTTAGTTCCATATAATTAAGCAAATAATTGTTTGACTGCATTTTGCAATTCTAGCTGTTTGTCTGCAGACAGGTAATAGAATTCAAAATCGCTAACATGGGTGTTATCTCGTTCTACGATACATACTTTGCTCCCTTTGTACATGGCTATTTTATGCCATGTGTTTTTAGGTATATTATAAATTATACCAGGTTGCATGTCGATTAAATCGTATTCAATTACATCGCCTTTAATATCAGCTGCTATCAAAACAGCTTTTCCAGCAAGTAAAATAAATACTTCGTCTGTTTTGTAATGGATATCCAGCTTATCTATCCGTTCTAGCGATTCAGCTTCTGCATAATTTAAGAATGCAACTTGCCACACTTCGCTGATTAATGAAGGATTGTATCCTTCATTCTCATATTGGTATAATTCTATCAGCTTCATCTTGTAAATAAATTAATTCTCTAATAATCTGTCAACTACTGACTGTCGAAATTTTGGAGATAACATTGAGAAATAAGCAGTAAATCCAGTCACTCTAACCACTAACTCTGGATAAGCAGATGGATTCTTATGTGCTTTCAAAACGGTATCTTTATCCATGATATTTACATTTATCAGGGTACCTCCTAATTCTACGTGAGTCTTAATGATCGACTCAATAACTTCGATATCCTTTTCTTTAGCAAAAGAAGGATCCAACTCCCACTGCATTGGAGCAGTATTTCCATAACCTGGCTGAATTTTTGCTATAGATGAGGCTAAAGCTAGTGATGCTCCATCGACAGTAAATCCGGGAACCGGATTTGCACCGTGAGCAATAGGTTCTCCTGCCTTACGACCGTTAGGAGTAGCTTGAACTTTTTCACCAAACTCAACAGTATTAGCCCAAGAAAAGAATCCAGGTATAAATGTATAAATGTCTTCAGTTTGTTTTCTTACAAGTTCAACAAATAAATCTCTGATTTTTAGCGCCCATTTTTCTCCTAATGAACCTTCGCATCCATAATGCTCGCTATTCTTCAAAATATTTCTAGTTATTTCACCGCCCTCACATGTGTAGTTTGAATCTACTGCTTCAATTACAGCTCTCCAAGTCAGTCTGTTTTCATTTTCAATTCGTTGCTCTAATGCTGCAAAAGAATCAGCTGCGATAGCCAATCCGGCACCATCAATGGCTAGATTATAAAAAGCTGCTCCTCCATCTGAAACATCTTTTCCTTTTTCTAATGGTCCATGACTCAGTAAGTTTAGTAATAGTTCCGGTTCGTTATATTTCTGATATTTTAAATGATGCCTGATACCATCAGCAGCAGTCTGTACTGCTATGCTGAGGTGGTTTTGAAAAAGCTTCCACAACAAACCTGTAGAATAGTTACTGGTCTGCTCTACCATTTCCAAATAAGCTACTTCAAAAACTTTGGCCATATTTATTTTAACCAAATCATTTAATGTATATTCCAATCCAGGTAATGACATCCAGTTGCAACCTACAGCAATTCGTTGTCTTGCCAACTCTGCACTATATCCGTTTTTCATAAAACCATTGACTAATGCTTTATCACCAGAAAATCGTGGCCAACCATTCTTGTTTTTTACCAGATATTCAACTGATTTTCTGAGTAGGTTCTTATCCAATCCGTCATATACTCTAACAGTAAGGTTTAATGATGTATTGATTATGTCAGCAGCTTCAAGGATTAAAAAAGAGATACGCGAAGTTTGATCTATTCCATCTTTGTCGGGTCCTCCCAGTTGCCAATATATGGGATCATTAATTAAAAAGCATCCTAAATAGTAGATAGCCAAATCATCAGTGATTCTGCCTTCTTTGAAATCCTTTTCGTAATATGGTTGCAATAATGCATCAATTTGGCCACCTGCACCATCTCTGTTATAAGTACGTGATGCCAAATGAAACCAGATAATCCACTGGCATGCTTCACGTAGGGTTCTTGGAGGATGATTTTTCACCCACTTATTAGTCTCCGCCATTCCAATCAGATTTTCTTTTTTAACTTTATCTTCTTCTGCATCAATCATAGCTTCAATTTTATCAATATGGCGCTGTATCCAGCCTTGAACAGCCTTTATAGCTCGAATATGAAGATTATAAAAATGTAGCTGTTCCGGAGTATTATTGATTTCTTTATATTTTTCAATCTTTTCAATCAAGCCATTCCATCCTAAGGTTAATCCCATCTTGTAGTCTGGAGCAAAATGCGCATCATCACCTATTCCGCAGATAATGTTGTATTTTTCGATGTTTGGTTTTAAAAAATCATAGGAATATTTAGGATTCCATTTGTTTTTTCGCATTTTCGACATAAAATACATCCATCTACCTGCGAAAGCATCATTGGAATCAACATAAACCGGATGCACAGCCATTAGGCTGCAGAAATTGTCAGTCCAAGCATCAAAACCATAAAAAGAACCATCTTCATGGTTTGAGATGATGTTCCATAAATCAGCTGGAGGAACAATACGACCATAGTCGTCTTCATCCAAAATACCTTCTTTTTTGATTTTTTCTTTCGTTTGCTCCAGTTTTTTGGCACGTAAAGCCTTTAGTTTATTCTCTAATAAGATATCCATATATAATAGGTTATATTTTGTCAGTCACTAGTGTCCCGTTATATTAATGTTTATTATTAGTAAGTGTTTTATATTTAATAATATGCGTCCTGAAATTCTTGTACATGATTTGAATTGGGTACTTTTGCGTTTCCCGTCAAATAGCGTACGACATGAATTCCTGCAAAACAGTTATCTCCCTTAATGACCAGACTATTCGTCTGTGCGTTCTTGCTTTTAGCATTGGCCAAGAAAAAGTTGCACATCGAAGAACCTTCACTTTATATAATTTCTGAAACCATAGGAACTATGTTGTTTGAGAAAACACCGATACGTGTATTGTTTAACAAACCAAATTTAAATCTCTCGTCTGACCGTGGTCAACTCGAACTATTTCGAGACCTCAAACCTTAATGGGGAAGTTGTGTTTGTCGGTATATTATTTAATTCCTCCAGACGTTGTGTTGATAAACATTCTTTACCCTCTAATTCATTTTTCATACCTAATGATTCGTACTTATTGAATCCTAATGTATGAAAACCTAGTAATTCATAAGATAGGGTATTGGAAAACGGAGCCAATAACTGGCATATATTTCTGATTTCTTCCTCCGTATCATTTATTTCAGGAATAACAGGCGTTCTTACAAGTAAGGATACACTCTTTTCACTTAGCTGAGTGATATTCTTAATAATTACCGTATTCTCAATTCCTGTCCATTCCTTATGCTTTTCGCTATCGTAAATTTTAAAATCACACATCCATAAATCAGTCAGTGGAATTAGTTCTTCAATAACCTCCCAGCCTAATGACAGATTTGTTTCTATAGCCGTATGAATATGATTCTTTTTACAATGAGCTAAAAATTGTTTAACAAAATCTTTTTGCAAGAGAGGTTCACCGCCTGAGATGGTTATTCCTCCTCCTGAAGAATTGAAATAAGGCACATCCTTTTTTATTTCCTCCCATAAATCATTCACAGTAACCTCCCTCCCTACCATTGACAAAGCCTTGGTACAACATGCTTCTACACAAATTCCACATGAGACACATTGGCGATAATCGATAGCTATGGAAGAAGAAGTTATACTGATTACCTGATTAGGACAAACTTGTACACATTTATAGCAATTAATGCATTTTTCCTGAATATACTGTAATTGTTTTCTGCTGCTCCAGGTTTCAGGATTATGACACCATTTGCAGTGCATGTTACAACCTTTCATAAAAACAACAGTTCTTATGCCGGGTCCATCATGGATTGACATCCTTTGAAGTGAAGTAATAATACCTTTCATGCTAGATTTGCTTATACATGAGAGCTTCTAAAAACGCATTATTTTCTCAACTTAATTTATTTAAACAAATTTTTAGAAGTACCTAGATGGCAAAGGTAAAGTATAAACAAATTCTTATAACGACATTATCTTGCTTATTATAGTATATTCTTTACTCTATCCCGATATTAGAATAAAAAAGTGTTTTTCTATGAATGAGTCCGCTCTGAAAACCTCATTTTTCAAAATGCTGAAAAATTCAGGTTCACCGGGCAAACGGGATTACTTTTATTGGCTATGAATATATTTACAATAATATACATATTGAAACATAAATTATCTATATA
>Ga0265294_10002417_pt1 | contig 24540 bp, 24 predicted proteins | sample MunlanPumphouse3_FD_192504 | JGI IMG/M metagenome (GOLD analysis project Ga0265294, IMG submission 192504) | Groundwater microbial communities from a municipal landfill in Southern Ontario, Canada - Pumphouse #3 | ecosystem: Environmental > Aquatic > Deep subsurface > Groundwater | place... | reverse complement strand
AGCAGCACGTCTCCTTTTGCTCCGGTATCAAAAAGCAGCCCCGCCTCCTCTATCAGGCAGGAGAACCCCCAATCCGTCGTGAGACCTTCCTGGCAGGGGATGTTGTTGTAGACTTCGGTTATCGTAAGCATGAGAGACTCCGGTATTCCGGTCTCTCTTTCCCGAAGATTATGCTTCCCGATGAGGCAGACCGGGAGATGATGGTCCGGGGTTCGGAGCGCCCCGGGTGTGCAGACGAAAAAGATGGTAGAGGTGTGGTTACGAGATGATGTACGAGATGGAGACGGTGGCGGTCACGTCGATCTCGCCGACCTCGAGGGGTGTCGGGGCCGCTCCGCCGGCTGCCTTCTCCATGCCCATGAGGCGGCTGTCGTAGACCAGCGGGATGTAGTTGTTCCCTACGTTGACTTCTTTGACGTCGACGATGGTCTTGCCGATGGCTGCGGCGACGGCATCAGCGTCGCCCCGTGCCTGCGCTACCGCGGCGGTCAGCGCCTGCGACCGGAACTCCTGCTGCCTTGCGTCGCTTAAGGTGAACGAGAACCGGTTGACCTTGTTTGCCCCGCTCTCGACCGCGAGGTCGATGATCTCGCCAGCGCGGTTCACGTCGTTTAACGTGACTTCGAGGGTGTTGATCACCCGGTAGTACTTGACCTTCGAAATTGTCAGGCCCCTGTTGTCGTTCTCAGTCACCGGGAAGATGTTGTAGGCGGCGGTCCTGATGTCCTTCTCCGGGATGCCGGCGTTCTTTAAGGCGTTGACCACGGCATCCATCCTCTCTGCGTTCTGCTGCTGTGCTGTCTTGACATCGGCGTTCTCGGTCTCGACGGCGAAGACGATGACGGCCTGGTCGGGCGTTGTCGTCACTTTGCCCGTCCCGGATACGTGGATCAGTTTGTCCCTGGATTCCTCCGGCAACTGTGCGGTGACGTTGCCAATCACCGCGGCGCAGAGGACCATCAGGGCGATCCCCAGAAGTGCTGCTTTTCCTCGCATTGGTATCAATCAACTCTTGATTTGGCAAAATAAATATCTTGCTTTAACAACGAGAATTTTCGTAGTTTTAATCGTGCAAATCATGAAAAGAGTGCTTTTACTCCATTTTCCGGATCCCCTTATTCCCGGCCGGTCCGGGGCATCCATCCTGCCGCCGCCACCAGGCGGGCGATCAGGACGGCGATGTAGAGTGTCCCGCTCACCATCTCGAGGACGGCAAGCGACCGGGCCTGGTCGGTGACCGGCGTGATGTCGCCGTAGCCGAGCGTCGTAAGCGTGACGAAACTGAAGTAGATGAACGTGGGAAAGGTGAAGGCACTCTCCCCCGACCCGGCCGAGAACGACCCGGGGCTGACGCTTTCGATGAGGCCGTAGGCGTTTGCCCATGTCAGGCCCATGAGCAGGTAGACGGATACCGCCCCGTAAATGGTGTCGGTGGTGATCTGGCGCTCCCTGAGCACCTGCAGAAGGCCGATGAGCGCGGTGAAGGCGTAGAAGAGGAGCGTGAATATGCTCTCGGCAGCGCCGAGTGCCGGATTCCCGGTGATGATGTGGAGCCAGCCGAGGCCGAAGGCGGGGATCGCAAGGAGGCCGGCGATTGCGACCTGTCTTCGGCGGTTGCTCACGGCGTAGACCCCGGTGATCAGGACAAACGACGAGAACACCTTCAGGGCGGCCGAGCCGTTCGGCCCTGCACTCACGTACGGGTAGACGGCGAGCAGGAGGACAAGCGATGCGAGCAGATAGTGGAACCGCATCGCCCTGGCACGGGCGAGGTACCGGGCGAGAAGGCCTTTCACGTTCTTTCATCCCCTGCGCCGCCCATCACGGCCCTGATCGCATCGAGCACCTCTCCGGCGGACCGGTAGCGGTCTGCAGGGTCTTTTGCAAGGCACCGGAGGATGATCTGGTCGAGTCCTGCGAAGTCCGGGTTGATCTCCGACGGGGGGACGGGCTGCTTCTGAAGGATCGCTTCGGCCAGCCCGGCGAGGTTTTCGCGGGAAAATGGGGCTTTCCCCGTTGCCATTTCGTAGAAGACGGCACCGAGCTGGTAGATGTCGGTCCGTGCATCGGTCCGGCCGAACCGTTCCGGGGCGATCTGCTCCGGGGCCGCATACGCGAGGGTGAACCCGGTGATGCTGGTATCCCGGCTCGCCGCCAGCGTCGTGCTCATGCCCCAGTCGGTGATCTTCGGTGTCAGGTCGTCGGCGAGGAGGATGTTTCTCGGCTTGATGTCCCGGTGGATCACGCCCCGTTCGTGGGCGTAGGCAAGCCCGGCGGCAATGCCGGCAGCGATGCGGGCGGCGGTCTCCACCGGAAGGGGTTTTTCCAGCAGTTCCAGGGTTCGGGGCAGAAACTCCATCTCGACGAACGGCACCGGGAGGATGTTAACCGAGTAAACCGCCACGATGTTTTCGTGGGCAAGGTCTTCCCAGAACCGCATCTCCTTCATGAAGGTCTTTCCCGTTGCCTCGTCGTAGACGACCGGGATCTTCACCGCTACGGTTCGACGGTCATCGCGCCTGACCGCCGAGAAGACCTGCCCGAGCCCCCCTCTCCCGACGAAGGCGACCCGGTCGTAGCGCTCGGCAAGTTCGGGCGGAAATCCTGGCGGGCGGGAGAGCACGGTCCGGTGTGCACCGGAAAGGATGGTTGCGGCGGACCCTGTCTCCTCCTCGGGCGGTCTCTTCAGGTACCGGGCACCGAGCACGGTGGCGGCGACGATCAGGAGGAGGGCCAGGAGAGTGAACCCGACGAACCAGTCGGGGGCGGCCCCCTGCCTGCCCGGGTTGGGGTTGTTGCCGGCGGCGGCATCCGTTGTTGTCGCCTCCGGCGTCGCCACTGTTGGGGTGTCGGCAGGCGTAACGGTCTCTTCGGGCGATGGCAGAGGGGTTGGCGTCTCTTCCGGTGTATCCCTGCCCTTATTCTCGTTCGGTGCCTTGCTGGCGGACTCGATGCCCTGGGGAGAAGCGTTCGCGTGGTCTGGGGGTCCTCCCGCGCCTGAGACGGCGGGGCAGAGGATGGCGAAGAGCAGGGCGGTGATGAGGATCAGGGCGGCCGCACGTCCGGCCCGTTCAGGCGGCATCCGGTACCGGCACCCCCCCGGGGACAACGAAGACGAGGGTTGCCCCCTGCGCGCCTTTCGCGAGTTCGACGAGATCCCCATCGTGGAGTTCCCGCCGCGTGCCCCGGTCAAGCGGCGTGCCGTTCAGGAAGGTGCCCCCCGTGCTGCCGCAGTCTTCGACGACCCAGGCCCCGTCCCGGCGGCGGGTGAGCCGGGCGTGTGGCCTTGAGACACGGGTGACCGCCGCATACTCTTCGCTGAGGATGATCGCCTGCCCGGACCGGCCGGGTGCGTCCGGGTCTGCCCGCCCTATGTCGATGCTGTCGTGTCCGAGCGGGAAGACGTTGCCGTCCTCCGCCCCGCCGAGGAGGATGACGACCGGGAGCTGCCCGGCAAACTCTCCCGAGAATGTCTCCCGGACACCGGCGAGTTTCTTTGCGAGCACGGCGTCCGTGAGTGTCAGTCTCAGGTTCGAGAAGAGCCCGAGGCTCCTCGTGATCGCCTCAAGCCCCCCGGGCACAAGCGAGTATTTCCAGACGGGGTGAATCCCTTTTGCGGTCGGGCGCGAGAGGCCGGCCTCTTTGCGCACGACCCCGATGCTCAGCAGTTTGTCGAGATGCTTCTTTGTGTTCTCGTAACTCGTCTCGATCTCGTACGAGATCTCCCGGACGTCTTTTGGCTTTCGTTCGATGACCTTCAGGATCTTCAAGCGTGTGCTGCTGCTCAGCACGTCCAGGTATTCGGAGAGTTCCTGCAGATCGTCGGTGTCGATATCGAGGATCAGCGTCCTTGAGTCATCGTCGTCAGTCATAGGCTTTCGTGCGGGACTCCGTTGCAGTATGTTTTCACGAGCTCGCTGATGAAGGTTATGCATATCATCAGCCGCCCGCCTTGCCGGCATGGCCCTGCGGCCACGATGCCCGGACTGTTACCCCCGGATGGCACCGTAAAATATGCGGTTACTATCTGGATCCGGCCCCGGATCATGTTTTATACGAGGTGGCCGATCGGGGGTGGCATGCTTGAAGAGATCGAGACCCTGCAGCAGCGGGCTGTGATGGTGGAGATCGAGGAGTTGATCCAGTCGACGCCCGACTATGCCGATATCCGTGACGCGCTCCGGTCGCTAAACTTCATACCGGAGCAGGACGATGCCGATGTCGCGATCTGGGTGCATCCTGCTCTCAGGATCTTCGTCCTCCTGCAGATGAACCTCGGGGGCGGATATGCGGGGTACAGAGTGGCCGCCTACGATGACCTGGAACGCCGCGAGGGAGAGTCCGCCGTATACAACGCCCGGTAGCGCTTTCCTCCGCGCAGTCCACGAAACCCCCTCTTCTCAACCGTCCGTGCCGGGTCAGGTTTATCTGGGCGTATGCGGTATGGTTCTCGCATGCCCAGACGAATCGAGATTAACCGGGAGGAGCAGGAGGCCATGAGGGCCCGGGTCCAGGAATTGATCGCGGGAAATACCACCTACAACGGGATCCGTGCGGGCCTTGAGGGCCTCGGGTTCCGGGCGAAAGAGGATAAACCGGCCCTCGCTCTCTGGGAGAGCGGCGAACACGAACTCTTTGTCATGGTCCACATGGACCCGAAGACCGGCAGTTTGCAGGATTGCGAGGTAAAGACATTCGAGGAGACGGAAGGGTTTGAATAATCCCGCTCAATCCCGGCCCGGCGACGGATCGGCAAAGAGCGCGACGTATCCCCCGATGAGCGCGACAATGAAGACGAGTATGTAGACCGGAAGCGCAAACGCCCTCTCAAAGAGGGCAAAGACTTCGACGCCGGTGATCTCGCCGACGAGCAAGAAGAGCCGGAAGAGGAACATGACCAGGAATACGGCACCGACGGCGCCGAAGACCGGGCCCGGCAGGTTCAGGGGGGACGCAAGGGCGCCGAAGAGGTCGCCGATGAGGAAGATTGCCGATATCAGGATGAGGAGGCCTAGATTGGCGTTGAGGAACGCGACGATCTGGAGGAAGATAGGATACTGGACGTAGGTGCCCGAGAGGATGTTTAAGATAGCGAGCACGATCAGGAAGATAACAATCCCGATGATCCTTGAAATGAGCACTTCGCCTATCGATTCCTTCTTGCGCTCACCCATGCGATCCCTCCAATAGACGGAAGCGCACTCCATCCTTATGGAACTACCGGCGGCGGTCAGGTCCTTATCACAACGGTGGATGAGGATCCTCATCCACCGCCCGCTCGCTCCGTCACCTGCGTCTGCGCCTGCTCGCGGACGAACGAGAGGAGGTAGTATGGGCCTCCTACCCCCCTCCCGGTCGACCCGCTCGCCTTCCAGCCTCCGAAGGGCTGGGCGCCGGGCCAGGCCCCGGTCGTCGCTCCCCCGCGCCGGTTGGCGTAGACGACCCCGAACCGGATCCGGTCGAAGAAATATCCGATCTCTGCCGGGTCCTCCGTAAATATCCCGGCTGTCAGGCCGTAATCCGTCGCGTTCGCAAGATTGAGCGCCTCATCCAGGCTATTGAACGTGCCGACGGCGAGGATCGGGACGAAGAGTTCCTCCTTAAAGAGGGGGTGGCCGTGCGCAAGATCGGCGATGACCGTAGGCCTGACATAGACCCCCCGGCCGTATATACCGTCATCGAGCACCTCTCCGCCGGCAATGAGCCTGCCGCCGTCCCGGATCGCCTCCTCGACCGCCTTCTGGAAGGTCAACCGTGCGTCGTCGTCGATCAGGGGGCCGAACGCGGTCTCACGCCGCCGCGGGTCGCCGACCTCCATCCGGTCCGCCCGGTCGCGGAGCGCCTGCAAGAACCGTTCTGCAACCGAGGAATGGACGTAGACCCGGGAGGTGGCGCTGCACTTCTGTCCCGCAAACCCGAAGGCCGCCCGGGCCACGCCCTCGACCGCCTTCTCGATATCAGCGCTCGCGGTGACAATCGTCGGGTTCTTGCTCCCCAGCTCCGCCACCACCGGCTTACGATAGGGCTGCACCGTGGCGAACTGCTGCTCCAGCCACGTTCCCACCGCCTTTGAACCGGTGAACGCGATCCCGGCAACGTCCGGGTGGGCAACCACGACCTCGCCGAAGGGGTCCCCGTGTCCGGTCACCAGGTTGATCGCACCAGCAGGGACCCCGCCCTCCACGAAGAGCCGATAGAGATTCACTCCCGAAAGCGGCGTCTTGCTCGTCGGTTTGAAGACAACTGTGTTCCCGGTGAGCAACGCCCCGGTGACCATGCCCGCGGCAAGCGCGACGGGGAAGTTGAACGGGGAGATGACCGCCCAGACACCGTGCGGGCGCATGACGCTCCGGACCTCCTCGCCGGGTGCCGGGGAGCGCATGGGAAATATGTAGCCGTTGTTCTGCTCATAGACCCTGCAGTAATACCGGAGCATATCGACCGCCTCGCTGACCTCCGCCAGCGCCTCGTAGCGGGTCTTTCCCGCCTCATAGGTCAGGAGGGCCGCGAGCAAAAAGAGCCGGTCCTCCATTGCGTCGGCCGTCTTCCTGACGATCGCGACCCGTTCCCGCCAGTCCCGGCAGCTCCAATCGCGGAACGCCTCGTTCGCCGCGGCGATACCCTTCCGGGCATGCTCCTCTCCCCCCTCGGGAAAGGTCCCGAGCAGGATGCCCGGGTCGATGGGAGACCTCGCCTCGAATTCCCGGGGAGCGGTGACCTCACGTCCGCCGATGTACATCGGATAGCGCTCCCCGAACTCCTGCTCGATCGCGAGCAGGGCGCCCTCATACTCGCCGTGAAAACTCTCATCGGTTTCGAGCGAAACATAGGTGACTTTTCCTGACTCCTGCATATCATCAATCTCCTTTTAGAACCTCTCCATGGCCCGGTCCTGTATATCGACATCCTCCATGATCAGGGGCGGGCTCGCCCGGATCACCGATTCTCCCGCGGGGAGGACGACGAAGGCACGCTTGAACGCGTGTCAGAGAATCGTCCCCCACCCGGCCTGTGTGGTACCGGGCGAGTTTCATCGCCGCCTCGACGCTCTCCGCTCCGGAGTTGGAGAAGTAAACCCGGTCGAGCCCTTCCGGGAGGAACCCGGCCAGTTCTTCGCCGCACTGTACGGGGCGTTCGGAGCAGAAGTCCCGGAACGCCCCGTGCGAGAGGTATTTTGCCTGATCTCTGATCGCGGAGACGACCTGTGGGTGGTCCCAGCCAACGTTCATCACGGCGATCCCGGGCGCAAAGTCCAGGTAGCGGTTGGCGTCGACATCCCGGAGGTTCACGCCGCTCGCTTTCTGGAGCACGAGGGGATACTGCCGCATGGTCGATGGGGAGATGATTGCCGCGTCCCGGTGGAGCACCTCGCGGGCTTTCTCGCCCGGAGGTTCGACCCGTATCAGGGGTTCCATGCACCTACCACATCGCCGCCGATGATAAATCCAACCCCGGGGACGCATACCGCAACGTTCAAGTAGCCCCCGGCAGTGAACAAACCGTGTAATCGTGAAATTTGCAACCCTCGCCTCCTGTTTCGAGAGGCTTGAGGCGACATCGTCCCGGAACGAGATGATCGCGCTTCTCGCCCGGCTGCTGGCCGGGGTGCCGCCGGACGAGATCGGGATCGTCTGCTACTTTGTGCTCGGGGAGATCGGGCCCGGGTACAGCGAGGTGAACCTGGGCATCGGGGACCGGACTGCGGCGGCAGCGATCGCCCTTGCGGCCGGCACCGACCCCGCGTCGGTCGAGGCGGCGGCACGGGAACTCGGCGATTACGGCGACGTCGCCACCCGGCTGATCGCGGCTCCGGGCGAAGAACCGCTCTCGGTTGCTGGCGTCCACCGGACCCTCTCCGAGATCGCCGGTGCGTCCGGCCCGGGTTCGGCCGACAGGAAGGTGAACCTCCTTGCCCGGCTGCTCGCCGCCGCCACGCCCCGACAACGGCGCTACATCTCGCGCCTCGCCGCCGGGGAGATGCGGCTCGGCGTCGGGGATATGACCCTACTCGATGCGCTGGCGGAGGCGTTCCTGGGCTCGAAAGCACAGCGCCCGCCCCTCGAGCACGCCTACAACGTATCCTCCGATATCGGCCGCGTGGCCCGGACGCTCCGGGTGGAGGGCCTTTTTGGGGTGCAGGCGATCACCGTTACCCTTCATAAGCCCATCCGGCCGATGCTCACCCAGCGGGTCGCCCGGATATCAGAGATCCTCGAGCGGATCGGCTCTCCCGTCGTCGCCGTCGAGGAGAAGTACGACGGCGAACGGATCCAGGCGCACAAGGACGGCGACGACGTCACTCTCTTCTCGCGGCGGCTGACCGACGTCACCCACCAGTATCCCGACATCGCCCGCCACGTCCGGCAGTCTGTCAGGGCTGATGCGGCGATCCTCGATGGCGAGGCGGTCGCGTTCGACCACGAGACCGGCACCTACCGGCCCTTCCAGACGCTGATGCGGCGGCGCCGGAAGCACCGTGTCAGTGAGGTCGCCGGCGAGATCCCCGCAACCTACCGGGCCTTCGACCTTCTCTACCTGAACGGCGAGTCCTATCTCTACCGGAGTTACCCCGAGCGACGGGCAAGGCTCGAGGAGGTCCTCGCCCGGGATAACTACATCTCTCCTGCCGACCGTATCGTAACGAGCGATACCGACGGGATCACGGCGTTCTATCTCTCCTGCATCGAGCGGGGGCTGGAAGGAGTCGTCTGCAAATCGTGCGCGGACGACTCGTTCTACCGGGCGGGGGCGCGCGAGTGGCAGTGGATCAAGTGGAAGAGCGATTATGCTCCCGGGATCTCCGATACGCTCGATCTGGTCATCGTCGGGGCCAACGCCGGTCGGGGGAAGCGGGCGGGGACCTATGGTTCGGTCCTCTGCGCCGCCTATAACCCCGAGGAGGACCTCTTTCAGACGGTCTGCGGCATGGGGACGGGGTTCTCAGACGTTGACCTCGCAGACCTGCCCCGTCGGCTTGCCGCGGCAAAGGTGGACCGGCAGCCGGTGCGGGTGATGGTGAACCCGCAGGCGGGGCCTGACTTCTGGTTCGCGCCGCGTCGTGTCGTCGAGGTTCTCGGGATCGAGATCACCGAGAGCCCGATCCATACCTGCAACTGGGACCCGGAGCGGCGGCGGGGGCTCGCCCTCCGGTTCCCGCGGTTCGTACGGTGGCGGGACGAAAAAAGCCCGGAGCAGGCGACGACGGCCGCTGAGGTCGCGGCGATGTTTCGCCGGCAGCGTGAGGTGTGACGATGGAGACGCTTTTACGAGTGACAAACATTGAGGTCGCGGCAGTCCTCTACGAGGTCGCTGATCTCCTCGAGATCAAGGGTGTCCGGTTCAAGCCGCAGGCATACCGGCGGGCGGCGCAGGCGATCGAGACCCTGCCGGAGGATATCGCCGACGTTGCACGGGAAGGAGACCTCAACGCGATCCCGGGGGTGGGTAAGAGCATCGCCAAAAAGATCCGCGAGATCGTCGAGACCGGCAACCTCAGGTACCTTACCTCCCTCCGCGAAGAACTCCCGGAGGGCGTGCAGTACCTGACCCGGCTTGAGGGGATCGGGCCGAAGAAGGCGATCGCCCTCTCCCGGGATCTTGGCATCCGGACCGTCGACGACCTGGAGGCGGCTGCGAAGGCCGGCCGGATCCGCGACCTCCCCGGCTTTGCGGAGAAGACGGAAGCGAACATCCTCGCGAGCATCCAGGTGAGCCGGACGGCAAAAGAGCGCCGTCTCCTCGGCTACATCCTGCCCGTCGCCCGGGACATCGAGCGGCGGCTTGCAGCGCTTCCCACCGTCGGGCAGGTGAGTCTCGCCGGATCGATACGCCGGAGAAAAGAGACGATCGGGGACGTCGATATCCTCGCGACCTCTTCGCACCCGGAGGAGGTGATGGAGGTCTTTGCCACCCTCCCCGGGGTCGAGCGGGTCCTCGTCCGGGGGACGACGAAGACCTCGGTGGTGCTTTCGACCGGCATCCAGGTCGACCTCCGGGTGGTGGAGGACGAGCACTTCGGGGCTGCGCTCCAGTACTTCACGGGTTCAAAGGAGCATAACATTGCTCTGCGGAAGCTTGCGATCGCGAGGAACTGGCGGCTGAGCGAGTACGGTCTCGTGGATCTTGCAACCGGCCGGACGGTCGCGGGAAAAGACGAAGCGGGGATCTACCGAGCCCTCGGTCTTGCCTGGACCGAGCCGGAACTCCGGGAGGACCGGGGCGAGCTTGAGGCCGCCCGGACCGGGACCCTGCCCGACCTCGTCGGCTACGATGCGATCAGGGGGGATCTCCACGTCCACACCCGCTGGAGCGAGGGCGCCCATTCCATCGAGGAGATGGCGGAGGCGGCGCGGGCGCTCGGCTACGAGTACATCGCCATCTGCGACCACGCAGAAACGCTCCATATCGCCCACGGCCTCTCCCCCGGGCGCCTGGCCGACCAGGTGCGCGAGATCGAGCGGATCAACCGGGAGAGCGACGGCGACTTCATCCTTCTAGCCGGCACCGAGTGCAACATCGGCATGGACGGCAGGGTCGACCTCCCGGACAGCGTCCTCGCCGACCTCGACGTGGTGGTGGCGAGCGTCCACTCGGGGTTCAAGCAGTCCGAGGAAGAGATGACCGGACGGGTGCTCACGGCGATGCACAACGATCACGTCGACATCATCGGCCACCCGACGGGAAGGGTTCTCCTCTCCCGTGAGCCCTACCGGATAGATCTCGCCGCGGTCTTCGATGCCGCAGCAGCGCTCGGGGTTATGATGGAGATCAACGCGTTCCCGGGCAGGCTGGACCTCTCTGACGTCAACGCCCGCTGGGCCCGCGAGGTAGGCGTCCGGTTCTCACTCGGTTCGGATGCGCATCGCCGGGAAAACCTCCGGTACATGGAGTTCGGCATCGCGACCGCCCGGCGGGGGTGGCTCTCGGCGGACGATATCGTCAACACCCGCCCGCTTTCGGAATTAAAAAAGTTACTGAGGTCTTAGGGATTACCCGGTTGCCTGCTCCTGCGCAGCGCCGACGATGTCCACGAGCCGGATCTCGAATGTCAGGGGCTGTCCGGCCAGCGGGTGGTTCGCGTCCAGGGTCACGGTCGATGCCGAGACGTCGCTGACGGTGACGATAGCCGCCCTGCCGTCTGGCTGCTGGACCTGGAGTTGCTGGCCCGGTTCGGGGCTGATATCCTCGGGGAACTGCTCCCGTTCCACCGTGAGCGTCATGTCCTCACGGTGGGGACCATATGCCTCTTCGGGGGGGATCGTGGCGGTTTTTGCCTCTCCCGGTTCCATGCCGATCACGGCCAGTTCGAACCCCGGGATGATCTGCCCGCTGCCGATGGTGAATTCCAACGGGGCTCGTTCTTCTGAACTGTCAAAGACCGTTCCATCTTCCAGTTTACCTGTGTAATGCACCTTGACGGTGTCGCCTTCCTTTGCCTGTACCATGCGATCTCACCACCCGGAGCGTTGTCGTGGGTTCCTATTTATGCATGCCGGTGGGTCGTGATCCGCCTGTTCTCAACGTATCTATGGGTATTTTTATCCAGTGGGGGTGACTCTCCTCTTCCCTGTCCCACGAAGGCTGCCGGAAGTTTACCCGCCGTTCTTCCGGACGGCGTGCAGTACTCCCAGCACGCCCCTCACATCGTAGCCGGGTTTCCGCTCGATCTCAAAATTGTAATGCTTCCCGATGTAATCGAGGAGCGCCCTGTTCATCGGCCCCCCGATCGGCGGCATGTGGAGTTCCATCTCGATGCGGCGCACCCCGTCGAGGTCTTCGGGCCGGATTGACCACTCCGCTCCCTCGCAGTCGCACTTCAGGAAGTCGCATCCCCCGACCATGGCGGCAAATTCCTCGAGGGTCCGGGTCGCCACGGTGAGTGTCCTCTCACCCCAGGTGATCCGAACCCTCTCCCCCGTACCGAGCGCACCGTCGACCACCGTAACTGCGGCGTTGTTTCTCCCGACATTCTCCCGGAGAGCCTCAGCAAGGACAGGTTCGACGGCCAGGACGTGCGGCGATCGCCGGGCGGCCCGGATGCAGAAAGCGCCCACATTGGCCCCGAGATCCAGGACAATATCGTCCGGCCGGATATCGTCGATGCGGTACTCGCCGACGACGTAGACGGCGTCTGCCCCCGGCGGCATCCTCCTGAAGGTTACGCCGTCGAAGGTGGTGAGCAGAGGCGTGGGCCCGGGTTCGCTGCCGCCGTTCCCGGTGTGGTTTCGATACATCGCACCGCATAATGGTAGGATTCCGGTTTATATGGGCGTTTCTCCCTGGGCTTTAGATGGTCCGTCACGTGAACGGAGCCCCCGCGCTCCCCCTGGATGCGCCACCCAGAGAGGTCAGAATTCTGTCACTTTATTAACCTTTTTCGTCTTGCACTCCATGGTATTGCGATTCGCAAATCCTTATTTGATACATATAAATTGCCTGATAGGTAAAAATCTGGATTAGAAGAATTATTTTTACATGCATATATTTATTAATTCGTGGGTACAGATGCTCTGTGTAGTAAGTCGCTACAGTGTCTCTGAGGGGGAGATTTGCAATGGCCTACATGGATGGAATAACCTGCATCTGCGACAACGGCCGGACGCTTGAGGACCACCGGCCCATCGTCGGCGACGATGTTATCTCTGAGATCTACCGCAAGGCAGTGGGACTTCAGGGGAAGCGGGTCCTTCACGTGAACTCGACGTACCAGAGCGGCGGCGTAGCGGAGATGATCCTCTCGCTGGTTCCGCTTATGAATGATGTCGGAATCAGGACGCAGTGGAACATCTTGAACGGCGAGGGTGATTTCTTCGCCATCACCAAGAACTTCCACAACGCGCTCCAGGGGCAGACGATCGCGTTCTCTGACACGGAGAAAGGGCTCTACCTCCGGACGAACGAGTGCTTCTCCGGGCAGATGAGGATCGACCACGACCTGGTGGTCATCCACGACCCTCAGCCCCTGCCCCTGATCCGGTTCTACCAGAAGACCCAGCCCTGGGTCTGGCGGTGCCATGTCGACCTCTCGAACCCGGACACGGACCTCTGGGAGTTCCTCAAGGACTTCGTCCTGGACTACGATCGGATGGTCATCTCGCACGAGGAGTACCGGCGCCGCGGGATGGAGATGGAGCAGTGGATCTGCCGGCCGGCGATCGATCCCCTGTCGGAGAAGAACCGCGACCTCACTGAAGCGGAGATCACAGCCCTCCTCGAGAAGTACGGCGTCCCGATCGACAAGCCGCTGATCACCCAGATCTCGCGGTTCGACAAGTGGAAAGACCCTGAGGGCGTCGTCGACGTCTTTGCCCGGGTCCGCGAGCACGTCGACTGCAGGCTGATCCTGTGCGGAAGCATGGCTCCCGATGACCCCGAGGGCTGGGCCATCTACCGGCGGGTTGAGGAGAAGGCCAGGGAGTTCATCGAGGCCGGCGACGTCATCCTGATCACCGCCGAGGACCACCTGCTGGTCAACGCCCTGCAGCGGGTCTCGTGCGTCATCCTTCAGAAGTCGCTCCGTGAGGGATTCGGCCTGACCGTCACCGAAGGGCTCTGGAAGGGGCGCCCGGTCATTGCATCCCGCGTGGGGGGCATTCCCCTCCAGATCGAGGACGGCGAGACCGGTTTCCTCCTCGAACCGACCGACACCGACGGGTTCGCCTGGAGGATTCGGCAGGTTCTCGAGAACCCGGAACTCGGGGAGCGCCTCGGGCGGGCCGGCAAAGAGCACGTCCGAAAGCACTTCCTGATCACCCGCCTCCTCTCCGACTACCTGGATATGCTGAACACGGAACTCACCGTTCAGAATACCTGAATGGCAGAACGTGCACAAAAAAAGAAAATATCCTCAATAACGATCGGCAGTCTGTGTGGAATTCCGGCTTTTCTGGAGGGGGGACGCTTCGGGTCGGGTTGCCCCGTCGCGTCCCCTGATGCAGGGCAGATAGCAGAGGTGGCTGGTCAAACCCGGGCAGGGAGTTTTGCAGCGCACCTTCTCACGGATATACTATCGTCAATATGCGGGTTACAGGGCAGATACTTCTCAATATTTTCGATGGCGATGAGACTCCGGAAGATTCAGAGATTGCATCTATACTAATTGACGCGACCACCCCCCGACGGTGAAGAATATGCACCAAGGTATATAGTCGTTTCTCCCGGCGGAGACCCGGGCCGCTACCCCGGCGAATCCCGCCGCACTCCCGGGTTGCCGTATGGCATTCCCGCTGGTTCGCACCCGGGGAAACCCCGATTTCTGCAAAAGTATTTTGAATTGGTGACTGTTTTGTTCTGCGGTCTTCCCGGCGTGATTCGCGTTTCCGGGCACGTTGTACCTGACCCGTAAGAACGGATCTTGAGAGCCGGCTTCACTCAATGCCAGCCCGTATGCCCTTACCGGTCGCCCGGCGCTCCGACGATCTCGATCGGCCGGGTCAGCCTGACCCTGGCGATGGTCTTTCCTTTCATTCCCTCGATGACCTGTTCCGCTGCATCGATGGGCACGTCGACGGTGGAGTAGGTGTCATAGATGTTGATCGCGCCGATGGCGCTGCCGGGAATCCCTGTCTCGCCCGCGAGCGCTCCGACGATATCCTTCGGCCTAATCTGGTGCTCTTTCCCGACCGGGATCCGCAGAAGCGCCTGCCCCTGGGCCGGCCTGATGTCCTGCGGGAGACCCTGGCCCCTGTCGGCAGGCCCGGTTCCGCCGAGTTCCAGTTTCAGGAGGGCGGCGGCAACCTCAAGCGAGGTGTAATCCTCGGATATGATCCGCTCAATGAGATTCACGTAACGCTCGAGGCTGCCCTCATCTATGGTCTGCTGCACCCGGTCGATGAGCTTGCGTGTCCGGCTCTCCTCGACGTCTCCCTGTGTCGGGAGCGGGATCCGGGCGATCTTAATCTTGGTGTAGTTCTGGATCGTCCGGAGTTTGAAGTACTCCTTCGGCCCCACGAACGTGACAGCCCGCCCGGTGCGTCCGGCCCGTGCCGTGCGGCCGATGCGGTGGATGTAATAGTCGATATCCTGCGGGACATCGTAGTTGATGACCAGGTCGACGTCCTCGACGTCGATACCCCGTGCGGCGACGTCGGTCGCGACCAGGATGTCGATGCTCCCTGCACGGAACTTCGCCATCACCCGGTCCCGCAGGGTCTGCTTCATGTCCCCGTGGAGGCCTTCGGCAAAGTAGCCGCGGGCCTGGAGGTGGGTGGTCAGGTCGTCGACACCCCTTTTGGTGTTCGAGAAGATCAGGGTCAGTTCCGGGTCGTACATATCGAGCAGCCGGGTGAGAATCTCGAGCCTGTCCCTGCTCCGCACCTCGAGGTAGAGCTGCTCGATCTGCGGGACGGTCACTTCCTTGCGTGCGACCGATATGAACTCGGGGTTCTTCTGGAACTTCTTCGAGATCTCGAGGATGGGTTTTGGCAGGGTGGCCGAGAAGAGGACCGTCTGGCGGTCCCGCGGGGTCTCGTCGAGGATCTTCTCGATGTCTTCCCGAAAGCCCATATCCAGCATCTGGTCGGCCTCATCGAGAACGGCCAGTTTCACCCCGGCAAACGAGAGGGTCCCGCGGTCGAGGTGATCGAGCACCCTCCCCGGGGTCCCGACGACGATCTGGACACCGCGTTGCAGTGCCCGGAACTGCCGGTCTATCGGCTGGCCACCGTAGATTGGGAGGATGTTGATGCCCCGGTGGTGTTTTGCCAGGCGGGCGAACTCCTCGGCGGTCTGGATGGCGAGTTCCCGGGTGGGAGAGAGGACGAGAATCTGCGTCTCCCGGCTCTCGGGGTCGACACGCTCGATCGCCGGAACGCCGAACGCTGCCGTCTTCCCGGTCCCGGTCTGGGCCTGACCGGTCACGTCGCGTCCGTCGAGTATCGTCGGTATCGTGCTGACCTGGATGGGCGTGGGTTCTTCAAAGCCCATATCTTCTATTGCCTGGAGCGTCTTTGGTGAGATATTGAATTCCTGGAAGGTGATATTGTTCTCCATTCACCACTTCTTGGTGTTGCTACCTCTTTATATGTCGCATTCCCCGCCGGGATCGGTCCGGCGCCCGGTAACGATATCCATGTTGCAGGCGAAGATACAGCGATGGATCTTCGGCATTCCCTGCCGGTGAGCGCCGCGGCGATGCGTAAGGCCTACCTCCGCTACGCGCACGAACGCCCGGATCTGTGCGGCATCCTCCTGCCCTCCCTCCTGCCCCACGACGCCTGCGATGCCGCATCCCGGAGACCTGGCAGCGTGACGGTGCTTTTCGTCGCCGAGTCCCCGCCCTGGGCCGCCGGACGGCGCGAGGTCGCGGAACCGGCCGACTGCCGGAGCCCCGGCTACCCCTACTTCTGGAACGACCACTACGACGCACCGTGCCGTCCCGGCGCCTCGCCCCTCTCCCGCGGGCTTGCGGAGAACCTCTTTTCGCTGCTCGGGCTCGATGGGGAATCGCGCCGGGAGAACCTGGAACTCTTCACCGCGGGGGGTTTCTTCCTCGTCGATACGGTCCGGTGCGTCTTTCGGAAGAACCGCAAGCCGGCCATCCCGGCAGATCTCATCCGAATGAGCGCCCGCGAGACCCTCGCCCCGGAGATCGCCGGCCTTGCACCTGAATACGTCGTCGCCCTCGGGAATACGGCGCTTTTGGGCCTTCGCCATACCGAGCCCTACGCAAGTGCTCTTTCCGGTGCCGGGACGATCACCGGGCTATCCCGGGAGGCGATCTTCGAGGAGAGCCGGCTTCTCTGTCTGCCGTATCCGGGCGGACGCAACCGGCGTTACCTGGATACGATCGAGTCGGGGTTCGAGATCCTCCGGGATCTCACGGGATGACGCGCTTTTTACCCCGCGAGTTTTCTCTTCCCCTCCTCGTACAGCTCTTCCTTCTGCCTGCGGAGCCTTGCGGCCGTCTCCTTCTCCTCAGGGGTTCCCCGCTCCTCGAGTTCGATCCCCTTTGCTCGTTCCATCACGTCCCGGGAACGCAGGTACCCGGACGGCTCCACCGTTTCCCGTGCCTCCCGGTACTCTTCCTCCACCTGCTCTCTGTGCTGCTCCGCGGCCTGCCTGGCCTCTGCGCCCACCGGGATCTCTTTACCGCGAGCCTCGGCGACCTTCTTCAGCCGCACCTCAAGGACGCCGTTCTTGAACGTGGCGGTCGCCCCCTCGTCCCTGACGTCGGTGGGGAGGGAGACCGTCCGGGAGATCGCGCCGATTCTCCGCTCCCGCATGTGATACCCCGCCTGTCTCTCCTCTTTCGCCTCCTCCCGCCGGGCGGTGATCCTGAGCGTCCTCGGGTCGAGAAGCCGGACGGATACACCCTCTCTCGCCACCCCCGGGAGGTCGGCAACGACCACGACATCTGTATCGTGTTCCAGGACATCGACAACCGCACCGGCTCCGCCGGGCACCTGCTGTGCGGCTCCCGAGACGCGCTCCATCACCTCGCCAAACTGTTTCTGCATACTCCCAAGCATCTCGTCGAATTCGCTCCAGAGATCGCGCGACGACCTTCTCCATGCCATGGTTACCACTTCCTGCCTCACTCTTCTGTCAGTATCGGCAGGCTCACAGGGTGCGAGCACTTCATATATGTTCCTGTGCGGGACGGCGGCTACGCTCTCTCTACCTTCAGAGAGATGCGCCGGGCTTTTCCAGCACGTAGGCGACGGTTCCTTCTTCGAACCCTGCGCCGGCGGGGCCCTCGCCGGCACAGGTAAACCCGTTCTTCTCCAGCACCCGGATGGACCCGACGAGGTCCGGGTAGGTCGTCGCCACGATTCGCCGGATGCCGGGGAGGGCGAAGGCTGCGGCGACGATATGCCGCACCGCCTCGGTCGCATACCCCCGGCGCTGGAACTCCTCGAGCACCGAGTAGCCGATGAGCACCGTGCCGGGAACAGGCGCCGAGGCGGTCCCCCCGCTGCCGACGAGGACCCGGCTGCCTTCGGCTGAATCGTCCCGCACCCAGTACCAGGTGATGAAGAATGGGTCGGCGTTCTCCGCTGTCATCCTGATGAACTCCCCGAGTGTCTCTTCGTCGAGCAGCGGCGGCGGCCACGATCCCGGGACGGCGGCGGAGAGGAGGCGGGCGAGTTTTTGATGATCGTCCCGGTCGGCCTCAAGGATCTCGAGCGTGGCAGGGATCAGGTCGAGGCGGTCGGTGCGGATGTGGAAGGGGTTCATTTAGTTCACCTGGATGATTGGCCGATAACTTTACTACCTCATCATCGAGGCGCTCTGAAGGGTAGCCGGTCACTTCCCCGCGGGACCGCCTCGACCTCAAACCGGTGTCCGCATTTCGGGCATACGGCTTTGACGCCTGCCGTGCTTTCCCCGTTGATCCTGCAGTAAAGTTCCTGCAGATACGCGAGATCGGGTGCAAACAGGTTCTCGATGACCCGGGTATTGACACTCTCGATCCTGCCGAGTTTTGTCACCACCCGCGAGAGCAGGATGACGGTCAGGTATGCCGGGTTTGCCTGTACCCTCGGGTCTTTCATCGGGAGGATCTCGTCGGCAGCCGTGGCGAGGCGCATGACTCCCTCCCGGTGGAGGTTCCCGTCGGGATCGAGATACCCCCGGGGCAGCGCGAAAGGAAATTCCGTCTGGAATGGCATAATGTACCTTACTTTACCTGGATCCTTGTGAATCCTTCGTGCACGATTTCCCGTTGCTCGATTGCCCTCTCGTTCCCCTTAACGCTGAAGTCCGATAGATGCTCCTTATCCGTTCTGGATCTCTAGAGGTATCCGGGGCCTGCACTCAGGATCCCTGTCGCGGCGATCCATGGAGCCTGCTGCCCACCCGCTCCCCGACAAACGCCATCAACTCGCTGGATAGAGAATATCTGACGTCTCCTCTCTCCCGGAACACGATCCCGTCGTTCTTCAGCCGTCGCAGGTGCCATGAGACCGACGAGGCGGTGATCCCGAGCCGTTCCGCAAGCTCCCGCCGTGATGCCCCGGGGCTCTCCAGCAGGATGGCGAGGATCTCCCGCGTGTTCGGGTTTCTAAGGTGGATGAGCACCTTCTCTTCGAGAAGGGAATACTTCTGCCGGTTCTCGAAGTATCCCGTCCGTCCTCCGACGGTGCCGGTGGCGATCATCCCGAACTCCTGCAGTCTCCCGAGGTGGTACCTTAAGGTCCCCCGGTTTATCCCGAGGTCCTCGGCGAGGGTGCCGAGGCGGATGCCCGGGTGGGCGCGAACGTGGTCGTATATCGCCGTCCGGGTCTCGTGTTCGAGTGCGGCGCGTTTTGCAATCCGGCGGTAGCCGAAGAAGAGCCAGACGTTTAAGAGAAGCAGGATGTTGACGACGACCAGGAGTTCCGGGGAGGTTCCGATGAGCATACCGGATATCAGAACCTGGGGCGGGACCTGCCACCACTCGATGGGCGTCAGATCCTGTGGCGGGCGGTCGGGTACGTAGTCGCCGGCCGGCATGACCGTGTACCCGGCGGCCGCGCAGGAGGGGAGGGCAGAGAGAAGAATGATCAGGAGTACGGCAGCCGGCCAGCGTCGCATACTACAGCAATCGGAGTGCGGAACCTTGACCTTTGCGTTTTGTCGGCGGCCTTTCCTGCCCGGCTTCAGGGAAACCGGGGCTCGTGAGTAGACGGTCGGCACAGAAATCGTATATAATCTCGCGTCCCAGCTCCCACTATGGTGGAGGGGCAATCGTCTGTAACAGGACGGCGGCAAATCGTCGCTGTCTCTATCAGCACGGCGGACGGCGGCTACCTCGTTGCCGGGAGCGTCGCCGCATGAGAGACCGGTGGCTCGCGCTCGGCATTGTTATCGTGGTGGTCTTCGTCCTCTGGCGAGCCTCCTATGTCCCGCCCGGCTACGAGACGATACACTACGAGACCGTCCCCGTCCTCCCGGTGGAACAATACAATCCCCCGTTCATCGAGATCTGGGAGGCGATGGAAGAGCAGATCCCGTTCGATAACCGGACGGCGAAGTCGTCGCTGCTTGTCATGGATTTCGATGCGAACGGCTCGTTCACCTATATCCAGTTCGGTTTTTTTGCCGATATGGAGGATGAACCCTGGGTCCACTCCGCCTTTGTCCTTCAGAACGGGAGCACCTACCTCTCGTCCCAGCGGCTCGATTACCGCCCTCCCCACGCCCACCCGCTGGGAAACCTCGCCGCTGCCGATGACGTCCCGTTCGACGAGATCTCCTACGGCAAAAAGGGAATGAGCCTGAAGGTCTTCTACCACGAGCAGAACCGGACCTATGACGACACCTACAAAAACATCTACGCCGTCGAGAACGGCACCCTCCGGCCGCTGAAGTTCATCTCCTTTGCCACCACGGAGGTCTGGAACACCATCGAGATCTACCCGAGGGACCCGCCGGACGGAAACCGGACGCCGACCACCATCGACGAAGACCCCCGGGCGCTGATCATCTTTGCCCCGCGGGAGATCGCCCTGGCGGAGAGGGTTGTGTACAAAACGACTGCCGTCCCGGCAGGAGTTTGAGCACCGAAGGTGTGAGATGCGACTGCCGTCCCGGCCAGAGCAGGAGCACCGAAGGTGCGACAGAGACGATCGGCACAGAAAAGATATAAATCCCCCTCCCCAATCGCTCATTTAAGGAGTCGAGCGATGAGACGAAACTTTTTGGTTATCCTTTGCATTCTCGCCCTGATCTCGGTTGCAGCCCCGGCGGCTGCCGAGACCCCCCGTCCGGCCGAAAGCCCGGTGGAGGCCCCCGTCGACCGGCTTGAGATCGATGACGCGGTGAAGCAGGCGTCGCCCCACTACGTCATGCTCGTCGGAACCGATGACGAGCGGGAGAACCTGCTCGGCTACATCGACCGCTCCCCCCGCTCCGCCGAAGAGAAGGAGGCGATGAAGGAGTCCCTCTGCGAGATCTGGGAAAAATACCCGGTGGTGCACGAGACCGGGGGTGCGGTGACCCGGATCGCGTTCGACCCGGCGGCGGGGGAGAACCCGGTCCTGACCGATGAGGAAAACGCCGTCCTCGCTGATATCTCCCGGGCCATGGCGGAGGCGTTTGCCACCACGCCCACGGGCGCGCAAGCCACCTGGTACGACCTCTCCATCTGGCTGGTCAAGACGGACGGGCAGGGGAACGAGGCCTGGAACCGGACCTACCCCGGCGGGGATAGTGCGGACGTCGCGTCGGTGCTCCAGATGGATGATGGGGGATACCTGATTGCGGCAAACACGGGGTTCCGGGACGCCCTGCTGCTCAGGACGGACGCCGACGGCAACGAGGTCTGGAGGAAGACCTACGGTGGGCCGGACTGGGATACCGCGCGTGCCGTGGTCGCGACCGACGATGGCAACTACGTCGTCGCCGGGAGCACCGGCTGGACGCCGGAGAAGGATACGCGGAGCGCCTGGCTCTTCAAGGTCGCGCCGGACGGCCGGGAGGTCTGGAGCCGGACATTTCCGGGGGACGGACTCTTCACGACGGTCGACCTGACCGGTGACGGGGGATTCATCCTCGGCGGGAATACCGGGACCGACAACGCATGGCTGGTCAGGGCCGACCGGGAGGGGTTCGAGGAGTGGAACCGGTTCATCGGCGGTAACGGTTCCGGGATCGTGGACAGCGTCATATCGACCCCGATCGACGGGGGCTACCTCGCCGCGGTGAGGAACCCCTGGGAAGCGGCACGTTCCGGGACCGTGCCGGTCCGGGTATTCAAGACCGATTCGACGGGGGAGGTTCTCTGGACGAAGACGCTTGATGAGATGGACGGCGGCACCGGCGCGGTTCTTCTCGAAGTGCCCGGCGGAGGTGCCGTCGGTTACCTCGTCGCCGGCGGGGCGTTCCGCCCTGAGAACGACCTCCCCGGCCCCTGCCTCATCAAGGTCGGCGGAGCCGGGAATGTCGCCTGGATCGTGACGCCGGAGATTCCCGGCGGCGCCCTGCTGGTCACGTCGGCGGTTGCACCGTCGCCGGGGCAGTATGCCTTCACCGGCACGGTCTACGCCGGCGGGCCGCACGACGGGTGGCTGGTGCTCCTGGACCATACGGGGAACGTTACCTCTTCGCATTCGTTCGGCGGCGATGCGACCGACGATATATCGGCCCTTGCTGCGACGGCCGACGGCGGCTATATCCTTGCCGGCACCACCCGGTCGTTCGGGGAGAACGGGTGGGCGGCGCCCGCCCGCGCCCCGGGATTCGGGGCTTTCGCGGCGACGGCCGCCTGCGGTATCGCGCTCCTGCGCCGTGGGGTGAGGCGGGGATGAAGACCGGCCCGCTCATCGCCGCGAGCGCGGTCTTCTTCTTCCTCTGGGGAGTCATGCCGGTGACGCTCGCATCCCATGGCTCCATCGGTACCGGGAGTGTGATCATCCTGCTCTCGCTCGTCTCGCTCGCCGGGTCGGTTCAGTTCCTGCGGGCGATGCGGCACGAGTCGCCCCGGTGGTTCTGGGGCATCCCGTTTGCGGCCGTCTGCACCGCTCTTGCGCTCTGGACGGGAATCACCCGGTGGGTCGTAACGGTTCCCGATATCGCGAACCATGTATTCCTATTCCTGCTTCCTCCGGCGGCAGCATTGTTCTTCTACTCTTTCCCGGATGACTGCCGGAACGGGGTGCGGATGCCGATCGCTATCTCCGCCCTTGTCAGCGTCCTGTCCCTCATCCTGGCCGCTAACGCGTTCTGCACCCTTGTTCCTGGGACACCTGTGCCGGGTTTCGTGGCGGTTGCCGCGGTCTTGTATACTCTCCTCCTCATGCCGCTCACCGGGCTGCTCCTTATCGTGACGGGGGTGGCCTGCCGATGAAGTATGTAGCAATCGGGATCCTCCTCGTCATCGCCTGCACCGCCGGGTGCCTCGGCACCGCCGCGGACCCGCCGTCGGCGGACGAGATCGCCGCCCGGTTCATCTCGGCGGAGGAGCAGGCGACGGACTTCTCCACCACCGTAGCGGTAGCGGCCGGTTCCGAGAACGTCACCGTCAGGCTGTTTCAGAAAGGCCCCGAAAGTTACCGGCTCGAGTACCTCGAGCCCGCGGACCTCGCGGGGACCATCGTCGTCTCGAACGGCACCCGGAAGTGGCGCTACGATCCGGCAACGCGGACGGCGCTGACGGTCGCAGGGCCGTATATACAGGCCGCCTTCTCCGGGCCGCCCTACCCCGGCTGGGCGGAGGAAGTCCGAGGGTATACGGAGACGATCGCCGGATCGCTTGCGGAGCAGAACGCTTCGTACCGGGGCAGCGAGACCATAGGCGGCCGGACCGCCTATATCCTTGAGGTCACGGATGACGCGAAACTCTTTGAAGCGCCCACCCGCTACCGGGAGGCGGTGTACCGCTGCAGGGTATGGATCGACGCCGAAACCTGGCTCCCCATCGGCCTGGAGATGTACGGCAGAGAGGGGAACCTGATCCTCTCTGCCGAATACACCGCTCCCTCGGCGAACACCGGGCTCCCGGACGACCTCTTCGCCTTCGACCCGCCGGCAGGCGTCGAGGTCCGGCCGATGCCGACGGCTGCGATCACGCCGCTCTTCTTATCGAGCATCGACGGCGCCCGGCGCTGTGGTGCGGAGATGCCGTCTTATCTCCCGGAGGGGTACGCCTTCGCCGACGGGGTGCATCTCCCCGGCGGCTATACGGTGCTCCGGTTCACTGATGGCAGCAATGACCTGGAGGTAGATGAACGGCTGCACGACCCCTACCGGGAGGAAGCGGTGCTCGCCGGCACGCCCGAGCCGGTTCTCCTCACCGACGGCCGGGAGGCCGAATACGTCTCCGCCGACGGGAAGGACCAGCTCCGCTGGCTTGACGCTGGATACTCGTACCGGATCACGGGCGGCATGCTCGGTAAAGACGAACTCGTGCGGGTGGCGGAATCGGTGGGGGTATAGCGGTTCGGGGGACTTTTCTACGTCCCAACCCTCGAAGCATTCGAGACTGCAGGAACGGTGGAACGACCTGCGATCATCTCGGCAGATGCGACCTGCGGTGCCCGAGAGATTGGTCCGTACAACTGAAATCCGGGAATCAGGAGTAGCATCACGGTCAAACGGAGAACCCGGGAACACCCGGGCGGGGAAGGCCAATCCGGTTTTATCCGGAGGTCTGCAAGAAGCGCACACCGGCTGAACGTTTTTCCAACCGGATAGAAGCGGTTAATAAGACCGTTCCATGATAAGAGCAGTGTGGGCGCTCAGTCCTCGGACAGGTTCACCCGGCATGCGGCATCATGGTTGGGCGGGTATCGGGATAACCTCACCGAATCGACGGGCCCCTCTATGCGCCGTTTCGTCCGATGCCGTACCTAGAGATTGCAACGCATGGACAAAGTCCGCTCTACATCTCTTGCAGACATACATACTCGTATCAAGGTCCAATTCCCCCAGGTGATACGTCAGGAAACACCCCTGATCATTACAGTGGTATAGGCCGCAAGCCATCCCGAAGGCTTTGACAATCCCCTTTTCCAGACGTTGCAGTAACTGTTCTGTCCCTGTGCTTTCTTGCCTGAAACGATGGAGTGACAGAAGGGAGGCGTGGTTATCGCAATCAATGGCGTACAGGTATCGTGAAGG
>Ga0265294_10002416_pt1 | contig 24542 bp, 20 predicted proteins | sample MunlanPumphouse3_FD_192504 | JGI IMG/M metagenome (GOLD analysis project Ga0265294, IMG submission 192504) | Groundwater microbial communities from a municipal landfill in Southern Ontario, Canada - Pumphouse #3 | ecosystem: Environmental > Aquatic > Deep subsurface > Groundwater | place... | reverse complement strand
AGAGTGACAAGATCCCATTCAGTGCATACTGACTCAATGCCTCTCGTTAGAAACCTGCGGAAACCCATCACTTCTTTTATCCCAATCCCGCAAGTCAGGCGGTAACAACATAGGGGTGTCCCGGTCAATAAGTTTCAGTCGTAATGCCATAAAACCAAATCCTCTTAATAATTACTTGTATCATATCATATCATGTTAGATATTAAAACAATATTAAGAGGTATTTCTTTTTTATCTAGCAGTTTTTCGGACTTCGGAGAAGTCCGACAAACTGCTAGGTGACACCCAACCTGTAGACTGCCTTTAAATTTGCACAAAGGTCTAAAACTCAACCCCTTGGCGCGCCGGTTGGCCCTGCATGTAGGCATGCTTGATCATCTTGATCTCCGAAACTGTGTCCGCGCGCTCGATCAGCTCCTGGGGAGCATCCCGCCCAGTCAGCACAATCACCTCACCTGCCTTGCGCTGGTCAAGCCAGGTGCAGAGGGTGGGCAGATCAATCAGCCCTTGTTTGACTGCTCCCAGAATCTCATCCAGCACAATCAAGTCGTAGGGAGAGGCTGCAACACGCTCTTCCAGTAGCTCCCAGCCGCGACGGGCGGCCGCACGATGTTTCTCCCAGTCATAGCTGCCGGGTGGCGGCACGAAACCGCACCCTGTGACTAAAACCTCAACCCCGGACAGTGCCCGCAGGGCGCGGTACTCCCCTGCAACCCCCTCGCTCTTGATAAAATGGATCACCAGGCAGCGCATTGCATGTCCGCAAGCGCGCAGCACCATGCCGAGTGCGGCAGTGGTTTTGCCTTTACCATCGCCGGTGAAAATCAGAATACGCGGTGTGGACCTCAAAATTTCCTCGTTACTCGACATGCTTACATCCACTTCATGCGTTTGAAAAGCCAAATCTGCAGGGCGGCTACAGCCGCAAGGGCCACACAAAACATGCCAAAACCCCAGGGGCTATTCACTCCCGGTATGCCCCCGACATTGATACCGAAGATACCAGTCAGCAGGCTCAACGGCAGAAAGATGCCCGCGACAATCGACAAAACATACATGGTTTTGTTCATCTGCTCAGCCAGGCGGTTATCCAACTCCTCCTGCGTCACAGTCGCCCGTTCACGGAGCGCATCAAGATCCTCGACATAGCGCGTGGTACGATCACCGGTTTCGCGCAGACACATCCGATCCATCTCACTCAGCCACTCCACAGTCTCACTGTAAAGCCGCGCCATTGTATCCCGCTGCGGTGCCAGATAGCGGCGCAGGCCAATCGAACTACGCCGAATCCCGGCGATTTTTTTTCGCAACGCGTAGTTTTGTTCAGTGAGCACCTCATCTTCGAGCGCATCGACTAAATCCTCTAAATCCACAACCACATCGCCCATGCGGCAGACCAAACGATCCGACAAAGCGACCAGAAAGCCGCCCGAGTTTACTGGGCCGGAGCCTTCAGTGGTCTCCTGTCGCAGCTCATCAACAGCCATCACATGACGGTTGCGCAGAGTTATAATGCGATGCGCATCAATCCAGATTCGAATGGAGATCATATCATCCGGCGTTGTTTCCGGGCTGAGATTGACCCCGCGCAGAATCACCAGCATCCCGCCCTTATGCGTCAAGCTACGGGGTCGCGTCTCGCTGGCGGTCAAAGCTTCGGCGATCACTGGATCCACCCCACTTTCATGGTAGAGCCACTCCTGCGCATCTTCACAGGTGTAATTCAGGTGAACCCACAGAGTGCCGTTCGCCGGTATCCAGGCTCTCACACCATCGAAATCAATGGCTTGGCCGCCACCTTGGCCGTCCAGATTGAAGGCGAAAATAATCCCTTGGTTTTCGCTCATGATAGATCCTTTTCATCAGCTAGATTTCGCCAGCGGGGGCGGTGGAACATTGTCTGTAAAAGAGGGTTATGCTTAGGCTCCACACCCACGGTATCACCCATGCGCAATGACTCCTTCTGTACAATCCCGTGCAGCAAACGGCCCAGAATATCAGAGCCGGTGATCACGCGCTTACGTTCTTCGCTCCAGAACAAAATAATGTCTTGGTCAATCACATCATCATCCGATCTGGTTGGATGAACCTTGAGGCGTGGAATCGCCTCTCCTAGCAGCGAGTTGAGATCCCGAATAATAATAGGACGGTGACAAAACTTGACCGGATTGACCAGCTCTTTATCAAACAAGATGGCCCGAAGCAGGCCATCCGCATTTAACGCCAACATTGGTTCACCTGATAAATCAACAAGAATAACCCATTTTTTGCCGCTCTCCTGAATCTTTTTAAGCAGAGAGTCTGAAGGATTGTTTTCTATACTCGGAAATATGGGTCTGCCGTTAGTGAAAGTGAGTTCGATGATACTCTTAGGATCAATACTTTCGCCTTCATCGGCAATTTTTAAATCATCGAGAGCGAGAAAGTTCATAGCGCCAGTCCCCTCCACCTGGTCGATCTCGCCGCCCGGGGTTCCGACGTGGAGCTTCAGCAGCTCCTGTAAATCCTTCTCCCGAAAAAAACGGCAGGCCTCAGAGCCCAGCCATCGATCAAGAATAAAAGCCGATGGTCTTGCGACTGGATACAGCAAGATCTGGTAGAAGCGCATAATTGGAGCCAAGGCTGAGGCCACCCTCAACGCGTGGCGGGAGGCGTAGGCTTGCGGAATGATCTCGCCGAAAAACGTGATGAAGCAGGTTGAAAAAGCAAAGGCCGCAGCTCCAAACATGACTGAATTTGACAGCAATGCCAGCAGAACATTGGAGGCCACATTACCCCACAGGATGGTTGTTAAAAGAAAATTTGAGTCTTGTCTGAACCTCAGAACAGTCAAGGCCCTCTTATTATTCTTAGCTTCAATTTCAAGCTGTAACTTGCTGATGCCGAAGAAGGCTAGATTAAGCCCTGAAAACATCGCTGATTGAGATAAACAGAAGAGTATTCCCGGCCATATTAAAGCACTCATAGGTGTTGCGTCTGCTTTACGTTTGTGCCCGGCCGCACCAACAGCGAAAACGCGCATGACTCCAATCTTACTAAGCCGCGGGACGGCAGGTGAAAAGCTCTGTAGCATCGGATCCGGGTAAAACTGTGTTCGATGTACAGGATTTTTTTTAAACAATCTATTAATAACAGAACTGGAGGCGCACTGCAAGTGCAGAAGATAAATTCGTATCCAATTGTCCCAATCCTTATCTCAATTCTCGTCTTTTTCAATATACTCGCTCATCGCGCCCAAAACATGCGCTCTACGCAACTCCAATTCACTCCCAGCGCGCGCCTCGATGATCAGCCTCAGGTAGGGCTCGGTGTTGGAGGGGCGTACATTCATCCACCATGATTCAAATTCCACCCGGTAGCCATCAAAATCAAAGAACGCCTGCGGCGGCCCGAATTCCTCCAGTGCTTTGAGGGCTGCATCCATGGCCCCCTGCTTGTCCTCAACATGAAAATTCAGCTCGCCCGTAGTGGCGTAGCGACAGATCGGGGCGACCAGTTCGCTAAAGATCAGACCCTCGCGCTTGGCTGCGGCAATCTCATCCAGAATCATCATGGCGGCGAGCTCGCCTGAGTCACAGAAATAAAAGTCGCGAAAATAATAGTGGCCCGCCAACTCGCCACCACAGGCCGCCCCTGTCTCGCGCATCAGAACCTTGGCATATGCATGGCCCACCTTGCCCATCACTGTTTTAGCGCCCGCTGCCTGCAGGCTTTCAATTACACCGCGTGAGGTGCGAATGTCATGAATCACTGTACATCCAGGCTCTGCGCGGATATAGCGCTGCGCCAGAATGGCAATCAGATAATCAGGTTGCACAAACTCGCCACGCTCGTCAATAAACATCACCCGGTCAGCATCGCCATCAAAGATAACACCAACATCCAGCCCTTGCTCCAGTACCAAGCTGATCAACTGGGCGCAGTTCTCCACTTCGAGTGGATTGGGCGGATGGGCCGCGAAAGTGCCGTCCAGTTCCTCGTTGATGTAAATTGGAGAGTCTCCCAGGAGGTCACGCATCACCAGTGCACCCATACCGCTGGAACAATCCACCCCGACCTTTAAGTCAGAGAGGCAGGGCGCATCCTTTTTTAAATCGCTGATAAACTCCTCCCTGTAACAAACCTCGCGCACCACTCCGCATCGCTCCGCGAGGGACGGCAGTTTACCTGAGAGCACAGATTGCTCCAGCTGCGCCAGCCCGGTTTCATAACCAACCGGCAGCGCTCCTGCACGCGAGACCTTCATTCCGTTGTGCTCTTTCGGATTATGGGAGGCGGTAATCTGAACTGAACCGGGGTAGCCCTTTTTCGCAGTGAAGTAATACACCATTGGAGTTGTGGCCAGCCCCATATCATCAACATCGCAACCACTCTCGGTCAGACCACGGCAGAGGGTTTCAAAGATAGCGTCCGAGGAGTCGCGCACATCCCGTCCAACCAGCAGCGAACGAGCGTCCAGCAGGGTCGGCAGCCAGCGTCCAATCGCATAAACTGTCTCTAAATCAAAATCTTTTCCATAGACACCGCGCATATCATACGCTTTAAAAAAAGACATAGCCTATTCCCTCTCTGCTATTGAATAACAACCAGCGAAATGCCGGAGTGCGCCCCTTTGGGCTTCATGGCTTGGAGCCAGGCTGGCATGTTGGTGGAAGTCGCCAGCTGATTGGTCAGCGATGAATCAGCTGAGACACCGGAGAGGCTTTGCATCACCTCGCGCACACGCCTGTCGCGGCTGTGATTGATCTGCAATGAGGTGGAAAACGCCCCTAAAATACCGCCGGTGAGCAGACAGATAATCGAAATGAAGATCACGGAGGTCATTGTCACCACCTGCTTACCGCTTATATCGAGCCCGAAATCTTTTTCCGCCCTAGCCCGCTCGCGCATTGCCTCCAAGCGCTCTCGCTCCAGCATCATCCGCTCGCGTTCCAGCTTGAGCTTCTCCTGCTCAATCATCATCTCAGTTCTAGACAAAGTCTCTTCGTTTAACATAGCACAATCCTCTTGTGAGCTATTATAGAACAAATGGGTTTGATTCAAAACCTTAAACTTGAAAAACTCGAGGCTGGCTTGACAAGGTGTGAGCCGCTCTATGAGCGGCATATGTCGCTCATAGAGCGACTACTACACTAAACCCCGATAAACGTTCGATAGACCACTTTTTGGAAAGAACAATTAATTGTTTTTTCTAGTCGCCTAAGCGACTAAGAATAATTCGGCTACGCCGAATTATATGATTCCGCTTTGCGGAATAGCAATAGCGGGAGCTGATTTATTGAACCGCCCGATTTGGGAAAGTTGTGGGTTAGAGGGTGATCAATCCTAATCACAATCCTAATCGTAATCCTAATCAAACAACAGCGGCCTGTGATTGGTCGAAACAGATAAGGATTGAGATTAAGACTAAGATTAGGATGGGCCCACCGACAACATGTTTTTAAGGACCAACATGAATATCCTCAAAGCCCTTTTGGTAAGGGCCTAAGTGACCTGACCCCAGGCTCTCTATCTGCAGGTTCAATCTGCAGGCTTGCCATTCTGAGTTCCTATATTATATACTGTTTGAATTCCATCGGGGTGCCACTTTAAAGTGGCTGAGAAAAACCCGCTGAACCTGATCCGGTTCATACCGGCGCTAGGAAATGGTGTTTCATCAGCAACAGGCGGCTCCATGGAGAACAGCCTGTTTTTTTTGAAAGCGAACCAAACACATGAATTCAGATGATATCACCCTGAAAACACGGCGCCAAAATGTGGCACTGACAATCGCGGGCAGCGATAGCGGCGGAAACGCCGGCATCCAAGCCGATTTGCGTGCCTTTCACTCTCTGGGTGTGCATGGCTGCACCGTGATCACCGCGCTGACCGCCCAAAACCCCTTTTCTGTCAACAGTATCCTGACCGCAGATGGCGACTTTGTGACCGAGCAACTCAACGCAGTGCTCGGGGTCTATGATATCCGGGTGCTCAAAACAGGGATGCTCTGCAGCGCGGAGATCGTTGAAGCAGTCGCCAACACACTGACCTGCCACAACCGAATTCTCAAAGTCATCGACCCTGTCATCATTGCGACCAGCGGTGCTCATTTGCTGGAGGACGACGCTATCACCGCTTTCAAGCGCGACCTGTTGTCACTCGCCGATTTGATCACACCCAATCTACCAGAGGCCGAAGAGTTGCTGGGCAAAACCCTTGACAGCGACCAAAAGCTCGCCGACGGGGCCCGCGAATTTTTCGAAATATATGGCTGTGCCGCTCTGATCAAAGGTGGACATGTCCTTGAATTCAAAGCACGTGACCTGCTTTTTGATGGCGAAAACACACTCTGGTTTGAATCCCCTCGCATTGAAGATCCGCTCTCCACCCATGGCACAGGCTGTTCACTCAGCGCAGCCATTGCAGCCTCACTGGCGAACGGTAAAGAGCTGCATGAAGCCATTCAAGAGGGGAAAGCCTATGTCTATGAATCAATCCGTACCGGAGTGGGTGTGGGCGAGTGCGCGACCGTTCTCGGCACACCGACAAACATTCCAATCAATAAAATTCAAATAAAGAATTTTGCCCTATGACACAACTACAAGCTGCGAAAGCCGGAATTATTACAGATGCGATGAAGCAGGTCGCGAACGATGAGGGTGTAACCCCTGAGCAGGTGCGCGCTGGCATTGCGCGCGGCCACCTAGTCATCCCCTTGAACCCTGCTCATAAAAACGTCAAAGCAGTTGGTGTTGGCGCGCTTTTTACAACCAAGATCAACGCCAATCTGGGGCGCTCCACCACGCACTCAGGCAAGGGCGACGAACTGGTTAAGCTGGCAGTGGCCTTAAAAGCCGGTGCCGACTTTGTAATGGATCTGAGCGTTGGCAGCGACCTTTTTTCCATCCGGCAGGGAATGTTGGATGCCTCCCCTGCGCCGCTGGGAACCGTACCGATTTATGAAACCGTCTCCCGCTTGGAGGGTGATATCCCGGTTATGAATTCCGATCTGCTGATGCAGGTGATCCGCGAGCAGGCCGAGCAGGGCGTTGATTTTATGACTTTGCATGCCGGGTTGCTGCGGGGACACATTGCATCCGCAATGAAACGCAAAATGGGCATTGTCAGCCGTGGCGGCGCGATCATGGCTGAATGGATGCGGAAAAATGATGCTGAGAATCCACTCTACACCCATTGGGATAGCGTACTCGATATTCTGGTGCAGCATGATGTCACTGTTTCACTGGGCGACGGACTGCGCCCAGGTTGTCTGGCCGATGCCAGCGATGAGGCGCAGTTCAGCGAATTGGATATTCTGGGCGAGCTGGTCAAACGCTGTCGCGAACGTGGTGTTCAGGTGATGGTGGAGGGGCCCGGCCATGTGCCCTTTAATCAGATTAAGATGAATGTGGAACGTCAGCAGCAGGTCTGCGACGGCGCGCCCTTCTACGTGCTGGGTCCAGTGGTCACCGACATCGCGCCGGGCTATGATCACATCACCTCCTGCATTGGTGCAACTGCGGCCGCAACCTACGGCGCATCCCTGCTATGTTATGTAACACCAGCGGAGCATCTGGGGCTGCCGGACGAAGAGGAGGTACACCAGGGGGTGATCGCCTATAGAATCGCGGCCCATGCCGGAGACATTGCACGCGGTCTGCCCGGCGCACGGGAGATAGACGACCGCATGGCAGAGGCCCGCGTGGCATTCGATTGGGAAAAACAGTTTGACTGCGCCATCGACCCTGAACACGCCAAAACACGCTGGCTCAAAACCCGATCATGCGAGGAGGGTGCCGCTATTGATGACCACTGCTCCATGTGCGGTAAAGAGTTTTGCGCTGTGCGAACCTCCAACCGAATCCGCGAAAACAGCTGAATTAGAGGAACAATAATGCAACCATACACAGGTTTACTGCTGTATTTAGCGGGGATGATCCTCACAGCAAGCGCTGGTTCGGCACCGCCGATCATGCCTGTGGTTGAGGTGGAATATCTGGCCTACGCCATGAACGAACCCAACAACGGCGCAGGTCCTATGTGGTGCTATGGCTCCACTTGCCTCGTCCGCCAGGATGAGGATGTCTTTGCCAGCGGCCTGGAGCTTATCCCCAACCAAAGCCCCCTCAATAATGTGCGATGGACGCTCTTCAGGCTTGGCGCGAATGCATCACAGCGGCTCAATACCGACCCTACGGGCCGCCAACGCGAGCCATGCCCACTCGGCATCTTTACAGACGGGCGTTTACTGCTGAGCAGCAACCCAACACTGACCAGCACTGGGGAACGCAACGGTCCTGCACAGCCGCAGTTGCTGATCTTCAACACAAGAACACCGGGCGCAACGCCGCAAGTATCGTTGCCCGAGTGGCTTGGCAGCCCGAAGTTCTGCGAGCACTCTTACCGGGGTTTAGCCGTTGATGGGCCAAAACATGAGGCGCTGTATCTTCAGAATGTTGGCTACGACACCTCCTACTGGAGCTTCCTCGCCCGCGATGGCAGGTGGTCAAAGTGTGGTTCAATCAAGATGCCGTGGGGCACTGAGTTCGAGGAGCCCAAGGCAATCCGGGTGTGCTACCAGAACATCGCTCTACGCAATCGTGCGGCATACCTAATGGGTGTCAGCGACGTTATCGAATGGGTGAAAGAGTGGCGGGAATACAAGCTGATCCTGAACGATGGCAAGATGTGGGACTACGACTTCCGCCGACTATACTTCTGCTGGACGCCTGACATTACGCAACAGCCATTCGGTGAATGGCTCAAGGTGGCCGATTGCGAACATTGCGGGCACATCACTAATCTGGATCTGTGGCTGGACAAACAGGGACGCGCACACATCCTGTGGCTCGAACAGAGCATCTGGAACTCACGAGTGCGGGACAAGTTCTTCCCAGGTGAGCCGATCACTTACGCGCTGATGTACGGGATCATCGACCAGGGAAAGCTCATGCGTAAAACACGCCTTGTGTTCGGAGGCGAAAAACAGCAGAGCCAGGAAATTCCCGCCTACGGGCGGTTGCATGCAACACCGGATGGTCGACTGTTCGTATTCTACTACATCAGAGGCACCGACGCCCAGGGCAAGGCTGTCTCCGAGAACCGGCTGCTTGAAATACACCCTGGCGCAACACACAGTAAGCCAGTATACGTGCCCATGACATACCCGATGACCTCCTTCTTCATGGCAACGGAGCGCGGCGGTTCCGCACCCTCTGCGACGCTTGATCTGCTCGGCCAAGCCAAAGGCGTCAACGGCATCAGCTACGCCAGAATCCGGCTGCAGAATAAAGTTCTACCCGGCTGGAGAGTTGTGACTAGAAGCGGCGTTCACTATATGGTGGCACCTGGCGGAACCATCTCGCCGCAGCAAATCACACACGAAATCGGGCTCTGCTACAACTACTCACTCGGCCAGCGCTATCCCGGCGATGGCCTTGAGGGTATGCCACCTTCGAAGCTGAAACTCTTTGAGGACGGCAAAGAACTGGGGCCGGCTCACACGTTGCATGCACAGATCCGCGAGCATGGCCATGGCCGGTTCTCCCACTGGCAAACAGTGCTTTATTTCACAGCAAGCGATGGGTCTGATCCTCGCACGAATGGCCGCCGGTACACCTGGCGAATTAAAGAGCAAATTGAGCCGGAAAAAAATGAAAATTGAAAAGAAATATTTGGCCGCTGAGGAGTATCAGCTGAAAAGTTTCCGGCTAGGACGCATGATTATCGACAGTGGCTGGGTGCCGGACGATATGATCGCACTTTGGCGCGGCGGGGCGCCGGTGGGAGTCATCATCCATGAGTTTTTACACTACCATGGCTTTCGTCCGCGCCACCGCGCACTCAAATGCCAATCCTATACTGGCATCAAAGCGCACACACCTGATATTTTTTTTGAGAATGCCGATGAAATTTTTAACTCCATTATTCCAGGCTCCAAGGTGCTGATTGTGGATGATATATTCGATACCGGCAAAACGGCGCAAGCAGTGGCGCAAAGGCTTGCACCCTTTAATTTGGATTTAAAATTCGCCATGGTCTTCTGGAAACCCGAACAGAACCAAACAGATATGCATCCCGATTTTCACGTCGTTAAAACAGACCAATGGATTGTCTTTCCACATGAACTTGATGGTTTGACCACACAGGATGTCAAACAAAAACACCCAGCCATCTATAATTTATTGGTAATGGAGCGATTGAAAAAAGGTAACATCGATGAGTAAATACACAGCCCAACTTGACCACTTTGATTTCAACCGGCGCATGACCGCCTTGCGGGCAGCGGCGGCCACAACTCAGTTTCCACCTGGCAACACGCTTTTCAATATGCACTGCCACTCTTTTTTCTCCTATAATAGCGAAGGGTGGTCGCCTGCGCACATTGCGTTCAACTGCGCTCAGAGAGGACTTTATGCAGCGGCCCTGTGTGACTTTGACGTACTGGACGGACTGGAAGAATTTTATCAGGCCTCGCAATTGCTCGGCCTGCGTGCAGCCGTGCATCTGGAAACACGGGCGTACGTTAAAGAGCAGGCAGCGGTTAATATCAGCTCCCCCGGCGAACCGGGCGTGGCCTATATCATGGGCTGCGGCTTCACCTACCTGCCTGCGCCGCAAAGTGACGCAGGCAAAACCTTGGCACTACTGCGCCAAGGCGCACAGCATCGCAATCTGGCCCTCATCGACCGCATCAACCATGTACTGCCAGCGATCGCAATTGATTATCAAGCTGATGTAGTTCCGCTGACCCCCAAAGGGGTGGCCACTGAACGGCACATTGTGCATGCCTACCGGATGCGAGCCAATGCGCTCTTTTCAACCAGCGCGGCACGTGCGGCCTTCTGGTCCCCACTACTGGGCTGCCCTGCTGCAAGGTTCGCGGCCATTGAGGCGAACCTACCTGCGTTCGAGGATCTGATCCGCAACGCGCTGGCCAAGCGCGGTGGTATTGGCTACATTCAACCAACTGAGCAGACCTTCCCGCTGGCGGACGACTTTATCAACTGGGTCAAAGAGTGTGATGCTATACCGACAATCGCCTGGCTGGATGGAACCAGCGACGGCGAAGCAGATGCTGAGCAACTCATGGATCTGATGACAGGCAAAGGCTGCGCAGCACTGAATATTATCCCGGATCGCAACTGGAACATCCAAGATAACTCCACCGCAGCCATCAAACAGAGGAAACTGAATGAGATTATTCAGGCTTGCGTGAAGCGTGATATTCCAGTTAATATCGGCACAGAGATGAACAAAGGCGGTCTGCCTTTTGTAGATGACATTACCGGAGCTGTGCTAAATCAATATGCAGGCATATTTACAGCCGGTGCTGAGATTATGGTCGGCCACACAGTTCTGACACGCTACGCTGCCATGCCGTACACAGGCTGGAGGGCAGCCGAGGAGTTCCCTGGCATTAAAGCGCGCAACGCCTTCTTTGCCGCAGTCGGCGCACTGCCGCCACTGACAGAAAGCGCGAGCGACGAACTACTGGCAGCTACTCCAGAGGTCGCATACCGTATGCTGAAAGATCGTCAGATCAGTAGATGAAGGCACATTGTCGGATATCTGATTGGTGCTGAATTTCTCATCGATAAAAAAGATCGTGTTAGAGCTATATTGGTAAGCAACACCATGTTTTTCATCCTTTTGTACCGCGCTGACGCACAATCTCATACATGGCAATCGCGCTGGCAACACCAGCATTGAGCGAGTGTACCTCTCCTAGCATAGGAATGGAGGCCACAAAATCCGATCTCTCACGCACAAGACGGGAGACCCCTTTGCCCTCGCTCCCAACAACCAGCCCCACGCGTCCGGAGAAATCTACTGTTGTGTAATCACGACTACTCTCGCTGCGGTCCAGCGCGGTGACCCACACCCCCTCGGCCTGCAGGCTTTGGATCGCCCGGACGAGATTCACAACCTTCGCGACACGCATATACTCTGATGCGCCTGCCGAGGCCCGCACTGCGGCAGGCGTCACCCCGGCAGCCCTGTCCTCAGGTAGAATCACGCCGGTCACACCCGCCGCATTAGCAGACCTGAGGATTGAACCGATGTTCTGCGGATCTTCAATGTGATCTAGCAACACCACCAAGGCATCCCTCCGCTCCTTGACATCATGTAAAATTTGCTCAAAAGAAACGTAGGGAAATCCACCGGTTCGCAGTGCCACTCCCTGGTGGTTGCCGCCATCACAGAGCTGATCAAGCTCCTCGCGATCCATCACGCGAAAGGCCAGCCCTTGCTTGAGTACCGCAGCGCGGATCTCAGCCAGCTCGGATGTGTCGACTACTGGCACTGGCAGCACCGCATCATAGATATGGCGGCCTCCTGCCCGCAGCACCTCCAGGACTGGGCGCCGACCATAAATCCAATCGCCCCTCCCGGCAACATCCGCCTTTTTATGATCCCGGTTAAAATCTTTAAATTGTTTGTTTCTTTTTTTCATTTTAGTACTCGCGTACGCTTTCAGCCCCGGCAATAATCCAGTACCGATATCAGCGCAATACAAGCAGTATCACTGCGCAGTATCCGCTCTCCCAACGAGAAGCGGCTGAAGCCGTGGGCATCAAACAGTTTCAGCTCAGAGTTTGTCCAGCCACCCTCAGGCCCGATTGCAATCAATGGGCGCACCCCTGGGACGCACCACTCACATCGCAGCCTCGTCATCGGACCTGGATGCGCTAACAGGCGCACAGCATGAGGAGCCAAGCGGTCGAGTTCATTCTCGATAAAATGACCAAAGTGTATTTTTATTTCGAACTCGGGAATATGTGTAGACCCCGCCTGTACAGCGCCTTCAATCAATAGCGGCCTGACAGCCTCGGCTTCGACCCACTGACTGCTGAAATAGTACTTTTCGACCTTACTGGCCTTAACCAGGAAGATTTTACCAGCGCCCAAAGTGGCCAGTTGCGGCCAGAGTCGTTTTAGAACCAACGGACGGGGAGTTGCGAGGATCAGGTCAAACCAGGGTTTTGGACTATCTTCGTTGTGTGAACAATGCAGTGAGATCAGGTCATTTGAAACTTCAAGCACGGTTGAGGTTCCACGTGACCCGTTAATGGTCCCTGTTTTCAGGATCTGGCCGGGTTTTACCTTTAAAACATTCAGGATATGTTCAGCGCGCGGCCCGCGCAAGATTACATTGCCACCGGAATTGATTTCATCTGACTCAAATAATATACGATTCATGGAACGCTTACCCTTTAGTCGCTTAAGCGACTAGAAAAAACAATTACTTGTTCTTTCCAAAAAGTTGTTTGTTGGGCCTTATTGCGGCTTGTTTCGCAACCATCCACCGCATAGCGGCGGATATACTGTGTTCCGCAATCATCCACCGCATAGCGGCGGATATACTGTGTTCCGCAATCATCCACCGCATAGCGGATATACTAAGTTCCGCAATCATCCACCGCATAGCGGCGGATATACTAAGTCGCTACCAGTATGTCCGCCGGTATCCGGTGGACGTAAGTTACATCCCACTATTGAAGGCAACCGACCTCCGTATTGCACATGCCACTCGTAGAGCGGCTACTACAGCTGATACGCCAACGTCGCTACCTATCATTCGGCGTTGGATGTTGAATGTTCGATGTTGGACGTTCGAGCAACGCATTTTTAATTATCAATTCTCCATTATCAACCGGAGGCTCAACCGACCTCCGCGCCCAGCGCGGATCCAGCCCCGTATGGGGTGCGAAGCTTTATCTGGCTGCCGCGGAAAGCTACTTTAGTTAGTCGACGTCACCGCCCAACTTAAGCTCATCCAGATCAACCTCACCCGTATAGACAAATTTAATCGGACCGGTTAAAGTCAGCCCTGTGCATTGTTGCTTACGCCAGTCGCCGTCAACCTCGAGATCAAACCCGGAGGGTGTTTTCACCTTGATTGGCAGGGTGAAGCCAGCAGTTTCCACCGCGACCACGGCGCAGGCCACAGCACCAGTTCCGCAGGCACCGGACTCTGCCTCCACCCCTCGCTCATAGGTCCGCATAGTCATTCGGTTAGGGGCGCGGAAGTTCACGAAATTCACATTAGCGCCATGCGGCTCAAAAACTGGATGGAGGCGTAGGGCGCGACCAAGGGTCTCCACATCGACTGTATTGAGATTCGGCGCCTGTACCACCAGGTGCGGTACGCCAGTGTTGATAAAGTCAGCTTTAATTAAAGCTCCATCCACTGTCAACTCAAGGCCATACTCGCGGTTTGTTGGCTCTGGCATCCAGACACAAACTCCATCATCACTAACCTTCGCACCCACCAGCCCACACCGCATTGTTTCCATGGTCAGATCCCGGCCTGCGGCTCCGATGGCGCATGCGAAAGCAGCCGTGCAGCGGGCTCCGTTTCCGCAAAGTGCCACTTCGCTTCCATCCGGATTGAGAAATCGCATTTTAAAGTCAGCTTTATCTGAGCTTTGAACCAGAATAATGCCTTCACAGCCAATACCGGTGCGTCGGCAGGCCAGAGCGGCCATCAGAAAATAATCCTCCCAAGGAACATCTCCGCTGCGGTCATCGATCAGGACAAAGTCATTTCCCGCCCCATGCATCTTTGTGAATTTGATCTTCATTTTTTTCCTTCGCATTTGATCAGGCGGTCCCAGCCATCAACCGCAAATTATTTCGATCGCCCAAAAATCTGGAGCAAGCGGGTGGCCAGATCCCCTTCGGTCTCCATATCCATATCAGCCCCGCCGGAGAGTTTAATTAAATCCGAGAGGATGTTCATGGATTCGTTCAAGACAATATCATTTTTATCTTCAGATTTTTTTCGAGGCATATCCGACTCATCGTCAAGCGATGGGTCCTCCTTACCACTTAACTCTTCTTCATCCATTTCGCGCAAAGCTAACTCGTCTTCCATTAACTTACGGCGGGCATCCACCTCCAGCGGAATCGTTTTACGCTCTGAGGCCTGTTTAAAACTTTGCACAATTTTACAGTGGCGGTAGTAATCCTTGTTTTTCGCCAGCCGCTCCGCCGACTTTTTTTTGAGTTGCACTATGAATTTATCGTTATCAAACACAGGGACATACATCGTCGGCGCAACCTCTGTCCATGGCAGCGCCCCAGTCATTTTGTCCTCACCAATATCAAGCCCCTCGAGCCTGGAGGGAATCACGACTGCGGATTGCACCCCCTTGAGTTGTGTGGAAGAACCGTTGATACGGTAAAAGCTGGCAGTGGTGACTTTAAGAGAGCCGAACTTCTCGCCCCCTAAGGGAAGTACGGTCTGCACTGTGCCTTTGCCATGCGACTGGGTATCGCCAATGACGATAGCCCGTCCGTAATCCTGCAACGCGCCTGCCACAATCTCAGAGGCCGAGGCGGAGGCGCGATTAATCAAAACCGCCATCGGCTTACGGAAGGCCAGCGCACCATGGATATTGGGCACAGGCATCACCAAAATTCGGTTCGATTCGCGCACTTGAACCACTGGGCCGCTGCGGATAAACAAGCCTGTCAAACTGATTGCCTCCCGCAATGAGCCACCGCCATTATTGCGGAGATCTAAGACCATGCCTTCAACATCTTCACTGTTGAATTTTCTGATGTAAGCCGCGATGTCCTCGGTAGCACTTCTAAAGCCAGGCTGTCCCGGGCGTTTATCCATGGTGGCATAGAAGGTAGGCAACCTGACCACACCGATCTTGTGTATATTGCCATCGGCCAGCGTCACGCGTGCGACATGCCCAGTGGCGGCCTGCTCCTCAAGTTTAACATCATCGCGGATCAAATCAACCAGCTTTGTGGTAGTGCCACTAGGATCTGAAGCAGGAATAACCTCCAGCACCACCTTAGTCCCCTTCGCTCCCCGAATCTTACGCACCGCCTTATTGAGAGGCTGGTGGACAATATCTTCCAACGGAGCATCCCCTTGCCCGACACCAATGATTTTGTCACCACTGATCAAACGAATATCACGCTTGTCGCGCTCCGCAGGGCCACCGGGAATGAGCTCCATCACCTTGGCCATGCCATCTTCTGATCGCAGGGAAGCACCGATACCGCACAGCGAAAGGTTCATATCAATATCAAAGTCCTCCTTGCGCATGGGGGACATATAATCAGTGTGAGGATCATACGCATAGCAGACCGCGCTCAAAAAGCGCTGCAGAACTGCCTCTTCATCCATATCTTCAATAATCATTGTGTACTGACTGTAGCGTTTCGCTATATTTTCAGCGGGTGTAAGTGGTGTTCTAGTAGCAGCCGTATCAACATTGTTGGTGGTTTCACCTCCGGTAGCAGCGACTTTATTTGTGACAACATCGTCAGCCTGGCCAGCGCGGTTGGTGGCCGCCGCTTCCGCCATCTCCCGGCTGAGGGTCATGCCCAGCAGGTCACTCTTAATGCGCTTGCGCCAAAGATCATCCTGCGCCTTACGGTCAGCTGGCCACACTGCTGTTTCTTTGCGCCTAATAGTATAGTTTTCATCAACATTAAAATTAAAATCGCTATTAAGTTGATTGGTCACAAATGTGTAACGATCTTGTACACGCTGCCGAAAGAGAGAGTAAACTTCATAGGGAAAAGAGACATCGCCCGCCTTGATCATGTCATCAATCTGCTCCTGATAATTGGCGAACGCATCAATATCACTCTGCAAAAAATAGCTGCGGTCAAAATCAAATAAATCGAGCAGGTTGGTCCAGGCCTGGCGTGAGACAGCGTCATCCAGCGGCTTCTGAGTAATATGCCCCATAGCCAAAGTTCTCGCCATTTTTTTTGCAATTACCCCATAATAATCCTTGGGCACCGGCGCATTAACTGCCTCTGGCCGCTCAGCACCCAAAACAATATGCCAGCCCAGAAAAATATACACCGCAAATAAACTCAGTTTCCTCATACTATTTAATACTCCCACAATTTAACAAATTGCTCAATATCAGCCGCTGAAAGGACTTGGTTGTCGTCCGTAATCAAATCACACAGCTCTTGTACATTGCACACCGCAACATCACCCAGCTTAAGACAAGAGTCCCTCTGATCACGCGTCAAAGTGTTACTGGCAAAACATACCACCGGCGTGACAGCGGGCGCGTCGATCATCTTTTCCGTAAGAAACCCCTGCAAGGCCGCGGCCTCTTTCAATATCTGTTGAGTGGGAGAGCGGCTGGGCAAAACACCATCCACCAGCAGCGAAGTTCCATCCGCAGTCACAACCCCGGCCCAGAATTTTGTCTCAATCACAAAAACTCCGGTCGGGCCTATCACAAGATGATCCAAGGAGCCGACACCGCTTAAATCCACATCATGGAAAACATGGTATCCCGCTGGCAGAGAAGCGAGCCAGATACCGACAATCTCCTCCCCGCGTGCCCCTTTAAAATAGGACTCCGCCCCTCTGCTGTACGAGTTGTACGCCAGCCAGAGCATCACTGCGAAAACAACAATCAGACCCAAGAAGACCAACCCTCCAGCTTCCACCGGCAAAGTGATGCCCGACAATACTCCGAATAAAAAAACGCTTGTCAGCAGCGGGATAAAGCCCTTGATCACACCCGTAAATCGGGCGCCCTCACCAGGAACACCGTGCACAGTCACTCTGTTTGTCTCCGAACTCATCTCATCCTCATCCCGCAAAGCATCAAGTATCTCCTCCAGCTCATTTTTTAAAAGACATCCAAGATGCCAGCTTTACCCCTCTCGCCTCAGATGACTGAAGCTGCCCCGGCTCTGCCGCGCCCGTAAATCCGTTTTCCAGCTCGCCGATTTTAGCGGCCATCGCATGGTTGCTGGCGGCAAACTGCTTGCGCTCCGCATCATAGCTCCGGCGTAGCTCTGCCAGCTCACGCTCTGCAACCGACAATTTGTCTGCCAGTTGCTGCGCGGCAACACTCTCACTCTCCTTCTTCAGCATCTCATCCATCAGCTTAGCGTAATCTGTCTGCATCACCTTGAGCTTGTAATTCAGCTCCCACTCCCGCTCCTCCGCCTGGCGGCTGGAACGCTCATGTATGATCCGCAGATTATCCCGCTCGGAACGCAGCCGCTCGACATTGGGATCAACGGTCTGCTCTCGCAGAGCACGGCTCGTCATCTCAACCGGCGTGTTACCCAACAGATTCCGCAGTGCCTGACGCTGCTTCTCCAGCTCCTGCAGCCGCAGGGAGGCGGTAGCCTTGAACGCGTCCAGATGCGCCCGTTCACTATCCATCGTTTTCGTGATTAACTCTGCCTCACGCTTTAAAATCTGAAAAACCGCATTCTGATCACTATAAAAACGTTCGGTCGCCTCTGGACTCAAGGCGTTTGTTTTCTTCAATGCCTCAATCTGTGCCTTGTAGTTGGCATCTCTTTGATTGGCTTCATTCAGTAAACGCGCAAAAGAACGTTCGCTCTCGCGGGATTGTTGCAGTGCGCTCTCGCGCACCCGTACCGCTTCTTGAACCTGCTTTTCAAGCTGCTTGGCTTTGGTCTCAAACTCCTCGAAACTTTTCCCCGCCTCCATTTGGACATCCTTGCACACCTTACGTTCCGCAACGAGAGCATCACGCTCGCTTACGATGGCATCGTATGTTTGCTTAAGCTTGTCACGCTCGCATGTAATGGCATCACACGCCCGCTTCAATTCGTCACGCTCGCTGGCGATAGCATCACACTTTCGCCTCAGTTCATCATGTTCTTGCTCACTCAAACCTGCGACCTCTGCCACAGGTTGCTCTTGGGGTTCTGTCTGCGGAAGCTGTTTATCCCTGCTCTTTACAGGAGCAGAATCCTTTGCCTGTGGCTCGTCAATTTGCGCAGCGGCAATCACGCGCGCAGCTATTGAAAACTTACCGTTTTTTATCAATGCCTCTGCGGCCAGACGATTTAATGGGCCCTTAAGATCGCCATCCCCATCATCGATAAACCAATTCATATCCAGAAAACCAACGGTTGTGGCTGACACCCAGTTAACTCTGTCAGTGGAAACCTGATGTCCTGGGAGCACACGCGCCTGTTCAGCCCACAATTTCAAGCCATTTTCTTCGATTGGCCCGAACTCTGTGCTCTCGCCTGTTCGCAGGAACCACTGCTGTGATCCAGATTCTGTTTTTGATTTTGACATAAACACCAATTGCGATTCTTTCAATTTCTTATAATTAGCAGATACGGTTTGATATTTTACCTGATTACCCCATTTTTATCAATTCACTTCTTCCTGTCAAATAGGGATGAAATATCTTGGGACGACGCGAGTCGCTGCAGCTCAATCTGGGCCTGCGCCTCCAATTCGGCCAAAGAGCCATGATTCAACCGTTTGTCAGTACTCCCGAACGGCCATTTTTTCCCAGCTTTGGGCTTATTAGGCGTGTTGTTCTGCTCTGGTACTGGCTGGTCTCTGCTCTCAGTGACGGGCACTGACACTGGCTGGCCTCTGTTTTCAGTGGTGTGCGTTGACGCAACCTTCGGTGCAACCTTGCGCACCTTCAACTCTTCAACTGAGACCTCTTCATACTCCAACAACTCACCCACTGCCCCATCAGCGAAAGCCGCATCCTGGATTTCAGTCGCAGACTCCTTTACACAAGCTTCAACGCCCTCCAGCACCTTGGCTGCCTCAGCAAAGAGGCCTTTGACCAGAATGAGTTTGCGCTGAGCAATGCCGTCGCTTGATCCGCTGTTATTTTTGAGCCCCTCATGTTTGATAAACTCCTCTTTAAGACCCTGGTTAGCCAGTTCCAGCTCCTCCAACCGCTGTAAAAGCCCTGTAAGCTGTAAATTCTTCGCAGCCATAGCCTCAACTTCGCGCTCACGTTCGAGTGCCAAAGCATTGATTTCAAGTGCGTAAGCAGACTCTTTCTCACTAACTTCGCGCTCACATTCGCGTTTTAGAGTGCTGATCTGAAGTGTATGGGCGGACTCTCTCTCACTAACCTCGCGCTCATGCTCGCATGTCAGAGCACTGACCTGAAGCGCGTAAGCGGACTCTTTCTCGTGAACCTCGCGCTCACATTCGCGCTTCAGAGTGCTGATCTGAAGCGCGTGGGCGGACTCTCTCTCACTAACCTCGCGCTCATGCTCGCATGTCAGAGCACTGACCTGAAGCGCGTAAGCGGACTCTTTCTCGCGAACCTCGCGCTCACATTCGCGCTTCAGAGTGCTGATCTGAAGCGCATGGGCGGACTCTCTCTCGCTCAACTCCGCTTGATGGCGTTGCTCACACTGCTTTGATTGCTCTCTCAACTCCGCTTGATGGCGTTGCTCACACTGCTCTAATTTCTTCCTCAGCTCCTGGTTGTCCCTGCGCAAGGCCTCAATCTCAGCCGAAAAATTTTCCCGCTCCAAACCAAGCGCCTCGACTTTCAACTGTAAATCAATGATGCTCCCATTGAGGTCCGCAATCTCTGCCTGCTGTGTGCGGAGCATTTTATCTGACTTCCTGTGGCTGGTCGTCAACTTAGTACTCTGTGCCTGCAGCTCCTGTTGCAACTTTGCCGTTGTCTCGGAAAGTTCGATCGTTCTCTCACATTCACTCTGTAAAGAAACACTCAGTTCAGCCAATTCAGCTCTGACACAACGCAACTCAGCCTCGCCAGCGCTCTTTTCGGCCTTCATCGCCGCAAGTTGTGCCAGCGCCGTGTCATACTTTGCCTGCGAGACACCTGCTTCCGCTGGTAATGGCGCGCGCTGCTCCTGCTCGCACTGCATGCAGTAAATACGGGCCTCCGCTGGTATGGAGCCGCTCTCAATCAATCCTTGCATTGCTTTACGGTGAATCGGCCCGTAAAAAGAGGCGGGTTCAATCTCCGCCACACAATTCATCTTAAGCTCAGCCACCTTCACTGCCAGTTCCCATTGTCCATCAATACGGGAGACCTCACTGGCCGGTGAAACCCGCCCATCCTCCACCCAGCTCTTGAGCGTACTGAAAACCACTGGACCAAAAACACCGCCGTTTTCATCCCGCACATGCCACTGATCCATCACATGTGTAATCTTTTTTGTTTTACTCGCCAAAATGTAACCTCATAATTTTTCCGCAGCGCGCTGCGCGGCGGGCTGTGACCGCGGTTGGCGCGTTTATGGCCAATCGCCAAGCGTCTCGACTCGTATTGCACTACATAGTTGTTCGCTGGCGCGTTCATGGCCCGCGCCCTACAACTGCGACTTGTATTGCAACCGAACAGACGCTCTGTGAGCGACATATGCCGCTCGTAGAGCGGCTTCGGCCGACGATGATGTGCGACCCGCCTTCCAGTTGTTCGGCGTGGCATGCGATAGCGGATTACGATTCAAAACTCCGCGATTAAAAAAATCGTCAACCAGCATCGTCGCCGCTATCGTAACCTCTGACCTCTGACCTCTGACCTCTTTATCAGTTTTGTAATTTCAAGTTTGCATTTTACCATGGACGATAACAGCGCGCAACTCTGCAAAACATACATTTCTTTGTTTCATTCCAGAGCCAAAATCAGTATCTTTAATGCGTTAATTTTTTTAGAGTAACTTATGGTAAAAAGCGTAATAATTCCTGCATCCAGCGGGATGCTAATGTGTAAAAGTCAGTCTTACTGAGAGAGCTTTATGAGAAAAAATAATGATGCTTCAAAACCAACCGTAGTCCCCCAAGAACTGCTGGGTTCTTTCATACTCGTAACCCTGCTGTTTGCCTTATGGGGTTTTGCCAACGATATTACCAATCCGATGGTGGCCGCCTTTAAAAACATTCTGCTACTCAGTAATTTTGAGAGTTCGTTGGTACAGGCAGCCTTCTATGGCGGCTACGCCCTGATGGCGATTCCAGCCGCCATTTTCATCAAGCGCTTCTCCTACAAAAAAGGGATCCTGATTGGTCTGGCGCTTTACGCCGCTGGCTGCCTGCTTTTCATCCCCTCCGGCTGGTCCATGACCTTTGCCCCCTTTCTGCTCGCATACCTGATTATGACCTGCGGACTCTCGTTCCTTGAAACAACCGCCAACCCCTATGTGCTCTCCATGGGTGACGAGGCCACCTCCACCCGCCGCCTCAACCTGGCGCAGGCTTTCAACCCCATAGGCTCCATCTCCGGGATGTTTGTGGCCAGCATGATTGTTTTAGTGAGCCTCAATACCACCACCGAGAGCGGGCGCCGTTTTCTGCAGAGCGCCGCCACAGGCGAGCCGATCACAACTCAAGTGGTGGCCGCCCAACTTGCAACAACGCAAGAACTGGAGTTGATTTTCTCTAAAACCAGCTGGACCACCAGCAAAAAATGGTTGAAAAAAGCCAGTGAACTCTCAAACGTCTTAAGTCACCACCTCGCACTACTGGTTGACCCCAGGGCTGAGCAAGCCCTTGCCCTGCAAACAGCGATTGAGAACCAACCACATGAAAATAAATTTGCCGCCGCCTTTAAAGCCGTGGGCGTTGTGCTGCAGATGCGCGGACCAATCCAACCAACCCCTGCCGAACATGAGCGTGACACAATTTTCAATGGCACCAGCGGCCTTGAACTGGCTGCCTTACTGGGAAATGAAAGGCTACTTTTTCAAAAAACACCGGCCTTCAGCTCTGTGCTGCACACCCTAAGGGCTGCAGCGGCCTCTGCCAACTCGCTCAGCACGCAACTCCCGGTCATGTACGAAAACCCCGTCGAGGATGCGCAGCACTCCATAGTTGCGACCAAACACCTGGCGGCGCTCAAAACCTCTTTAACACAAGCATCGCAAGCCATACAGGCTCTGCCAACCGAAACACTACAAACCTACTTCGCCAACTCCGGCACACAACTGAAAGCCATCCAAAAGAAGGATCTTTCCATTGTTGTGACCCCTTACGCCATTATGGGCGGGTTCCTGATCCTAGTATTCGCGCTCTTCGCCTGGAAGCTCCCCACTGGCGTTGAAAATGAAGGCAGTGCTGAACTCGACTTCAAGGGTACGCTGCGCCGCCTTTCGCGTAACTCGCGCTATATCGAAGGTGTGGTTGCGCAAACCTTCTATGTGGGCGCACAGATCATGTGCTGGACCTTTATCATCCAATATGCGGAAAAGGAACTTGGCCTCTCAAAATCTACTGCTCAAAACTGCAACATACTGGCTATGATCATCTTTGTGACCAGCCGCTTTATCTGTACCTTTCTCTTGCACTACGTCAAACCAGGCGCACTACTGGCAGTACTCGCCGCAGGCGGTTTAACATTGACTGTTGGTACCATTTTTATCAGCGGCTACACCGGCTTGTACTGCCTGATCGGAGTGTCGGCCTGCATGTCTCTGATGTTCCCGACCATCTACGGCATTGCCTTGCGTGGACTGGGCGAAGACGCCAAACTCGCCTCAGCCGGCTTAATCCTCGCCATTGGCGGCGGCTGCCTGATGCCGCCCCTGCAAGCTGCCATCATTGACATGCCCCCGTTCGACCTGGGCTTCATGGAACTCGCCAGTGTGCGAGCCTCCTTCATCCTACCCTTGATCTGCTTTGCTGTAATCGCGCGTTACGGCTGGAAAACGCAGCGGGTTTACATATAAAAGGCTTGAAGAGGTTGAAGTAGTGCAAGCATCAGGCTTCGTAAGAGCTGCGCCCGGACAAGTCATCCAGCAAGCTGAACTATGCCTTGACAAGTGTCGGGCTGAAACACCCCTATCCATTCGCGGAGATTAGCGGGTGTTCGCAGTTCAAAACATTCCCAAAAGGGCACATCTGCGAATCGGTGCATATTACCGGATAACCTTCAAACTCATTGTTGTCCACCGCATAGCGGAGGACATACTTATGTTGCGAATAAAGTAAATCCGCCGTTACACGGTGGATTATTGCACCGATTCACAGATGCGCCCTACAAAAAAAAATCTCATTTTGCTCTAGTATACATCTGCCTTTTCAGATACACTTAGAGCCAAATGAAGGGTTATAATAACAGCAAAAAAACAAATTTCTGCATAATTTGCGGGGACGGAGTCTTTCCAAAAACGGCCATTTTGGCATCATACATCGGCGTTACACCACTCTCTTGCACTCCGTTTTGATTTAAATTCCTAGCAAGGCTGCTTACTTTACTTTATTACAACTGTCGACACCATCACTCCAGATCATCAAACGGACTTTGCACCCCCAGCGAATTACGATTTGCCACATGTGTATAAATCATTGTTGTTTTAACATCAGCGTGTCCCAGCAGCTCCTGAATAGTCCGGATATCATAACCTTTTTCCAGTACTATACGCTTTTTGCTGAACTCTTAGTCGTTTCTGCATGAGGTCAACGCACAGTTTCCATTGGGCATCATAAGCGTGTGCGGCAGATCTACCCACTTTGCTCTGTGACTCCAAAAAATGACTATACAAACCGAGGGCTTGTTTAGCCTGAGTCACCTTCCAAGCGGATTCATTAAGTTTCAAGCGCTCAAGAAATGCTTTCTCCTCATCAAATAGCAACACCTCTTCAAAACTCTTGCCTACGTGCAAATATGCTTTACGCACCCAGTCAATGTAATAGATCAAAAAGTTGTCAGGAACCATCTTCTGAGTAACCAAATAATCAGAAAAAGCTGTCAGATATCTATTTTCCGGAGTTATCATGTTGAGAGGATAATATCCCTATAGAGGACACTTTGTCAAATAAAAACAGTTTATTT
>Ga0265294_10002415_pt1 | contig 24548 bp, 20 predicted proteins | sample MunlanPumphouse3_FD_192504 | JGI IMG/M metagenome (GOLD analysis project Ga0265294, IMG submission 192504) | Groundwater microbial communities from a municipal landfill in Southern Ontario, Canada - Pumphouse #3 | ecosystem: Environmental > Aquatic > Deep subsurface > Groundwater | place... | reverse complement strand
TCGCGTACTTCGACGCAGTCGCCGATGGCAAAAACGTTGTTTTGCCCTTGAATACGCAGCGTAGCATCGGTGAGAAACTGGGCGGTTTTATTTTTGGAAGTGTCGATTTTGTTGTTGAGGTTGGAGGCTTTGATTCCGCCCGTGAAGATCATAAAACGGTACGCGAGTTTTGAGCCGTCTTTGAATGTGATATGCTCCCCGTCGACGTTGTTGATAAACGAATCGGTGAGAATCTCTACGCCGAGCGATTCAAGGCGCTTTTGGGTGTTCTCAATTACGTAGTCGCTCATCCCCGGTAAAATCGTTTTGCTTGCATCTATGAGGTAGATTTTGATCGCTTTGGCGCGTTCGCCGATTGTTTTTGAATAGGTATGGATCACGTTTGCCATCTCGGCGGCAACCTCCACCCCGCTTAGTCCCGCTCCGCCGATGGCGATGTTGATACTCTCTTTCTTGGCATGCTCTTCGTTTTGCATCTGTTTGTAGATAAGGTCTTCGAACTCTTTGCGGAAATTATAAGCGCGCTCAAGGTTTTTCACCCCGTGGCTGTTGGCGCGCAACCCTTCGATAAAAGAGAAAAAGTTGGTTTGCGCACCCGTGGCGATAATGAGGTAATCGTACGAGAGGGTTTGGGTATGGCATGTGATGGTTTGTGCGGCAAAATCGAGGTTGTGGACGTAATCGTTGCAAAACTGCACTTGCCCTTTAAAGCCGCTGCACCATTGCTCTAAATCTATGGCAATATCGTGAATATCGAAGCGCCCCGCTATATAGCCGTATGCTTCGGTTTGGAGGTAGTGGTAGGGGTTTTTGTCGATAAGGGTTATGTTGAGATTGGGCTCTTTAGCCAAAAATTCTACTGCCCTGAGGCCGCCGTAGCCGCCCCCGATAATCACTATATGTTTTTTCAACGCCGCCGCCCTTTTTTTAGACGCAATTGTAGTGGTTTTTCGTAGCATGAACGTAGCATTTCGGCGAAAATCCCTTGGCATGCCAAAGGATTAAAAATCATCCCCTTTAAACATATGCGGCTCAAACGCGACGATCTTGTTTCTTCCCGTATTTTTGGCGACATAGAGCGCGGTATCGGCGTATTTGATACATTTCCAGATCGTATCGCCGTCGCTCGGGAATTTTGCCATACCGATACTCATCGTTTTCTTGATCGTCTCTCCGACCCCTACATCGAAGATTTGTTTTGCAAACTGCTCATGGATCGCCTGAGCGATTTTAAGTGCTCCCTCGTCGCTTGCGTTGTGAAGCATCACTACAAACTCTTCGCCGCCGTAGCGGATAGCAAGATCGGATTCACGGATATTTTCGCGCAAGATATTTGCAAGTGCTACGATCACTCTGTCCCCTACGTCGTGCCCGTAGGTGTCGTTAACCATCTTAAAGAAGTCCACGTCGAGCATCATCACCGTATAGGTTTCTCGCTCTCTTATTGCTTGGCTCATCACCTTGTCGATAAACTCTTCCAAAAAGCGTCTGTTATAAAGCCCCGTCATCCCGTCTTTGAGCGAGGTGTCGCGCAGTTTGTCCATCAAGATACGGCTCTCGATGACGGGCTTCGCCGCTTCAAGGTAGTTTTTGATACTTAAAATACGGGAGTTGATAACGCTCATCTCATCGTTTGTTTTTGCCGTAACCGAGATAATAAGCGAAGCTTCGGCATTGATGTTAAAGGGGATACATACATATTTGAGTTCTCCCGCTTCACAGGTACGGCACAGGTTTGCAAACTCGGTAGAGATCACGTCGGTATGAGTTCTGTACGCACGGCAGTTGGTCGGATTTTTATCTACCAAAGCGGAGATACAGATGCTTTCTCCTTCGCTGATGTAGATCAATTTTCTCTCCCCGATCACGTCGTTGACTTCGTAGAATGCAAAATGTTTCAAATTGAATTTAAGTTTTAAAATATCTACGATACGGGAGTATATTTCATCTTTTGATGCATCGAGCTCGATCGTTTTTTTGAACTTATAGATATCGGAGAGTTCGCCGATGATCCCTTTTGCCTCATAAAGCGGATCGTTGGATGTAGAACACCCTTTGGGGATAAAAGTTTCAAGGTTGTATTTAAGCTCTCCGAAGGTCTCTTGCATCTTTCCAAAGAGGGTGTTCATCTGCTTGACAACCTTTTGCGCGTCGCCGCTTACTTTAGAATCGAACTGGTAGGTAAAATCGCCGCGATGCGCTTTTTTGATCCCCTCTTGCAGGTTGGAGAAGAGTTGCGTGTAAGGGGTGATATAGTAGTTGATCAAAAAGAGCACGACGATAAGGAACAGAATATTGATTCCAAGAATTTTGACGATAGTGAGCATACCGATGTTGCGCATACCGCTGATATCAAACTCCATACTGATGGCACCGAGCGTATCGCCCCGTTTTACGTTGTGGCAGCTGATACAGTTGGGGGTGCCCGTCGTGGTTGCAACATAAGGGATTGTAACGCGAAGTACGATCTCGTCTGTTTTTTCGACGATGGTTTGGATCATCTCTCCGCTATCGAGCACTTTTTGATCGATCGCATCGCGTACCGTTTCGTCGTTAAACCCTTCGCCGTATTGTTGGATAACGTTTTGGCTGCGGATAAGCCAAAGCGATTTAACGTCGTCGTGCTGGGAGATTTGATCGAGGAAATATTGGCGCTGATCCATCGTGCCGTTGACCATATGGGCGGTGAGCCCGTCTTTGACGATGTTGGCGGTAAGTTTTGACTTGTCGACGGCGCTTTTGATGCTGTACTCTCTAAAGTTGAGAGAGATATTAATAATAGTGGCGGTTGTGAGCCCCAAAAGCATAATGGTAACGATTAAAAGCAGTTTTTGTTTTGTTTTCATTGATGTCCGTCAACTTGAAAATATTGAAGTAATCATGGTAGCTAATGAAAAATTAAACCATTATGAAAAAGGCAAAAAATCACTCTACCGTGACACTTTTTGCCAAGTTTCTTGGCATGTCGACATCATTACCTAATCTTACAGATATCTCTAAAGCCAAAAGTTGTAATACAACCATCATTTCAAAAAATTCGAGCATATAATCTTTGCACACGCCGATGGGGATAAAATCGTCCGCTTTGTCGAACGCGACGGCACTGACGGCACAAATAGTGGAATCTCTGGCACTTAGCTCTTCAACGTTGCTTTTTGCTTTTTCGTAAAGCATGTGCTGCGGTAAAAGGGCGATCGTAAAGAGCTCGGGGTCTGCCAAGGCAATAGGACCGTGCTTCATCTCCCCCGAAGGGTATCCCTCGGCGTGGAGGTAGCTGATCTCTTTGAGTTTGAGTGCACCCTCGAGTGCGAGCGGATAAAACACGTCGCGCCCGATAAAGAAAAAGCCGTGCCCGTGGAGGTAGCGCTTAGAGAGGCGTTTGAGCTGCTCGTGGGTGGCATCGTCCACTTTTACCGTTGCGGGAACCTCGCGTAAAAGGGTGATTTGGCGCTCTATCTCCTCTTTGGGAAGAGATTTTCTTTCCCCTGCCACATAGAGGCTAAGCATCCAAAACACCGCGACTTGCGTTGCAAACGCTTTAGTGGAAGCGACCCCTTTTTCGATCCCCGCCCGCGTGAGGATGGCGGCATCTGCAAGTCGCACCATCGAAGAGTTGTCGACGTTGCAGATAACGAGGGTTTTAAGCCCTGCTTCTTTTGCCATTTTAAGGGTTTCTAGCGTATCTGCCGTTTCGCCGCTTTGGGAGATAACGACAAAAAGGGTGTCTTTGCTCATAATAGGTTCGCGGTAGCGAAATTCGCTGGCGATCTCTACCGAGGTTTTGATCTTGGCATGTCGCTCAAAAAGATACGAAGCGGTGAGGGCGGCGTGGTAGGAGGTACCGCAGGCACAAAGTTTGATCTCTTGCACCCCTTCAAAAAGATCGTGCGGCAATTCGTCGAAGCGAATCTCTTTGTCGCTGATGCGCCCCATGAGGGTATCGGCAAGAACGACGCTTTGTTCGTAAATCTCTTTCTCCATAAAGAAGCGGTACCCCTCTTTTTGTGCCGAGAGTTTGTTGGTGGAGAGTTTTTTAAAGAGCGGTTGTTTTTTGATGCCGCTTTTATCGAAAATAGCGATCTCTTTTGGGGTAACGTAGCCGTAATCGCCGTCTTCGAAATAGTGCACGTCGCTGCACTGCCCGATAAGCGGGGTATCGGAGGAGGCAAAATATTTTTCATTTTCTGCGTTGATCCCCACGATCATCGGGGAACCGTGCTTTGCAAAGTAGATCGTTTCGGGCTGCGATTTGGTTACGAGTAAAATCGCATACGCCCCTTGAAGCTCCCCGATCGTTTTTGCAAACGCTTCAAAAGGTTCTAGGGGCGTTTTGAGATTTTTTTCAAACTGATGCACGATCACTTCGGTGTCGGTTTGGCTTAAAAAAACAACACCCTTTTGTGTGAGCTCTTTTTTAAGTTCGGCGTAGTTTTCGATGATCCCGTTGTGTACCACGTAAGAGCTCTCTCCTAGATGGGGGTGGGCATTGAGCTCGGTGGGTTTGCCGTGGGTTGCCCAGCGGGTGTGCCCGATACCCACCGCGAAATCTTTTGTCGTGAAATCTTTTGTTTTCTCTTCGAGGTTGACGAGTTTGCCCACCGCTTTGTAGTTGCTAAACGTGCCGTTTTGCAAAACCGCGATCCCTGCCGAATCGTACCCGCGGTATTCGAGCTCTTTAAGCCCCTCTAATAAAATCTCTTTGGTGTTTTTATTGCCGATGTAGCCTACGATGCCGCACATGCCAAGTCCTTAATACTTATAATAATTGAATGCTCTGAATAAATAGCACATTAGATTCCGAATCAAGTTCGGAATGACGGAAATACGGTCATCCTGAACTTGATTCAGGATCTAGTTTATGATTTAATCAGAAAGTTCAATTGCACGCTAAACGAACGTGTTCGTTTACGCGTGTGTTAAAAGTTTATAAATTTGTTCGGCATTATTGCATATATCGTTTTGTTTTTGCATTAAAAAGGTATCTTTTACCCTTGTTTTGGTGCTGTGGATTTTGGCGGAGGCGATATTGATAGAGAGTTCTTCAAAACAACTCATTATAAACGCCAAAAGTCCCCTTTGGTTTGCGGTCTGTACGGTAAGCTCCGCGTAGGTGAGCGAGTGTTCGCAGTCGATAGCGATCTCTTCGGGCTTGATTTTGATCTGGGTCAGTGCGACTTTGCGCGACATATCAAAAGCGTTTTGGATCACCTCTTCGATAAAAGGGAGGTCGTGTGCTTCTATTTTTTTGACAAACTCGATTTTGAAATATTTCACCCCGTCAAAGAGGGTCTCGATCTCCATCGTACCTACGTCGAGATGGCTGAGCGTTGCCAAAAGGTAGCCGATATTGAGCGGGATTTTTCTGTAAATCTCTATCGTAAGTGGGTCATGGGAAGCAATCTGGTAGTCGTATTCTTGGGTTGCGTTTGCCCTTTGGGCTATCTCGATAATGCGGTGGGGTTTGTTTTTAAAGAAAAAGAGGTTTGATTCGACGCGCAAAAGTTTTGCCTGCAAAAGTTTCGGGAGTGCTTTAAACTCCGCGAGGTTGGCAACTTTTTTCTCGATGATGGAGCGTTTTTTCGCGTCGGTGATACGGTCGCTGTTTTCGCTGACATACAAAGCGCTCTCGTACAAATCGTGCAAAAGCCTTGCATTAAAGGTGTTGTAGGTGCCTTCCCCCACGCCGTTCATATCGGCATAGGTTAGAACGTAAAGCATTTTGAGGTTTTTGGTGTCTTGGATGTTGGACATAAATTTGTAGAGAGTTTTTTCGTTATGGATATTCTCTTTGAGCGCAACTTCGCTCATAAGAATATGGTGTTTAACTAAAAGTACGGCGCGCTCTAGCAGCTCCTCTTTTATTTTAAAGTGTTTTAAAAAACCTCCGAGTATTTTTGCGCCTAGTTCGCTGTGGTCTTGTTTGCGCCCTTTGCCTACGTCGTGAAAAAGCACGGTGATTTTCAGCACCGTTTTTTCTTCGTCGCTCAAAGCATCGAAAAGTTCCTGAATAAAAGGCTCTTTGATGTTTTCAAGCGCTTTGAGCGCTTCGATGGAGTGGATATCGACGGGGTAGTGGTGGTAACCGTCAAACTGCGGCAGGTGCAAGACGTTTTTGAAGTTGCTAAAAAGCCGATGGAAGATCCCCGCTTCAAAAAAAAGCGACACAAAAGGTGCGAAGTGTTTTTTCCCAAAAAGCGTTTTAAGCTGCATGTAGGTTTTGGTAGTGAGGCGGCTTGGCATGTCGGCGTAGGTAAAGCGGTAGAGAAAACTTGCATCGAAGGTGTAGGGTTTGTCTTCCAACGAGATAAGGAGTTCCAAAAGGGTAGGGATGCTTTGGCGCGGTTGCAGGTAGGAGGTAAAAAGCCTTCCTTGTATTTCGTACACCCCTTTGCGGAGTCTGTTTGCTTTGAGCTTGGAGATATTTGCTTTCTCGTAAAGATAAGGACGTATCATCTTTTTAATAAAAATCTGCGTGAAGTTGTTGATGCGCCACATCGCTTCGAGCACTTTTGCGGTGCATTTTTTGTGGTCGCTAAACCCTAAGGCATGTGCGACTTGGGGGATATACTCCAAAAGAAGGCGATCTTCTTGTTTTTTGGTGATGATATGCAAAGCACTGCGCACCCGAAAGAGCAGCTCCAAGGCGATGCGGTAGTCTTTATACTCCTCTTCGGAAAACACCACTTGGGTGAGGTCTTTGAGCGTCCCTACGCCGTAGATCGATTTGGCGATCCAGTAGATAAGCTGGGCATCGCGTAGCCCTCCCGTTCCCTCTTTGATATTGGGTTGCATCGAGCGGGGATGTTTGGCACGACGGATATCGGCTTCTTCAAGTTTGGCAAGAATAAAATCTTTTTGAGCGTACAAACGGATTTTGCCGAGCTCTTGCTGGGTTATCTGCCACGTAAAAGCGCTTCCCGTAATAAAACGCGCCTCCATAAGCGAGGTTTTTATAGTGATATCTTCGTTGCTGGCATGAAAAAGGTCGTGGGTTTCATGGACGCGGTGCCCGAGTTTTAGCCCCGCATCGAGGGCAAGGTAGAAGAGCTTTTCTATAATAAGACGGGTGTTGAACCCTTCAATATTCTCATACGCAATCAGCAGGTCGATATCGCTGTGTACGCACAACTGTTCCCTCCCGTAGCTTCCAAGTGCTACGATGGCGATGGGGACGGAGCTTTTCATTGGCATGTAGGTGCCAAAAAGGCGGCGTAAAACGGTTTTGTACATCAGATCGATGATAGAATCGAGTTTTTTGGTGTGTTTGACGAGGAAATCTTTGCCTTGCGTGCTTTGAAAAAGTTCGGGAAGAGAGGCTTTGTACTCTTTGATGTATTCGCGAAAAAGTTTGGAGAGTTCGAAGTCGCTCCCTTTTTTTTCTATGATGTTTTCTATCTGTAAAACCAAGTCCACGGCATGCTCTTTTTTCTTGTCATTATAGTGTGAAACGTAGAATTTCGCTATAATCCCCCGATTAAATTTTAGACAATTATGCACTTCTTTTGAGATCCTGAATCAAGTTCAGGATGACCGAAAGATCCTCATTCCGAACTTGATTCGGAATCTAGTTTATAATTGTATTAAAGCAATTTATTTTATAAGGTATGGCATGCAACTAAAAGAAAAAATTATGGCGGGAGGTCGCCTCACGTTCGATGAGGCACTCTCGCTTTACGATAGGGACTTTTTTGAACTCGGCGCGCTTGCCGATGCCAAACGCCAAGCGCTTCACGGCAAAAAAAGCTACTTCAACATCAACCGCCATATCAACCCCACCAATATCTGCGCCGACGTGTGTAAATTTTGTGCTTATTCGGCAAACAGAAAAAATCCCAACCCCTACACTATGAGCCACGAGCAGATCATGGAGATCGTCAAAGAGACCTCCGCACGCGGCATCAAAGAGGTGCATATCGTCTCGGCGCATAATCCCGATACGGGGCTTGAGTGGTATTTGGATATTTTTAAAAAGATCAAAACCGAATTTCCCCACCTGCACATAAAAGCACTCACCGCCGCCGAGGTGGATTTTTTGGCGCGCCATTACGGCAAAACCTACGATGAGATTCTCGATCTTATGGTTGCGTACGGGGTCGATTCGATGCCCGGAGGGGGCGCGGAGATATTTGACGAGGGGGTGCGCGAATATATCTGTAAGGGCAAAGTAACCTCGCAGCAGTGGCTCGATATCCACCGCAAATGGCATGAACGCGGCAGAAAAAGCAACGTTACGATGCTTTTTGGGCATGTAGAAACCCGTGCGCACCGCATCGACCATATGATGCGCATCCGCGATCTGCAAGATGAAACACACGGCTTTAACTGCTTTATCCCGCTTGTGTATCAAACCGAAAACAACTATCTTAAAATCGAAGCGCCCATCACCGCCAACGAGATTTTGCGCACTATGGCGATAGCCCGTATCGTACTTGACAACATGCCAAACATTAAAGCCTACTGGGTTACCTCCACGGTGAATCTCGCTCTTGTAGCCCAAGAGTTCGGGGCAAACGATCTTGACGGTACTATAGAGAAAGAATCGATCAACTCCGCCGCGGGGGCCAAAAGTGCCAACGGGATCGATCTTGAAGAGTTTGTAGGGCTTATTAAAAATTCGGGCTTTATCCCCGTAGAGCGCGACAGCGTTTATAACGAAATTAAAGTTTGGTGATGCAACACAATCTAATAAAATAATATACGAAAAAAACTCTCTTAAAGAGCTACTTCTAAGATTAAAAGAAGCTACAACGTACTACAATTAAGCAAATTTCACCAAAGAGAGAGTAAACATGAAATACAAGGATAACTTCAATCCGACGATCTCAAACAACAGTGTTTTTAACGATATTTTAGAGGAAAAAGAGAGCGGTAAAATCGGGTATTACGATCTGGTGCATCAAGATACGACGGAATTTAAAGAGTTTGCCAAAACGGTTAAACAAAAAAATATCGTCGTTATCGGCATCGGGGGGAGCACTCTTGGAACCTATGCAATTTACAAATTTTTAAAACACTCCAAAAAACTTGAAAAACATCTCTTTTTTATGGAGACCACCGACCCCATCGACATCAAATCGAAAATCGAGCAGATCGATCTAAACGACACGATGTTTATCGTGATCTCCAAATCGGGCACGACGGTGGAGACCGTTTCTATCTTTAAGTACATCAACTCTTTAGTCAAATGCGACAAAAACAACACGGTCGTTATCACCGAAACCGATTCCAAACTCAACGCCTACGCCGTAGCAAACGGTATGCGCAGTTTTGAAGTACCCAAAAACGTCGGGGGGCGTTTTTCGGTTTTTTGCGCGGTGGGGCTTGTGCCGCTAGCCATCGTGGGGATCGACATAGACGAACTTTTGGCGGGGGCGAAATGTGTCCACGATTCGTTCTTTGCAAAAACGCAGCATTACAAAAAGATCATGAAAAAAGGGCGTTTTTTAGTCGAATACAAACACAAATATAACATCAACGTCGTCTTTACCTACTCTTCGCGCATGGAGGGATTCAACAAATGGTACGTGCAGCTTTGGGGGGAATCTTTAGGTAAAATCGACATCAACAAAACCAACCAAGGGCTCACCCCCGTGGGGATAACGGGACCGATCGATCAGCACTCCTTTTTGCAGCTCATTATGGAGGGCAAACGCGATAAAACGATCACGGTCGTCAAAGTGGAAGATTTCGACAACCACCTTAAAATCCCTCAGGTAACGCTTGCAGGGTTAGAGGAGCTTGATTATCTTGACGGCTTGGAGTTTTCAAAACTCATTAACATGCAAGCCGATGCGACCATAGAGGCTATCAACGCTCTTCAAGACGTGCCGTGCGACGTGCTTATCATCGACTCAATCGATGAGCACTCCATTGCGAGCCTTATGTACGAGTACGAACTCCTCACCTCGGTGTGTGCCAAGTTTATGTACATCAACGCCTACGACCAACCCGGCGTAGAAGCAGGCAAAATCATTCTCAAAAATAAATTCAAATCGTAAACGCTTTCTCGGAGATGAGGCTTCAGCCTCATTTTTGTGCCATAGAAGCATTTGTAGTTTTGTATGAGGCTAAAGCCTCATCTCCAAAGATACTTTTATGGCATGTAGCTTCTTACATGCCACATGCCAAGCAACTCCCCCAGTTCCTCTTTGATATTTCAAAATGCCATATTTTTTAGTAAGAATAATTTTTTTTGTTAGCATTGATGCAGTAAACATGAAAAATGCACCAGCTAATGCAAACATGGTTGTCTACAACGACGGAGAATTAGAACTTCAAGTTTCAATAGAAAAAGAAACGGTCTGGCTCAATAGGCAACAAATATCTGCGCTTTTTGGAAGAGATGTGAAGACTATAGGAAAGCATATCGGTAATGTGTTTAGCGATGGAGAACTAGAAAGGTTTTCAGTTGTCGCAAATTTTGCGACAACTGCGACTGATGGGAAAACTTACAATATTGAATACTACAATTTGGATGTCATCATTTCGGTTGGCTACCGAGTTAAGTCTGCAAAAGGGGTAAGGTTTAGACAATGGGCGACATCCGTGCTCAAAAGCTACATCCAAAACGGCTATGCCATAAACTCCGAAAAGATCACGCATCAAAGATTTAAAGAACTTGAAAACGAGGTGTCGCTTTTAAAGTCACAGGTGGCAAATATTTCAAAAGGTCTTGAAAACAATTCTTTGCAACCAAAGCACGGTATTTTTTTCGACGGACAAATTTATGACGCGTATGCTTTTTGTTAACGATTTAGATGTCAGCACTTTTTCGGAGATGAGGCTTTAGCCTCATTTTTGCGCCATAGAAGCATTTGTAGTTTTATATGAGGCTCAAGCCTCATCTCCAAAGATGCTTTCTCAGAAAACTTTCGATAAAATAAAAACAAAAATTTCTCACAAAAAATAATTCCAAGGCATACTCTCTATGACCCTCATCGAAATCGAAAACCATCTTCATGCCCTCACAGCAAACTTTGACAAAAAAACATTTATCTTTGACCTGCTTTTAGCCTACGGCATGCCAAAAGCCACCATCAAACGCCTCCAAGGAAGCGACCACGACCGCCTCGAAACCGACGGCACGCTTATGCTACGAAAAAAGCTCTATTTTAAAGTCGCCTCAAACGACCTACATGCCATGATCGAGAGCCTTAAAACCGCTAAAGAGGTCACCAAACACGCCCCGAGATTTATCATCGTCACCGATTACGAAACACTCTTAGCCTACGACACGAAAACCGACGACACCCTCGATACCGAACTCTTAAACATCACCAACCACTACGACTTTTTTCTGCCGCTTGCAGGGATGGAAAAAGCCACCTTTACCGACGAAAACCCCGCCGACGTCAAAGCCTCGATCAAGATGGCGAAGCTCTACGACGAGCTCCAAAAAAACAACGCCTTTAAAACAAAAGAGGAGATCCACGCGCTCAACGTCTTTCTCACGCGACTGCTTTTTTGCTACTTCGCAGAAGATACGAACATATTCGCCGACAACCTTTTTACCTCCTCGATCTCATCACATACGCAAGCGGACGGAAGCGACATAGCCGACTATCTCGCGCGGCTTTTTACCGTCTTTAACACCCCGCATGCCAACAGAGCGCCGAACACCCCCGCCTACCTAAACGCCTTTCCCTACGTAAACGGCGGGCTTTTCGCCGATGCGTACGACATGCCAAGGTTTACCGCGCGCTCACGGGCACTGCTTTTAGAGATCGGAAAGCTTGAGTGGTCGCAGATAAACCCCGACATCTTCGGAAGCATGATCCAAGCCGTCGTAAGCCCCGAGCATCGCGGCGGTATGGGGATGCACTACACAAGCGTGCCCAACATCATGAAGGTGATCGAGCCGCTCTTTTTAGATGAGCTTTACGGCGAATTTGAAAAAGCCTACGAGAGTAAAACCAAGCTCCAAGCCCTCCTAAAGCGCCTCACCAAGATAAAAATCTTCGACCCCGCGTGCGGCAGCGGCAATTTCCTCATCATCGCCTACAAAAAACTCAGAGAACTAGAGACAAGCATCATGAAGCGCATCGACAGTTTCTCGACCCAAAAAAGCATCGCCTACAGCGAGATCAAACTCACTCAGTTTTACGGCATAGAGCTAGACGACTTCGCCCATGAGGTAGCGATGCTCTCACTTTGGCTGGCAGAACATCAGATGAACCTAGAGTTTTACAAAGCATTCGGCAGAACTAGCCCTAGCCTGCCGCTGCATGACGGAGGGCATATCGTACATGCCAACGCCACACGCATAAACTGGGAAGAGGTGTGCCCGAAAGAGGATGGGGATGAGATATATATTTTGGGGAATCCGCCGTATTTAGGAGCAAGACTTCAAAGCAAAGAGCAAAAAGCAGATATGGCAGATGTGTTTCAAGGTGTAAAAAACTTTAACAATCTTGATTACATAGCATGTTGGTTTTATAAAGGTGCAAGTTACATCAAAAACGCACATGCCAAAGCCGCTTTTGTAAGTACAAACTCCATCAGCCAAGGGGAACAAGTCGGCATCCTTTGGACGCATATTTTAGGTGAAAATATAGAGATAGATTTTGCATACAAATCGTTTAAATGGCAAAACAACGCCAAAGCAAACGCGGCGGTCATCGTCGTTATCATCGGACTTAGAAATGTATCGAATAAACCGAAATATCTCTACACCGATAACATTAAGCATGAAGTGAAAAATATTAATGCGTATTTGGTCAATGCTGAGAATATTATCGTGCAAAAGAGAAATAAACCGCTTTCTAAATTAAAACCGATGAGTTTTGGCAACATGCCAAACGACGGTGGAAATTTGCTTTTGACGCAAGATGAAAAAAATAAGCTCATAGATGACTATCCGGAAACACAAATCTTGATTAAAAGATTTTCGGGTTCACAAGAGTTTATAAACGGACAAAGCAAATATTGTTTGTGGATTACCGATGAAAATAAAGATTTAGCTTTTGCTAATCCAATCATTAAAGATAAAATTGAAAAATGCCAAAGTCATAGAGAAAAAAGCGACAGAGAAGCTACAAATAAACTTGCTTCAATTCCTCATAAATTTGCAGAGATACGGTTTAAAAATAGTGATTCAATCATTGTCCCTAGAGTATCATCTGAAAATAGAAAATATATTCCTTGTGGTTTTTTGGATAGCAATAGCGTTATTTCTGATTCAGCTCAAGCAATCTACGATGCAGAGTCTTGGATATTTGGAGTTATTTCTTCATCTATGCACATGGCTTGGATGCAAACTGTTGCAGGAAGATTAAAAACAGATTATCGTTATTCATCAGCACTTGTTTACAACACCTTCCCATTCCCAAATATCTCACAAAAACAAAAAGATGAAATTACAGAGGTTGTATTTAGCGTACTCGATGAGCGAGAAAAGCACAGCGAAAAAACACTAGCCCAACTCTACGACCCAAACAAAATGCCAGAAGGCTTACAAAAAGCCCACCACGCACTAGACACCGCCATAGAACAATGCTACCGCCCCAAACCATTTGAAAGTGATGAAGAAAGACTTGAATACCTCTTTAAAATGTATGAAGAGATGACAACAAAAAAAGGAGTTAAATAATGGCGAAAGTGTTGAATTATGAATATTTACGATTAACGGTAATCAATAAAAAGACAGAGGTGGTTATTCCTTTTAAAGAATTGATTGAAATACTAGAGAAAAAACCTTTAGATATCTCTCAAAAAAACCATCGTTACCAATGCAAAGAAGGTATTTGTAGTAGAGCTATTTCACATATAGAGCATCATGACAACGGAGTTTATGTGAGTTTTTCCCGTTATGATAAAGATGAATTAACTGGAAGTTTTTTAAAAAATGGAGATGTTGATTATAGTATTACAGACAAAGTAAAAGCCGCAACAAAACGAGATGATATAGCACTAAAGGAATATAATCGTGTAAAAGTTTTTTCCAATGGCATCGTTATATTTCAAAAAAATAGAAAAGCAAATTCAGCACTTCAGTTTCGAGAATATTTACATTTTCATTTTAAAGATATTTATACGGTTGAACTAGTTCCCATTTATGTTGACGACCTTTTTAAAGCCTTAGATAGTGGAGAAATTCAAAATATTTCACTAACTGTGGGGTTTGCTCCTCAAGGTTCATTTGATGAATTTGAAAGTGAAAACTATACAGGGGCAACAACATGTCAACTAAAATTCAATTCAGATAAAGAGCATTTTCTCAAAAAGAGTTTTTTTGTCGGAGCACTGACTAAAAAAGCTTTGCAAAAATTTGGTGTGCTTGATAGTGGAATTATTACAAATGCAAAAGCAAAACTGTCAAATAGAAAAGCAGTCGTATCATTAGAGCAATATCAACTTCGAGATCAGAGATCATTTACGGATATAACTTCTTATCTCATGAATCCAAATCAATATTTCGATGAAATGTATCAGAAGCATAAAGATTTTCTTGATAGCTATACAAAAAGAGATGGGAGGTATGACTAAATGGAAACAGAAATTTTATCAATCATAAAAGAATTACTTGCAATCAGTATAGGTTTTGTAGGGTTGATTCTAACGGCATACAGTATTTTAATGACTCTTTCGGATGAAAATTGGAAAATAAAAAAATTAAAGCAATCTGATCAATATAAAAAATTTATCGGTGATGTAGCCAATTTGGCTATTGGATTTATGAGCTTATTTATATTTTCAATACTTATTTTGGTTATTGAAAAGATAGTTGTCCAAGATTATCGGGTGATTTTTAATATGTTGCTTTATTTTTATTTATTGATTTTGATATATCTATCTATTAGAGTCGTTGGAGTTTTGAATAAGTTCAAAAAAATAATTCTTCTACTAGCTAATAAAGATAAACCTATATTTGATATGAATGAAGATAAGGAAGAAGAAAACTAATGGCTGAATTAACTATCGGATTAAGCATTGAAAATATCGGACCTCATGCAAAAATTGATTTTACAGGAAAAACATCTTCCTTAAAAACTGCAATCTATGCCAACAATGGAAGCGGTAAAACTTTTATTAGTAGATTATTTCGATTGATTGAAAATCCAATAAGTCAAAATTCAGATAAATTACTTTCTTTTACAAAAAATCAAGGAAAGATGAAGTTTGAAGTGAATTTCAAAGAAGAAAATAAACCACCTGTAGTTAAAACACTTGAATTAAACATAAACAAAGGTGCTGTACCTATCATTTCATCTCCTTTACCTTTTATTTTTCATGTTTTTAATAGTGATTATGTCCATGATAATATTGAAGATTTTGGGTATAAACCTGATGGAAATATTGAGGGTTACATATTAAGTAAAGTTCAAATTGATTTAACAAAAGAAAAAAAAGCACTTGATGAAAAAAATGAAACTTTAAAGACAAAAAAGCAAGAGTTTGAGCTTAGGATAAATAGTCAAAAAACAATCCTTGATGACAAAGATTTAGCGATTAACAAGGGAACAACAGAATATAAAAATTTTAAAATTGAAAATATCTATCGTAAAAATGATTTCGGCTATAGTGAGAGTAAAAGTTTTGAAGAGTTAAAAAAAGAAAATACTATTTTAAATACCTTGCCCGATGACTTACCAAATGTATCACTAAATAATGCAAATATAGAAGCAGATTTTTTTAATAATTTAGAACAAATATTAAAACAAAGTTACTCTAAAAGCCATTTTGCTGAAGAGTTTAAAACAAAAATCAAATCAAAACAGGGATTTATCGAAAGTGGTTTAAAAATAATAACTGAGAATAAATGCCCTTTTTGTGAACAAACTTTTGATAAAAGTGCCTTAGAATTAATTGATACATACACAAAATACTTAGCTGATGAAGAAGCTAAAATAATTTCTCAAATAGATACTTTTATAAAAAAAGTTGATGAGTTAAAAAAACAAATTGATAGTGCTTATAAAAACTCACTAAAATCAAAAACTGATTTTGATGAAGTAAAAAAATATTTGCCATCATTTAAAGAACAAAACATTGAAGTGCTTCAAGATTCAAAAAATTTAGAAGATGATTTTATTGCCATAGTTTCAATACTCAATGATAAAAAGAATGATATTTCGAAAATACTTAGTGTTGAATTACATATTAAAAATATTGAACAATTCAAGAAAAATAATAGTGATATGGCTATTAGCAATAATAAAAATATAGATGCTTTAAATAAAGCTAAAAATAATACAAATAACGAAAAGTTAAATATTAAAAAAAGACTTTGTAAAGCTCAATATTTAAAAACACTTCAATCTGAAATAAAAAATATTGATGAGATAGTAGTGTTACAAAAAAAAGTAAAAGAAATAGAAGAAGAAATTAGTAAAAAAGAAAATCAAGCCAAGGCTTTAAAAAAAGACAAAGTTACAGAAGCTTTTGAAGATTTCTTAAATGTTTTTTTTGCAGGTAAATATACTTTTGATAAAGATAATTTTTGTTTAAAATTTGACACTCACAATTTGATTAGTAACGCTTCTGATGTTTTAAGTGATGGAGAAAAAAGTATCGTTGCATTTTGCTTTTTCTTAGCAGAAACTCATAAAAAAGTTGAGAAAGAAGCGGATTACCAAAAGCTATTTTTTGTAATAGATGACCCAATTTCAAGTTTAGATTTTCATTATGTATATTCAGTAGCACAAATAATTAGAAGATTGAATGATGACAGTAGGTTTCCTATTGGCGATAAGTTGCGATTTCTTGTTTTGACTCATAATATAGAATTTATGAGTATTTTGATTCGAAATAAAATTATCAATGGCAGATTTATACTAGAAAAATCAAATATTAAAGTTTTGCAAAAAGAGCTTGTTTTGCCTTACGAGGAACACTTGAGAGATGTGTATGAAGTATCAGAAGGTACTAAAAGCCCAACACATACAACACCAAATTCTATCAGACATATTTTAGAAACAATTAATAAGTTTGAAAAGCCTAATCTTGACTTTTTGAAATATTGTGAAGATATTGAACTATTACAAGATGATAATGAGTTCTTGTATGCACTTATTCATGACAATTCCCATGGGAATTATAGAAACCAATTGGCGACAACTCCAGACATGATTATAAAAGGTTGTAAAAAAGTTATTCAAGTAATTTCAAGTAAATTTGGTGGGCAAATTGAAGTTATGAAGAAGAATTTGTAAAAATTAAATAGGAAGTTCAAATGCAAAAAAATAGCCAACCTAAACATCTACGTAGGAACAAAAGAGAAGTACCGCACGGCGGTAAGTCATGGGATGAAAATCGTCTGTGCTTTAAACCGTGCCAACGGCTTTGTGACGCATCAGTTTCAGATTGTTTTGACACTAAGGGAGATGTATGAACTTTAGCAATTACATAGTGTATGTCGATGAAAGCGGCGACCATTCGTTAAGCTCGCTCAATAAATATTTACCAATTTTTGTTTTGGCTTTTTGTGTTTTTGAAAAAGAGAGCTACTCTAAAAGCGCATGCTAAAACCTGAACAAAAAAACAGAGCTTTTGAAGTGCTTAAAGAGAAGTTTCATAAAAATGGAAGTGGGAGGGTAGAGGGTGTCGGACTTAAAATATTTCCCTAGAAAGCAAAAAGCCCCAGAGTATCCCCTGAGGCTTGAAGCCGATCGCCAATCTGCAATCCAGTGGGAAAATTATAGGGCAAGGTTTATTAATAAAATGTTAAAAAATTTTATGACTGGAGAATCACCCATGCAAAAAATAGCCAACCTAAACATCTACGTGGGAACAAAAGAGGAGTACCGCACGGCGGCAAGTCAAGGGATGAAAATCGTCTGTGCACTCAACCGTGCCAACGGCTTTGTGACAAGGCAATACAGAGTTTGTCGTAAATAGATGGTTGAAAAAATGAATGATGTTGGATTGCAAAATGCCATATTTTTTAATACAAATAAATTCTTTTGCTAGTATGGGTGGAATGAACACTAGGAATTTAAAATGACAAATGAACTCCAAACCATAGACCATCAAAACTTACAAGACAAAATCCAACTATTCAAGAAACCTGAATAGTTCAAAAGGAATAAAATAAATATGAAAGATTTAATACTATCACAAGATTACAGTACATTTTTAGTAGATATAAAAAAGCAAATCAAACTTTCTCAACAAAAAGCTTTTACTGCTGTAAATCAAGAGATGATTTTGCTTTATTTTACTATTGGTGCGATGATAAATAGCAAACAAAAAGAGCTTGGTTGGGGTGCAAAAGTTATCGATAGATTAAGTGCCGATATTTTGAAAGAGTTTTCCGATATGAGTGGATTTTCCACGAGAAATTTGAAAAGAATGGTGCGGTTTTACAAGGAGTACCAAAATGAGTTTGAAAAAGTGCCACTAGCAGTGGCACAAATAGGAAATGAAAAAATGCCACTACTGGTGGCACAAATTCCTTGGACTCATAATATTATCTTGATTGAAAAAATCAAAGATAAAGAACTTCGATATTGGTATATGGAACAAATACTTCAAAATGGCTGGAGTAAAGATGTATTGTCTCTTATGATAAAAAGTGAAGTACATAAAAGAGCAGGAAGTTTGGTATCAAATTTTAAGCAAATATTACCTCCATTTGAGAGCGACTTGGTGCAACAATCGTTTAAAGACCCATATAGATTTGATTTTTTAACGATCACTGAGCCGTTTCGTGAAAAAGAACTTGAAAATAGTCTCATCAAGCATATGGAAAAGTTTTTGATAGAGCTTGGAAGTGGTTTTGCATTTGTAGGCAGACAATACAAACTAGAAGTTGGTGATGATGAATTTTATATCGATTTACTTTTTTATCATCTTAAGCTTAGATGTTTTGTGGTTGTGGAGCTTAAAAAAGGGAAGTTTAAACCTGAGTATTCCGGACAGGTAAATTTTTATTGCAATGCTATTGATAGTGTATTAGCTCAAAAGGATGATAAGCCAACAATTGGATTGATTTTGTGCCAAGAAAAAAATGAGATTGTTGCAGAGTATTCACTTAAAAATATGTCTCAACCAATAGGAATCTCTGAATATCAACTCACAGAAGTTTTGCCAAAAGAGTTTGAGTCAAGCTTACCGAGTATTGAGATGATTGAAAATGAATTAAAAAACAGTTTAGAAGAATAAAATGACAAATCAACAAACTAAATCAAACATGGTTATCTACAACGATGGAGTGCTAGAACTCAATGTATCGGTAGAAAATGAGACAGTTTGGCTAAACAGAAATCAGATAGCAGAACTTTTTGGTAGAGATGTGAAAACTATAGGAAAGCATATTGCTAATGTTTTTAGTGATGGAGAACTTGAGCAATTCTCAACTGTCGCAAAATTTGCGACAGTTCAAAATGAAGGGGGAAGGGAGGTTATAAGAGATATAGTAAAGAGATGTACCACATCGGAGCAAGTCTAAAAGATTTGGGGAGATTAAAATGGCAAAGATAACCGTACTTAGTAGTGACATTGCGACACTTAAGATTAAAGAAGAAGATTATATCTGCATAACCGATATAGCCAAATACAAAGATGATGCACTTGCAAACGATATTATCAAAAACTGGCTTCGCAACCGTAATACCATAGAGTTTTTGGGAATTTGGGAACAACTGAATAATCCAGATTTTAAACCCGTCGAATTCGACGGGTTTAGAAAAGATGCAGGTCTTAACAGCTTTACAATGAGTCCGACTAAATGGATAAATAATACAAATGCCATAGGATTAGTGGCAAAGTCTGGACGATACGGCGGGACTTATGCTCATAAAGATATTGCTTTTGAGTTTGCTTCTTGGGTGTCGGTTGAGTTTAAACTTTATCTTATCAAAGAGTTTCAAAGGCTCAAAGAGGAAGAATTTAAGCAACTCGGCTGGGATATACGACGAAATCTTACAAAGTTAAATTATAAAATTCACACTGATGCTATCAAAGAAAATCTCATCCCAAAAGAGCTTAGCCCTGCCCAGATAAATTTTGTATATGCGAGTGAAGCAGATTTATTAAATGTGGCACTTTTTGGCATGACAGCCAAAGAGTGGCGAGATAAAAATAGCGATAAAAAAGGCAATATCAGAGACGAAGCCGATGTAAATCAGCTTGTTTGTTTGGCAAATATGGAATCACTCAATGCGCATTTTATCAACGAGGGCATATCTCAAAAAGAGAGACTTCAAAAACTCAATAAAATAGCTATAGAGCAGATGAAAATACTAAGTCGTGAAGATATCAAGAAGTTAAGATGACAAATGAACTCCAAACCATAGATGCACAAAACCTACAAGACAAAATCCATACCATTCGTGGGCTACAAGTTATGCTAGATCGTCATTTGGCGGAGTTGTACGGTGTAGAGACAAAACGGATCAACGAAGCGGTAAAAAATAATCAAGATAAATTTTTAGGAGATTTTTATTTTGAGCTTGATGATAATGAGTTTGATATTTTGCGGTCGAAATTTTCGACCGCAAACTTTGCTAAAACAAGAACAAACCCAAAAGTGTTTACCGAGCAAGGCATTTACATGTTGGCGACTATCCTAAAAAGTAAGGTTGCTGCACAGGTAACGGTATCGATAATTAGAGTTTTTGCAAGTATGAGACAGCTTATATCTCAAAATATTATTACCTATGAGCGATTTGAAAGAATAGAGCAAAGACTCTCTTTGCATGATAAAAACTTTGACAAACTTTTTGATGCTCTAGAAGACAAAACCAAAAAACCGAATGAAGGGATTTTTTACGACGGACAAATATATGATGCCTATGTTTTTGTCAATGATTTATTAAAAAGTGCAAAAAGTGAAATAGTACTAATAGACAACTATATCGACGAGACCGTTTTTACCCTCTTTAGCAAATATCCAAGTCTAAAAATCAAAATCTATACACATGCCATCTCAAAACAGCTGCATCTGGACTTTCAAAAATACAAAGCCCAATACAAAAATATAGAGCTTGTAGAGTTTAAAAAAGCGCATGATAGATTTTTGATTATAGATAGCACACAGATGTACCACGTCGGGGCAAGTCTCAAAGATTTGGGTAAAAAATGGTTTGCGTTCTCAAAGTTTGAGATGGAAGCTTTGGAAATTTTAGGGAGGTTAAAATGACAAACAGCATAGAAGTCACATACGCCCAAACGGGCGAGAGTAAAAAGACCGACAACTACGGCATGCGAGATATGCAAGCCAAAGCGTATGCGGCACGAAATGCGCAGTACATACTGCTCAAAGCGCCGCCCGCATCGGGCAAATCACGTGCGCTGATGTTTATAGCGCTGGATAAACTTCACCGTCAGGGGATCCAAAAAGTGATCGTCGCCGTGCCTGAGCGTTCCATCGGCGGATCGTTTGGTGCGACCGATTTAAAGTCAAACGGATTTTTTGCTTCGTGGGAGCCCGACCCGCTTTATAATCTTTGTACTTCCGATGGAGAAAAAAGCAAGGTCGAAGCGTTTAAAAAGTTCATGGCATGTGATGAGAAAATTCTTATTTGTACCCATGCCACGCTTCGGTTTGCGTTTAAAGAGCTTGAGGATGCCGCGTTCGATCACTGCCTTTTGGCGATCGATGAGTTTCATCATGTCTCCGCCGACGGCGAAAATCAGCTCGGAGAGCTTATCCGCTCGATCATGGAACACTCTAGCGCACATGTCGCGGCGATGACGGGGTCGTACTTCAGAGGCGACAGCGTGCCCGTACTTTTGCCCGAAGATGAGGCGAAATTTACCAAAGTCACCTACAACTACTACGAGCAGCTCAACGGCTACGAACATCTGAAATCTTTGGGGATCGGGTACCACTTCTACCAAGGGCGCTACACAAGTGCCATCGCCGAGATACTCGATACCGATAAAAAGACTATTTTGCACATTCCAAACGTCAATTCGGGGGAATCGACCAAGGACAAACACAAAGAGGTCGATACGATACTTGATAGCATCGGAACGGTAGAGCATATCACGGATAAGGGCATCATCATCGTAAAACGTGCAAGCGATGGCAAGCTTTTAAAAGTGGCGGACTTGGTCAATGACGACCCCAAAATACGTGAAAAGGTCGTGACCTATTTGAGAGATATAAAAAGTGTCGACGATATGGACTTGATTATCGCTCTTGGCATGGCAAAAGAAGGGTTTGACTGGCCGTTTTGCGAACATGCCTTGACCGTGGGATACCGAAGTTCGCTTACCGAAATTATCCAGATCATCGGGCGCGCCACTCGTGACAGCGACAACAAAACCCATGCCCAATTTACTAATCTCATCGCCCAACCCGACGCGCAAGATGCAGAGGTCAAACTCAGTGTAAACAACATGCTCAAAGCGATCACGGCGTCGCTTCTCATGGAGCAGGTTTTGGCACCGAACTTCAAGTTTAAGCCGCGATTTGAAAACGATACCGAACCCAATCAAAAAGGGGAACTTAAAATCAGAGGTTTTAAAACCCCCACGAGCAAGAGAGTCGAAGATATCATCGAATCAGACCTAAATGACCTAAAAGCAGCAATCTTGCAAGATGATGTGATGGTAAAAGCGATCCCCGGCAATCTCGATGCAGAGGTCATAAATAGAGTGCTCATACCCAAAATCATCAAAGTTAAATATCCCGATTTAAACGAAAGCGAAGTGGAAGAACTGCGCCAGCACGTCGTGGTCGATAGCGTCATAAAAAACGGGCACATCATCGAAAGCGGCGACAAAAAGTTTATAAAAATGGCGGATAAATTCGTAAACATCGATGAACTGCATATCGATCTGATCGACTCGATCAATCCGTTTCAAAAAGCGTTTGAGATTCTCTCCAAATCGGTCACGACGCAAACGCTGCGCCTCATACAAGAGTCCATCGAGGCGACGCGCATCGAGATGACTCCCGAAGAGGCGGTGATTCTTTATAAAAAAATCCCCGCCTTCAAAAGCGAACACGGCAGAATGCCCGAACTTGCAAGCCGAGATTTTACCGAGCGGCGTATGGCGGAAGCGCTGATTTTCTTAAACAAACTCAGACGCGAGCGCGCTCATGGATAATCCAAAAGAGTTTTCGCTTGATGCCATTTTGGAGGATGATCCGCTGGGGCTTTTAAGCGAACCCAAAGCAAGAGCCAAGGGTTTGGATGAGGACGATAGACTGGCGTTGAGTTTTGAGGAGATAAACGGTTTTATAGAAAAAAACGGGCGTGAACCTCAAAAAGAGGCACCGATGCATGAGCGAACGCTTTTTTCAAGGTTAGAAGGCATACGTGCACATCCCGAAAAAATAGCGTATCTCAAACCGTACGATCGATTGAATATTTTGCAGAGCGTAGAGATAGACTCGATCGAGGATATTTTAAACGACGATGTTTTTGGATTACTCAATGACGCAAGTGAAGATATTTTTACGCTAAAACACGTTCCCAAAGAGCGATCGCCCTTGATGCCCGAGGAGATCGCTTCACGCAAACCGTGCAAAGATTTTGCCGCGTACGAGTCGATGTTTAAAGAGGTACAAAAGGATCTCAAACAGGGCAAAAGAGCGCTGATGCCCTTTCAAAACGAGCAAGAGATTTATCAAGACGAGTTTTATATCTTAAAAGGGGTGATGGTGTACGTGGCGCATAAAGGTGCGTTGGTCAAAAAAAACGGCAAAACCAACACGAGACTGCGGTGTATCTACGAAAACGGCACCGAATCCAACGTGCTGATGCGTTCACTCTCAAGAGAGCTTTATCGCGACGGAAAAAGGGTTTCGCGGCATGAAGACAAACTGCTTGAACCTTTGCAAACGATCAAAGAAGAGGATGCAAAAAGCGGGTATATCTATATTCTCGAATCCTTAAGCAGCGACGATAAAATCGCCTCGATCAAGAACCTTTATAAAATCGGCTATGCGACGACCGACGTACGCGAAAGGGTCAAAAATGCCGTGCATGAACCCACCTACCTCATGGCACCCGTGAAGATCGTCGCCGTGTACGAAACCTACAATATGAACACCCAAAAGTTTGAGCAGCTGCTGCATAAGTTTTTCGGCAAAGTGTGCTTAAACGTCGATATTTACGGGGATGACGGGAAAAGATACACGCCACGGGAGTGGTTTGTCGCGCCGCTTGAGGTTATAGAACGGGTGATAGAGCTGATAATTTCGGGTGCAATAACCCGCTATAGGTACGACGAAAAGAACGAAACGTTGGTGTTGTCGCCGTGAGCTTTCTTTCGTTTTCGCGATTTTCGCGGAGATGCAGATTTGCATCAACGATTTAGATGTCAGCACTTTTTCGGAGATGAGGCTTTAGCCTCATTTTTGCGCCATTGAAGCATTTGTAGTTTTATATGAGGCTTTAGCCACATGCCATAAAGATATTTTTATGGCATGTGGCTTCTTCCATGCCACATGCCAAGAAAATTATTCCAATTCCTGTAATTTACTCTCGTATTCGCTCTCTAGCGTCTCTAACTCTTCGTGGAGCTCTTCGAGGCGCTCAAACTTCTCTTCCACTTTTTTCTCTTTCTCGGCGACGGTTTTGGAGAGCTCCATCACTTTGGAACTCTCTAGCGCGTTGGAGGCTTTTATGAGCGCTTCGTGGTCGCATTTTAGC
>Ga0265294_10002414_pt1 | contig 24551 bp, 16 predicted proteins | sample MunlanPumphouse3_FD_192504 | JGI IMG/M metagenome (GOLD analysis project Ga0265294, IMG submission 192504) | Groundwater microbial communities from a municipal landfill in Southern Ontario, Canada - Pumphouse #3 | ecosystem: Environmental > Aquatic > Deep subsurface > Groundwater | place... | reverse complement strand
TTTATTATAAACAAATATTTTTATTGTTTTTTTTTGTTTTTTAAAAAAACATAACATATTTATTGAGTTTTTTTAATAATAATTCTCTTATATACTCATAAAAATTATTATTTATCAGCTTTAGTTTAAGAATTATTCATTTATTGCGCTTCTAATAAATAAATTACGTTATTATTTTTAAAATTTTACTATTAATTTAAGATTAAGCTGTCTATCTGTTAAATAATTTGGTACAGCATACATTCTATCTGTAACATCTCTCACCCACACATAGGATGCAACATTTCTAATTTGCAAAAGATTTAATACTTCTAAGCTAAGCCAGCATTCTTTCAATGTCTTTGCTATTTTAGAATCTCCTGTAAATAGCTTAGCCGAAAAACCAATGTCTACTCTACGATATGGGGAGGTTCTATTTATATGTAAATATTTTTTATTACCAGGCGGTCCGAAAGGTAAGCCGCTACCAAATTGTAAAGCCAAGCTCATTTTAAAATTCGGATTATTTGGTACATAATCCTGAAAAAAAAGTGAAATATTTATTCTCTGATCGCCAGGTCGAGGAATATAACCAGGCGATATCTTTACACTATCGACAGGTATGTTATTTGAAGTATAATTGGGTATTATACGTTCTCCATCACTATTATAATATATATAATAATAATCACCTATAATGTCCTCAGCGGTTTTCATAATAGACACACTAATCCAAGAATCTACATCTGGAACAAACTCTCCATATAGTTTCAAATCTATACCTGTAGCATAAGCTTTAGAACGTTGCTCTGGTAAATATCTTATTCTAATATTATCCACAACATAAGGTACAAGATCATAAAGATATTTATAATATGCTTCAGTGATAAATTTAAACGGTCTATTCCAAGCCAAAAAAGAATACTCCATTCCTAAAACAAAATGAAAAGATTTTTGATTAGGTACATTATCATAAATAGTGCCATCCCATCCTACCATTTCTTTCCAAAATGGAGGTTGCTGATATAGACCTAATGACAGTCTAAAAGCCATCAATCTCTGCCATTCTGGCGTATAACTAATAGAAAATCTCGGGCTAAACATAAAAGTATTATTTATACTGTAATATCCAGTTCTAAATCCTAAAATAGTAGTAATAGTGCCTTTGTCAATAAACTTCTTTGACCACATATCTTGTATGTAACCTGTTATATGCCAAGTGTTGATAGTTTTTTTGTTATGTAGAAATTCATAAAGATTTAATATTTGATAAGGTTGTGGCTGAGTATAGCCTATACTATCATGTATGTTAGGCAATGAATAGCCAGCCGAATCCATATATATCCATTCACGCATTTTAAAATCAAACCAATTACCTTGTCCTTTAATTCCTAAATCTATATTATGCTTGGCTATCTTATGATTAATTTTTTCCTCTAAATTTATTACTTGCAAATCCAAATAATTTCTACCGTGATTTAAATAACTACCTATTCCCATCAATTCACCTTGCCTGCCAAAAGTTTCAGATTCGAAATCTATCTCAAGGGTATGCAACCAATATTGACTCAATACATCATATATCTCCTGCTCATCAGAATAATAAGTGCTAATAATAGTTTTAAAAATTGTATTTGAGTCTGTAATATATGTCCACTTTAATCCACCCATCCATATATTATATAAATTTTTTTCAACACCTTCGAAATACATATTTATTTTATATGCTTCACTAATAGTACCAAACGAAGTTTCTCTAGATTTAGGATAAAAAGTAAATTGGTTAAAATTCCAATAACCTAGTGCTGCTAGTTCAGATCTATCATTAAACTGATAAGTAAGATAAGTTTGAAAATCAAAAATTTTAGGGAAATAATCTCCAGTAGTGGGTAATGTACTCAATAAGTATTTATTGCTTTTATATCTAAAACCAGCCAAATAAGTCATTTTGTTTTTTAAAAGAGTTCCCATAGTAGAAATATTAGCAGATAATAAGCTAGCCTGTATAGTAGTCAATCGATCAGATGGTCGAATATATGTAGCATCTAATACAGAAGACATCTTGTCGCCATACTTAGCTTCGAAGCCACCTGATGAGAAATCGATAGAGCTGATAAGATCGGAATTCAAAAAGCTCAATCCTTCTTGTTCGCTACTATGTGTTAACAGTGGCCTATATATCTCAAAATCATTAATATACACTAGATTTTCATCATAATTACCACCACGCACAGAATATTGACTGCTTAATTCATTGCTTGACTGTACTCCCATACCCATAAGCTTTATTAATGTTTCTACTTGTCCCCCTGGCGTAGGAAGTAATTCAGCTTTTTTAGGATCTAAACGTTGTATCCCCTTAGCTATGTCTACCTGCTCGGTGATTTCTACTTGTGGCAATAACATACTCGTAGTTTTGAGTATATAAGTTTTGGTAATATTTTTAATAGGTTTTATCAATGTATCATACAATCTTTCATAACCTAAAGTACTAATTCCTATTATCACTGTATCACTGATGGGGACAGATATTTCAAAAAAACCATTTTGATGAGAAGCTGTTCCTAGATTAGTACCTACTATACCAATATTGGCATAAGGAATAGGCTCATTATTTTGATTTTTTATATATCCATTTATAATTATATTTTCTTGACAATAAAGAGAAAAATTAAGAAATAATAGTAAAAATAAAATATTAATGTAATGGTTCATTGTAATAATATTCTTGTGATTTATTAGGTTGAGAATTTCTTTTAAATTGTCCCTCTTGCCAAGCTTTTACAAATGCAGCCCATGCAAAAGGATTTAATAGATTATTTGGTGGCAATTGCCCTGCATAATAATTTTTATATGATATCTCTTTTATCATTTGATTATAAGCAGATTGTCCATCGCGAGCTACATAATTAAATTCTTTATCTTTCCATTCCATAAAAGCTAAATTTTTTCTAGCTCTTTCTAAATCATCATCAGGTGGTACAGTATTAATAAAAGCTTCTTTAAACTTCTCTTTTGATGGCCAAGGATAAACAACCGTTTTATCTAAGTATATAGTATCAGTTATCATTGGTTGTATAAGATTATAAAAAGTATGCTTTAATGTATCAGGTATCTTAAAAAATACAGTTTTGTATCCTACAGCACTAAAAACAATGGTTTGCCCTTTTTCGCCGACAATGCTAAATAATCCATTAATATCACTCACAGTACCCCTCCTGCTGTCTTTTACAAATATATGTACAAATGGTATTGGACGTAGACTATCTGCAGTTACTACTATGCCTGCAAATTCTATTAATCTATTGTATTCGTTCTGAGCAAAGCCATAGGTTGCTATTAAAAAAAATATTATTATAAAAAAATACTTCATTCTTTTCAAAAACATATAAACGTTTTATATTTAGTTTTATTTAGTTTTATTATAAATTCAAAATTACTAATTATAAATAATTAGAAAATTTATAATAAATAAATTAATAATTTTAATATAAATTATGATATAATAAATATATGCCGAACTATATTATTGCTCATAATATTTTAATATTTATTGCTAAGCATATGTTAGTTTTTATTTTATTAAAAATTCAAGCTTTGTTAAACTTTTCGAAAACACTTTGATATACATCATGAAAGATAAAAAAGCCAGCATTATCAATTATCCACTTAGCCCCAGCTAAGGCCCCTACGGCAAGAGCTTTACGCGAAAAACTTTTATGTTCAAAACTAATCTGATCGTAGGGACTTTTGAAAATTACTCTATGAGTACCTACTTCTTCGCCTTGTCTGATAGAATTTATATGTAATGTATCCTCAGTATGGTCTAGGCTCCAATTTTTAAAAATTAGGTATTGTTTCATCAATATATTAGCTGCTTGAATAGCTGTACCACTAGGTTTATCTAATTTATGAATATGATGTATTTCTTCTAATTCTACTTTATAAAGGTCATAATTTTTCATAATACAAGCCAATTCATTTAAAAAATCAAACCAGAGGTTTACTCCAATATTAAAATTGCTACCCCACAAGACATTTCCATTATTGCGAATAGTATAATTTTTTACTTCATCAATATTTTTGTCCCAGCCTGTAGTACCTGAAACAACGGGCAAATTCATGTCAACACAAGTTTTTATATTATTTACGACTGCATCAGCATTAGTAAACTCAATAGCCACATTAGGTTTATATCGTATGATGTCATTTCTCAGATTATTGTCTTTATCGATAATACAGGCAATACTAAAATCTAAATCTTTGGCACAGTTTTCAATTTCTTTGCCCATTTTACCATATCCTATTATAGCTAATTTTATCATTTTTATTTTTTTTAAAAAAATTGTAATTTATTGAAACAGTAGGGATGATGAATGTATTATTATAAACAGGTAAATAAGATAGTTTAGTATTTATACTAAAATCAAATAGATGTGCATCTACTATAGCATCTAAAATATTTAGTAAGTAAACACATACAAATACAATAGCACTTATTTCTATATTGCGCTGATAAAAGTCCTTATAATAAGACAATTGTTCTAACGAATACTTATCAATATAAGGATCAATCGTGTTAGGGTCATCATCTAGCCTCATCTCTATGGCATCACGATAGTCTACATAATATTTACGATTATAAAAAAAAGCATATGCTGATCCACCTAGACCGGCATAAATAATAGGTATTTTCCAAAATTTTTTATTATATCCCTGTCCAAGTCCAGGCAACAAGGATGAATAAAGAGCTGCTTTTTTAGGACTATGGATAGAATCATTCTTTTGCGAATAAGAGTAATTTAATCTATAAGAATCGAAACTATAACCAGTAATAAGATTTTGTGAATTTATATTTATACAGAGTGAAATAGAGATAATAAAGATAAATATATACTTATTCATTTAAAAAAATATTAAAAAAATCCTCCATTTCTTCATCATTATTAAATTTTAATTGTACCACTACTTTGCCTTTAGTAGTAAGCTTTGACTTAGCTTCGATATTATATTTTTCTTTAATATTCTTTATTATATTTTCAGCTTTTTGAGAAATCTGACATTGTGTAGGATGGTTATCTGTTTTTTTATTTTTCAGATTAGATACTAACTGCTCTACTTTGCGAACAGATAATTCCTCATCAATTATTTTTTTAAAAATTGTCATTAGATCTTTTTCATCTTCTATAGATGCCAGTGCGCGAGCATGTCCCATAGATATTTTATCATATCTAATGGCTGCTTGTATAGCTGGAGGCAGATTTAATAATCTCAAATAATTAGAAATAGTGGCTCTATTTTTGCCTACACGCGAACTGAGCTCTTCTTGGGTAAGGTCAAACTCTTCAATTAATTTCTGATAAGAGTTTGCGATTTCTATAGCATTGAGATCTTGACGTTGTATATTTTCTACTAGAGCCATTTCTAGCAAAGCATCGTCATCAGCATCTTTAACAAAAGCGGGTATTTCAGTTAAATTAGCTAATTTAGCAGCTCTCAACCGTCTTTCGCCAGAGATCAATTGATATTTTTTATCATCAATTTTTCTAACTGTAATAGGTTGAATTAGTCCTAAATGTTTTATAGATTCTGCTAATTCATAAAGATTGTCTTCATTAAAATCTGTTCTGGGTTGATACGGATTGCTCTCTATCTGATCAATAGGTATTAAAGGGAAAGCTGGTGAAGTGAAATAATCACTATCAATATCACCCAAAATAGCTTCTAATCCTCTTCCCAATGCAGGTCTTTTACTTGCTGACATTTACATTTTCCTTCTTTGATTTATTCAAAATTTCTTTAGCTAGTGCAATATAACTTTGAGCTCCTCTACCAGTAGTATCGAAAGTAATAATAGTTTCTCCATAAGAAGGTGCTTCGCCTATACGAGTATTCCGAGGAATTATAGTATCGAATACGATATCTTTAAAGTGATGTCTCACTTCGTCTACCACTTGATTTGCTAAACGCAAACGTCTATCATACATAGTCAATAAAATACCTTCGATATCTAAGTTAGGATTTAACCTACTTTGCACTATTCTAATTGTATTTAATAATTTCCCTAATCCTTCCAGAGCAAAGTATTCGCATTGTACTGGGATAATCACTGAGTCTGCTGCTGTTAGTGCATTTATAGTGATGATACCTAGAGATGGAGAACAATCAATGAGAATGATTTCATATTCATTTTTGATAATATCTACTACTGTCTTCATCTTTTTTTCTCTATTCTCCATATTTATAAGTTCTATTTCAGCTCCAACTAGATTTATATGAGCTGGCAATAAAAAAAGATTAGGCGTAGAGGTATCTACTATGGCTTTATCAGGGGCTTCATTGCTAATAATACATTCATAAATACTTTTATCAACAGCTTTTGGGTCTATTCCCAGACCAGATGTAGAATTAGCTTGCGGATCAGCATCAATGATCAATGTTTTTAAATCTAGTGCTGCGAACGCTCCGCCTAGATTCAATGCAGTAGTAGTTTTACCGACTCCACCTTTTTGATTTGCAATTGCTATTACTTTGCCCATTTTTTTAGAAAATTATATCTTCGTTATCAGATTCCTCTAATTTATTAAAATCCTCAGTTTGTCCATCAGATTTATGAGAATTTAATATCTCTTCTTTACCTTCCTCAGGATCTACACCTGTCTGAATGAATTCTATAGCATATCGTAAACCACGAGCAAACTTATCCATATCCTCTTTATATAAAAATATTTTAGATTTTTTATAACCGAATTGCCCTGTTACTTCGTCTAATTCTTTTCTACTCTCTGTGATAGTAATATATCTATCTCCTGAGTTATTTTCTTTAACATCGAAAAAATAGGTACGCCTACCTGCTTTTACGGCTTTTGAATATACTTCTTCCCTTTTCATTATCCCTCTATATTTTTATTTTTTTTAAATACTTTGTTACAAAATTAAAAAAACTTTTTAATTTGACATATCATTTATTCTGTCATTTTATCTAAAACATGTAAAGCCAAATTTTTGATAGCTTGAGAGTAATCTTCACTAAAATCTTTTGTTACTCGATTAGCAATCGCTACACAAAGAGTACATGCCCTATGTCCCATTAGTTTAGCTAAACCAAATAAAGCTGATGTTTCCATTTCGAAGTTAGCAAGTATATGCCCTTGGTATTCAAAATTTTCAAATTGATTTATCAACTCAGGATATGCCAATGGTAAACGTAAGACTCTACCTTGTGGTGCATAAAAGCCACTAGCTGTTACCGTAATACCTTTGTGAAATTGATCAGAATTTAATTTATTAAAAAGTCCTTGGTCACCACTAACTATGTATGGGTTAGGAAGTGTATCTGGCCAATTTACTTTTTGTAAAACTGCTTTTTCTAAATCAGTTTCTCTAATAGAGCTATCATGCTTGTAATAGTGTAATAAACCATCCATGCCAAGGGCCATTTCAGATATAACCACATTGTTTATATCTATTTTATTATGCAGAGCTCCAGAGGTACCTATGCGTATCAAATTTAAACTTTTATGTTCTCTTTTTACTTCTCTTTTTTCTAAATCTATATTTGCTAAAGCATCGAGTTCATTTACTACTATATCTATATTATCTGTTCCCATGCCCGTAGAGACTACAGAAATTCTTTTATTTTTGTAATAACCTGTATAGCTAATTATTTCGCGATTGCGTCTACTCACTTCTATCTTGTCAAAAAAACTAGATACCCAATCTGAACGTTCGGGATCACCTACTAATATAATAGTATCTGCTATCTCATGAGGAAATAATGCTAAATGATATACACTACCATCAGGTTGCAAAACTAATTCTGATTTTTCCATAATTTATTTTTTTATAATTTTAATAAATTAAAAAACAAAGTTAAAAAAATATTTTATAATAACTAAAAACCTAAGTCTTATTAAAAAAAAATAATATTTCTACACTAAAATAAATTAGCAATATAATTATTATTCAAAAAAATTTGAATACCAATTCTTAGGATCTAAATGCCATTGTTCTAAAATATGTAAAACATCATATGGAATATATTTATTTGCAATAGCTATAGGTAATAGATTGGGGTAATCGGCTAGCGAAAAAACCTTAATTCCATTATTATTAAAGTCATTTTCTACTTTTGAGAATGCATAAGAAAAAATAGATATCAAGCCTATTACTTCACAGTTAGCCTCACGTATAGCACTAATAGCATTTTTACTACTTTTTCCTGTAGAGATAAGATCTTCTACTACTACTACTTTTTTATTTTCTGGCAAAAAACCCTCTATTTGATTATGAAGCCCATGTTCTTTAGCTTTAGGCCTTACATAAATAAATGGTTTATTTAATATATGGGCTATCAAGGTCCCCATTGGTATGCCTGCAGTAGCTACTCCAGCTATGTAATCAGCATCTGAAAATTTTTTAATTACTATTTCTTTTAAAAAATTTGCAATCTCAGTGCGGTGATCTGGATAACTTAAAATAATTCTATTATCACAATAAATGGGAGATTTGATACCTGAGGTCCATGTAAATGGATTTGTATAATTTAATTTTATTGCTTTAATTTGCAAAAGAATTTTACAAGTCTGTTCACAAATTTGCTCATTAAAAATCATAACTATAATGTATAAAATTTTCATCAAAAATAAAATAATTTTAATAACTGACAATATTCAAATTTTAAAACATATTAATGAAAAAGTACTTATTAAATATCAACCAGATTTGAATGAAATTATTGATTTATTAAAACAATTTGCTGATGATGATTTACATCAACAATTGATTTTAATTAATTATAAATTAGAAGACTTTTATATAAAATTTTATAACCTTTTTAAGGTTGTTTTGGGGGCTGGTGGAGTAGTTTTTAATGAAGAAAAGGATAAAATATTATTTATCTTGCGTAATGGAGTATGGGATTTACCAAAAGGGAAAATAGATTATGGTGAAAGTGATGAAAAAGCTGCTATTAGAGAAGTATGTGAAGAAACTGGTGTTTGTGATTTGACTTTAGTAAAACGATTAGAACCAACATATCATATATACTTTTCTAATAATGAAGCTTACTTAAAAGAGACTCATTGGTTTAGTATGAAAGCCAAAGAAGGTCAACCTCTAATACCACAAAAAGAAGAAAAAATAGAAATGGTTAAATGGTTTACACAAGATGATATTAAAAATAATTGGGACAATATGTATCTGAGTATTAAAAGTTTATTAGTAGAGAATAAGTTTTTTATGTTAGATATAGACTCACCTTAAAATTATATAAAAGGTAATAAAACTTTTTTTTAAAAAAAATCGTTATTGTTATAGTTTAATTTACCAGGGGTAATGAAACGTAATTTATATTAATTAGTCTAGGTCTTTATTTATTTTTACTCCTGTTTTCAGCAATGGGACACCCTAAAAATTTATCTAGCAATTGACATATTAAAGGGCGGATGATTTATTTTGTATTCCTCAATTTATTTGATCAAGTCATTAAATTTATTTAAAATCTTATTAATAGTTTCTTTTCTAGGTCTCATAGTTTTAGCCAATTCTTTCTCTACTTTGATTTTTAAATCTTTATTCAATTTATTTTTTATTGATTTAACAGTGTTGTCAGAAAGCTGTTTAAATAGAATAGCGATTTCTCTCGGGGTAAATTCTTCAGCTAGCTTATCAATTTGTTCTTTTGTAAATTTTATGTTATCTCCATCGCTTGTTATCTGAACATCGTGGGTAGTTTTTTTCTTTTTCGAAGTTATTGTCGATTTTTCAGTTTTTTGAGTTTTAGTATCTGAGGTAGTATGTTTCAACTCTTGAAAGGAAGTTTTTTCTTCAATTTTTTTATCAATTCTAATAATAAAATCACTCAATATATTCATATAATTAATATAAGCATCGTAAGGCGAGCCATAAGGATTGAAATACTTATGTACATCTCCATCAGAGAACCATTTAGTACACATATAATAAAAGTGATCACTTGTTTGTAGATACAACCAATCTCTATATATATCGGGGTCATCAGTTTGTGATACCTTGTCTCTGAGTGAATATAGCGTATTAAAAGCATCTTCTTGTAGTTCATTGCCTAGCCAAGCTGTCAAATCTCTTTCTTCGTCTGCCCATGAAGTGGGATACGGTACATGTAAAGGGGCTACGGGCTGCAGAAGCTCACTAAGCTCTGTAGGAGTTGCAAATTCATAATCTGAATGAGAGAATATACGATATGGGAGTGCACGCATGAAATCGAAAATACCAGTTTCTTTCCATTGATGTTCACCAAAAGTTTCATAATCCATAAATAAATTGACAACTTCGTGCTTACTGTCAATAGCATTGAGCCAGTCTACATATTTCTCTGCAGTGAGTGGCCACTGATCCCACTGTCTATTAGAAAATCTAAAAGCTATATCATCACTTAATTGATAATCTTTTAGCAAAAGCTTTAGTTCGGGATTAATAACGTTATAATAAAGGAAATGAGGGCTTTTCCACCCCAATATATGTTTAGCACCTTCAGCAAGCATAACTTTGTATCCAAGGTCAGCTACATATTCACCTATCTGATCGCTATAAATAAGCTCTGTATTTCTAAAAGCAGTACTAGGCTTCACACCTATCAATGATTTTAATTTATCTTGATGTAAATTAATTTGAGAATAAAATTCATCTTTTGAAATAACAGATGCTAAAGAGTGACTATAGGTTTCAGCTAAAAATTCTACCGATCCAGTCTCTGCTAATAATTTGAAGCTTTCGATAACTTCGGGTGCATAACGTTCAAATTGTTCTAATGCGGTACCTGTAATAGAAAAGGATACTTTGAATCTTTGTCCAAACTCTTGGATAAGTTCAAAAAGTAATTGATTCATTGGTAGATAACACTTATCAGCAACCCTACGTAATATATATTGATTTTGATAATCATCATAATAATTATGATTTATACCTATATCAAAAAAACGATACGTTCTTAATCTTATTGGCTGATGAACCTGAAAATAGAAACAGATATACCTCATACTTTTTTCATTTTAAAATTAAATATTCACTTAATAAAGATTCATAAAGTTGTTTTACTTCATACGCTGAGTTATCCCATTTCAATTGGTCTACCTCAGCCTTGCCATATTTTTGAAACATTTTACTAATAGCTGGATAGTGTAATATGCCGTATATTGCGTTAGCCATGGCATCTATATCCCAAAAATCTACTTTGATAGCATGCTTTAATACTTCTGATACTCCACTTTGCTTAGATATTACAATAGGTACATTAGACATTAGAGCTTCTAATGGAGAAATACCAAAAGGTTCTGAAACGCTAGGCATCACATATACATCGCTATAAGATAAAACTTCTTCTACCTCGGGACCTTTTAAAAAACCAGTAAAATGAATCTTGTGTCCTATGCGATAGCGAGCTGCTAATTTAACAATACGAGGAAACATATCACCAGAACCCGCCATAACAAATCTGACATTATCATCATATTTTAAAAGTTTTCGGGCTGTTTCAACAAAGTATTCGGGACCTTTTTGAAAAGTGATTCTACCAATATATGTTACTACTTTTTCTTTATAAGGTTTATCTACCTTGGGGCGTGAATGAAACTTGAATGCATCAGCGCCATTATATACAGTAACTACTTTATCAGGTTCTATACCATATCTATTAATAACAATACTTCTAGTATAATTAGATACTGTTACCACTTTATCAGCTTTTAACATACCTTCGCGCTCGATATTATATACATCTTGATTAATATTTTCACCACTACGGTCAAACTCAGTAGCATGCACGTGTACTATTAATGGTTTCCCACTTGTACTCTTAGCAGCTATGCCCGCTGGATAGGTTAACCAATCGTGAGCATGTATAACGTCAAAATCATGAGTAGCGGCTATTGCACTTGCTATTAAGGCATATCTAGAAACTTCATACATTATGTTGGGGCCATAAGAACCTGAAAACTCATATTTTCTTTTAAAAAAATCATTTTTTTTGATTTCTTCTTTTCTCAATCTTTCGTATTCTTCTGTATAAGCTTCTGGACTAATGTATGGGATTATTTTAGAAGCTACTTGAATATATTTCAATCTTTTCCAAAGTTCTATTGATGTTTCTTCTTCTAAATTTATTTCAAAATCAGAAGCATTCAATATTTTTATTTCATTGTCTTCGTCGCCGAATGCCTTAGGAACGACAAAAATAACATCTACACCATGCCTTAATAAGGCTTTAGTTAGACCATAACAGGCAGTACCGAGTCCGCCAGAAATATGAGGGGGAAATTCCCAACCAAACATTAGCACTCTCATAAGTTTTTATATTTTTCTATTAACCATTTAATTCTTAAAATTTCTGCAACACTCCATGCTTGGGAAATAGCACCACCTGGTTTATGTGGTGGATCACCATCAAACACTTCACTTATGCTACCTATCCCATGTTCGGCTAGTGTTGGTTCTAAATCATAATAAATTTTTTCTATAAATGGGAGACCTGCTTTACCATGAATTCTCAAATATCCTTCTGCAAAAGCACCTAAAAGCCAAGGCCATACCGTACCTTGATGATATGCCAAATCTCTTTCTCTGATAGGGCCTTCATAGAGGCCACGATAATTAGGACATTTTGGGCTAAGTGTACGCAAACCTCTTGGCGTTAATAATTCTTGCTGAATTCTTTCTAAAATAGAGAGTCTTTTTTTCTCATCGATACAAACATAAGGTAAAGATGTAGCAAACGTCATATTAGGTCTCACACACCAATCTATCTCATCATTGTCTACAAAATCTGCTAGATAACCACGCTCCTCATCCCAAAAATTATTTACAAATGATAACTCTACTTTTTCTTTAATAGGTAGCCAATCATTAATAAATTCTTCATCATTCACATGCTCCGCTAGATAAATAGTGTAACATATAGCATTATACCATAATGCGTTTATCTCAACAGCTTTGCCATAACGAGGCGTTACAGGTTTACCATCTACTATAGCATCCATCCAAGTAAGAGCATAACCTGGTAATTTAGCATTAATTAATCCATCATCACTCATCCATATTCCTTTGGCTTCGCCATTACGATAACCATATAGAATGGATATTAGATCATCTTTGAAATAACGCCATATTTTCATAGGAGTTTCATTAGTAAAAAGCTGATATTGCTGTATAGTCCAAAAAAGCCAAAGCGAAGTATCTGCTGAGTTGATAGCTACTCGCTGTTTTTTACCAACATTAGGAAGCAATGGTCCTTTTTTATCAGCTAATAAAGTATCAATAGCTTTTTTACATAAATCATAATTACCCGTCACTAAGGTTAATCCAGGTAATGAAATCAATGTATCGCGCCCCCATCTACCAAACCAATGATACCCAGCCTTTATCTCTACTTCATTACCACGTTGTATAATAAATTGTTGAGCAGAATTAATTAAATTATTTTCGTAACTATCTCTAGGAATCCTATTTTTTAATTCATTAGTAAATAATCTTTTTAATGAGTTTGTTTTAGTTTCTGATAAACCAGCACTGATAATCACACTTTCACCTTTCTTGATAGGAAATTCAAAATATCCAGGCACCAGCAAATCCTCATGTCCATCATAGCCTCTTTCTAATTCTTTGGTATATTCTATGTTATAATACCAATCTGGTGCATGTACATATTTAGACTCTTTAGAAATTTGTATATAAAGTGGACTATAACCTTGATATAGCTTCATTATAATTCCATTCTCGCATTCTTCATAATTTTTATTTGCATACATATTAGCTTTACTGAGAGTATGATAATTTCTAAAAGCAAGGAATGGTTTGAGACGCAGAAAAGTCTCACTATGTGCATCTAAAAGAGTGTATTTGACAAGGACCCTGTCCTCTTTATTAATAAATAATAACTGTTTAGATAAAATAACACCACCTACATGATAAATTAATGTAGGAATAGGCATACTATGAAACTCTTCTACATATTTATGACCTTTAGGAGAATAAATACCACCAGGATATCTGTGAATGCCTATATTAAACTCACTACCATGTTGTATGATACTTTCATCTAATGTAGATAAAAAAACATGCAAATCATCATCTAATTGTGGTTGAGGAGATATAAGTAAACCATGATATTTACGCGTATTGCAATAAATGATTGTAGTACTAGCATACGATCCTGCCCTATTAGCTCTGATTATTTCTCGATTTAATGAAAACTCTAAATTAACTAGTTGTTGTTTATCAAAAGATAAATACCCCATAAATTATATTATAAATAATTTTATGCAAATTTAATAAAAAATCATCAAATAAAAAAATAAATAAATTATATAAAGCTAAAAAATAATCACAATTATCAATTAAATAAAAAAATAATATTTTATAATTTTTTGCAAAAAATTTGTTTAGTTTTTTTTAAATCAAAACTCAAATAATCAGATACTTTAAAAAAAATTCGGCAATTTTATATCAATTAGATAAGTATAACATTTATTATCAACACATAATTTTTTATTTTCACATTTGCTATTCAAAGGTCATTTGTTTATTTATTAGTCCTAATAAATAATTTCAATATATTACATATAGAGCACCTCTAAAAATATGCTCACCATCTTCTAGGATTACTTTAATAGAATATACATACATATCTTGTTTTACAAATTCGTCTTTGTATTTACCATCCCAGCCTACATATAAGTCTGTAGTATAAAAAAGTTGTTTGCCCCATCTATCAAAGATTCTGAACTCATAATCCTTTATCGGCACATTAAAGCCCAAAGGCATAAAAGTTTCATTTAATCCATCAGCATTAGGGGTAAATGAATTAGCTATGTAAAACATTGTAGATGGTTTTATAATAACATTATTATAAGCTGTATCATAGCAATTATATTCATTGGCAACTATTTGTATTATAGTGTAATTACCAGCATTTGTATAGATATAATTGGGTTCCCTATCAGTAAAAATATCATTTTGCTCATTCTCTTCGCCAAAATCATAATACCAACTTGTAGCACCATAGCTTTCATCTAGTATTTTCACTCTACCATCATCCTCTGTAGTAATAAGAGGGAATATACTAAAACCGGCAATAGGAGAAGGATATATAGTTATATAATTAAATTTTGTTAAAGTATCAGAACAATTATATTGATTTTTTACTATTAAAGTTACAGTATAAACTCCATCATTATTATAAATATGTATAGGAGAATAAATATTAGAACTGTTCCCATCACCAAAATACCAGTAATATGTTCCATTATCGCTATTATTAATAAATTTCACACTTAATGGCTCACAACCACTTAGTGGTTCAGCTATAAAATCGATAATCGGTTTGGGATTTACCATTACTTGAGCACTATCTATTTTTACACATTCATAAATACTGTATCCTGTTAAATAATATGTAGTAGAGAATAGAGGCTCCACTGTTATAGATTGATTACTACTACCATTGCTCCATTGATATGTATGAGCCCCATTTGCTGTCAGAGTGGTGCTTTCTCCATAGCAAATAGATATATTATGTGGAGATATAGTGAGATTAGGTAAAGGATGCACAATAATATTAGCACTTACGGATGCAGTGCAACCCCACTGATTAGTCCCAGTTACATTATACGTTGTACTAACTTGTGGTGATACTGAAAGAGAATTATTAGTACCTAGCCCTCCACTCCATAAATACGTTTGAGCTCCATTAGCTACTAATGAGATAGTATCTCCTAAGCAAATTTCACTATTATTAGGATTGATTGTAACTACTGGCAAAGGATGCACGATTACTTTGGACCTAGCAGAACTAGTACAACCGTATTGATTTGTACCTGTAACAACATAAGTAGTTGTATTATGAGGTGTTATGGTTATTGAGGCATTAGCACCTAACCCGCCTGCCCATAAATAGGTATTTGCACCTGATGCTACTAAAGTAATTGTAGTATTATCACATATTTCAATAGAATCTGGATTGATGCCTACATCAGGTACCGGGTTTACAACTATGGAGGCACTCACTGAACTAGTACAACCATATTGATTTGTGCCTGTTACACTATAAGTGCTATTAGCATCAGGAGTAACTAAAATTGTAGAGTTATTACCTAAATTATTGGACCATTGATAAGTCATCGCTCCGCTTACAGAGATTAAAACACTTTTTCCATAACATATAACTGTATCTGTTTGGGCCATAGTCAAAGCAGGCACTGGATTTACAATAATTAAAAATGTATCTGATTGGCCCGTACATGTCAATCCATTATTAGTAAATGATGGTGTTACTATTATTGTAGAGGTTTGAGGTGCTGTACCTGTATTAGTAACAGTAAAAGATGATATATCACCAGTGCCATTAGCTGCTAATCCTATGCTTGAATTATTGTTAATCCAATTAAATACTGTATTGGGAACAAAACTAGTGAAATTTATCGCTGTTGTTTGAGTATTGTGGCATAAAGTCTGATCTGAGGTAGGAGATATGTCTGGTGTAGGATTTACAATAATTAAAAATGTATCTGATTGGCCCGTACATGTCAATCCATTATTAGTAAATGATGGTGTTGCTATTATTGTAGAGGTTTGAGGTGCTGTACCCGTATTAGTAACAGTAAAAGATGATATATCACCAGTGCCATTAGCTGCTAATCCTATACTTGAATTATTGTTAATCCAATTAAATACTGTATTGGGAACAGAACTAGTGAAATTTATCGCTGTTGTTTGAGTATTGTGACATAAAGTCTGATCTGAGGTAGGAGATATGTCTGGTGTAGGATTTACTGAGACAGTAACTTCTGTCGTTGCTGTACAACCAATAGTATCTGAACCTGTAACAGTATATGTAGTAGTTATAGTTGGAGAAGCTGTCACTGTTATTCCATTACCTAATCCATTAGACCAATTATAAGTTGAAGCCCCCGAAACAGATAAATTTGTTATATCACCCTGACAAATTAAAACTGGATTGGCATTTGCTGTTATCACTAGTTGTGGTGGCTGATTTATGGTTACACTTGCAGTATGCATACAACCATTATTATCTGATACTGTAACTGAATAAGTGCCCACACTTAAATTAGAAATACTTTGCGTATTTTGTCCATTAGACCATTGAAATGAAAATGGAGCAGTGCCTCCATTAATAATTGCTGTAGCTTGCCCATCTGTATACTCAAAACAAGTGACATCAATTTTAGAAATATTAAGATCAAAATCTGTTACAGTTAAAGGATATGTGATTGAATTTTGACATTGTGGCGTACCACTTGTTAGAGTTACATTATAGGTCCCAGTAGCAGGAAAAGCGTGAGTAGGATTCTGTATACTAGCAGTATTACCATCGCCAAAGTTCCAATTCCAATAAGTAACATTACCGTAATTAATTAATGTACTATCATAAAATTCAGCATTTAAGCAACTAGTAGTAAAGCTAAAATGAGGATCTATGTGTAATATTTTAATAGGAAAAGTGTACCAAAATCCGCAACCTACTGGCACATCAGGAGGTGTTACATAGCACTGTATCACTGAATCATTGAAGTTTTGTGGATTTATATTTATAGTAGATGTTGTTTCGCCAGTGGACCATAGATATGTAGCTCCTGGACTAATATTAGGAACTTGAAGTGTAGCTGATGAATCATTTTCACAAAATGTGTTTGCTTGAGCTACTAAATCATGAGGGCAAATGAAATCGACATAACCATAACCAAAATGTCCACTACGAGAACAATCTGCATTTGTTACTATTACTGTTACTGGTTGACCAACATAATTAGCTAATCTAATACCCACTGTTGTCCATGGCTTATACCATACCATGCCTCCAGCATTTATAAATCCAGGTATATTACTTGCTGCAGTATAATGTTGCTGACCACATGAAATAATTTGATTTTGTGAATTTAATATTTGTAATTCGAAATAGGGTTGTTCATTTTCTGGATGTCCAGGATCTTCAAATACCACAGCATATTTATAAATAAAATTTGTATCTTCTGGTCCAACAATAAATGAAAAAATTAATCTCTCAGCCTGAGCACCAGTTCCATTATTTCCGAGACGTACTGAATATGTGCCTCCACCAGGAGCCACTTTTGGAAAACCACCATAAGGATCTGTACCTCCCGTCTCTATTGTGTGCCTATTAGCCACAGGTGCACTACCCGTCCAATTACCTGCTGGATAACCATTATTTTTACCTGTCTGGCATGTCCAACCTGTGAAATTGCCATTCTCAAAATCTAAATTACCACAAGCACTCGCCCTTAGTTTTTTTTCCGAGTTTTCTTTTAATAGTCTACTGTGAGTTTCTTCTATATATTTAGCTAACCAGCTATCAAAATTAGTATCATTCAAATCACTTGATAATATTATTGCCTCAATAAAACCATCATCTGAAATAAATTTATTAGTGATTTGTATACTAGAATCCTCCATATTTTCTTGAGAAAATAAACTAACTGTGAAAAAAATTAATATTAAAAATGATAAATAATTTTTCATAACATATTTATTTATATAAATTAGACATATATTTTCTAAAAAGTTTAATATATTTAAAAATAAATTTATTTTGTTTTACTAAATTAAAAAATAATATTCAAAAATAATAATTATTTTTGTAGAAAAATATGAAAAAATTATCATTTATTTTGAGTGTAATAATTTTAAGTACTATAAGTTGTAAACAAAGCAAAAATCCTCTATTAGAAGAATGGGATACGCCTTTTCAAACACCCCCTTTTGATAAAATAAATGCAGGGCATTTCAAACCTGCTATCATTAAGGCAATGGAGATCCATAATAAAGAAATCGATAAAATAATAAAAGACAAAAATGAACCTACTTTTGAAAATTGTATAGTAAAATTAGATAATTCAGGTGAAAAGTTATATGAGATCACCTTAATACTTTTTAATATGATAGAAGCAAATTCTAATGACACCTTAGAACAAATAGCTCAAGAAATTTCACCAATGCTTTCTAAGCATAATGATGAGATTTTATTAAATGAAAAGCTTTTTGAAAAAATTAAAATACTATATGACGATAAGGATGATCTAGAATTAAATGATGAACAAAAAAGAACGCTAGAACTTTATTACAAAGATTTCGTGAGGGCTGGTGCCTTATTAAATGCTGAAAAAAAAGAAAAATTAAAAGATATTAATCAACAATTATCTGTATTAACATTAAATTTTGGTTTAAATGTACAAAAAGATAATAATAATAATCTATTAGTAATAGAAAATGAAAGAGATCTAATAGGCATGCCAGAAAATTTAATCGCTACTGGTGCTAAAATAGCTGAAGAACGTGATGTAAAGGGTAAATGGGCTTTCACTACAGACAAAGCAGTAATGATACCATTCCTTCAATATTGCCCTAAACGTGAACTTCGTAAAAAACTTTATGATATGTACCTGATGCGTGGAGATAATGATAATGAAAATGACAATAAAAAGTTGATTCAAGAAATCGTAACATTACGCCTGCAAAAAGCTAAACTACTTGGATATGAAACTTATGCAGATTATGTATTAGAAGAGAGAATGGCTAAAACTTCTTCTAATGTTTATGATTTATTGCGTCAAATATGGGCATATAGTTTGGTAAAAGCTATTGAAGAACGTGACGAAATGCAAAAAATTGTTATTGCCGAGGGAGATACTTTTAAGCTCAAATATTATGATTGGTGGTATTATGCTGAAAAAATTCGTAATGAAAAATATGCATTAGATGAAGATAAATTAAAACCATATTTTAGTTTAGATGCTGTACGTGATGCAGTATTTACTTTATCCAATAAACTTTATGGCATATCTTTTAAAAAACTTGACAATATTCCAGTTTATCATAATGACGTAGAAGTGTATGAAGTTTTGGATAATGATAAACAACATTTAGCGATATTGTATGTAGACTACTACACTCGTGCTAATAAGCAAGGTGGTGCATGGGCTACAGGATTCAGAGATCAATATTACAAAGAAGGGAAAAATATTTATCCACTTGTCAGTATAGTATTCAATTTTCCACAACCCATTGGTGAACATCCTAGTCTGTTGTCTATGGATGAAGTAGAAACATTCTTTCATGAGTTTGGTCATGCTCTACATGCGTTCTTTTCTAATGTTACTTACAAGAGATTATCTGGTTATGTACCAAGAGATTTTGTAGAACTACCCTCTCAGATAATGGAGCATTGGGCTTTCGAACCAGAAATGCTTAAACTTTATGCTAAACATTATAAAACGGGAGAAATAATACCTGATAGTTTGATTAAAAAGATTAATAATTCGAAATATTTTAATCAAGGTTTTGCTAAAACAGAATTCTTAGCTGCGGCATTTCTAGATATGGACTATCATACTTTGAAACAAATAAATGATTTGGATATACATTCTTTTGAGCAAGCATCAATGGATAAAATCGCTCTCATACCTGAGATAAAACCTCGTTATCGTTCTACATATTTTAATCATATTTTTTCAGGTGGATATGCTGCGGGATATTACAGCTATATATGGAGTGAAGTGCTAGATTGTGATGCTTATCAATCTTTTGTAGAAACTGGTGATATATTCAATAAGGATGTCGCTGATAGATTTAGAAAAACCATACTTGCTCCTGGTGGTAAAAAGGAAGCCGAACAGCTGTATATAGATTTTCGTGGCAAACAACCTGATATTAAATATCTTTTAAAAGATAGAGGTTTTATTTGATTTTTTAATTCTTAAAAAATAATGGTTCTATAACGTTTTATATGGGTTAAAGATTAAAAAAAGAGTAATTTTACAAAAATGAATTTGTTAATATTAGTTTTTTATTATAGGACAGTTAAATATTAACCACAAAGTTCTCAAAGGATGCACAAAGAACACAGAGAAGGATGGAATTAAAAGGGCTACAAATGGGACTTTGTGGACTTTGTGTAATAACTTGGTGCCCTTTGTGGTAAAAAAATCAACCTAAATAATTTATCCACAATAAACGTTATAGAACCAAAAATAACTTTAGTGAGTGGGGTTATTTCATTAAAATTTAAATAACCTACATTATTTTTTTTAATTAAAAAAACTTTAAATCATTTCTTGTTTAATTATACTGGATCTATATAATTTAATATTAAAAACTAGATACTCCAAACACATAAAACAAAGAAAAGACAAAAATTTTAGAAAAATAAAAAAGTTGTAAGTTATTAGTTAAAAAAAAACTAATCATCCATTTTAAACATAGGGTCCCAGCTTGGCAAAAGGATTGGTTTTTGTTTTAATAGATTTAGGGTAGTCTCTGGTAAATATTTTTTGTGAACTACTAAGCGAAATAAATATTCATCCATCCATTCATCAGTCATAATGAGTTTACCATTATAACCAGCATTACCCCAACTGTTTTCTATTAACCAGCGAGTCGGCTTATCATTGATATCTGTATCTACACCTATTAAAGTCATACCATGAGCAGAGCCACTTTCGAATGTAATAATTCTTTGCTTTTTATTCATTCTAAATGGCAAGTTAAATAATGTATCATACATATAATTATTAATATCCAACAAGCCTATATCATTGTTTAATTGCTTACCTACATCACAAGAAAAATACATAGCCATTGAATCTTTAAGCGATAGCATAGCACTAGCTTTTATTTCATCTATAGGCAGATTTAGATATTTCCAGTTAATTCCCTCCACCACATTTCTATCATATTCTATTTCATATACTTTGTAATAAGGTCTTGTAGGATCATCCATCAGCATTACAAAATCATCAAAATTTATATTAATTATTTCATTGTAAAAAGAAATAGGAGTATAAGTTTTTAGCTCAGTAGGTTTATTGTTTTTATCCACAAATCTATAAGTAAAAGTATTAGGTGGCTCACCAAATGCATAAACTAATATGCGATAAATCTCACTTAAAGCTGTTGTTTTCATTTTTTGTAAATCTACTTTTTTGTTTTTAGCATAAGCTTCCCGCATCATTATGCCGTGTTCTCTGAGTTTGGTAGCAATGATAGAAGAAACTTCACGAGTATTATTGCTGTGATATGTTTCGGGCATAGCATCTGCTGGTACTAATCCATATTTATTGACTAAATTTACAAAACTTGACCATACACCGCCATCAGTGATAGGATTTTTAAACCACCATTCCACCTGTTTATCATCCATGGGCTTATCTACAGTAGCTATTATACCCTCTAAAAATAAATTTGATTTTTCTAATTGATCATAGAAAAATAAATATACATAAGAAAATTCGAAATTAGATAAATTATATTTATCTATTACAAAAGGACGTAACGTATTCATACTAGCAAACATCCAACATCTACCAGAGCGTTTTTGATCTGTAGGTTTACCTGTTTTTATTTGATATTTAAAATATGGATCTGGCTGGCTACGTAAGTCAGGGTTTAGTGATAATTTTTTAATTGAATTTTCAATCATAGCAGACTGAATAGCTGGGTGAAAATCCTTGTATGCATTTTTCTTAATTATTTCAAATTCACTCGTACTTAAAATGTTTTGTGCCATCAAACTCGTTGTAAACATTAAAATAATTAAATAACTCCAAATTGTTTTCATCTTCATATTTTTTTTAACAAAGATAATAAGTATTTTTAATAAATTAACTTATTTGTAACTAAATTTCATACTTAAAAAGTTATAATATCATCATCCACGTGTTTCTGCACAAATATATTTCTCTAGCAATATGTAATTTTAATAGAGTTGTAAAAAGGAGTATTATAAAGGTTAGGTAATATTTTAGCTAGCTAAAATATTACTTGGTGGAATCGAAAGGGGTTCAGAAACAAATCATTGTTTTACTTGAAGTAGTTTATCTATATTTCGTATTCACCAGCCGCCAATACTCATCCCACGCCCATCTGTCCGAGGATGCAAGGTTTAAAAGCCGACCAATGTCTGATTCTACCTCACTTGTCAAGTATTTATGTGTGATTACAAACCACATCAGATAGCTCTGCAAGTATTTAGTAGCCACACCTCTAAATCGTCGCAACCAAACCTTGAAATCATTTATATGCTTATCGACAACCTGTACACTGTATACGCCGCGTCTAATTACTTAATTATGCTATAAAATACGTAAAGTAAAACAAAGGATATTTTTAAGTAGCTCCGTTCACAAATCGCCTTTATGAAGCGTAATTTTTACAAAGCTAAATTTTCTGGATCTATTTATTTAAATTGGGATAGAAATTATAGAAGGGAAAATTATCGTAATTGTGAGGGAAGCGAAAGGTGTTTAGAAGCAAATCATTGTTTTACTTGAAGTAGTTTATCTATATTTCGTATTCACCAGCCGCCAATACTCATCCCACGCCCATCTGTCCGAGGATGCTAGATTTAAAAGCCGACCAATGTCTGATTCTATCTCACTTGTCAAGTATTTATGTGTGATTACAAACCACATCAAATAGCTCTGCAAGTATTTAGTAGCCACTCCTCTAAATCGTCGCAACCAAACCTTGAAATCGTTTATATGCTTATCGACAACCTGTACACTGTATACACCGCGTCTAATTATTTAATTATGCTATAAAATACGTAAAGTAAAACAAAGGATATTTTTATGTAGCTCCGTTCACAAATCGCCTTTATGAAGCGCAATTTTTACAAAGCTAAATTTCTTGGATCTATTTATTTAAATTGGGATAGAGATTATAGAAGGGAAAATTATTGTAATTGTGAAAGGAATCGAAAGGGGTCCAGAAACAAATCATTGTTTTACTTGAAGTAGTTTATCTATACTTTGTATTTACCAGCCGCCAATACTCATCCCACGCCCATCTGTCCGAGGATGCGAGGTTTAAAAGCCGACCAATGTCTGATTCTATCTCACTTGCCAAGTATTTATGTGTGATTACAAACCACATCAGATAGCTCTGTAAGTATTTAGTAGCCACTCCTCTAAATCGTCGCAACCAAACCTTGAAATCATTTATGTGCTTATCGACTACCTGTACACTGTATACACCGCGTCTAATCTGCGTTTTGTTTACAACAACTTTTTTGCTTTTGGTCCCCTTCACAGCTTTTTTGAATTCCTTCTTTTGCTTCACACATATTAAGTTGCTATCTGTCACTCTATGCGATAGCTCTTCTCTTATCTGACTATTGGTTACTTTTTTGCGTCCTAGGTGTTTGAAAAGTAAATTGCCTTCCCTGTCTGTCATTACCAGCACAGCTACTTTGGGATGTTTCTTTTTCTTTGCTTTTTCGTATTCTTTTCGGCTTCTGTATTTGCGACCTTTTTCTGAATACTTCATTAGCAGCTCATCAGCTTCTACAATGCCTGAGAAGCTTATACCACCTTGTAATGATTTGATCGCTGCTAGTATCTTGTGTCGCCAATTGAAGCTCGTTCTCAGACTTATGCCTACCTCCGATGCGCAAGCTCTTAGACTTTTGCCTTCTAGCATACATTTTAGGTAATCGAGCATTTTATCAGCTTTTCGCATGCGATATACGAAGGTTCTGGCTGTTTCGCGGTATTGTCGGCCGCAATCTT
>Ga0265294_10002413_pt1 | contig 24564 bp, 26 predicted proteins | sample MunlanPumphouse3_FD_192504 | JGI IMG/M metagenome (GOLD analysis project Ga0265294, IMG submission 192504) | Groundwater microbial communities from a municipal landfill in Southern Ontario, Canada - Pumphouse #3 | ecosystem: Environmental > Aquatic > Deep subsurface > Groundwater | place... | reverse complement strand
ATATTACGGAATTTAATATAGATCAGGGATTTGGCCTTTTCTTGCATTTTTCCGGTCCTAATATAGATCGGGACATCGGCAAAATAGTAGGTATTCACGGCTAGCTTTAAAGCGGCATAGGTCGGAGTATGGACGATTCGGCCACTATTGGCCCCTAAAGATTCATACCGCCCGGTATGGAATTCTGAAACCGGGGCAATCGAACGTAAAACCTTAACTTTTTCGATGGCTATATCTTCAGGGGAGAGTGTCGCTGGCTCATTCATTGTTAGGTAGGTAATAATCTGCATAATGTGATTCTGGATAGTATCGCGAACCACCCCTATTTGTTCATAAAATCCAAGGCGTTGATCGACACCATGTGTTTCATCAAATATTATTTGAATACTCTCAATCGAACGATTGTCCCAAATACTGCGGATAATATCATTATGGAAACGGAGTATTAATAAATTCTGCATGAACTCCTTTCCCAAATAGTGATCTATTCGATATATTTCTTTATCGCTAAACGCCTGGAGCAATATTTCGTTATAGCGCAAAGAACTTTCTAAGTCAAAACCAAAGGGTTTTTCTACCACAATTTTCTTATCTAAAATACATTGGCATGAGATGAGTGAATCAACTTCTTGAATCTGATGGATAGCCTCTTCATATAGGGAGGGTTGCAAGGCCATATAATAGATCAGTTCAGCCTGTTCGGCTTCTCCGATAATCGCTTGGATGTGAGATCGGAGAGGGCCAATAGCTTCCGGGTCAGCCATGTCATAATGCATATACTGCAAATGGCTCTTAAACTCTTGCGAGGCCTTTGGCGATACCATCGTTTTCAAAAACTCTGCGCGGTCTTTAAACCTACGACCTAGTGCGAGTACCGTAAATTCAAAACCAAGGTCCATGAGATGTTCATAGGCGGGATAGAGTTTTTTTAGGGCGAGGTCTCCCGTACCTCCGAATTGGATAATAATGCGCTTCATCTCATCTCTCCTCCTATAAATCGGTAACGAGGTCAACATTAAACCATTCACGCGGGAAATAACGGCATGGCAATGTCGAAGGATTCTCTTGTGCTTCAAGAAAGCGTTCTAAGGCAATACGTTTGCCTTCTCCAAAAAATAACAAGAAGGTTTGAGCTTGCTTGCCATATTTCTTCAAGGCTCGGTAGGTTATAGTCACTCGCTCTGGAGGGGGTTTCGGGCTTTCGGCGATGTAGGCTATATCGGGAGTCTCTTTGGAATCGAGTTCAGGATATGAGCCGGGAAAAAGTGAGGCTATATGTCCATCTTCACCAACACCGAGGTAGAGGAGATCTAAGGTCTTTCCCCTTGGGAGAAACGGGGTATTCAATTGGGGAACATGTAATTGGGCATCGCTAAAGAGGTTGTTATCGATAGCCTCTTGGAGACCAACATCCATAAGGGTATCATGATTTGTAGATCCGGTTAGACGTTCATCTACCAAATAAAGTTGGACTCGTTTTAAGATTTCACTATCACATTGCACTAGGCCTTTTACGACAGAAACAGCACCCCGTCCACCAGGGAGGCCAATACGAATAGGTCCACTATGTGCTTGTGCGATAGCTTGAATGTGACTAGTCACCAGGGGAGAAAACTCCCCAGGGTTGGAAACCATTATTTTCTTCATATCTCTAGTATACCAAATTGTTTCCGTAACGGACAGTAAGTTCTAAATGACCCCTAATTTTTGCGCCTCTTCACCTAGTATTTGCAGAGCTGTATCGATTTCCTCATCACTGTGAATGGCCATACATGATGTCCGTAGGAGAGCGCGTTGTGGCGGAACTGCTGGAGAGATAACTGGATTTACATATAATCCCCGTTCGAAGGCAGCCTTCCACAAAAGGAATGTTTTTTCATTGTCGCCAATGACAAGGGGTACAATGGGAGTTTCTGAAGTTCCCACATTAAATCCGAGATCGGTAAAACCTTTGATTAGGCGTTTGGCATTATGTTGTAATTTAGCCACTCTTTCAGGTTCATTTTCAATAATTTCCAGTGCTTTCATCGTTGCGGCAATATTTGCCGGTGGCATAGAAGCACTAAAAATTAATGGGCGTGCAAAGTGTTTAATATAATCAATTAAAATCTCATCCCCGGCGACAAACCCTCCAATGGAGCCAAACGATTTACTAAAGGTACACATCAGTAAATCACATAGTTGAGGATCGTTGCCATGATGTTCACAGGTTCCGCGCCCCGTGTTACCAATTACACCAATGGCATGTGCTTCATCCAGATAGACACCAGCACGGTATTGATCAGCTAAGGCTTTAATTTCGGGTAGTGGAGCAATATCACCTTCCATGGAGAACACTCCATCTATTACGATGAGTTTATTAGCCTCTAGTGGAATTTTTTGTAATATTTTCTCAAGGTCTTTGAGGCTATTATGTTTAAAACGATGGAGATTAATCCCCTTCTTCGAACCTTCAGCCAAAAAAATGCCATCCATAATTGAGGCATGATCGTATTTGTCAACAATAACATGATCACCACGATTTAAGAGCGCCGATAGGGCACCAAGATTGGTCTGATACCCTGTAGTAAAGCAGAGGGCGGACTCTTTCCCCACAAAGTGGGCTAATTTACGTTCGAGTTCTTCATGTAAATCTAAGGTTCCGTTCATAAAGCGTGAACCGCTACAACTTGTGCCGTAACGCTCTGCGGCCTCTTCGGCTGCTTTTTTCATGCGTGCATCATTAGCTAGCCCCAAGTAATTATTAGAACCAAGCATAAGCATCTCTCGCCCGTCAATATAGACTTTAGAGCCTTCACTACGACTAATGGGTTTAAAATAAGGATACAACCCAGTTGCACGAACTTCAGTCGCCGCAGTAAATTCAAAACACTTATGAAAAATGGTAGCATAGTTATCTCGACTCATGCCAATCCTCCGTCCTTGCTATTTTTTTATACATGCTACTGTAAATCATTCAACGTTATGACACAATACATAAAATCGTCAAAATTAGAATTCTATGCTATTTCTATCCTATTTTTACTGTGTTTACCTCAAAGAGCTTCTGTAGATTCTCTTTCATTGCATTAACCGCACTCGTTATAGACCATTCGTAGCCATTGCTGCACGGTATAGGTCAATTATACGAGGTTTTATGTGTGCCTTAATACCGCAACACTGCTGCGACTAGAGCCTGTCCAGGAACTTCTTCTGGTGCAACGGCCCATACTGAACCTCCCTTAAGCAAGGTTTGAATAGCAATAAAATCTAGAAGGTCTTCATCTTTTGGTTGGGCACTTTCATGGAGATGGACTTCTTCATTTTCTGGATCAAACCGCCCCCATACTTGAGTTCCTAGTGATACGAAGAGCATCTTAATCCGTCCGTGGTGAGCTGCTAGGACCGCTTCGACTACATCACTGGTAATTAGTCCCGTTCCAGTCAGTTGTTTATATTTCTCAATACTGGCTTCTCTTTCCTTGTTAAATTTGGGCTCGAGAATGGACCATGCTAACGGGTGTAGATCTTCGGGTTTCATCGTATCGGGGTTCCCAGGGATCCCTTCTTGCGCTAGGTAGGGATAAGTGTTTACTTCTTTATAGAGTGGGAAAAGGGAGTCTACGCCGGCTAGCACTAAAGGTGTTTGTGTATCGGCAAGGAGTTTTGTGACCTCTTTATCGACTATGCGGAACCATTTTTTGAGGCGCAACTTGATATCACTACCAGTGGCATGGGCATGGGGTTTGCCAGCCTGCCCTGCACCTCCCGAAGATACCATTGATTGGAATTGAAATTTTTGTTTTGGCCAGTCGTCAGGAAAGGAGTCAGCAAGTGTTTCAGGTGTTTCTTCGAGATCGACTTCATCAATCGTAAACTGGGTTCCCTCCAGTAGGCGAATTTGGTTTTGACTGATTGCCAGTATATGGAAGACTCCGCCACTAGTTAGAATAGGCAATAACGGCTTTACATGAAAACGGTCGGTAACAACCACCATTTCTTCAAATCCAACAGGTAGCCTAAACATATAAAAAACATCCTCAGAAAGGTATAGTACCAAACCATCGCTTTGATGTTGCCAAAAGAGTCTCTCCTGAAGCAGACGCAGGGGTTTTTTGAGCATTTCGTCTACCTTGGATGGATGAATTTCCTTGGCCAGCAATCGCTCTTCTGCCTCTCCCAGTAAATTCTTAAACCGAATTGGATTCTGCTCCGTTTCACGCCCGGCCCTATGCGCCGGCATAAAAAGTGAAACACACCAATCAGATTGATGTGTAATTATTTCTTTCAATTTTTCTGTTGTTATTAAATCCATATAATGTTCCTCCATTACTAATTATGATACATTTACCCTGAAAACAAAACTCAGGTTAACACCATGTTTTGGTAAATAATTTCAAGTAGAATTTACTATAGGTGTCTTTAGATGTTGATAAATTCAAATCTTCTAAGCTATATAGCTGATGAGTCTCTCCACTTAGCTTTATAATTAACTTATCCAGCCAGTATATTAGCATGAATATGGGTCAGAGTATAGGTAGCGCGGAGGGCCTGACTAATTGTAAGTACTGCAGGGTATAAATTTTATCAAAGAGTTTATGGGGAATCTCTGGTTCCCCGCTATAAAATATTTCACCAAACACTAGCGACTCTTTTATTGTAAGTCGATCCAAGTAAAGACTGAAGCAAGGCAACCAGATCACCTTCACCGTGTAAACAATATAAAACGCTCAGGAGAATTTGATCTATCGTAAACTCTCTAAGAATTATATCTTGCCTATGCAACGAGGTCATTCAACACTGTTTTTATGAGATTTCTAAACCTCTTTTAATCATTGTAGTCCACGCTTCTGCTTTAGAAGAAATTGCCATCGTATTTGCGGCACTTGTTGACGGACATTGGACAACGTTTTCAAACGATGGACCGAAGCGAAGAAATAACCGCATAGCCAGTGTCCCATTGCAAATGATCATACGTAGAGATGGGAGTAAAGAGAGAAAACTGTGAAGATCATTGGGCTTTACATCTCGAATAGAGGCATCCGCAGAACCAATTCGGGTGCACTCAGACAATACATCCCACAGAGCAATCTTGTGAGTTTGCAACAAATCAATTTTATCAGCATAAGTTGCTATAGAGTGATTAAACAGATCCGCCAAAATGGGCCAAAAAGCATTTCTTGGATGACCATAATACTCATTTTTACTCAAAGAGGTAGCACTAGGCATGGAGCCTAGAATTAAGAGGCAACTTTGTGAGGTGGCAATTGGTTCGAATGAATGTAGTGTGTCCATATGAGATTTGCTATCACACCAAGGTGGTACAGTCAAGCTTACTAAAACTGGCAAACTATCATTTTATAACTAAAAGGTAGGTAAATACATAGCATCTTAACTGGTAGGTTTGATCGCATTTTTATATGTTTGCCAATCAGGTTCATATGACTCATTAGCCTGATTGCCCCAAAGGCTCCAGCCGTCTCTTTCTCCTCTGGCAAATAATTCCAAATAGGGAGGATTGGAGCAATCTTCAATAAGGTTAATGAATTCATCAGGTTTTCTAGAATGCTCTCTCTTCATAGATCTAATCAAGTTCACTTGTGTCCTGCCCCTTTGTAATGTTCTTTTATTGCTACCTTTTATACCAAAGAGTAAAATTTCTGTAACGTTCCTGAAAGGAAATCCATCTTTCCTTATTTTCTCCCAAATTAGATTTGTTTTGTATTCAAATCCCCATGCTTTCATTACTTCGAGACCAGTGGGCAATAGTGCATTGGGCACCCATAAATAAAGATGGCTTTGGTCATCTGCTACTTCATTCACAGGTAAGTTTTTAATATCATTCAACGACATAGTGGGATATCTGTTAAGTCTTTTATGTTCAGGTGCAACTTTTCCTGTTCGATTCTGGAATTGCCAAGGCGGATCAGCTAATATAGTCTTAAATTTTTGGCCATTATAGTATGCAAGCAAATCATATTCCAGATGGTACAGTTCATTCATATTTTTTCCTAATCTCTTTGGGAATCAACTCCAATCAACCCATGTTTACCCCCTCCTCAGCAAACGATTCTCAATTTGTCATTATAGGATAAATACTAGGACAACACAATCAAAGAGGGGACAATAAAAAAATTCAAAAGATCGCTACAACATGACATTCCTTAAAGCCTTGGCAAAGATTGAATACATCGATATGGTTAGAGTATAAAATAACAGGATGGAGTAACACATGAAATCATTTATGGGACCCGATTTTCTATTAGAAAATGAGACTGCGAAAAAAATCTATCACGAAAGTGCCGCAAAAGAACCTATCTTTGACTACCACTGCCACTTAAACCCCCGAGAAATTGCCGAAAACAAGAAATTCTCGAACCTTACCGAAATGTGGCTGGGTGGTGACCACTATAAATGGCGTGCAATGCGGACAGTAGGTATTGATGAAGTGTATATCACAGGAGATGCAGACCCTTACGAAAAATTCATGGCTTGGGCTAAAACCATGCCACAACTACTGGGCAATCCTCTTTACCACTGGAGCCACTTAGAGCTCCAACGCTATTTTGGTATCGACACCGTTTTCAACCCACAAAGTGCTCCTGAAATATGGAAGAAAACAACAGAAATATTGGCTTCAGATGCCCTATCTGTATCCAATATTTTTTCTCGGTTCAATGTAGCTGCAGTAGGAACCACAGATGACCCTGTCGACGATTTACTGTATCATCAGGCTATTAATTCGGGTAAAGCTGCAATAGGTAAAATCGACACTAAAGTATTGCCCTCCTTTAGACCAGACAAAGTGCTATTGGCACAAGCGCCCGATTTTCCTGACTATATAAAAAAACTTGAGTCAGTTACTCAGATGTCAATCAAGACCATCAAGGATGTCAATAATGCCTTAAGTAAGCGGTTAGAATATTTTGTCTTACACGGCTGTAAGGCCAGTGATCATGGGATTCCAATGGTCCCCTTTGTCGTAGCAGATGAAGATGACCTTCAGTCAACTTTCGAAAAAGCTCTCGCAGGAAAGCCATTAACCAATCATGAGGTTGAAGCTTACCAAACCTATGTGATGGTTCACTTAGGACAAGAATATGCAAAACATAATGTAGTGATGCAATTACATGTAAATGCAGCGCGCAATTTAAATGGACCTAAATTCGAAACATTAGGCCCAGATACCGGCTTCGATGCCGTCCATGATCTACCCTTAGCCGAAAAGCTTGGGGGATTCATGGATTTGTTAGAACAAAAACACGCTCTACCTAAAACCATCATTTACACATTAAATCCTAAGGATTATTATGTGATTGGAACCGCAATGGGTTCATTCCAAGGTGGTGGTATCCCAGGTAAAATTCAATTTGGTGCAGGCTGGTGGTTCTGTGATCACAAGGATGGTATAGTCGAACAATTGAGGGCCTTGGCCAATCTCAGTTCCCTACCTCGGTTTGTAGGAATGCTCACCGATTCACGCAGCTTCCTCTCCTATTCCCGCCATGAATATTTCCGTCGAATTCTTTGTAACTTACTAGGAACTTGGGCTGAAGCAGGAGAAATTCCGGCTGATTTGAATCTATTAGACACAGTAGTACGTGATATTTGCTTTCGTAATGCACAAGCTTATTTTGCCTAAATAATTATATTCTGGTATAAAATCCTTGGGTTTTCTAGAACAGCCTCTGAGGAGAAACTAGTCAACCCAAGTCTTTACCTTAAGAAACTTTGAGTCAAGAATAGCGGTGTACAAAGGGCTCATATCATGTATCAGGAAACTTGTATTAGTTAGCTCAATTTGTCTTCAATAAAGTAAATAACCACAATCTGCCCACTTTCCAGCTAGGTCAAATCCCTATTTAAAAGGTTTTAGGTAGGTTCCAAAAAATAACGCTATACTACTATATAGGAATATTTTTGCTTGTTTACCTCTCTATTACGGCATTTATTTTGTTTTTTATTACACTTTTCTTGTGGTATACTATTGGCATGCATATTGAACAAGCTTTGCTGAACGTCTTGAGATCGAGAAATTGTCCTATCGCCCAATATGCTCGTGATACAGGAATGACACGCTCGCAATTATATAAAATTCTTAAAGGGGAACATAGCCCAACCCTTACTACGTTAAAACGATTAAGCGATGCGCTCGGCATGTCTGTCTCTGAATTCATTGCATTAATCGAATTAGAAAACGCCAATCCACTTTAAAGATTTTTAAGTTATCCTCACGAGAAAAGGAGGTTTCAAACCTTCCACCCTCTACCGATTAACTGTAAGACGATGTTGCCAAATTGATGGATAACTCTCTACCCATGTAATCGGTCTCAGAAAGTTTCGTTGGCAAATTGACATCCGTAATTTCTCAATCCCGGTCATTAACTACCTCAAGATATCCTGTTTTGCGATCTACTGTATGGATTAAGGGTTCTCCATCACGATAACGCCGTAAATTTTCCATAACGATATCAAATAAGAGATGTATAGTGTTACCGGCTACTAGGCTACCTGCAGCATGGGGCGTTATGAAAAGGCGTGGAGCTTGCCACAAACAATGGTTTTTTGGTAACGGTTCTTCTTCGAAAACATCTAGAGCGGCAGCAGCTAAATGCCCCTCGTGCAGAACATCACATAGTGCCTCAGAATCGATCACAGAACCCCTTCCAACATTGATCAACACAGCATCCTCTTTCATCATGCGTAACCGACGTTCATCAAAAAGATGGTGCGTGGCCTCAGTTCCCGGTAGAGCTAATGCAATTACATCAGCAAGGGGGATAATCGAGTCTAATTCTTCAATGGTATAGAGCGCATCAAAACCAGCAATCGATTCAGCAGGGGTCCGTTTGCACCCTAATACTTGAGCTTCCATAGCTTGCACTATGCGGGCAAAACTCGCCCCGATATCACCAGTTCCAACTACCAAAACAGTTGAACCAGCAATCATCTGTGGCGGTATTGGATTAGTCCAAATACTTTCTAACTGATTTTCCATATAGGTCGGAAGCTTTTTCATGACCGCTAACAACAGTGCTAGCATATGCTCAGACACCCCGGTGCCATACGTGCCGGTGGCACATGTCAGCAAGACTTCGTCTGGTAAAACATCTGAATAACCTGTAGCACCTGAACTAAAAAGTTGCATCCATTTCAGTGATTTAGCACCAGAAAGGAGCTCCACCGGCACATTTCCAATAAGGATATCTGTGTTGGCTACCATTTGAGCCGTAGCTTTACCATAAGAGCTGTATTCTATAGACCAATGGGGTACTAACGCTTCCATTTGTGATTTTTGAGTTGTATGTAACGGCAAAGTCACTAATATTCGCATCGTGCAACCTCCTTTATTAACAAAGACAGTACCATCGGGCTTTGATATATACAAGATTTACGACCATAAGGAATCCCAAAGAGATCTATTACAACACTTATGGTCACTGTACAACACCCTTTTACGCTAAATTATAGGCCTTTATGTCATAATTTAGGACAACCACTTGACCTTTGTTTAAGAAACAGATATATTACAAAGCAAGAATTAAAGCAAGGTCTGGTGACTACAAGAGGGTTCAATTCCCAAACTAGCTTAAACCCGTACGATTATCTTTACGATTTTCGTGGTAAAAAGGTGTTGATTCGGATTGTGAAGATTAGGTGATTGTAAGTCAACCCGGCGATTGTCCCATGCTGGAAGCTGCAAGTTGAAACCGAAAAGACAATACCGGACACACCTTTTTCGTTTATTATACACCTACAGCAAATAATCAAAAAAGAAAACAATTGTAGAGAGGAATGCTACACCTATATGCATAAGAGTGGAGACATTCCCCTCTTCTACTTGACTATCTTCCATATAAGAGTAGTCAGGAGCTACTTGTAAACTATTATCCATATCCTGTTGAATTTCTCTTTTTAAGTCTTTTGTGAACTCTTCACTTTCAATTATCACCAGAGACTCGGTATGCAGAAAACTACTCCTAGCATCTACATTAAAAGTTCCAATAACACTAATAGCATCGTCAAAGATATAGGTCTTACTATGAATTGAATCAGGTCCTTGGTACTCATGTACGGTTGCTCCGCTATCGACAATCTTTTTTCGATGATTCGTATAGGCTGATTTGGCAACTGGATTGGGGCTAGATGCAAGAGAGTTGGTTAATACGCTTATTTTTTCCAAATCTATGTCGTATTGATTAAACTCTGTCTTCATCTTTCTAGAAGGTATAATATAGGGGCTTTGTACAAATATTGAGTCCTTAGATTGAGAGGCTAACTCTAGCAGTGCTTTTAAGCACCACGGGTCTTGATGAAGCCTCCCAACAGGATTATGCATAAACTGGATGCTTTGTGTCGCTCTAGTATACGTATGCCAATCAATATCAACATGTTTCTTTTTTACATTCGTAGACCGCTGGTGCAGATTTTCAATATACACCTTACGTTGTTCTATTTTTTTTTCTGATAAACGTTTTTCCAAAGGTTTAGAATATATACTATTCCACACCGCGACAAAATAATGTTGCATCTCATCGATAACGCTCAAAGGGTTATCCTTAACAATAAGTACGTCGCGATCTTTTACAAAACTGGAGGTCCCAACCTCTTCTAGATAGTACTTATCGCCAATGTTTCGTCCCCCGATTAAACCAAAATTACCATCTACTAAAATCATCTTATCATGCAAACGATTGTTCCAAGCCCAAGGCACCAGCAGGTTAAAAGGTTCGTATATCCGTAACGCTATGTTGGGGTGTATTTCAAAACCCTGTAACACTTCTTTCAATTTACCTTTCAAATGGATAATTTGAGGCATCCCGTCCAACAAGATACGCACATTCACACCGCGATCAGCGGCATCTAGAATAGCCTTCAAGAACAGATCGGTAAACTCCCCATCTATAAAAATATAATAAGAGATATCGATAGTAGATTGGGCATCTTCAATAAGGTGTAACCTGATTAATGCACCATCTTCACCAGACTCTACGAGTGCAACTCGATCTTGGTAGACGTTACCGCTTTTTTCAAAATTTATCCTTTCTTTTGGGCTTTGGACGGCAAATAACACTACGAAAGTGGCAATTATATAGACAAGCAAGAGTGTTATGCTACCAATTATGATTCTTTTGACAAACTTTTTCAATTTTATCGGCGTTCCCTTGCAAGATTATACTAATTCTCTGACCAATACACATATTTTCAATGGTATCGAAACTCAGCTATTACTAGTTATTTTTTTCGTGCAGTTGTTTTAGTTCTAGAGGGTTTTCAATCTGCTCGGCATCTTAATTGTACCATGTATACCTTTACTATGCACTACGTACTCTCAGGTTGTGCACAACTTCTCCACAAGTAATACTTTATAGGATTTACTCTTCAATCTCTTTACTCGCAAGCTCTTCCCACCGTTCCATTTTATCTTCGAGAAGCTTACGGAAAGTAGTATAATCTTGAGTTCGTTCTGCTAAAGTGCTTGGATCACTCTCTTCAGCACTAAAGCTTTTTTCCAATTTTGCAATTTTCTCTTCTAGGTGGTCAATCTCACTCAATATTGTCTCTAGTTCCTTACCTTCTTTAAAAGTTAATCCTACTTTTTTCTGGCGTTGGATAACCCTTTTCGGCTTTTCAATCTCTTCGACTTCTTTTACCGCAACTGCGACCTTCTCTGCTTGGTAATCACTGAAATTACCAGCAAATTCAACGATTGTTCCATCATCGGCAAAAACAAAAAGGGTGTCGACGACACGATCTAAAAAAGCACGGTCGTGTGAGACAACTAAGACACACCCAGAAAACTCCAGTAAATATTCTTCTAAACGACGGATAGTATCGATATCTAAATCGTTAGTAGGTTCATCCAAGAGGAGAAAGTTTGGAGCCTGCATCAATACACTGACTAAATATAAGCGACGCCTTTCACCACCACTGAGCGTGCCGATTGGCAGGCGGTGGAAAGATGTGGGAAACCCAAACAACTCTAAGAAACGGGGAGCACTCAGCGTTTGTCCCACTCCAAGGGTAACTTCTTCCGCTATTTCAGTAATATGCCCTAATACAGATTGACTGTGATCCATGGGAGAATCGGTTTGATCATAATAACCAAAGGCCGTATTTACTCCCACTTCGACCATCCCCACAGTAGGTTCTGTCCGCATGGCGATCATCTCTAGCAGAGTGGTTTTTCCCGATCCGTTAGGACCGATCAAACCGATTCGTTCTCCTTGGACAAAACTATGTGAAAAAGGTTGCAATACTTCTGTATTGGCATACGTTTTACCAACCGCCTTCAGTTCCAAAACCTTCTTTCCCATGCGCCTTTGGAGGGACGTAAAATCGGCCATTTGCGCCTGATTACTAATTAGAGATTCCTGCATAGTCGCAATACGAGACTTGCGCCCTGAATCTTTACCAGTACGAGCTCTTGGCCCACGTGCCAACCACTCCATTTCACGCCTTAAAACCGTTTTTAAGCGCTCTTGCTCGGCTTGCATACTAGATAACCGTTCTGAACGACGTTCTAAGAATTGGGTATAAGAACCAGGATGAGAATAGACTTTACCTCGGTCGAATTCAAGAATGGTAGTACATACATGATCGAGTAAATAGCGATCATGGGTAACTAATATTACAGAAATTGTTGCATTGACGAGGTATTGTTCTAACCATTGAATCGTAGGAATATCGAGATGGTTGGTCGGTTCATCTAATAAAACCAAATCTGGATTCGCTGCAAAAGTTCGCGCTATCGCAACTTTCTTGAACATACCCCCCGAAAGGATCTCCATAGAAGCATCCAAAGGAGGCCCCTGCAATTCACTAAGAAAGGAAGTATAGCGCGTTTGGATATCCCAACCATGTTGTACTTCTATCTCCTCCATCACTTGGTGTAAGACTTCATGATCAACATCTTTCGCTCTTAAGAGTTGATGATATTGACGTAAAAGTTGGATAGTAGGATGCTCTCCGTCAAGAAGAAAATCACCAACAGTCTGACCTGGAAGGAATTGTGGTTGTTGCTCCAATAGGGCTAAGCTCAGATTCCGTGCTTTGGCTATGGTACCAGTATCACTTTCTAAAGAGCCACTGAGAAGCCGGAGAAAAGTACTTTTCCCACATCCATTAGGTCCAACCAAACCAATTCTGTCACCACGTTCCATACCGAAAGTAACTTCCTGAAACAGTGGTCCATCTTTGAGAGTTTTTGATATATTTTCTACCGAGAGGAGTATCATGCGGCAACAGTAGCCCGTTTTAATCCTCTATGGCAAGTAAGTCAACCTCAATCGAAGTGGTGTTCTCTTTCAATTTGCTCGTCAAGTTCCACCTCATCGGGAGTATGAATTCGTTGTCCAGCTTCCCGGCGAGTGCGTTTGCGACGTTTATCCAACACTTCTCCAATATCCCAATCGGGGTCCCGTTCATAATCGGGCTTTCTTCTAATTGTGTCTCGAGTTCCTCGCTTCATAACCTACTCCTTCGTATCTCTTTTAGATACTGCATAAAGTTGGATGGCAGGCTCAATTGGTCAACGAACTATCTCGTATGGCCAATCAATTATTCCACCGAAGTCGTATACATTCACATAACCTAAAGAAACTAATTTGCGGGCAGCTTGCGCGCTCCTATTACCGCTTCGACAATAGACTAAAATTACGGCTTCCAAATCAGGAAGTTCTTGAGGCGGGGTTGTTTTGTCTATTTTCTCGTTGGGAAGGAGCAGAGCATCAGCAATATGACCTTGCGCATACTCAGCTTCAGTTCGAACATCCACTATAACTAAAGGTTCTTCCGAATCGATCATCTCTTTGGCTAATTGAGGCGATATCTTTCTATACTGAGCAGTAATTGCTGTTTTTACAGCAGCCGCATCTTGGCGAATATCTCCAACAGATCGACCTGTACAGGAGATAAAAAGCGTTCCAACCACTAGTAAAGAAACTATTATACTCACTATACGCATCATAACATCTCCATGCCTTTAATATGTAAAAAGGCTTAGCTCCAGTCAAGCTCTATTTGTTATTTGCCTTTTCAAAAACGGCAATATCATCATTCGTCCCAATCACGACGAGTCCGTCATGTTCCAACAATTGCATTTCAGCGTCAAGGTCAACAAATGTTTTATCATCACGGGTCAAAGCAATAATATTCAAATGGAATTTCTTGCGAAAATTGAGTTCCTCAATGGTTTTTCCATGGTAGCGATCGGAGAGTTCTATTTCAGTTACGCTAATATTTTCATCTAATTCCAAAAAATCGAGGGTTCGCAATGAAATAAGGGCTTTAGCAAGGCGTACGCCACTGTCGGCTTCAGGATAGATAACTTCAGCTCCGATTTTCTCTAAAACTCGCCCATGGTCGTCACTGTTAGCTTTGGCTATCACCCGCGGAACTTCTAGCTCAATCACATGCAATGTTGCCAGGATGTTAGATTCAATATCTTTGCCAATACACACAATCACGGTACCACAATGAGAGAGTCCAGATTCAATCAAAATCTCACGCGTGATTGAATCGACGGGATGGATATGTTCAATCTCATCTTTCACTAAAGAAAGCTTGGACTCATCAATCTCCAAAACTACTACTTCTTTCCCCGCCCGTGCCAATTCTAAGGCTAATGCTGTTCCAAATCGGCCGAGACCAATAATCCCGAAGGAATTGGGGTTATGCCCTGGTTTCATAATTGACTCCCTTTTTATCCAATAAAGACCCGCTCTTCAATATGTTTAAGCACCGATTCTTTCGCTGACAAACTAGTGGCGATAGTAATGGGACCTAAACGGCCAATAAACATTGTCAACATTAAGACAATTTTCGAAATCAGCGTAAGCTGAGGGGTTATTCCCGTACTTAATCCTACCGTCGCAAAAGCCGAAACACTTTCAAACAAAACCTGCAAAAATGAAAAATGAGAATCTTCTACAACTATCATAATGAAAGTTCCACTAAAAACAACCAATAGAGCCAATAATAACACTTGATATGCTTTTGTAATACTCTCATCTGAAATTCGACGCCTAAAAGCTGCTGGTTGCCGGCGTGAAGCTAAACTAAAAAGACTAAGGAGAATAGCAAACGTCGTAGTCGTTTTTATACCCCCACCGGTGGAACCTGGAGAGGCTCCAATGAACATAAGAATAATCACAAAAAATAGGGTTCCTTGCGATAATGCTTGCGTATTAACAGTATTGAAACCTGCCGTACGGGCTGTAATACTCAAAAATAATGCTGAAAGAAAATCGAGCCGTTCGACTAATAAGAAGATTACAGTACCCAAAAAGATCAAAAAGAGTGTTACTGATACTACAATCTTAGTATGCATGGTAAACTTATTCCACATAAAACGTTTGCGAAGAAGATCGGCTAAAACAAAAAAGCCAATTCCCCCACTCACGATCAAAAACATGGTAATAACGTTGAGCAGTATATTATGGCGATAGTCCATCATACTCTGGAAGTTTCCCATCAGGTCAAATCCCGCATTATTGAAGGCACTGATGGAGTGAAAGAGACTATGGCCCCAAGCTGCCAAGGGTTGGTAATGGGGGCGAAACACCCAATATCCGGCAATTGTCCCGAGTAGTTGAAAGATTAACGAAGCCAATATAACTGTCTTTACAATGCGGAGTGTACCACTGAGAGTGCCCAGATTATAGGCTTCGCTGAGCATATTGCGTTGCGAAATTCCCACTTCCCACCCCATAAAAAGGGCAATAGAGACAATCATTCCGGCAAAACCCATACCGCCGGCCATAATCAAGATGGCTACGACAATACGGCCAAAAAGGTTAAAACTCAGGGCAATATCGACCGTTACCAAACCAGTAACACAGACCGCACTAACTGCAGTAAAGAGGGCATCTATATAAGAGAGAGTAACACCCGGTCGATGGGTAACAGGTAAGGCGAGTAGCACAGATCCTGCCATAATTATGATAAAGAATCCAACCATCAGATATCTGCTTGGTTGCATAGCCTTCTTTGTATTAACACTCATTCTAAGCAGGATTCTATCATCACCGAACACCATAATCAATTAATACCGTCAAAATAAAATTATTGACAATTGTATTAATACACTAGTACAATAACTACGGTATGCAAAAGAAAGCGGTTCTCCCCAATATTACTTTCTCCATTGACACTAAAAGTGGGGTACCCTATTACAAACAAATCATTTTGCAGGTCCAAATGGCAATTGCCGATGGGAGGCTGGGGAAGGGAGACCGATTACCGACGGTACGAAGTCTAGCGGTCGATCTGAGCATAAATCCCAACACTGTTGCCCGCGCTTATAACGAAATGGAAATCCGTGATATCGTAGTGACGCAACAAGGTTCAGGAACCTTTATAAACGACAAAGAGATAACCATTGATGCGGTAGAACGGGAACGGATCCTTTTTGAAATAACTCGTTCATATATAACTAAGGCAACTTCCTACGGCTTCACATTACCAGAATTATTAGACCATATCCAAGACTTAGGAAACGAAATAATCCCATAAGGAGGACAAATATGAAATTATTTACCAGAAAACATGATCGTATAAAAAACATTAAGCCATTTACTCTCTCACGAGACTTCTCGTACAAAGCCGTCTCGTTCTTCGTTTTAGCGCTGTGCTTAGGTCTTGGTATTGCTTTACAATTGGTAGTATTTCCAGAAAGTCCAATCCAAATAGTAATCATACTTGCCATGATAATCCTCATAGCCGCCTGTCTATTAATCGTCTTGCCAATGTGGATCTCGATCATTCAATTCACCATTATCATCTGGCTGATCGTATTTGGAGTGTTAGGTAGCGCCCTCTACCCTCTAGCATTGGCAGGAACGTTGGGACTATTCCTATCAGCTTCGGTCCAGCTCATCGCCCATTGGGATAAAGTAATAATCTTGCGCATGGGAAAGTTCAAGAAAGTGCGTGGGCCTGGTCTTCTTTTCTTGTGGCCTCTGATCGATCGAATTGCTGAATTTGTCGACACTCGCATTAGAGTAACCGACTTTAGTGCTGAGAAAACTTTAACTCGTGATACTGTCCCTGTTCACGTTGACGCCCTCGCCTTTTGGATGATTTGGGATGCAAAACATGCTGTACTGGAAGTAGAAAACTACGTTGAAGCTGTCGTCCTTTCGGCCCAGACAGCACTACGCGATGCCATTGGTAAGCACGAATTATCTTCCTTGCTTTCCGAACGGGAGGAACTGGGCAAAGAGATTCAATTAGCCCTCGATGCCAAGACTAATCCCTGGGGTGTAACTATTCTATCGATAGAAATTACCGACATCATTATTCCAAAAGAGTTAGAAAACTCGTTAAGTAAACAAGCCCAGGCTGAACGAGAAAAACAATCACGCATTATTTTGGCAGCCGCCGAAGTAGAAATCGCCAAGCAATTTGAAACTGCCGCCAAACGGTATAGTGAAAATCCTACCGCTCTCCAATTGCGAGCGATGAATATGGTCTATGAAGGCATCCGGCAAAATAATTCCATGATGCTCTTGCCAGCTTCTATCCTAGATCACATGGACCTGGGTGGAGTGCTAGGAGCTACAGCATTACAGAAAACTGAAGAAGCAAAAAATAAAGTAAAGATCACCAAACCCATTGAAGAGGAGTAGGTTATGATAAAGGTAGAGAATGTATCACGCAATTATAAAACTGGAGAGACTGTTGTTAGAGCGTTAAAGAAAGTATCCTTGGATATTGCCGCTGGGGAGTTCCTCTCTATAGCAGGACCGTCAGGTTCAGGCAAGACAACGTTGCTCAACCTCATTGGCTGTATCGATGCCATTGATGAGGGAGAGATCACCATCAACGGTGAAAAGGTGACTCAGATGGGTAAGAAAGGGATGACTGAGTTTCGTAGAAACAACCTTGGTTTCATCTTTCAAACCTACAACCTCATCCCGGTTCTCAGTGCCTATGAGAATGTCGCCTTTGTCCTCTCCATCCTCAATGTGAGTGCCGAGGAGACCAGAAGCCGGACCATGGCTCTCCTCAAGGAAGTTGGTCTGGAGGGAATGGAAGATCGTCGCCCAGGCAAACTCAGTGGAGGCCAGCAACAGCGCGTTGCCATAGCCCGTGCTTTGATCAAAAACCCTCAAATTGTTTTAGCAGATGAGCCTACTGCAAACCTCGATTCTAAGACCGGAGAAGAAATTCTTAAGCTTATGCAGAAAATGAACGAAAAGTACAAGACCACGTTCATCTTCTCAACTCATGATCAGATGGTCATGGACTATGCCTCCCGTCTTGTACTTCTACATGATGGAACCATCACCAGCGATGAGAGGAGGAAAGGATGAAATTCATCTTCTCCCTTGCGATGAAGAACTTAAACCGGTATAAAAGACGCACTGCCATCACAGCAATCGCCATTGCTCTTGGTTTGATGATGTTCATCATAGTGGACTCACTGCTTTTAGGCATCGAACTGGAATCGGAACGCAACCTCATCTGGTATGAAACCTCCTCAGTGAGAATACACCAGAAGGAGTACTGGCCTGATAGATTGCTCTTCCCTTTAGAAGAGGGAATTGAGAACCCCCAACAAGTGATCAACTTGCTAACAGAAAATGGCTATACGGCAACAAAGCGCACTATGTTCAAAGCCGATATGATCCTTTATAGCGATGACTTCGGTGAAGACGGGAACCTCTCAGTAATGGTGACAGGCATCGATCCTGAGCAAGACAACAGGGTCTTCCACTTCGAGGATACCTTGGTTGAGGGAAGATTCCTCAATAAAGGGGAACAAAATGGCATACTCTTGGGATCATGGCTGGCCGAGGACATCAAAGCCAAGATTGGCTACTGGGTCACTCTGCTTACACGGGGAAACGGTGGTTTTTTTGAAGCAATAGACGTCCAAGTCGTGGGCATCGTCAACTGCCCCAACCCCAATGTGAATCGCACCCTCATTATGATGGATGAGAATACGGCCGGGGCTGTATTGGGTATGGATGGAGCAGTGACAGAGCTTGATATTCTCTTACCAAGGGGCGCTGATGTCGATATTGAGGTGACAAAGATACAAGCAGCTCTTGATGCGGCAGGCCTAAGCGAGCTTGAAGCTAGAAGTTGGAGAGAGATGGCCAAAGACTATGTTGCTATCGCAGAAACGAAGCGTGGGGGGACAGCTATCATTCTCTTTTTGGTATTCATTATTGCAGCAGTGGGCATCTCCAACACCATGCTGATGGCAATGTACGAGCGAACCCGTGAGCTTGGCATGATGAGGGCCTTAGGAATGAAGGATAACCATATCCGCCTTGCTTTCATGTTTGAGGCTGGAGGCATAGGCTTACTGGGAGCTCTGGCAGGAATTGTTTTGGGAGCACTGGGCAACATCTATTTGGTCAATCAGGGTATCGATGTGGGATTCTTGCTTCGTGATATGGACATCGGCTACCGGGTCCAAAGCATAATGCGGGGGACATGGAGCAGCAAGAGTTTTATCATCACCTTTGTATCAGGCATCGCCCTTTCCATGATCGTATCGTTACTGCCCATCAGGCGAGCACTTAAGATGGATATACCAGCGTGCCTCAGGCACCAATAGGAGAGCCTTATTATGATGACAAAACTTCCAAAAATAGCGTTTAGAAATATATTTAGGAACCTGAGGCGTTCGATCCTATCAGCAGTTGCGATTGCAGTCTCGGCGATGAGCATAGTCATGCTTTTCGGCCTCCTCGCCGGCATGGAAGCCGATATGGCCAACAACCTGCAATCCTACTATACCGGTGAGGTGCGTATCCAACATGCTGAATTTGAAAAGTATAAGCGTTACAATCCCCTCCACCTTGGGGTCGACTGGAAAAGCATTGAACCCATCCTCGCAGACAACCACCAAGTACGAGCTGCCACAGCTAGGATCAACTTCCCCGCAAACATGTACCTAGGCGAAAAACAGCATGGGGTCATGGGTGTCGGAGCCGATTTCTCCAGTGAAGAGGCCTTCATCGATTTTCCTTCAATACTGCAGGAAGGACGACTTCCCCAGGAAGGAAAGAACGAGATATTGATGGGTTTTGCTCTAGCTAGAGATATGCAACTGGGCCTTGGAGACAAGGTAACGCTTTTAAGCACTACAGCAACTCGAGGTAGCAATGCCTTCACCTTTGAGATCGTGGGGATCGCAGGTTTTCCTGTCGCTGGCCTCAATGCAAACTCCATTTGGGCGCCGATCGACCGAGTCCAGAAATTTCTTGGCATGGATGGCCAGACCCAAGAAATATTGCTGTTGCTCGAAGATGGAGCAGATGAGAAACAAACTGCAATCCAAATTGCAAACGAAATTGAGAGTAAGTTGGGCACTGCAACCGATACCCGTTCTTGGACAGAACTGAATATGTTTTACGGGATGCTCAGGATAGCCAAGATCGCCTACTATTTCATCGCCATGTTCTTCTTCGTCCTAGGCAGCACGGTCATCATCAACACGACGATGATGGTCATCTTTGAGAGGATGCGTGAGATTGGGATGCTCTCAGCGCTAGGGATGCATGGATCTGAACTAACTAAGCTCTTTTTACTGGAAGGGTTCTTTATCAGCATGATTGGTTCGGCTGTCGGGGTGATTATTGGCTATGTTGGCACCTATTATATGGGTAAGGTAGGGCTCAACTTCACCGAAGCTTTCAGTGGCATGGATATAGAGATCTCCTCGATCCTCTACCCTCAAACCAGCATACTGACTGCTCTTGTCGTTTGGGCCTATGCTGTGGTGATATCGACGCTTTCTACCTTCATCCCTTCTCGCCATGCTTCAAAAATCCAACCTGTGGAGGCTCTACGTTATGTATAAAAAAATATCAAGACTGCAAAAACTTATGATTTTAACAATTCTTCTCTTCTGCATCCCTTCTATACTCTTTGCCCTGAGTGCTGATGAGATCATAGGTGAGATGGATAGGCTCTCTACCTTCGAGACCACCTACTCCACTGGCTCGATCCAGACTACCGACCGCTTCGGGACAAAAACCAGCCAATTCAAATCTTGGTCGCAAGGTGAGAAAGATTCTCTGATCGAGTTCACTAGCAAGGCAGAACGGGGCCAGAAGATTCTTCGCACAGAGGGAAGTCTCTACCTCTTCTACCCTGATGCCGAACAGCTCATCAGGATGCAGGGAGCGGCCCTCAGGCAGTCCATGCTGGGCTCAGACATCTCCTATGAGGACATGACCGAAGAGAAAAACACCTTGGACAATTATACTGCCAAACTAGAACGGGAAGAGACCTTCAAAGGGAACGCATGCTTTGTATTGACCCTCACTGCAAAGAGTCGGTCGGTAGCCTACCCGGTCCAGAAAATATGGGTCGATAAACAGTCCTTCCTAGTCTGGAAAGCAGAGTATTCCACCGCTCAGGGACGCCTGCTCAAGGTGATGGAGGTCTTGGAAACCTTTAAATCAGGGGAGCGGGTCCTTCCAAAGCAAAGCAAGATCGAAGATAAGATGAAGAAGAACTCTGCAACCCTCATGACGATCGATTCTTTTGAGGCTAATCCTCATTTAGACAGGAGTATCTTTACCTTGGAGAATCTCACATGGTAGGAAAAAAGAAGCTCTGCATCTTTATTTTAATATTACTTATGACTCTTAGTTCTCTAATAGCTACTGAAAACCCAATTGTAACTATGGACTTGTTGCCCACGTTAACCTACAAAGCACATTCTGATTCGTGGGGAGCTTTTTTTAATGGAGATCTCAGCGTTGCCCTCTCGTCAAAACGAGAAGGAAATGTGCGGGGTGAAGTAGTACTCAAGGCTACTACCCTTACCCCTATAACTAGTTTGAACGATGTGCTCTACAAAGCCTACTTCAGGGCCCGTTTTCCCTCTTTTCGTCTTACAGCAGGAAAAACACGTCTCTCGTGGGGGGACGGGATGCTCTTCAATGCGGGTGATGTGCTGTATGGAAGCAACTCCACCTCGGTATTCCTGACTAAGGCAGAACTGCGAAGCACCACCAACTGGCTGGCTTCAGTCAACTACCCTCTGGGATTCTTCTCTTTTGCAGAAGCAGTTGTAATGCCATCTGAGACAAATAACCCCGCCGATATACTGTTCGGTGCTAGGTATTATACAACCGTCAAGGATATTAAAGTCGAGATTGGGTATGCTACCAAAACCCCAAAAATCACAACAACACGTCAACACAAACCCTATCTGAGCTTGCAAGGAAACTTAGGCTTTGACTGGTATCTCTCCTCTTCCTTAGCTATCCCTGAAGATGGAGACATCGCCAAAGAGAGCAGTGAGTCCTGGATAATAAGTGGAGGATTCTTCCACCTGGTAACCTTACCTCAGGAAAGATCCCTTTCCCTGAGACTAGAGTTTCTCACTAGGCCTTTTGGTTCATGGGAAATAGGCCCAGTTAGTGATGATAGTGCAGCATTATTACTCTATCCAGAGTTGGTGTTGGCCTACTCTCCTTCCCTCTCCTTCACTCTCCGTTCGATCATTTCACCCTTGGACCTTTCAGCTATGAGCACCATAGGTGTGAGTTGGAATGTCTTTGAAGCTTTCAACCTCATAGGGAGCCTCTCTTTAGCTACTGGTGATGATGGAGATCTATTTGCCTGGAGTTCGACAGATACACCAGCTTCCTTCTCTGCCACAGTGGGCAGTAGTTGGGTTTTCTAACAAGGAGATATACCTGTGAAGTTTGCCTTCCTTCTGGCTATGAAAAATCTCTTTCGCTACAAGAGGCGCACTTTCATCACAGCCATTGCAATTGCTCTAGGACTTGCGATGTTCCTCATTGTTGATTCCCTGCTGTTGGGAATGGAAGAGGAATCGATCCGCAATCTGCTCTGGTACGAGACATCCTCGGTAAGGATTCATACCAAGGAATACTGGCCAGATCGTCAACTCTATCCTCTGGAACAGGGGATAGAGCAACCTCAAAAAGTTCTACAGATTATCAGGGGTGCAGGTTGGACGGCAACAGAGCGAACCATGTTCACCGGTGATATGATCCTCTACAGCGATGATTTTGGTGAAGATGGGAACATGGGTGTCCTAATAACAGCAATTGATCCAGAGACTGACCATGACGTCTTCCATTTTGAGGATACCCTCATTGATGGGAGGTTTCTCACCGCCGATGATGAGGAAGGGGTCCTCATGGGTTCCTGGTTTGCCCAGGACATCGGGGCAAAGGTCGGCTACTGGATAACTTTGGTCACCCGGGGCAAAGGGGGCTTCTTTGGGGCAACAGACCTAGAGATAGTAGGAATCGTCAACTGCCCGAATCCCAATGTGAATCGGACACTCTTGATGATGAACAAGACTAGTGCAGACTCTCTTTTGGGCATGGAGGGATCAGTTACAGAAATAGATATTCGCCTGCCATTACATAGCGATGTGGATAAAGCAGTACAAAGATTACAACAACTCTTACCTGCATCTGGGCAGGAACTGGAGGCAAGAAGCTGGAGAGTCCTTGCTAAGGACTACCTTGCAGCGATGGAAGCTGAAAGAGGGGGAACCGCAATCATCCTCTTTTTGGTCTTTCTCATAGCAGCGGTGGGGGTCTCCAATACGATGCTTATGTCTATGTATGAACGAACCCGGGAGTTGGGGATGATGAGAGCCCTAGGGATGAAAGAGGGCCATATCATGCTCTCTTTCTTGTTTGAAGCAGGAGGCATTGGAATGGTTGGAGCCCTTATCGGCCTCGCCTTGGGTGCTCTAGGCAATCTCTATATGGTCAACACAGGCCTTGATTTTGGCTTTATCATGCGCGATACGGATATTGGCTATCGGATTCAGAGCATTGTACGGGGATCCTGGAATCTTAGGTCATTTATCATAACCTTTGTCTCAGGTATTACCCTTGCAATAATCGTCGCTTATCTACCCATTAGACGGGCCTTAAAGGTGGATATTCCTGCTTGTCTTAGACATCAATAATAGCATCAGCATTACAACTTTTCACTCTTGGTGATTACAGAGAACATTGCCATAGCATTGGTGGTATAATCATGTTCTATGATAAACAGTACTCAAAATCCCAAAAGTTGTTTTAAACATAGATAAGTGATTGTTCCTTTTTAAAAAGAAAATTTTCCAGGTGGATTTTGTTATGCTATGACCGACTTTGTAGTTAGATTATAATCTAGATAATTTTTTCTTTAGCGTAGCTTTAACCTTGCAACATTTCTAAGAATTGATCTTTGGGAACTGCTTTAGAAAAGATAAACCCTTGGTAATAGGGCACCTTCAACTCTTTTAGTAGAACCAGCTGTTCAGGCAGTTCGACTCCTTCCATAACAACTGCAATACCGAGTTCTTTTACCATCCTAATCATAGCTTTAAGGATGACTCCTTCGTCATTTTTAGGATAATCTTTGATGAAAGAGCGATCTATTTTTAGTATATCAAAATTTAGTTCGTGTAAATAACTTAACGACGAGAATCCAGTACCAAAATCATCAATCGCAAAACTGACATGTTCTTGGTGGAGCTCTATCAGCTGTTTCTTGGCAATTTCGATATCTGTCAATAAGGAGTGTTCGGTTAGTTCAATTATCAACAATTCGTGCGAAACATTATAGGCATCTAAT
>Ga0265294_10002412_pt1 | contig 24565 bp, 24 predicted proteins | sample MunlanPumphouse3_FD_192504 | JGI IMG/M metagenome (GOLD analysis project Ga0265294, IMG submission 192504) | Groundwater microbial communities from a municipal landfill in Southern Ontario, Canada - Pumphouse #3 | ecosystem: Environmental > Aquatic > Deep subsurface > Groundwater | place... | reverse complement strand
CCTATTAAAAGAGTAAACTCCAGATCCATTAGCGGCAATGGCAAATTTCTGGCCAGGATTAAAACAATCCAAATACTGTTTAATTCCGGTAAAATTCCTACCCGAAGCAATTGAAACAGCGTTTCCTTGAGCAAGCAATTCATTTACAGCAAGAATTTCTTTTGGGGGAAGCTTGTTTTGTCCTTGTGGGAGAAGAGTATTATCGATATCAAATGCAAAGAGTTTCATAGGTTATGCCTCTAATAATCAATAGAAAAGACCGTTACCGAAGTAGCGGTCTTTTAAGATATGTATTCTAAACTACTTCTTGTCAGCAGTATTAGTCTTATCGTCAGCCTTCTTGTCATCAGCAGACTTCTTCTCATCAGCGGAGATAACATCCTTATCTCCAACCCATTCAGCGAAGGAGAAGACAGTGCCTTTAGAGATGACATAGATCAAGTTCATGATCCAGAAGACAAACGGAACCGGAGCAATTCCTAAAAGGATATCGAGCAGTAAAAGAGTAATGTTCTTACAATCTTTGATGATACGATAGATGACATAAAGAATAGGAAGGAAAATAGCAATAAGAATCTTGGCAACATTCGGAAGCTTGTCCATCCAATTACAATAACTCATTTCAATAACCTCCAGTGATTATTTATATTTCATATTATATAAATATTCAAATAGAAATGACACTATTTATTACTAATATCAGCCTTAACTGAACCGTTTTCATTTATATTTTCTTCATCGGAAACCGGTCTATTATCTTTTCCAAAGTTGTTTTCCGTGTTTTTATCCGGGTCTATAAAGAAGACTTTTTTGAATTTATAGATAACTTTTGAGCGACTAACTTGTGTGTTAGAGACTTTGCTTATACCAATTTGAATAGTCTTTGGGAGAGCTTGAAGGAACTTCTCTTTAGAGAGAGTAAGTTTATCCTTTTGTTCTTCACGCATTTTCTCGTATTTGACTTCAATCCCTGCCTTCTTAGCCCAAGAAGTGATTTTCGTAAAGATACCTATTGATTGAATAAAATCTATCAGCATCACACCATAGGTAACACCCATGAAGAAAATGAAAACAATATTGGCATTACGGCCATCGCTTGATCCAAACATAAAGCCAAAGGACTTCTTGAAGCCTTCAAAGACAAAGGGGCTTAATCCATAGTAGTAAATAATTGCGACAGCAAACCAGATAATGTCAAAGAGTGGGCAGACAATACCTAAGATATTTCCTTTGATGTTAGAGTAATCCCAAAGCCTGACTTTAAAGCCTCTGACAAAGATCAAGCCGGCTACAAATTCAAGTAATACTAGGGAGCAACCCATTATAGTAATCGGAATTAGATCATAAACAGTTGGCCCAGAATAGTTGTTGATTCCAAACAAATCACCTAAAGGATTATAGAAAGTCATGTTTCTTGGTAAGTAGTAAACTAGCACCCAAGAAAAAGTAAACATGATCATCAAACCAAAGCCATACAAAGGAAGCCACGGTCCCTTCATAAAACCGGGGTTTACCCATCTATGAACAGTAAAGATCCTTCTAAAAAGAACTTCAATTCCATAGCCAATCAAATCGCCAAACAAAAACATAAAAAGATAAGCAAGGAACAATTCACTTCCAGTTGCAACTCTTCCAATAAAATCATCTTCTAAAATTAGAAAATTCATAATTATTCAATCAATACCTTTTATGATAGCATATTATTAATAAGTTATTTACCTTATTTTGGAGGTTTGTTTAATGATTTCAAATAGAATTGTGTTTCTCGGGACACCTGATATCTCGGCTTTTCTCTTAAAAGGTTTAATAGATTCCGGCTTTAATGTTATCGGAGTCGTCACTAAAGAAGACAAGGTCCGTGGAAGAAACAATAAAGTCGAAGAAAGCCCAGTTGCTAAAATGGCTCATTCTTTAAACATACCGGTCTTTAAGCCTCATCGTCTTAACAAAGACTTTTCTTTTTTGAATGAGCTTAAGCCTGACTTAATGCTTACTTTTGCATACGGTCAATTAATCTCAGATGAAATCCTAAAGATACCTACCCTGAAACCTTTAAACCTTCATGCTTCGCTGCTTCCTAAGTATCGCGGTGCTGCCCCTATCCAATATGCTTTAAGAAACGGTGAAACCGAAACCGGTGTCACTTTGATGGAAATGGTCCATGAAATGGATGCGGGAGATATCTATGGCGTTATTAAGACTAAAATAGAGCCAAACGACAACTATACTTCCTTATCCTACAAATTAGCTAGCACAGCTTTAGAAGTAGCAAATAAATTCCTTCCTCTTTTCTTTGAGGGAAAGCTAAATCATATCGCTCAGGACCAAAAGCTAGCCACTTTCTGCCCTTCCATCAAGAAAGAAGAAGAAAAGCTAAATTTGGATGTCGAACCGGAAACCTTCATTAACCAAATAAGATCCCTTTCATTAACTCCAGGCGGTTACTTAATGAACGGAAATGATGAGCTAAAGATTTTTGAAGCCAGTAAACTTAACACCTCAGTAACAGCCCCTATTGGTACCATCTTAGAAGCCAATAAGAAAAACCTGGTCCTCCAGTTAGGAAAAGGCCAAGTTAATATTCTTACATTGCAGCGTCCCGGAAAAAGAATCATGTCAGCAGCCGACTTCAATAATGGAGTCAGGGACTTTAAAGGGGTTGTTTTAAAATAGGTTTAGGCTGAGAAGAAACTAAGACTTTGGTGATTTTATAAATATAGATGTTGTAGAAGGATTTTGAAAAATAGTGTGATTTTTGAATCTGATCATCCCTAAATTCATGTCTTCTGATCTTAGAGACATAGATTTTCTCACCGAAAATAACTAAATTTGACTTCTCAAAATAAGGAAACCCATCATCTAAAAGCAGATTAAGACCTGATTCTTTGAATTTATCACGGTCATATCCAGACATTTTCCTGAACATTGCCGAATACTGATGCCCTTCTTCTTCCATACGACATAAGCAGCATCTAGTCGAACGGTCAAGAAGCTTTCTGGTGTATCTTTCTTTTTTGATGAAAAGAGAAAACACTGGATAGTTGAACAAATAACCTAATTCTCCCCAGCTGACAGTCATCGCATTCTTTTTATCGCCTGCTTGGGAGACCAAAACCATATTATCCTGTGAAAACAGGGTAATGGGGTTCTCTTTGACAAACACTTCGCCACTGATTTCTTTCATAAATCCACTCCTTTGCAATTGTCTTAAAAATAAAACTAATTTCATATATAATAGAATTAGTCAGGTTCTAAATCAAATGAATAAAACAAACGTTATGCGTTTATTAGAAAGCCAAGGTATCCCCTATCAGCCTTTTGACTACACTAAATCCCATGCTGTCTCCGCTGATGAAGTAGCAAAAGCCCTTAATGAAGACCCTTTAAAGGTTTTCAAAACCCTTGTTACTGTCGGAAAAAGCCGTGAGCATTATGTTTTTGTAGTTCCTTCTACTTCTGAGCTGGACTTAAAGAAGGCTGCTAAGGCCAGTGATGAAAAGAATATTGAAATGATTACTCAGAAAGAATTGCTTCCTCTTACCGGCTATATTCATGGTGGGTGTTCACCTATTGGCATGAAAAAGAAATTCCTAACCTTCGTAGACGAAAGCGCCTTGAAGTTCCCTAAGATCTATATTTCAGGTGGCCGGGTCGGGCTTCAAGTCCAAGTCAATCCTCAAGACTTAGAAAAAATTACGGGATGTCAGTTTACTGATCTTTGCCTATAAAAGGAGAGCAAAAATGTATAAGCACCCAGATTGGTTGAAGACGGCAATGTTCTATGAGATCTATCCTCAGACCTTCTTTGATAACAACAATGATGGAATCGGTGATCTTTATGGAGTGATTAGGAAGTTAGATTACATCAAAGATTTAGGATTCAATGCCATCTGGCTAAACCCAATTTTTGAATCACCTTTCTTTGATGCCGGTTATGATGTCACTGACTATAAGAAAGTTGCTAAAAGATATGGTGGCAACAAAGCTTTGACCTCGTTAGTCGAATTCGCCCATGAAAAGAGTATTAAAATCATCCTTGATTTAGTTCCGGGACATACCTCCATTTACCACAAATGGTTCTTGGAATCACAGAAAGATGAAGTAAACCCGTATTCCAATCGCTACATTTGGACTAAAAATGTCTGGGACAGTCCTAAAGATCTCAATGTCATTAGGGGCTTCAGTCAACGTAACGCCGCTTGTATCACCAACTTTTTCTCTATTCAGCCGGCATTAAACTATGGTTTCAGCAAAATTGAGAATCCTGATTACGAAGAACCAATTTCAGGTAAAGGACCTCAGGGAACAATAGCCGCCATTATTGATGTCATCCGTTTCTGGCTAAAGCAAGGAGTCGATGGCTTTAGAGTCGATATGGCCGGCTGGCTAGTAAAAAGAGATCCTGATATGCAGGGAACAGTAGCAGTTTGGAAACAGATTTTTAGCACTGTCAAAGAAGAATTCCCTGAAGCTGCTTTCGTATCAGAATGGAATTCACCTAAAAACTCTTTAGCTTCAGGTTTTGACATGGATTTCCTTCTTCAAGATGAATTCAGCAAATACAATAGTTTACTGACTAGATCACATCATCCTTATTTCGGCTTTGACGACCAAGAAGGCGACAGCAGAAAGTATCTTGAATATTATCTTGATCTCTATAACTTTGCTAAAAGCCAAGGAAGCTATCTGTCTTTAATCAGCGGCAACCATGATACTTACCGCTTAGGAAAATACTTAAAGCCCGAAGAAGCCAAATTCTATTATGCCTTTATGTATACGATGCCGAATGTTCCTTTCTTCTACTATGGCGATGAAATCGGTATGACTTATGAAGAAGGCTTAAAATCAGTAGAAGGCGGTTATCAAAGAACCGGTTCCCGAAGTCCGATGCAATGGGATAGTTCCTATCAGGCTGGCTTTACTAAATCAACAAACCCTTATATTAAAGTCAATCCCAATAAGAAAGAACTCAATGTTGAATCCCAGCTGAGAGAAGAAGATTCTCTTCTCAATACTGTTAAAAAGCTCTTATCCTTGAGAAAGGATCATGTGGCTTTAAACAATGACGCTGATTTTAAGATTCTCTTTAACCAGGAAGGCAAAGAACCTTTGGCCTATCTAAGATCAAAAGCTAATGAAAATATCTTAGTAGCCTTTAACCCCGGAAAGGAAGATAAGCAGATTCCCATTGAAAGAGAAAGCTTAAATACTCTCTATCAAATCGGGAATGTAAGTCTAGCTAATCATCTACTAGCCTTAGGAAAAGAAAGCTTAGCAATTTTCCTAGTCAAATAAGCAGGCACAAAAAATGGGTGAGCAAATAAAGCCCAATAGTAGAAAAAATTGCTATCAACATCAACGGGGTCGTAGCTAAAGGATTCATATAATGGGGAAATAGAAGTACAAAATAATAATACGGCCAATAATCCTAAGACAGCACTGACCATCAAAGAACCAATAATAAAATGTCGCTGAAAAAATAATATACCTTTTTTATAGGTGTAGATTTAACATCCATGGATTAGCCTTCCTAATAAAACAACTTTTATATTATAGGTCTTCAAAAAGAAATAAAGAAGTGAATACTTTGTTTCTTATTTCAAGGCACTATATTTTAGTAAGCTGATAAGAGAAGAGGAGGTTTCATCTTTTGCCGGCATGTAAAAAACCAGGATGACATAGACAATTGCCAATAATAAATAAGCTCCGGTGTAATACCAGTCAAAAACTTTGGCAGCTACGGGATGCTTTTCTTCGCTTTCATCATTGTTATAGAAAATTTAGAAAGGCAAGAGAACAAAAGCCCATTTCATATCTCCTATTTGCAATATAAGATTCGCATTCTCTAGGACTTGAGAAACAAAGGTTGTTAAAATCCAATCAAGGATTGATAATCCAACCACGATTGATGAAATCAAGATGTTTTGAAAGCTTTGAGGGTATTCACTGATTTCTTTAGGAGTTTTACCAGCTTTAAGGTCGCTTTGTCTTAGAAAATAAAAGGTATAGATTAAAATCAGTCCTAAGAGTTCTTGAATAAAGCTTTGCCCGCTTAACAAAGCTTCCACTAAGTAGGGTATAGTAATAATATTGGCTTCACTTAAAGCTGAGAAAACGTAAGAAAGCAGAATATACAGCAAAGGAATGAATGAACAGGAACGGAATAATTTATGTTTTGCCGTTGTCGGTTTTTTAAAGACAGGCTCATGAAAAAGAAAGAAATAAAGAAAGATAAAAGCTGAAATGCTTAATAAGTAATTATCTGGAAACAGGCTTTTGGATAATGCACTAAGAATGTCTCCCCCGCCACCTAACTTTATTGACACTATATAAATAGCACTAGTAACGGCATAATAGATAAAACCTAGAATCATATAGTAGATGGCTAAAGTCCGAGAGGATTTATCACTCTTCAGCGTCATTATGAATGTCAATAAGAAAAGAATCAAAGAAAGATCACCGGATATAATAAAGGCTGAAAAAAAGGTCGAAAATGCGCTAATATTTGTAAAATCAAAATACCCTAGAAAAACTAGATATACAAATAGAAAGGGAATGAAGTAAAGAGTTAATCCTAAATCACCGATTGCATCAAAAAAAAGATTGTTGCTAAAAGACTTACGACAAAGTTTTTCATAATGATTCACATTAAGACTATATTCTCCTAACAGAGAAAATTAAAACGAAGATATTGGGTTTGAAGAATCGCCTTTGCTAATTTCGCATCTCTCATCGAGCCTTTTCTTGAAAATCCTCGGAGTAAGAATGAAATAGAAAATGCTCGATACTATTCCTGAAGCCACATCGGCAATCAGTTCGGCATAGAAACAAGAAGAGGCGTCTTTAGTAAGGTAAGCTAACAGATACAAAGATGGAATGTAAAGAATCAGTTTACGGTTCAATGATAACCAAATTGAGTATTTAGCTTGACCCATTCCAGTCAAGCCATCAACAAAGACATACTGGAAAGACAAAGGAATGATGCCATACATATAGACTTGAATGAATTTGACAGAGGCATCCACAATTGAGGCACTGTCACCACCGGAATTGGAGAAGCCCACAAACATCTGACTGAAAGGGCGACTGATTAAGAAAGATAATCCAAAACAGACAGTTGTGAAACCTAAGGCAAACAAAGTTATCTGCTTTTCGGCTTTCTTAATCAGAGGAATATTCTTTGCCCCGTAGTTATATCCTAAGACCGGTCGAGTACCGGATGAAATGCCTAAAAGAGGACCTGTGACCAATGATTCAAAAGCCTGGACGATAGTGGCTACTTCAATAAAGTAATCTCCTTGATCCCCGCCGGTTTCCTCTAAGACACTGTTCAGAAGAATCAAGATCAGGGAATCACTGGCCGTGATGATGAAAGGTGAGAACCCAAGTTTCAATATCTGGAAAACAATCTTAAGAGAATAGCCCCCAAAGGACAAAGGAACGGTGGCTTTCTTTAGTAAAAAGAACAAAGCTAAGCCAAAAGACAGAAACTGGGAAATCACAGTAGCTATTGCTGCACCTTTAACACCTAGATTAAAGACAAAAATGAACAACGGGTCCAAGAAAATATAGAGGATGCAGCCCTACAGAGTCGAAATCATGGCAAATAAAGAATAGCCTTGTGCCGAGAGGAATTGATTAAGACCAGTTGCAATAATGGAAAAGAAAGTGCCCATCAGGAAAAAGGTCATATAGGTCTTGGCATAGGAAAAAGAAGTCTTGGAGGCACCAAAGGCATACAGCATTGGGTCAAGAGAGAGATAGAAAGTCAACATGATCAAAGCTGAAACAACCAAAAGCATTAGGAAAGCGTTTGAAAGAATCTGTTTAGCTTTATGAGGATTCTTTTCCCCTAAGGCAATAGAAAACAAAGGTGCTCCGCCTAAACCAATCAAATAGCCAAAAGAAGAGATCAGAGTAGTAATTGGTGAGCAGACACCTAAGCCAATCAAAGAAATAGAGCCGACATCCGGTATATTTCCGACATAGATTCGATCAACGATGTTATATAAAACATTGACAAGCTGAGCCAGCATGGCCGGCAAAGCCAGTTTCAGGATGGAATTCCAGGTCTTATCACTGCCTAAATCAACGCTTTTCATTTTTAGTTTTTCTTTATCCGATTAATTCTACTCTTTATTAATAACAAAGGGTGTTTTAAGCGGTTTTTTAAAGCACAACTTGATAATGAAATTGCGTTTTTTGATACATTTAATGAATTCGTTTGTATAATAGAGGCGAAATTTACAAAGGAGATTTCAAACTACATGAACAAACAAACAATTGTGAAGGTATTCGGTCGTCAGATCATCGATTCCCGCGGCAATCCGACAGTTGAAGCTGAAGTGACTTTAGCCGATGGCTCTTTTGGAAGAGCTTCATCCCCTTCTGGCGCTTCTACCGGCAGCCGTGAAGCTATCGAGTTACGTGATGGCGATAAGAAGATGTTCGGGGGCAAGGGTGTCTTAAAGGCTGTCAACAATATCAATACTGAGATCAGTAAGGCCGTCATCGGTCTTGATGCCACTAACACCGCTTTAGTTGATGAGACCATGATTAAGTTAGATGGAACTAAGAACAAGTCCCGTCTGGGCGCCAATGCTATTTTGGCTGTTTCCTTAGCCGCTGCTAAGGCTGCTGCCAATAGTTATGGTGAACCTTTATACAGATTCATCGGCGGAACAAGTGCCAATACTCTTCCGGTTCCGATGATGAACATCATGAACGGTGGTGCACACGCCTTCGATAATATCGATTCCCAGGAATTCCTTATTATGCCAGTCGGTGCCACTTCCTTCAGTGAATGTCTCCGTTGGTGCACCGAAGTCTTCCATGCCTTACAGTCCATCTTAAAGAGCCGCAATTTATCTACTGGTGCCGGTGATGAAGGCGGTTTTGCTCCTAATACCGCTACTGGCGCTGATGAAGAAGTCTTGGATTTAATCATTGAAGGCATCAAGAAGGCCGGCTATGTTCCTGGAAAGGATTTCTTCCTTGCCATGGATGCCGCTGCCAGTGAATGGTTAGTCAAGGGCAAGGTCGGAATGTATCATCAGCCGAAGTCTGGCAAGGATTTCACTGCTGATGAACTCATCAAGCATTGGGAGAAGCTTGTCGACACTTATCCTATCATCTCCTTAGAAGATCCTTTAGCTGAAAATGACTGGGCAAACTGGGCAAAGCTTAATAAGGCTATTGGCCACAAGGTTCAGATTATCGGTGATGATCTCTTTGTCACCAACACTGAATATATCGCCCGTGGCATCAAGGAGAATGTTGCCAACTCTTCTTTGATCAAACTCAACCAGATCGGTACTTTGACTGAAACCATCAATGCTATCAAGATGGCTAAGAATGCTGGCTGGACCGCTGTTGTCTCTCACCGTTCCGGCGAGACTGAGGATACTTCCATTGCTGACTTAGTCGTCGCTTTGAATGCCGGTCAGATCAAGACTGGTGCTCCGAACAGAACTGAACGTGTTGCTAAATACAATCAGCTTTTAAGAATCGAAGAACAGCTTGGCGACAATGCCGTCTATCCTGGTATCAACGCCTTCAGATTCAATAAGTAGTTCTCCTTAAACTAATAAAGGTCAGTCGGCAATCTGTCGGCTGACCTTTTTTGATGACAAATATTCAATTAAGAAAAAAGACCGCAACTTTAGGTTTGCGGTTTTGGAAAACAGCTGTTAAATATTACTTCTTGTCAGTATCGTCTTTCTTCTCTTCAGTCTTAGTGTCATCCTTCTTAGTCTCTTCCTTTAAAGGATCCTTACTTCCAACCCATTCAGCGAAGGAGAAGACCTGACCCTTGGTGATGATGTAGATAAGGTTCATGATCCAGAAAACAAAGGGAATCGGAACAATGCCTAAGAGAATATCCATCAAAAGCAAAGTAGTGTTATTGGCAGTTACATCCTTAATGATGCGATAAATGACGAAAAGAATGTCCAAGAAAATAGCAAGAATAATCTTAACCGGCTTCGAAAGTTTGTCCATCCAATTACAGAATTCCATTTTAGTTACCTTCTTTGTATGTAACCATATGTTATATTCTACACATCTTTAAAGATAAAATATAGCTATTTTTTACTCTTATCGCCTAAAGCATCTTCCTTTTCGTTTGTTTTGACAGGACGATTGTCTTGCCCAAAGTTGTCCTTAGTGTTTTTATCCGGGCCGATAAAGAATTTTTTCTTAAAATTATAAACGAATTGGCTTTCCTTCTTGGCATTCGATATGGTTGTTATTTTCTCCTGTATCGGAGAAGGAAGAGAAGCTAAGAAAGCTTTCTTTGACAGAGAAAGTTTATCCTTCTGCTCTTCACGCATCTTCTCATAACGGACTTCAATGCCGGATTTCTTAGCCCAGGAAGTTATTTTTCCGAAGATTCCTAAGGAATTGATGAAATCTAGTAGCATAACACCATAAATCACACCTAGGAAGAAAATGAAGATGACATTGGCAGTAGATGATTTGCCATCGGCCGAAGGATTAAACATGAAGGCAAAACTGTTTTTGAAGCCTTCATAGACGAAAGGACTCAATCCATAGTAGTAAATAATGGCTACCACAAACCAGAGGACATCAAACATCGGGCAAACAATGCCTAAGATATTGCCTTTGATATTGGAATAGTCCCATAAACGGACTTTGAATCCCCGGACAAATATCAGACCGGCAATGAATTCCAGAAGTATCAAAGAGAATCCCATGATCAATATTGGGACTAAATCATAGACAGTGGCGCCGGAGACATAATTCAAAGAGAATAAATCACCTAAAGGATTGTAAAACACCCAGCTTTTCGGTAAATAATAGACTAAAACCCAATCAAGGGTGAACATCAGCATTAAACCAAAACCATACAGAGGAAGCCAGGGCCCTTTCATGAAACCGGGGTTAACCCATTTCTTAACCGTGAATATTCTTCGGAAAAGAACTTCAATTCCATAGCCTATCAAGTCACCAGTCAGAAACATGAATAGGTAAGCTAAAAACAATTGACTGCCATTAGCCATAATCGGAGCAGAATCACTTAACATCATTACTGAATTCATAGTCAATCGCAGCCTCTTTTTTCTTTAATTATGATAGCCTATTATTATCAGAATACGATGCATAAAGAAGGAGATAAAATTATGGGAAAAGAAAAAATCGTTTTTTTGGGAACGCCGGAGATATCAGCCTATCTTTTAGAAGGCTTAGTCACTAACGGCTTCAATGTCGTTGGAGTCATCACCAAAGAAGATAAAGTCCGGGGAAGAAACAATCAGGTTGAAGAAAGCCCCGTTGCCCTTAAAGCTCACCAATTGAATATTCCGGTCTTCAAGCCTCACCGTCTCAACAAGGATTTTGCCTTTTTGCCTTCATTGGATTCTGATCTTCTACTGACTTTTGCCTATGGCCAATTGATTTCGGATGAGATTCTAGCCTTGCCTCATTTCAAGCCTCTTAATCTTCATGCTTCTTTACTGCCTAAGTACCGAGGGGCTGCTCCTATTCAATATTCTTTACGTAACGGAGAAAAAGAAACCGGTGTCACTTTAATGGAAATGGTCCATGAAATGGATGCCGGAGACATCTATGGGGTTAGGAAATTGGCAATTGACCCAAAAGACAATTACACAAGCCTTGCCAATAAGTTAGCTGCCTTAGCCTTAGAAGTAGCTACAACCTATCTTCCGCTTTTCTTCAAAGGTGAAATCAAACCAGTTAAACAAGATCCTAACTTAGTTTCCTTCTGCCCTAGCATCAAGAAAGAAGAAGAAAAGCTGAATTTAGCAGTTGATCCAATTACCTTTGTCAACCAGGTACGTTCTTTATCACTCACACCTGGCGGATATGTCTTGGCTAATGGTGAACAACTGAAAATTTATGAGGCTGAAGCCTTAAACGACAGTGTCACGGCACCGGTAGGTACTATTATTGAAGCCCATAAGAAAAACCTGGTCATCCAATTAGGAAAAGGCCAGGCAAAGATTCTAACTTTACAGCGTCCAGGCAAGAAGATGATGAGTGCCGCCGACTTCAACAACGGGGTCAGAGACTTTTCAAAGGTAGTGCTGGATTAATTCTGGCATCGCTAGTCAGGACTTTTGTAATCTTGTAAATATAGATGTAGTAAAGGGAATTCTCAAATTTGTGGGTCTGTTTGATTTGTTTATCCGCTAAGTCGCCACGATGAATCTTCGAGACATAGACTTTCTCACCGAAAATGACAAGATTGGATTTCTCGAAATACGGGAACCCGTCATCACTTAATACCTTCAGTCCCGATTCAGCAAACTTATCATGATCATAGCCAGACATCTCTTCCTGAACATGGCTGAATACTGATGTCCGACTTCATCCATCCTGCAAAGCACGGACCGCGTAGACTTATCAAGAAGCTTGCGTGAATATCTTTCTTTTTTGATGAATAAAGTGTAAACCGGATAATTAAAAAGATATCCAAACTCACCCCAAGAGACGGTCATGGCATTCTTCTTGCCTTCAGCACTCGAAATCAAAACCATATTGTCCTGGGAAAATAAAGTAATTGGATTTTCCTTAACGAACACTTCACCGCTGATTGTTCTCATAATTCCTCTCCTCTAGTTTTCTAAAAGCTTCAGATTGATTATATAATCTATTCATAGAGGTCCGAAATCAAATGAATAAAACCAATGTTATGAGAATTCTGGATAGTCTGAAAATCACCTATAAAGCTCATGATTACTCCAAAACGGATGCTTTAAGTGCAGATAGCGTAGCCAAGGCTCTCAATGAAAATCCCTTGAAAGTCTTCAAAACCCTCGTAACGGTTGGGAAAAGCAAAGAACACTATGTCTTCGTTGTCCCCTCTACAAGTGAGTTAGACTTAAAGAAAGCCGCCAAAGCCGCCGATGAGAAGAATATCGAAATGATCACTCAAAAAGAATTGTTGCCACTTACAGGTTACATACATGGTGGCTGTTCTCCGATTGGAATGAAGAAACGCTTAGCTGTCTTTGTGGATAGTACCGCTAAAGGCTTTGATACTATTTATGTCTCTGGGGGAAAGGTTGGTCTTCAGGTCGAACTAAGCCCGAATGATCTAAATAAAGCCACTGATTGTCAGTTCGTTGATTTGCAAGCCTAAAAAGGAGAATGTATATATGAATTCACATCCGGAATGGCTAGACAAGGCGTGCTTCTATGAGATTTATCCTCAATCCTTCTTGGATACCAATAATGATGGCATCGGAGACTTAAAGGGAATCGAGGAAAAACTGGATTACATCAAAGGTGTCGGTTTCAATGCTTTGTGGCTGAACCCGATTTTCGAATCCACATTCTTTGATGCCGGCTATGATGTCTCTGATTATAAGAAAGTTGCTACCCGTTATGGCGGAAACATAGCTTTAACTAGACTAATAAAAGCCTGTCATCATAAAAAAATTAAGTTGTTATTAGACTTAGTTCCCGGACATACCGCGATTGACCATCCTTGGTTCAAGGAATCAATGAAAGATGAAAAGAATCCTTATTCGGAAAGATACATTTGGACTACCAATGTCTGGGAATGCCCAAAGGATCTTAATTGTATCCGTGGGTTCAGCCAACGAAACGGAGCCTGCATCACTAATTTCTTCTCTATACAACCGGCTTTGAACTACGGATTCACTAATATTGAGAATCCGGATTTTGAAAAGCCAATTACAGCAAAAGGTCCTCAGGACACTATCAAAGCCATGATCGATGTGATTCGTTTCTATCTTAAGCAAGGGGTTGATGGCTTTAGAGTAGATATGGCTGGCTGGTTAGTGAAAAGAGATCCGGAAGGAAAAGGGACCATGGAAGTCTGGAAACAGATTTTCAAAACCATAAACAAGGAATTCCCAGAAGCGGTCTTTGTCTCCGAATGGTGCAATCCCCGAAGATCCTTATCCAGCGGATTTGATATGGACTTTTTGCTCCAGGACGAATTTAACCTCAACGATTCTTTGTTGACTCGCTGCAAGCATCCTTATTTCCGTTTTCATGAAACTGAAAGCGACAGTAAGGTCTTCATGGATTATTTCGAAGACTTATATGAAGTGGCGAAATCAAACGGCAAATATCTGTCACTCATTTCTGGCAACCATGACACTATCAGAATAGCTAAATCCTTGAATAATCAGGAATTGAAGTTCTATTATGCCTTCATGTATACCGTTCCAAATGTTCCCTTCATGTATTATGGAGATGAACTAGGTATGAAATACGAGGAACATCTGAAATCAGTGGAAGGCGGTTATCAAAGAACCGGTTCAAGATCACCGATGCAGTGGACAAAGTCTACTTTAGCCGGCTTCACGAGAAATAAGAATCCTTATATTTCCATCAATCCTGATCGAAAAGGATTAAGCGTAGAAGAAGAAAGCAAAGATTCCAAATCCCTGCTTTGGTTTGTCAAAGAGCTGCTGACCGTCAAAAAAGAACATCCGGCTTTGGACAATAATGCCTCTTTCAGAATCGAATACAATCAGGCGGGTCAGTTCCCGTTAGTCTATACTCGAGAAAAAGGTGACGATAAAGTAATGGTTGTCTTTAATCCTACTGATGTCAAGAAAGTCATACCTTTTAACCGTGAGAAAGTAAAACTTCTTCTTAAAATCGGCAAAGCCGATTTAGCCGATTGCTACATCAACATCAATAAACAATCTCTGGCAATCTTCTCAATCAAGTAAAAAATCAAAGCATGAAAAATGGGGAAGGCGGTTAGCCTTCCCCGTTTAAATTGACTCTTATTTAGTAATTAGCCTTGTTGACAGAACCGAAGAGCTTAATCTTCTCTTCAACCTTAGCCTTGATGGCTTCATAGCCAGGCTTTAAAAGCTTACGAGGATCAAAGCCCTTATTGAGATAGTCATGAGCCTTACCTTCAGCGCAGTACTTTTCAGTAGCTTCAGCAAAGGCTAACTGGCACTCAGTGTTGACATTGACCTTAGAAACACCTTCGATGATAGCCTGTTTGACCTGATTATCAGGAATACCGCTTCCGCCATGTAAGACAAGAGGAATATTATTAGTAGCAGCATTGATCTTGGCTAAGACATCAAGATGAAGTCCCTTCCAATCCTTAGGATAGATGCCATGGATGTTACCGATACCGGCAGCTAAGCAATCAATACCTAAAGACACAATCTGAGCACATTCCTTAGGATCAGCAATTTCACCATCAGCAGTGACGCCATCCTCAGTTCCACCAATGGAGCCGACTTCAGCTTCGATTGATAAACCATTATCATGAGCGAGATTTACTAATTCCTTAGTATGAGCAATGTTAGTTTCAAAGCTATCATGAGAACCATCATACATGATGGAAGTATAGCCGGCAGCAATGCAGGCTTTAGCACCTTCATAAGTGCCATGATCAAGATGTAAGCAAACCGGAACAGTGATATTCAAATCCTTATCAAGAGCACGGACAAGCTGAGCAACAGCATAGAAGCCACCCATATACTTGCCGGCACCTTCAGAAGTAGCAATGATGACAGGAGAGTTAAGTTCCTGAGCGGCTAAGAGAATCGCCTTAGACCATTCTAGGTTGTTGGTGTTGAAATGACCAACAGCATAGTGACCGTCTTTAGCAACTCTTAACATTCTTGTAAGATTAACTAACATTATTTGAAACCTCCTAAGTTTCGAAAGCTCTACTATTCTATATAAATTTTTTCACCCTGTAAAGAAATCTTGACATAAATATGCTTAAAAAGAGATAGCCAAACTTCTTTTTGAAATTACCTTTTTGCATATAAAGAAATGAAAAGCGTATCAAATAGTATCTAGAATTTTTCTCTTACGGAAAATTCACTTGAAAATTTTTCTATTTCGTCTAATTTAAAGACTTTTTTAAGCCATTATTGCTTGACTATTTTGCTATGAAGAAGTACGATTTACGTAAAGGAATTTGCTATATGTCTACAGTAAAACTTTTGCTAATTGATGAAAAAAGTATTCGCTATGGTTCTTCATCAAAATTTTATGACCTCTTTTTTGAAAAACTACATAATGAATGCCCGGAATTAAACTTTTCTTTTGCTAAATCAAACGATGATTTTTACTCTGGGGATAAGTGTTCTAGTACCAGGCATGAAAGGTGTTTTGGACCGGTCCTTTATCGATGCCATTTTTCACTTTACCCCACCTTTTTATATTCTTCCTATTCCTGGTTCAGATTCCACTTCTGTCGCAATTGATATGTCAGGATTCTTCAATAGATATAACATTCCACATATTGTCATGCTGGGAAGCGGTGAAGAAATCTGCAATTCTATAAAACAATGTATTATTAACACCAAATTGATGGATACAACTGATTCTTTGTATATCGGCTTTATTGGGGCCAATGGTGCTATAAATACTTTCTCTTCTGATATGCCTATTCTTAAATTACGTAATAGGTTCAGCACAAAAATAAAAATCATAAGAGAAACCGAAGTCTTTGAGTCTTTCGTCAATACTCCTTCTATGACCATCCCACAAAATTTCTTTAAAGTATCATGGGATTATTATGAGCTTGATAAATCCTACCGACTGTATTTAGTTTTAAAGAACATTATTAAGAAATATAAGCTAGACGGCCTAATGATTTCCTGCCTGGAAATCACGAAGTATCTAAAAACCACCGGTTGTTTAGCTTTGGCCAAACTTGATGAAGAAGGGTATTTAGTTTGCTGTGGAAATGATTTAGCCACAATACCAGCCGTCCTGATAGCTAAATCCATTCTTAAACTTCCTTGCTTTATTGCCCATCCCTATAACTTCCTTACCGAAAAGAAATCGGTGGATATGGCCGGTTCTTATCTTTCGTATAACATTTGCCCTTCATATCAAGCAGACACTGAAGGCATGAGTAGACAAGGATTATGCCTAAAAGGGAATATTCCTTTAGGCCCTGTCACTTTATTGAAGATTTCAGGTTTCACTAATTTTTATTTCTGCCTTGAAGCTAATCTCACTGAAAATATTGAAGCACCTAATGTGGCAACAAATGCAGTCAGAATAGTTTTCGACAATTATGATATGTCTGATTACTCGCTACCTATCGGGAAAAGAATAATCATAATACCAGGACATCAGAAAGCAAAAATCGATGATTATTTAATTCATCGTGGATTTACCAGTTTTAGAAAGCCTAAAAATCCAGAGTCCTATTATTTAGAGGTTTCCCACAAGAGTTTCATGTTAATCAGAGACCGTCAAAAGGTTGTCTCCTTTAGCAAACAGGTGGATTACTGCGGTTCTTTAAAGATTGGAACAGTAGTAAGACTAATTGATGAAGACACGGGTGAAATAACTTCTATTAAGTTTGAATCGACCGAAACCTATAATTCTGCTCAGGAGATAATCAATAAGTTCGGTAAGTCAATTTTGAATTATGATGGGACTTATATCAATATGTATGGAATTAAAAAAACGGTTGATGAATTAGATAAAGATCATGAGGTATATTCAGTTGCTGTTTTAAATAAATGTCCAAACCAATAATATTTCTAAATCTAAGGTATTTTTTAAAAATTTGTCAACTAAGCTGATTTATAATATAATTAATAAGGAAGAAGGGAAATTTATGATAAATATTTCGGTGATGCCCTTACGTGCCAAAAAAACTCCGGCTGCATTAAGAAAAGCTGCAAATGATTATATACAGGAACTTTTTGGCAATGATGATTTCTCATTTAAAATCATTGAAAATGCTATTGATCTCTCAAAAGAAGGTCTAGGTATTGTTTTAGTGGAAACCAATTATATCCAGGAACAGTTTTGGAATATTCTTTTAAGACTTCCTTCTCCGGTTTTCCTTCTCCCTATACAAGGTAATGGCTCAATAGGAGCCGCTTCTGATATTTCTTCCTACCTTAATTTCCGTCATATTGAGTGCCATCTACTTATTGGCACAAACGATAATATCAGAAAAGTTATTAGGACTTATGCCTTTTCTGGCTCAATAAAAGGTTTCACTAACCATATCGGTGTCATTATCTCCGAAGAAAATGTTATGCTGAACAGCTACAACGTCAATTACAAAGCCTTACGTGGATGTTTTGATATGGAGAGCGTATCAATTTCCGAACAGGAGTTGGTCGATATTTTTAATTCTAAACCAAAAATGAAGATGCCTAGGGATTTCTTCAAATCCACTTGGGATTATTATGAGCTGGATAAAAGTTATCGTCTATATCTTGCCTTAAAGGATCTTATTAAGAAATACAATCTAAAAGGTATTACTATGGAATGCTTTTCCTTATGCAATACTTTAAGAGCTACAGCCTGTTTAGCTTACGACAAGCTAACTGAGGAAGGGTACTACATTTCTTGCCACAATAACATTTCGGGAATAATCTGCGCCAGTATTTCCAACAATTTATTTAAAGAACCTGTTTTCCAAGGCTCCACTTATTCTTTGGATTTTGAAAACAAGATTGCTATCTTCGCTAGCTCTTATGTTCCTACCTCCATGTGTGAAAGCTTTGCTTACGATACAGAAAGCCAAACCAATCTGGGTGTAAGCATCAAAGGCAAGATGAAGAAAGGGAACGTCACAATTTTTATTGTCTCCAATAATTTACGTTATTACTTTGCCGATGAAGGAACCATCATCGATAATCTTGATTTAGAATCCAATCCCGGGCTACAGCAATCAAAGTTAAATGGAAAGACTTTGTTGCTCCAAGTCTAATGTCTTTTGTGGGTTCCCCAATCTATATCATATACGGAAATCACAAAAAGGAATTAACTGAATTCTTTGAAAAACGTGGTTTCAATTCCTATGATAAGAGAATTAATGATCTTACCCCCTCTATTGTTCATTTGCCTAACGATAGTTTTGAAAGACTTAAGAAGAGCAAACGGACTTGGGATATTTCTTTTAAGGATTCGGTTTTTGAAAGATTCAATGAAGGAACGACAGTTACAGTATTTAATGAAGACGTATTTGATGAGCACATCAATTACATAATTAACCGAAAAGTTGCCTATCCTGATTACTCTTCTTTAATCCGCGACTTAGAAACTGGAAAATACACTATCGATCCTAAAGAACTGCCAGCTGCTAAAAAAGTCTATGATACCCGTTTTAAGGATGAGGATAAGAAGACAAAGTCTTTCTCACTTATCTTATTCCAAAGAATTCAATAACAAAGGAGTCCTCACATGATTGAACTTAACATTAATTTAGAAGGTTCGCTTTCGCCAGAAACGTGTTTTGATTTTTATCGGGATCAAAGCTGTCCTCTTCCCTGTAAAGACGAAAAAGAAATGAAAGGTCTTCTTTCTGTTACTAAACCTTTTTCGGATGAAGTCACTATTGAAAACAGCCTCTACAAAATGACTCTTCCGGTGCTTCAACAGAATCAGGCTATCGAAAGAGCCGCGTACGAATTAGTTACTAAGTTAGCCAAGCAAGGTACTTCCTATGCTGAGATTGCTTTAGCACCAATCCGTTTCACTCACCAGACTTTATCCCAGTTAGCAGTCGTAGAAGCCGTAATTTCCGGTGTAAGCCGTGCCCGAATGGACTTGAAAGGCCAAATCCAAGTCAATCTGGTCTTAGGTTTAGTCAGGGGCGAGAAGGAATCTAATAACTTGGAGACTGTAGAAGTAGCTAACCGTCTAAAAGGGACTATTGTTAACGGTCTTATACTAGAAGGCGAAGAAAACACTCCGGTTAGTAAATACCAGAAGGTACTTAATCAGGCCTATAAGCTGAATATTCCTTTCAGTGTGGCTACTAACAAGCTTCAGGATACTAAGGATGCTATAACTTTAGGTGCTAAAAGAATCATTGGCGGATTGGCTTGCACAGAAGATGAGGAAGTCATCAAGATGATCAAAGACAAGAATGTCCTTATCGTCACTTCCTTGCTCCAGCTGTTCTATACCGGGAAGCTTAAGCGTTTAATTGATCATCCTCTTCCTCTGATGAAAAAGAATGGTCTTAAGGTTGTTCTATCCAGTTCCGATCCGGCTCTCTTTGATTCTAACATCAACCGCGAATACACATTGGCCCGTGACCTCTTCTTTATCTCCTATAAGGATTGCATGGATATGGAGAAGTTGGCTTTTGAAGAAAAGCTGATGAAGTAAACAAAAGGCTGCCATAAAAGGTAGCCTTTTTGTTTTGCTTCCTAAAAGAATTTCTTTGCTTAAAAAAACTCCTAGGTTTATGCCTAGGAGTTTTATTAAAATCTGTAAGAGAGCTAACGCTGACCGACTTCGTAAGGTATGCCTTCAGCTTTGGGGCACCCGGACTTCTTTCTAGTCATAATTAAGACGATCAAGACAATGGCATAAGGAAGGAGGTTATAGAAGTACATCGGAAGAGGAAGGTTCTTTAGCAAAGGAATGGTATTATAAACGACTGCTAAGCTTTTAAGGAAGCCGAATAATAAGGAACCTAAACCAATCCAAAGCGGATTCCAATTGCCGAAGATCATAATGGCTAAAGCTAAGAAGCCTAAGCCGCCAACAGAGTTTTCAGCCTCAGTACCAGTCTGAGTAGCAATATAGATGAAGCCTCCTAAACCAGCTAAAGCACCAGAGATAGAAGTACCTAAGTATCTCATCTTCTCCACATTGATACCGACACTTGCCGCAGCCTGAGGATGTTCTCCGCAAGCTCTGATATGGGTACCGGTCTTAGACTTATAAAGCCAGATAGCCAAAAAGATAAACAAAATGATGATTATATAAGTGGAGGTATAGATTCCGTTAAAGAGGAAGTCTAACAAAGAATTATTGTTAATAGCATCAACGAATCCCGTAAGCCCAGCATTTGTATAAGTGCTAGTAGAAAGCTGGAAGGAGCCACCTGAAGTGATTCTTTCGGAATTGAAGAACATTAAGCCAAAGGTTGAAACCAAAGCTGGAGCCAACATATTCAGCGCTGTACCGCCTATTGTTTGATCAGCTTTCATCTTGATAGCAGCAAAAGATAATAGGAGTGAGAAGATACAGCCAGAAGCAGCACCAATTAGCATGCCTAAAATGTAAAGCCATTGATTAGTTGCGGTATTGGCACCTAAGACGTTACCATTAACCATGAAACGGCAGAAGATACATCCGATGAAGGCACCGAAGATCATTTCACCATCGAGGCCTAAGTTGATGATGCCTGAGTGTTCTGAGAAGGCACCGGCCAAGGCTACAATCATCAAAGGAATCATACAAAGAATCGTTTGATGAAGAATAAATGTTGCAGACATTATTCATTACCTCCTTTTGTTTTAAGACCTTTAACAAGGATTTTCTCGTAAAGACTACTAGCTTGTTTAGCGTCCCTGTCCTTATGTTTAAATCTAATTAATAAGCCTTTGAAGAAATTAGAGAAACCAGCCAAGTAAATGATAACTGCAACAATGATATCAGCAAAGTATCTGTTGTAGCCAACACTGACTAAGTTAGTTCCGGAAGCATTGATGTAACGGATGAATAAGGCAGCAAAGATACAGGCAATAGGATTGCAGTTAGCTAAGAAAGCACCAGCAATTCCCGTGAATCCATAATCAGGTAAAATCTGATAAACGGATTGATACTGAATCTCAATACCAGGATTAAGGTAATACAAAGCACCACCAAGGCCAGCTAAAGCACCAGCCAAACCCATGGCAATAAGAATATTCTTCTTATCGTTAATACCAGCGTACCTAGCTGAGAACTTGTTCAATCCGCAGGCCCTCATAGAATAACCCAAGGTAGTCTTATTCATTAAAAGCCAGCATAAGATAGCGATAACAACAGCAAGGAATATGCCAATATCCAAATAAGAATTGTTAGTCAATGCCTTTAAGCCTAGATTTGGTGTGCCATTGCCGGTTGAAGAAGTAGTAAGCAAATATGCCGATTTGCCGCCAGGCTTATTGACCATGAAAGAAAGGTTATCAAGAGAGAAAACCCAAGTGAAGATGTTGGCAGCAATCCAGTTTGTCATAATAGCGACAATAACTTCATTGATGCCAAAATAAGCTTTCAATGCGCCTGGAATAAGCCCCCAAAGTATGCCCGCAATTGCAGCAATGACCAAAGCTAAAATCCAAATAAACACGCCTTGTGTCGCATTAGAAGTGGAATCAATAGAAAGAGCAACCAGTAATGCACACATAGTTCCCATTAAGAACTGGCCTGGGGCACCAATGTTGAATAGACCAGTCTTATAAGCAACAGCAACACTCAAGGAAGTGAATATCAAAGGGACGGTATAGAAAACCATATTGCCAAAGTCATTAGCCTTATCAAGAGCAGTGAAAGGACCAGAGAATAAGTACCCTAAACCCTTTAAAGGATCAGCATCAGCAAGAGAAGAGGAGAAGGAAGCAAAAATCATGATAAGGAAACCAACCAGCAAACCAATAAAGACGCAAATCAAAGATGAGCCCAAAGAAGTTAAACCATCGGCAGGAGCAGAAAACAAACGTTTGACTTGTTTATTTGATTTCTTCATTTTTGTGGCCCCCTTCAACTAAAGTAGCAACTTCTTTTTCAACGCCCTCACCAAGAGAGTTTCCATTTTCATCAACCTTCATTCTCTTAGCACCAGCCATGTAGAGACCAAGCTCAGGAATAGTGACATTCTTGGGATCAAAGGAACCAACTATTTCACCTTCATACATGACTAGAATTTTATCAGCAAGATTCATAACCTCTTCAAGTTCAAGAGAAACAAGTAACACAGCTGAACCCTTATCACGGTCGGCAATAATCTTTTTATGAATGGATTCTACGGCACCGACATCAAGACCACGGGTAGGCTGAACAGCCACAAGAAGTGAATGATTCTTATCAAGTTCACGTCCAACAATGACCTTCTGCTGATTACCGCCAGACATACTTCTAGTAATCGTTTCGCTTCCCTGAGATGTACGAATATCGTAAAGCTTAATTAGTTGATCCGAATATTCTTTACGTTTCTTAAAATTAATCCATCCATGATTAGAAAATTTTTTATCACGGTATTGTTCAATAACCATATTCTGCTGAATATTATAGTCAAGAACCAAACCATATTTCTGACGGTCTTCAGGAATATGAGACATACCATTTTTGATTTTTGTGAAAATGCTTTTCTTGGTAACATCAATATTGTTAAGAACAACATTACCCTTTTTAACATTTTCAAGTCCAGTAATGGCATTGACTAATTCCGTCTGACCATTGCCTTCAATACCGGCAATGCAGACAATCTCTCCGGAATGAACCTTAAAGGAAACATCCTTCACGGTTTCCTTATGGGTATAAGGATTCTTAACAAAAAGATGAGAAACGTTCAAGACTTCCTTCCCAGGCTTAGCATCAGCCTTAGGAACGGTGAAATGAACTTCACGTCCAACCATCATTTCAGCCAATTTCTGCTGGTTAGTATCCTTAGTAGCAATAGTACCAATACATTTGCCTTTTCTTAAGACCGTGCAGGTATCGGCTACTTCCATGATTTCATTAAGCTTATGAGAAATAAAGAGAATGGATTTTCCTTCTCTTGCCATATTCTTCATTGTCTTCATCAAGTTTTCGATTTCCTGAGGAGTCAAAACAGCGGTAGGTTCATCAAAAATGAGAATATCGTTATCACGATAAAGCATTTTGAGAATTTCAGTACGCTGTTGCATACCAACAGAAATATCGCTGACCTTAGCATTAAGATCGACTTCCAAACCATATTTCTTCATCAATTCTTCGCATTTAGCACGGGCTTTTTTCTTAGTTACCCAGCCACCATGAGAATCTTCATCGCCCAAGATAATGTTATCAAGGACACTGAAGCACTCAACAAGCATAAAGTGCTGATGAACCATACCGATGTGAAGAGCGGTAGCATCATTAGGTGACTTAATGTGAACTTCTTTTCCGTCTTTATAAATAGCGCCTTCATCTGGCTGATAAAGACCAAAAAGAACACTCATTAAAGTCGATTTTCCGGCACCGTTTTCTCCTAAAAGGGAATGAATCTCACCTTTTTTTAATTGTAGATTAATATGGTCATTAGCTCGGATTCCGGGGAAATCTTTAACAATATTCCGCATTTCGATTACATATTGAGGCTTTTCTTCCATAATTTAGAATCCTTTCGAATTTTTAATAAAAAGGCCCTTACCTTTAAAGTAAAGGCCTCTTTTTGATTCTACAAAAATTACTTATCTAAAGTAACTTTAATGTGGGTCATAGAAGCAGTATTAGTCTCCCACCAAGCAGCATCATTGATGTCAGAAGGAACAGTTCCATCAGGTACTACAGTACCATCCTGAACAGCTTTAAAGATAGTATTGTACTGAGCAATAGTCCAAGTTCTAAATCTCCAGGAATCAGTATCAGTAGGAAGACCAGTGGCATTATCAGAAGCGCCAAGGTTCTGATTCTTGCCGCCAAGGGTTGAATCCCAAGAGCCACCATAATACTGACCTAAAATCTTCTGGACAGAGGCATTTAAGCCCTTAGTAGCAGAAGTGATAACCTGTTTAGAAAGACTAGCCTGATCAACATCAACACCGATAATGTACTTATTAGTCTGTGAACCAACAGCAGCAACTACGGAGTTAACCATAGAACCACCGCAGGAGAAGACAAC
>Ga0265294_10002411_pt1 | contig 24578 bp, 24 predicted proteins | sample MunlanPumphouse3_FD_192504 | JGI IMG/M metagenome (GOLD analysis project Ga0265294, IMG submission 192504) | Groundwater microbial communities from a municipal landfill in Southern Ontario, Canada - Pumphouse #3 | ecosystem: Environmental > Aquatic > Deep subsurface > Groundwater | place... | reverse complement strand
TATTCAGAATTTAAAATCTTACAGAGAAGAAATACTCAAACTTGATTCTGACCTTAAAGAAGAACTAAATGTGCTGAAAAATGAATATTACTAGGAAAATCGAATATCTGATACTCATCCATTTCTGCCTTGGACTGTCAGGGTTAAACGGCGTTGAAAGAGCTGAGATGAATGCCGATTTTACTCCGGCAGAATACAAAAGGGACAGTAATCCCGTTTATTCGCTTCCTGAAGTCGATCCGAAAGCAGATATACCTGAACTATTTAACAGGAATTACGCTTTCAGCGAACAGGTAAAGGCCGACAGCACAATGCAGGAAATAAACGGTTTCAGGATACAGATATTCAGAACAGAAGACCTCGAAGAGGCTAAAAGAAGAGAGTCTATCTACATAACTTCATACGGAGAAGAGAATGTGACTCTTATCTTTGAAACTCCTTTCTACAAGATACGAGTCGGCAGATTCAGGGACAAGGAGGAAGCGGAGGAGTTTCAGCAGACACTTAAATGGAGAGGTATTAGCGGCACGATCATAGTTCCCGACCGGGTCAAAGTGCTTATGCCTGTAAAATGAATAAATCATGCGGTCTATAATATGTTGATATCGTTTGAAGGTCTTGACGGTTGCGGAAAATCGACTCAGATCGACCTTACATCAAAAATCCTTGAAAGCTCAGGTAAAATGGTGAAGGTCTTAAGAGAACCCGGCGGCAACAGGATCTGCGAAAAGATAAGGGAAGTACTTCTAGACAGAAAGAATTCTTCGATGTCTGATGAAACAGAGATGCTTCTTTATATTGCAAGCCGCGCTCAACTCGTGCGCGAAGACATCGCAAGTCTGCTCGATCGGGGATTTCTTGTAATTCTTGACAGGTATATGGATTCAACGACGGCGTATCAGGGTTACGGCAGGGGAGTTGACCTTGAAACGATATCTGTGCTTAACAGATTGGCTACATGCGGCGGTAAATATGTTCCCGATCTTACTTTTTTTCTCGATATCGAAACAGAAAGATCATTGTCAAGAGTTACATCAAGGGGTGAGGAAATAAACAGAATGGAGTCGGAAAGTATTGAATTTTTCGATCGTATCAGGAAAGGATTTTTAGAGATCTCAAGAAAAGACCAGGAAAGAGTCAAAGTTATAAATGCATCAGGTTCAGTTGAAGAAGTCTTCGGCAGAATATCAGAGGTGCTAAAGCAAAGAGAGTTATTATGAAAAACAGCCTGTTAGTCTTATTTATTTTTTTTACTTCAGTTTTCTCGATAGACAAAGATCAGGATTATTACAAAGAACTTTCGGATAATATAAGACTATATTTCGATATAATGCTTGCGCTGAACGAGAATTATGTGGATACTGCGAACATTGAAGAGCTTATGAGCGAAGGTATAAGAGCTATGCTTTCAAAGACTGACCCTTACACAGTACTGCTTAAAGACAACGAGATCGATCATTATAACGAGCTGTCGTCAGGCAAATACGGCGGTATCGGCATATATCTCGGCACAAGCGGTCAGGATAAAAGGCTTACGGTGATCTCTCCGATGGACGACACTCCGGCTTCAAAAGTAGGTTTGAGGGCAGGCGATCAGATAATGTTCATCGACGGAAACGATACTTACGGAATGTCTGTAAGAGATGCGTCAAAACATCTTAAGGGGGAACCCGGAACGCGGCTAAAGCTCAGAATAAAAAGAGCAGGCAGCGATAAACTGATGGAATTCAACCTTACAAGAGCAAGTATTCAGGTTGCGAACATACCTTACTCAGAAATGATCGACGGCGAAACAGGCTACATCAAGATCACAGAATTCTCAGGCACACTCTATTATGACTTTATTCAGGAATTCGAGAAACTGGTATCAAGCGGCGCGCGATCACTCATAATCGATCTGAGATATAATCCCGGCGGACTGCTCGAATCTGCTGTCAAACTTTCGGGAGCATTTCTCCCCAAAGGCAAGCTGGTTGTTTCGACGAAAAGCAGAAGTGCCGAAAGCGAGATCAGGTATGACACATACATCGATCCGGCAGACACCGAGATGCCTGTCGTCGTAATGATAAACGGTTCCAGCGCTTCCGCATCCGAAATATTTGCAGGCGCGCTTCAGGATCACGACAGAGCTGTGATCGTAGGGGAGGGATCGTTCGGCAAGGGTCTGGTCCAGCAGCTTTTTGATGTAGGGTATTATGAGAAAAGAAATCTGAAGATGACGATCAGGAAATATTTTACTCCGACAGGCAGGCTTATACAGAAAGACGATATTTTCGGAGACAGGATCAAGTCCGGAACCGATACGGTTTTCTTCAAATCGCTTGTTAACGGAAGAGCGCTTCCTTCAGGGGTCGGAATTATTCCTGACATTATAGTTGAACCCGCCAAGAACTCCGGTTATATTTCATATTTAAGAATGAATAATTATTTCAGTGATTTTGTCTATAATGTTTACAGTAAGGATAAAGATTTTGAATATAAAGATCAGATAACAGATGAGATACTGAACGATTTCAGAAAATTCCTTGAAGATAATAATGCAAGGTATGCAGATCCGGGAGAAATGCTTCTTGATTCTCTCTATAAAATATCTGAAGAAAACAATTATGACGATGAATTCGTTGCTAAGATAGAGGATCTTAAGGGTCATATGAAAGAAATGAGCTCGAATTATTTTAAAGGTGATGTCGAAGCCGTAAAACAGAACCTGCTAATAGAATTCGGCGTCTTCACCAGAGGCAACAGGGAAAAATACAGGATACTGAATACAAATGACCCTCAGCTCCAGAAGGCTGTCTCTATCCTGAAAGATATTGAATTTTACAGATCTGTTCTGGGATATTAATATCATGAAAGAAGAAGTAAAAAAATATCTTCTCAAAATTTCGAGACTGGCGATACTGTCAAAATTCGATCCTGGATCAAAAACCTTTTCTTTTGAAAATATTCCCGATGAAGTGAAAATTAATGGAGCTTGTTTTGTTACGCTGACCATAAACGGGGAGCTTAGGGGCTGCATCGGATCGATGGAAGCCTACAGGCCTCTTTATGAAGATGTGATCGCACATTCCGGGGACGCGGCATTCAGGGATCCCAGGTTCCCGCCTCTGTCAGCCGGCGAGGTTCCATCGGTAAAGATCGAGATCTCTGTACTCACACCCAGGCAGGAAGTCAGTTATTCCGGGTTTTCGGACCTAAAGAACAAGATCATTCCTCACAGGCACGGAGTTTATCTAAGTCATTCCTACTATTCATCAACTTTCCTTCCGCAGGTATGGGAGCAGCTGAGTTCTCACGAAGAGTTTTTCTCGCATCTCTGTCATAAAGCGGGGTTGGATCCGGATTTTATTTTAGATCATCATCCAAAAATAGAAATATATACAGTAGAAAATTTCAAAGAGGAATAAAAAAGACGACATTACCGTCGCCTTTTAAAGTTCGTCCCGTTTTTGAGGGGATATTTCTATTTATACTGGTCGATCGCAGATTGTATCTTGGCTTTCGGGATCAGCCCGATAATTGACGACATGACCTTTCCCTGCTTGAAAAACAGTGTGGACGGTACCGAAAGTATTCCGTACTGGGCCGCCAGCGCTCCGTCAGAGTCGATATCGACATAAGTGACTTTTATATCACTGTTTTCTGCAGCGATCTCATCGATTATCGGGTCAAGTTTTTTACACGGTCCGCACCATTCAGCTCCGAATTTAACGATGGTAAGTTTTTCCTGACTGAGTACTTCCTGTTCGAATGTTGACTGAGTTACTTTTAATGCGTTGCTCATGAGCTTCTCCTGACTTATTTATTTTCTGATACGATCTTCTTCATTTTATTTAACATTATTTCCGGTTTGACCAGACCCTGAACTTTTTCCACGACAGTTCCGTTCTCATCTATGAACAGGATCAGCGGAATATTGTTTGCGCCATATTCAAGAAACTGAGCGATATACTTTTTTGAAAATTCGCTGTTCTTGTCTGTAAAATCAAGTTTGAAAGGTACGAAATTCTTTGATGCGAATTCTACAATGTCCGGATCTTTCCATGTGGTTTTATCCATTTCTTTACAGTTCATGCACCATTCAGCCCAGAGATCCACCATTACAAGTTTGTCTGTTCCGGCTATGGAAGAAACGGCATTTTCGACGATATTCATTTCAGTATCTGTCTTGTCGAAAATAATTCCGGGTGTGCCTGATGCGCTGTTTAAAGAGACCGGATTTCCGAAAGGAAGGTCGATATAGTATGAAATAGTTTTTAGGGAAAACACCAGACCTGTTATGAAGATAAAGATACCTACGGTTTTGGCCAGGTATGAAACGAATCCGGCATTTTCTTTGATTTTATCTAAAGCCCCCATATAGACCGACAACATGATAGTAAGAAGTGCTGTGAGGAAATATAAGATATTGTCAGGAAGGACAATGCTGAGGAAGTAAAGCGCGGCGCCGATCATCACAACACCGAAGAATTTTTTGATCTTCATCATCCATGCGCCGGCGTGAGGCAGAGCGTTGATGGCTCCGGAGAATGTTCCGATTATGATGAACAGAAGACCGAGTCCGAATGCGAACGCAATGAAAAGAAGCCAGCCGTAGAGCACATCACCTGCGGTAGCGACATGAATAAGAAGTACCGCAAGGACAGGTCCTACGCAGGGTGCGGCAACAACTCCGCTGACCATTCCGATTATCATAGCTCCGATTATACCGCTGCTTTCTTTGCCTTTCTGCATAAGCTGAGTCTGTTTCTCCGAAGAAATAAGATTCATATCCCACAATCCGAACATGCTGAGAGCCAGAACTGTAAATATCATTGCGATTACGACCCTTACCACAGGATTTGCGGCAATATCTCCGACTCCGAAAATACCGCCGAGGAATGAAGCAAGAAGTCCAACTATTGAATAGGTAATCGCCAGACCGACCACAAAGAAAAGCGAAAGAAAGAAACCTGCAGATTTCTTTTTGCCTGATTTTGCGCCCATATAGGAAATTACTACCGGAATGATAGGATAAACACAAGGTGTCATGCTGTCAAGGATACCTCCAAGGAACGCAATGACAAAAACAAGAAGCGTCCATGTTTGTGTGCCTTCAAGGATGGCCGCCAGTCTTTCCTCGATAGTCATTGATTCGCTTTCGCCTGAGAAAACTCCGAAGACATCTTTAATCGATTTATCTTCAGTTATCGAAGCTTTTTCAAATCTTTTCGGATCGATGTTTTTAAAATCTATTATGTGGTTTTTCTCAACCGGCATATAACAGGTTTCGTCGCCCGTTTCTGAACATATCTGGTAGCCTATGTTTACGGATTTTTCAGTATTCGCTGTAAAAGTACCTTCGAAGATGAAATCGATTGTGCCTTTGTAAACCTGCTCGCCTTTATAAACTGATCTTCCTGAAAGATTATTCCCCTGTGTTTTGATTTCGGGAAAGTCAGCTGTGTCAAAATAGAACAGATCATTATCGCTTATGTGAAAACCCTCAGGCAGGTCAATTGAAATGATCATGCTGAAATCTTCACCGGCTTCCATGTCCATTTTTTCGAAATAATTGAAGATAGAAACATCTTTTTCAGGGTCGAATTCCTGTTCTGAGAATGCGAATGTTGTCAACAGTGCCAGTAATAAAGCTATCTTTTTCATAATTTTTACTCCGGATTTATTTACCACCGGATAAATATATAGTTAAAATGCTATATAGTCAAGTCCTAATTAACAAAAATTACTTCCGGTTGTCTTGCCGGATGCTATTTTTGAATTATCCATGCGCCTTCAAATCCGCTGCCGTTAAGCTTTTCTTTTACGGCTTGTGCGTCAGAGTTGGAATTATACCCGCCTACGATCACCTTATATAGATTTTTATCATAATAGACGGAAGAATTCAGATATCCTCCCGGAATCAGCTTATTACTGATAAAGTCATCCGCAGAACTCTGGCTGCTGAACGCTCCGACCTGAATGAAATACTCTCCGGAATCGGCTGAAGTGTCATAAAGGATATAAGAGTTCTGGATAAAAGCATCACCATATGCGGGATCCTGCCTGACCTCGTCTCTCTTTTTTTCTGCATCGATCCTGGCCAGATAATCTCCGAATTGAACTTTGTAGAGGTTATCCTGAGCACGGACTATATATATCCTTTCTCTTATAGTTCTGGAAGCAATCTCTTTTAGTTTTTCCGCTTTTTCTTTGTCCTGAAAAGCTCCGATCTGCACTCTGTAACCTATGATCTGTTCAAAGCTGGTTGAAACCGGGACTGCCGATTCTATGCCTGCATCCGATTCAACATTCGCGGTTTCCTCGGCCGGAACGAACTGTTCCTGAACTGTCTCGGATTTTTTGAAAACTTTTTTAGGGACAGAATATACTTTCTCGAAACCTGAGCTGATCAGTTTTTCTTTTAGGATATTGGCTTCCTCCTTGTTCTGGCAGTCGCCGGCGTATATCATGTATTTATCGACAATGAATTCTATATATACGGGTTCCTGTACTGCTTCCGCTACCTGCTTTTCAATTAATAGGGCTTCCGGCTCAGTATCGGCATTTGCGATTTTTATCCTGTAACCGTCTATCATATCTCTTTTTGCCAGATCTTCTTCGATAACGATCTTGTTTGACGGATCGTTCGGTCCGTAAGCGGATTTGTTTACTCCCGCCGATGGAGCGCATGATGTTATGAAAGATGTTACAATAATAGCGATCACTGTTAAAATGATACTGCGCATACAACCTCCGTTTTATTCTGTTATTTAACGGCTGTGCCCGTTTTGATATGAATATAAGAAAATATTAGGATAAATCAATATAAAAAGAAAATAAAAATAAAACGGAATTTTGTTGATAATTCTTATCAGAATCCTTATAATCTATAAGAATTTTACAGGGAGTGCTGCATATATGGCGGGTTTAAGACTTATTTCAGTAATAATTTTAATGACGATTATTTTTCCGGTGTTCCCTCAGAAGAATAAGTCCATGTCGGGATTCTCCGGATTCGATAAGGGTTACATTAAACTTTCCTATAATTACTTTCCTTCGTTTTCAGAAGTGATAAATGATGATGTCGAAGCGTTCGGACTGGAAAAATTCGATAAGACAATATTTTTGTGGGGTGGTGAACTCTGCGCGAATATGAATTCAGCATTCGGACTGGGTATTCAGTATTATACAGGATCGGACATTTCAGACAGAATAGTTACTTTGACTCTTCAGGATATGACTGAGATCAAGCTGGACAGATCGGTCACTTACGGGATCTCCTTCATCGGGCTGGCGGTAAATTACAGAAAATCGATGAGGGGTGTTTTTGATTTTTTCGGAACAGTCAGTGCAGGTTATGGTTCAGTGAAGATCATGATCAGTCAGGATTTCGGAGATCAGTACTATGAAGATCTATGGAGTTCGTTCGATCCCGACAGTGGTATTAATGACTACAACAGATCAACGATCTATGATCCTTCACTGTATATATTCAGAGCCGAGAACGGGTTGAGATTCTATGCGGGAAAAAGGCTCTCGTTCGACCTGACCGCCGGTTATGCTTACGGGTTCGTATCTGACAGAGGGGAGATCAATTACGGATTCGAATCTTTAAAAAATGTACCTGATCTGGATTTCAAAGGGATGATTTACGGTCTGGGAATTTCATTCGGATACTGACATGAGAAAAAGAAAAGTAATACTGTGCATAATGGACGGCTACGGAAAAGGGGTTGATTATCCATATAACGCAGTCAGCAGAGCAAAGAAACCGAATCTGGATATGCTTTTTCAAAAATATCCCAGTTCAGAGCTTGTATGCTCGGGATATGATGTAGGACTTCCGGAAGGAATTATGGGTAACAGCGAAGTGGGTCACCTTAATATCGGGGCAGGCCGGATAGTATATCAGGACATAACAAGGATAAACAGATCGATTCAGGATGGCACTTTTAAGTTAAATCCCGCACTACTGGATCTGTTCGACAAAACTATACAAAAGAATTCAAAACTTCACATAATGGGTCTCGTATCTGACGGTGATGTTCATTCAAGCATAATTCATGTGAAAGAACTTGTCAAAGCTGCTTATGAAAAGGGATTAAAGAAAATATTCGTACACGCATTTACTGACGGCAGGGATACGCCTCCGGAAAGCGGCGCGGAATATGTGAGGGATCTTGACAGTTATGTTGCCGGTTTCGGTGCGAAGATCGCTTCAGTATCAGGCAGATATTACGCGATGGACAGGGATAAAAGATGGGACAGAGTACAAAAAGCTTACATTTGCCTGACCGATCCAGGATCCATCATCGGCGAAGCGGGAAATTCTGCCTCAGATATAATTTTAGAATCTTACAAAAAAGGCGTTACAGATGAATTTATACTTCCTGCCTGTGTCAAGGAGAACGGAAGCCCGGTGGGAGCAATAGAGAAAGGAGATTCTGTAATTTTCTTTAATTTCCGCGCGGACAGGGCAAGAGAGATATCAATTGCCCTTAACAACCTGGAAGACCTTCCTTTTAATACTGAAGAACTTGAACTTGACTTCGTGACCATGACACAATACCGAAATGATTTCCCGTTCAAACCGCTTTTTTCAAAGCAGTATATGAACAATATTCTCGGACAGGTCATTTCTTCTGCAGGCCTGAAACAGCTCAGGATAGCAGAAACAGAGAAGTACGCTCATGTTACTTTCTTTTTTAACGGCGGAAAGGAGGAAGAGTATCCGGGAGAGGACAGGATACTGATACCGTCTCCTAAAGCGGCTACATACGACCTTGTACCTGAGATGTCAGCTTTCAAAGTAACAGAAAAACTGATCCGGGAAATAATCAGGAATTATTACGATCTCATAGTTGTAAATTTTGCAAACTGCGATATGGTAGGCCACACGGGAATATTCGAAGCTGCAAAAAAAGCTGTTGAGACAGTGGACGAGTGCGTAGGAAAAGTATACAGCGCGGCTAAAGATATGGGTTACCTGATGTTAATTACAGCAGATCACGGAAACGCAGAAAAAATGATGGATGGCGAAATACCTTTTACGGCTCATACGACCAACAGGGTGCCGTTTCTTATAACTGACGAGAAAATAAAAATATCAGAAGGTAAACTTTCTGATATCTCTCCGACAATTCTGAGTCTGATGGGATTAGGTATTCCTTCAGACATGACCGGAAAAATACTTTCAGGTGAAGGCAAATGAGCGCGGACCTCAAGGAACTATATCTGAGAAAAGATTCTGTGGCTCAGGACTATATAGACATTTCTCAAGAAATATTTGTCGAAATAAACAATTATTTCAAGATAGTTGACTGCAACCTCAAGTTCTGCAGGTTCATGAATAAACCAAGGACAGCAATATTCGGGACGAGCATTCTTGAAGTAATTCATGAAAATGATAAAGTCAGATTTCAGAATATTGTGAGAAATGCACTTTTAAAGAAGTTCAGGGAAGGATCCATAAAGATTAGTATCGTTGACAGTAAAGAAAGAATATTTCCGGTTTCGTTTAAGCTTAATCCGGTTCTCAATGAAAGCAATAATATCGTCGGGCTCTTTTTAAATTTTTCCATGTTCAGAATAAGAACAGAAGATTCCGCTGTGAATACGATATACCAGTCCATACATAATTCGCTGACAGACCTCTATACAATATATGCTACAGATACGAAGATCAGGATCAATCATGTAAATGTTTCTCTGACGAATATCTTAGGCTACACAGTCGAAGAGATGAAAGGAAGGCATGTTGCTGATTTTCTTGTGAAGAATAAGGAACAGGAAGAGAATATCAAAAACCTTTTCAGATCTCTGGAAGAGAACGGAAAATTCGCCGGCGAAGTGATGTACGAAGCTAAGAACGGGGAACAGATCCCGATACATCTTTCTATATCATCCCTTGTTCACAACGGAAAAATTATAGGCAGTCTGGGTATAGGAAGAGATATGAGAGAGCAGAAAAAGCTTGAGACGGAAAATAAATCTTTTGCCCTTCAGCTGCAGAACCAGTCCAAACTTGCCGAATTTGGAATGATGCTTCAGGGAGTTGCGCATAATATGAGCACTCCTCTTTCAGGTATAAAGAGCAGCGCACAGCTTCAGCACTCAAGGATGGAGAGTCTTAGTGAGTCCCTGAACGGGAAGTTCGGAAGCGACATTGAGATAGACGCAAAAATAAAAGAGATCATGAAATTTTTTGATCTTATTGACCAGTCCGTCAGCAAACTTTCTAAAATTATCAGCAATTTAATGTCCAAAGCAAGAGATCAGCAGAATCTCAATAAAGAGCTGCTTAATTTGGGAGTTCTTTTAGACCAGGAGCTGGAATTCTTGCTGTCTAATCAGTTCTTTAAAGACAAGGTGGAGAAGATATTTGCTATCAGCAAAGATCTTCCGGTTATTTACGGACTTTATTCTGATTTTTCACAGAGTTTTGTGAATATTATGAAGAACGCTATTGATGCCATGTGGAATTCTCAGGTAAAGAAAATGACAATAAACGTTTACTGCGAAGGGGATAATATTTTTGTAAAAATAGCCGATACAGGTAAAGGAATATCCAAGGATGTGGGGAATAGAATATTCCTGCCGTTCTTTACTACTAAACCGAAATTCCGTGATGCCGCGGTGAATGAGCCGACAGGCACAGGGATCGGGCTTGACAGCGTGAAAACGCTTCTAAAACCTTACGGAGCCGAGATCTCATATGTTTCAGAGTTGGGAAAAGGAACCGAATTTACGATCAGGATCCCTGTAAGTTTAAATAAAAAAAATTAAAATATGAGGTGACTTAAATGAACAAATTCAACGGACAACTCAAATCGGAAGGGCTAAAGATCGCCATTGTTGCTTCAAGATTCAATGAGATGATAACAGCAAAGCTGATAAGCGGTGCCGAAGACTGTTTTATCAGGCACGGCGGAGTCAAAGAGGATCTCGACCTTGTAATGGTGCCCGGCGCTTTCGAGATACCTCTGACAGCGCAAAAACTTGCAGAAATTCATCAGGACAAATACGATGCGATCTTATGTCTCGGAGCCGTCATTAGAGGGAACACTCCCCATTTCGACTATGTAGCTTCGGAAGTGTCAAAGGGTATAGCTCATGTCGGACTTAAAAGCGGAAAGCCTGTTATATTCGGTATATTGACTACCGATTCCATAGAGCAGGCGATAGAAAGAGCAGGTACAAAGTCAGGAAACAAGGGCTGGGACGCGATGCTTTCCGCTATCGAGATGGCTAATCTTTTACAATCTATTGCTAAATTATGATACCTGTAAAAAGTCCAGAAGAGATCATCAGAATGAGAGCCGCGGGAAAACTGGCTGCTGAAGTGCTCGTATATATTGAAAAATATATGGAAGAAGGCGTGTCGACAGGAAGGCTGGACGCACTGTGCCATGAATTTATTATCAGGAACAATGCAGTACCGGCTCCGCTGAATTATCACGGTTATCCCAAAAGCATCTGTACTTCAATAAACAGTGTTGTCTGTCACGGAATACCCTCAAATTCAACAGAATTGAAAAACGGTGACATCGTCAATGTTGATATTACTGTCATACTTAACGGCTATCACGGGGATACTTCAAAAACATACATTATCGGTGATGTTCCCGAATCGACAAAGCTTTTGGTCGAGAGGACGCAGAACGCCATGTACAGGGGCATAGAAGCTGTAAAACCGGGAAGTTTTCTCTATGAAGTAGGAAAAGCCATTGAAAAATACACATCGAAATTCGGCTATGGGATCGTGAGCGATTATGGGGGACACGGTATTGGAAAGCACTTCCATGAGGATCCGCATGTTTACCATTTCTACACCCCGCAGAACAGGATCAGACTTAAGCCGGGAATGTGCTTTACTGTCGAGCCTATGGTAAATATGGGCGGACCTGAAGTCGTCACTTCAAAAAAAGACGGCTGGACAGTGACAACAAAAGACAATTCTCTTTCAGCACAGTTTGAACACACTGTGTTGGTTACAGAGAATGGTTACGAAATACTTACGGAATTATGAAAAATAATTACAACAAGCTGATGGAAGAGAGGATCGATTCTCTTGTGAAAAGCGGGCATAAGCCCAAACTTCTTATACATGTTTGCTGCGCTCCATGCAGTACATATGTTTTAGAACTGCTTGAACAGCATTTTATACTGGGTCTTTATTACTACAATCCGAATATCTATCCGGAAGAAGAGCATGAGAGAAGATTTGTAGAGCTTCAAAATTTTTTACGAGATGCAGGTTATTCGGATAGAGTTGAATTGTTTTACGAAGAATATTCACCTTTGGAGTTCGCAGGTTGCGCATACGGACTTGAAGATGAGTCAGAGGGAGGTCTTAGATGTTTTTCGTGCTATGAACTCAGACTTTCAAAGACAGCACAAAAAGCGAAAGAAGCCGGTTTCGAATATTTTACAACAACTCTAACGGTAAGCCCGCATAAGAATGCTGATAGAATAAACACCACCGGCGAAAGACTGGCATCTATATACGAAGTTAAATTTCTAAATTCCGATTTTAAGAAAAAGAACGGTTTTAAAAGAACGGTAGAATTAAGCAGAAAATACGATCTCTACAGGCAGGATTACTGCGGATGTGAATTTTCCATGAAGTCCGAACTTAAAGAATGAAAACCCGCAATGATATTTTAATCACAGGTAAAGAAGCTGCCGACCTTTTATGTGTTTCGGAAGCAACAATAAAAAACTGGGTAAAATCAGGTGTTTTAGAACAGAAAAACATGTATTTTGTCCGTAAAGATATCTTAAAGATATCCGATAAGATCAGGAAAAAAGAACTGCCGAGACTTTCCAGCAGAGCTAATAAGAGAGGTGTTACAATATGCGGTCATGACGGACATTCTGACATGGACAGCCTGACTGATAATTCATACCAGGAACTTAAGTCGCCAGGCATGAGGTCCATGGAAGGCTCGTTTTACACTCCTGATAATATAGTTAGTGAGATCGTAAGCGAGAGCGTTCCCGAAAAAGGCCAGTTTAGTATTTACGATCCGTGTTGCGGAACGGGAAGATTTCTTCAGGCCGTATTTGATCAATGTGGTGTAAGGGCTGTTATCAGAGGAAGCGATAAAGATGAAAAGGCTCTTTATATTGCTGAAAGGTCGTTAAAAGACGCCGGTTCTGTTACACACGAGCTGAACCTTGCCGACAGCCTGTTTGTTGAAGAAACCCGCAAGTACGACCGCATTTTTACTAATCCTCCGTGGGGAGCATATCTTTCTGCCGTTCAAAAAAAGAAACTGAAATTTATTTACAACGAAGCCTCAATTGATGATTCACTGGGTTTCTTTATAGCTAAAGGATTGAGATCGCTAAAACCTTCAGGGATAATGTCATATGTCCTTCCGGAATCTTTTCTGTATTCGCATCGTTTTTCTCCGCTGAGGAAGTTTATACTTCAGAAAGCAACGGTTAAAAAGATCAAATCTTACGGAAATGCCTTCAAGGGTGTTTTTTCAGGCGTGATCAGGATCGATATTGAAAAGTCTGATCCGGGAAATAATATTGTTGAGGTTATTTTGCCTTTGGAGAAATACGAATGCCCTCAGATTGATTTTTATTCTGAATACGACAACCTGATAAATATTTTTATGCTTCCAAAAGACAGAGAACTTATCAATGAAATATATTCAAGAAATAATGTATACCTTAAGGACAGTTCGGATTGGAGCCTTGGTATTGTTACCGGGAATAACAAGAAATATTTAAGAAGTGAACAGAGTGATGATTTCTCAGAAAAAATAATCTCTGGCACAAACATTCAGCCATACCGGATATCTAATCAATTCAAATTTCTTTACAATGATCGAACTGCTTTTCACCAGGTCCCGAAAAAAGAACTTTTTTCAGCTCCGGAAAAACTTGTTTACAGGTTCGTTAACAATAAGCTTGTATTCGCATTAGACAGATCAGGTATGGCTGCTATAAACAGCGCGAACGTCCTTATCCCCCGTCTCCGGGGATACTCAATTCTGGCTATATTGGCGATACTTAATTCGAAACTTATGAATTATATCTACAGAAACAAATTCAGGAGTCTTAAAGTACTCAGATCGTATCTTGAACAGCTGCCTTTTCCAAAAAATCCCGACAAAAGAATTATTCACTTGATTGAGAGCAAAACAAATCGTATAATTAATAGCGACATACAATCGGATAATATTAAGACAGAAATAGATAAGCATGTCGAAGAATTATACGGAGTGGGAATATGAAGGTATCTGCTGCAATTGAAAAAAGGAGATCTTACAGGTCACTGGAAAAAATCGAGATCGGTGAAAATGTCATAAAGGAACTTATCCATGCTTCATCGCTGGCGCCGTCGTGCTTCAACAATCAGCCGTGGAGATATGTATTTGTGACTTCTCCTAAAATACTTGAGAAAATGAAGACATCTCTAAAAAAGGGGAACGAATGGGCGCATGAGGCATCGTGCATCGCGGCAGTAATATCTAAAAAAGATCTTGATTGCGTAATAGGCGGTACTGAATATTATCTATTTGATACCGGTATCGGAGTAGGGCAACTGATCCTCAAAGCCACTGAAATGGGTATTGTGGCGCATATTATTGCGGGTTTTGAACATAAGAAGGTGGAGAAATTCATATCACTTCCGGAGGATTGGAATATTATTTCCCTGATAATTTTCGGAAAGAGATCAAAAAAGAAACTCGAGATCAGCGATGAAGACAGGCCGGAAAGGCTCTCACTCAAATATGTTTATTCAATAGACGAATATTCAAAGAAGCTTAACAAAAAAGTAAAACATTAGAGAGTATATGCTTAAAATAAGAACAGTCAGGCATGATGACAAATCCAGAGTCCTTGAAATCGTGAAAGATATCTGGGAAGGGAGCGATTATCTGCCGATCGTCTTCGATGAATGGGTTAGGGATAAAGATGGGGAATTTGCCGCTGCGGTCGATGAAGAAAACAGGCTGATCGGATTTGAAAAACTGACGATGCTTACTCCACATGACGCTTGGATAGAAGGATTGAGAAAGGATATGTCGTTAAAAGTTAAGGGGGTTGGCAGTTTTATCACGAAGCATCTTTTAGAAGTGATAAGAAGAAAAAAAATAATAAGAACCGTCAGATTTGCTACTTATTATAAAAACATCGAATCGATATCTCTTTTCAGCAAACTTGGATTTTCGGTTCTCGAAAAAAGGAACCATTTGTCTTTACGGCTTCCAAATTTAAAACGTATGCCTGAGTATAAGAGAAATAAAGCAGTAAGGGGAGGCGATCCCGATCTGATCATAGATTTTATAAAAAGATCCCGATGGCTGAAAAAGAATACGAACGGCATTTGCTTTTCATGGGTCGTAAAACCTTACGTTGAAAAAATGATAACTTCGGACTTTATTGATAACGGGAATGTTCTTTCCATTTCCGAGAACGGGAAGATCAGAGCTCTGTGTCTATACACTATAAGAGAGAAACAGGATTTTTTTATCAGTTTCTTTGAAGCTGAAACTCCGGATCTGTTTTTAGAACTTTTAAAGATGGCCAAAAAAACCGCATACGGGAACGGTCAGGAGAATTTATGCGTTGTTTTGAGCCGGAAAGACAAGAATTCCAGTTTACTCTTTAAGAAACACAATTTTAGAAGCTGGGAAAGTGAGGGAGACTTCCTTTTGTTCGACCTTCCTGTTGACAGGACTTGAATACTTTTATTTTATAATTTTCTTTCCGGGGTATTTTGAACTTTTATATTTTTCTGCAAGTTCGTGCGAAATGTCATATGGATTGTTGAGAGGAAGATCGCCTTTAATAACCGTATAATTCAGTAATTCAGATTTTTTAAGATTCGTCAGTCCTGGGAGTTTTGTTCTGTTCGTTGTCTCAATTCGTTTTCCTTTTTCGTCCACTATAATTATCTTGGGCATAAATACTCCTTTTCTGCCAAAGAATCTGTTCATTACCTCTACGGCTTCATCAAACTCATTCCTTGTTGCTCTTCCCAAAGCTTCGTAGTTCTTTAGAATTCTTCCGTCCCACGTATGAACTGTTGCAAAACTTTCGGATATCTTCTTTTCAATATCGTTTCCGTTCCTGAATGTATCATAGCCGGTAGGCATCAGAAGCACTTTTCCGCCGCCTCCTTCGATGTTGCACGCGTAGTCCGGTCTTGTTATCCCGGAAATCCAGCCCTGAAGATGCTTCATGTAAAGTTCACCGATCTGGATTGGCGTGATAAAGTGAACTATACCTTTTTCTTTATGGCACTGCAGAAGGTAGTAGGGATGTATTCCGGCCCAAAGCATTCTCCTGAATGTCTCTGCAAGTGTTTTAAAATAATCGTTAACATGATTTAGAAGTACAGTCTGATTGCGGATGGTAAATCCGAAATCCCTGATCAATGCCGATGCCGAAAGAAGATTTTTCGTGATCTCTCTGTAATGATTTATATGCGTCATAAAGTATACATACTTCGGGACACCTTTGGCATACCTGTTCGATGATGTTTTAATAAGTTCGAGGGTTTTTTCATTTATTGCCATTGGCAGTACAACAGGAACTCTGGTAGCTATGCGGATAACCCTCAGATGATCGATCCTGCTAAGTTCTTCAAGCACAAATTTGAGCAGCGAGTTGCTGACCCTCAGAGCATCGCCGCCCGTAACCAGAACTTCATCGATATTTTTATTGTACGAAATGTAAAAAAGGCCTTTCTTTATTTCGTTGAGGCTGACATCGGCGTGTCCGTCAAGCGATTTTGCCCTCTGGCAGTGCACACAGTAAGAAGCGCAACTCGTGTTCTCGGCAACAAAAAGTGCGACTCTGTTCGGGTAACGCTGATACGCCGCACCAAAACTTCTTGTCTCTTCGGACATGGCTCCTACTTTTCCGGTATTCTTGAAAAGAAGATTTGCGGGAGTTGGTACGCACTGCCAAAAAATCGGGTCAATTCTCTTATAGGATTTTTCTCCCGGCAGAAGTTCAGGATGAAAGGGATCTTTTGAAATAAGAGAAGCATAATAAGGTGTTATTCTGAAAGGTTCTCTTCCCTGTGATCTCAGCGTACTGACAACTCTTTGAATTTCGGATTTCTGATAATCGCTTAAAAGAATTATCTTTGAAAGATCTTCTACCTTAGAGATAGAATTCCTGAGCTGCCAATTAGAATCGTTCCATTGGTCATCTGTAACTTTTTCCCATAGTTCTCTTTCTCTGAAATCTCCGGGGAGGTAGAGTATGTCAGAATGTCCGTTCATATAATTAGCCCTGTAAGTTTATTTCATCTGCCTTTTAATTTCTGAGGCGATCTCATATACAGCTTCGGCGTATGAATCACTTGTATTATATCGGAGAATAAGTTTAGTTATTGATCTGCGGTTATTTGAGTTCAGATCGTAAAAGTTTTTCCATCCGTTTGTATTTAGAAAATTGGCGATACTCATTATCGCATCATCCATATTTGAAAGGTCTGCCCTCCCGTCACCGTTTCCGTCTTTTGCGAGATGTAAATTGAACGGCATGAACTGGGTGAAACCGACAGCTCCGACAAAATTACTCTTTGTTTCTGCAGGATCGATAGAGTTATCGATAGTGTACTTAACCATGTTATACAGACTGTTTGCCGCAGAATTCTTCAGTCTTGAGATCCTCTTCAGATTGTTTATCCGGACCATAGTATCATATGCCGGATTTTCTATTGCGAACTGAGCCTGCGCCAAAAGTACTTCAAAAGGATTGTACTTGAGCGGGTATTTTCCAAGATTAGTTTCTTTTCTCAGGATAGCTACAATTATCTCACGGTTAACCTTATATTCCGATTCAGCTTTCTCAAGGGCCTGAGCATGTGTTCGGGTAAATTCGGTCAGCTCCTTAAAATTAAATTTGGTAATATCGAATTTGTCCGCCTGATATTGTTCCTTTATTGAGTTGGGCCTGTAGTAGAAATTGATCGGTTCGAACCCGAGTTTATTTATCCGGGAAAGAACACTGTCCATTTTGTCGGTATTATAAGATTCGGACACGAGCCTGTTCTTCAAAAATCTGTAGGTTTCGGTTTTCTTAAAATCCTCAAGATCGAATGCGGACAGGTATTTTTTCAGTACACTCAGTTCAACAGCAAAAGTGACATACTGGATAACCGTTGAATCATTCCATTTTTTGAGTCTTCTGTTAAAATAACTGTTTTCTGTAAGTTCGGATCTCACATTCTTCAGAGTTTCAAGTGTATCGAAAATGTCTGTAAGTCTGTATTTGTAAATATTATAATGCAGAGTTCTGAAAAATAACGAATCAGCTAAATCGCCGGTATTTTCCCTGTCTACTTCCAGATCATAGATTTCTGAGTTGATGCTGTCTCTCAATGCCGACAGATAGATGTCCCTGTATTCGTAAAGGTATTTTGATCTGGGGTTTGCAATGTTTCTGAATTCCTGAGAATACAAAAATACAGATGACAACAATAAAAGCAGCAGTAATCTTTTCGTGTGATAAAAACTCAATCGGACTCCTTTTTGATCGGTTATAAACAAAATACGAAAAATTCACGCATTATTCAATAAAAAATCAGAAAAAGTTTTACTATAAATTATATTGACTTGAGGTCATAAATAAAATATATTCCGTATTACAATTTTTAGAAAGGGAGACAACTATGATAGATCTTCAAAAAATGTTCGCGTCACTCCTGGAGATGGGAGGATCTGATATTCATCTTAAAGTCGGGATAAAACCGATCTTCAGGATCAACGGTCAGCTTGTGGACTGGTCCGATGAATCCGTTTCTATGGAAGACATGAATTCGATTGCCGATAAATTAATGGGAAAGAAGGAAAAAGAGACCTTCACAGCTCAGAAAGAAGTTGATTTCGGTTTCGGCGTGACAGGTGTCGGAAGGTTCAGGGTCAACATTTATAAACAGAGAGGAACTATAGCCATTGCGATCAGGGCTATCCCTTTTGATATAAAAAACATAGATGAGCTGCATCTGCCTGAGGTTCTTAAAAAACTGTGTATGACGCCCAGAGGACTGGTCATAGTAACAGGTACGGTTGGTTCTGGAAAGTCAACGACCATCGCAGCCATGCTTGAGCACATAAATCAGACAAGGAGAACGAATATAATCACGATCGAGGACCCGATCGAGTTCCTTTTCAGAGATAAAAAATCCGTCATCCATCAGAGAGAGGTGGGCAGCGATACAGATTCGTATCAAGGTTCCCTCAGATATCTTTTAAGACAGGATCCCGACATTATAATGATCGGCGAGATCAGGGACCCTGATAGTATGTACACTGCTATCAGAGCCGCAAATACAGGACACCTTGTTTTTACGACTCTTCATACGACCGACGCGATGCAGACGATTAGCAGGATTTTGTCTTTTTTCCCCGGTGACCTCCAGAACGAGATCAGGAACCTTCTGGCTGTCACGCTGACCGGTATTATTTCTCAGAGGCTTATACCTACAAGGGACGGCAAAGGCCGTGTCCCTGCAACTGAGGTGCTTGTTAACAACGAGACTATTAAAGAAGCGATAATCGATCCTTCAAAATCATCCGACATAAAAATGTCGGTCGAGAAAGGTGAAGTAATATACGGAATGCATAATTTTGACCAGAGCATATACAAACTCTATGAGAAAGGGCTTATATCTTACGAAGAGGCTCTGAGAGGGGCTTCAACGCCGACCGATTTCGAGAGGAGGCTTAAAGGTCTCGATACCTCAGACAGCAACAATTACGAACTTGGCGATTACAGATCTAACTAAAAAATATAAAACAAGGAGAATGAAATGGAATTTCCGAAGGATTTTCTTTTTACTGAAGACCACGAATACGCAAAAGTTGAGGGCGATATAGCCGTAATAGGAGTTTCTGAATACGCTCAGGAACAGCTTGGGGACATTACATATGTCGAACTTCCGCAGGCAGGAGCAAAATTTTCCAAAGGCGACAGCTTAGGCGTGATCGAAGCCGTAAAAGCAGCTTCTGATATTTATTCGCCCGTATCAGGAGAAGTAGTTGAAGTAAATTCTGATCTTGAGAGCAATCCCGAACTTATCAACAGCGACTGCTACGGTAAAGGCTGGATCATAAAACTGAGACTGTCGAACAAGGAGGAGCTCTCCGGTCTTATGAACTCTGAAGATTATAAATCACATGTAGAATAAAACCGGAAGAAAAAATGCCATATATAAGCAATACAGAAAAAGACAGACAGGAAATGCTCAAAGCTATCGGCGTTTCGGAATTCAAAGACCTGTTAAAGGAAATTCCGGATGAGTTCATTTTCAAAGGAAGACTGGGTCTGGGAAAAGGTCTGAGCGAACTGGAAGTTAGCAGGCAGGTAAGCAACCTTGCAAAAATGAACAGAAGTACATCGGACTGCGTTTCGTACCTTGGAGCCGGATCTTATGATCACTATATCCCTTCGATAGTGCCGTATCTGATCTCAAGACCGGAATTTCAGACGGCATATACACCCTACCAGGCTGAAGTCAGCCAGGGGACGCTTCAGAGCATCTATGAATACCAGTCTCTGATTTGCAACCTTACGGGAATGGATATCTGCAACGCGTCAATGTATGACGGGGCATCCGCGATGGCTGAAGCGGCTATACTTGCGTGCAGGCATACAAGAAAAAACACGATACTCATTTCATCAACCGTAAATCCCGGTTGGATCGAGGTTGTAAGGACTTTCACAAAACCTTCAGGATACGAGATCGAAATTGTCGAAGTTTCCGACGGAACATTCGGGAAAAAAGACCTGGAGAAAAAAGATCTTTCTGACGCATCATGCATTATGGTCCAGAACCCGAATTTCTTTGGAATTATTGAAGATCATGACGGTATAGCGGATATTATTCACGGTAATAAAGGACTTCTTGTTACTGCGATAGACCCGATCAGCATAGGCCTGCTTAAAAAACCGTCAGAGTCAGGTTCGGATATTGTTGTAGCAGAAGGCCAGGCTCTCGGACTTCCTCAGGCTTTCGGGGGACCGTATCTCGGAATATTCGCAGCTACAAAGCCGTTCATGAGAAAGATACCCGGCCGCGTGGTCGGCGTGACTGAAGATGTTGACGGGAAAAGAGGGTTCGTACTTACACTCCAGACCAGAGAGCAGCATATAAGAAGAGACAAGGCGACATCCAACATCTGCTCGAATCAGGCTTTATGTGCTCTTGCTGCGGGAATATATCTCAACACTATGGGAGAGCAGGGCCTGAAAGAAGTAGCGGAGAACTGCTACAGAAGAAGCCACTACCTTGCAGCCGGCATCACCACAGTAGACGGTTTTGAACTAAAATACAAAATGCCATTCTTCAAGGAGTTCGTAGTAAAAACAAAATACGATGTCGAGAAGGTAATGAGCGTAATGCTTGAGAACGGTATCTTCGCAGGTATATCCCTCAAGAGATTCGGAATGGCTTCCGACGAATTCCTCGTAGCTGTTACTGAAAAACGAAGCAGAGAAGAGATGGATGATTATATTTCCGTTCTTAAAAAATTCAAAGATAAATTCTGACAAATTAAAAAATCCCGATAAAAAGCGACGGTTTCCGTCGCTTTTTATTTCGGAGGATTAATGAGACACAGGTTCAGCCACTATATTGAATACATCGTTATGCTCACATTCCAGACGGCAATAAGGATCATGCCATTGAAATGTGTAGTGGTCACGGCTGACATCCTTGCAGTATTGATAGGTTCTGTTTTTAAGCCCAGAAATAAAGTTGTAATGCAAAATCTAAGGGCAGCCTTTCCAGATATGGAAAAGGATGAAAGAAAAAAGATACGGGATATGTCATACAGGAATATTCTTATTTCCTCTTTTGAAAGCTATAAATACATGTTCCTTACTCCGGCTCAGAAACTAAAATATCTCATTGTCGATAAAGTATCTTCGGACCTTTTAATGTCTATAAATGAAGAGGGGAGAGGGTGCATCGTCGTAGGAGGCCATTACGGGTTTTTTGAGGCAGGCGGTCACTATGCGAACTGTCAGGGAATAAAATCGTCTTATGTGGTAGCGAATCAGAAGAATAAGCTTACCGAGCGTCTGATCGATATTCCAAGAGAAAGATCAGGAATACTGGTCATTCACAGAAAGCAGATGGCTAAGCTTTTCAGAGCGCTTAAAGACAACTATTTCGTAGCTCTGCTCTCTGATCAGAACGCCGGAAGGAAACACGGTGTTTTCGTAAGTTTCTTCAACATGCCTGCATCGACCCATAAAAACCCCGCAGTTATAAGCCTGAAATATAACATACCGATGCTCATGGTCAATACTGTCAGAGACAAAGATGACAGAACAAAACACAATCTGAGTTTTACAAAGATCGGATTTGATGATATTTTAACTTCAGATATAGATTTCGAGGATAAGGTAAGGGAACTTGTTCAGAGATATACATCGGTTCTAGAAGCGCAGATAAGAAAAAATCCCGAACACTACTGGTGGATACACAAACGGTTCAAGACAAGACCGGATAAGAACGATCGTTTTTACAAATGAAAAAGACCCTTGGACAAAGGGTCTTTTTCGTTTATGACCTATAATAAATCAGGCTACAACTGTTTTTCCGGCTTTCAGGCAGGAAGTACAAACTTTCAGTTTAACTGATTCGTTGTTCTTTTTTACTCTAACTGTCTGAAGATTAGGATAAAAAACTCTTTTCGATCTTCCGGTAATATTAATACCGACTCCGCCTTTTTTCTTGGCCATACCTCTTCTGCAGAAAGAACCGCCGAAAACAGGTCCCTTACCGCAAATGTCGCAAATTCTTGACATGCTAACCTCTTTATTTCAATAAATTAATTCAACAACTCGAGCCTGAGCCCAACGAGGTTGAAATATAACCATACATTAAAATATATGCAAGATAAATTTAGAATTTTTTGACCTTTCCTGAATTTAGTATTTATCAAGCCTGCCGACAGTTTTTTCGACCTCATCAAGTATTTCTCCAGATCTGACAAGCTCTTTCATGGTAGTGTGATCTTTGTATAAAGGTCTGTCGATATCCAGGAATTCAACATGTTTTCTTACAATATCTTTAGCTTTCTGAGTGCCTTTGCCGAAACTGTACTCTGATTTCCTGAAATCAAGAGCCTGTGAGGCAGCCATGAACTCAATGCCCAGAATTCCGTTCGCATTGTCGAGTATCTGGAAGTTCTTAATGGCAGTATTCATACCCATCGAAACAAAATCCTCCTGATCAGCTGCGGCTGGTATTGACATAATTGAAGCCGGGGTGGAGAGCAGCTTCTGTTCAGTGATCAGCATGTCCGCTGTATACTGGCTCAGCATCAGGCCTGAGAACATACCTGCGCCTTTTGTTAGGAAAGCGGGAAGTCCTACGCTTAAAGCCGGATTGTTCAGTCTGTTCATTCTTCTCTCGGAGAGAATGCTGATCATTGTTATGCAGTATCCGGCCATATCCATAGGCACCGCTACAGGAGATCCCTGGAAGTTCGCGCCGGAGATCTGAAGGTCTTTTTCCGGGAAAAATATCGGGTTGTCGCCGACTCCGTTAAGCTCGATCTCGACCTGCGATCTGGCGTATGCGAGCGCGTCGTGAGCGGCACCTATGACCTGAGGCGTCGATCTCATAGAATAAGCGTCCTGCACTTTGCATTTCACTCTTCCTTCTTTCAGATCTCCGCCTGAAACGATCTTGTTTATCGATTCAGCGCTTCTGATCGCACCCTTAAATCCTCTTACTTCATGCAGAAGTCTTGTGTAGGGTTTCATGTTCGCTTTGAGTGCTTCAAGAGACATCGCCGCCGCTATCTCAGCCTGTTTCAGCCATCTGTCCGCGTCATACAGGAATATGGCGCTCATGGCTGTAAGAACATTGGCCCCGTTGATCGTGGCAAGGCCGTCTCTTGCTTTCAGGCCGGGAACAGGTATTCCAGCTTTATCCATCGCTTCTTTACCGGACATAAGCTTGCCTTTGTAGTAAGCCTGGCCTTCTCCCATCATGAGAAGCGCGATCTGTGACATCGGGGCGAGGTCGCCGCATGCGCCGACCGAACCTTTCTGGCAGACATAAGGCGTTACCCCCTTGTTCAGAAGGTCAACGAGCGTCTGGGTTATTTCCAGTCTGACTCCGGAATTACCGTGGGCGTGGACATTGATCCTGCCGAGCATCGCTCCTCTTACATATTCTATTGGAGCCGGGTCACCGATCCCTGCAGCATGATTATATATCAGATATTTCTGAAAATCTTTAACCTGAGCATCTGAAAGGACAACTTCCGAGAATTCGCCGATCCCGGTGTTGACTCCGTACATAATTTCTTTTGATTTTACTTTTTTCTCCAGCATTTCTCTGCATTTTTTTATTCTTTCCACGGCAGACGGGTGCAGTTTTACCTTTTCATTGAATCTTGCGACTTTCACAACTTTTTCAACAGTCAGTCCCGATCCTGAGATTACGATCATTTTAATTCTCCGGTTAAATTTTTAATTTTACTGAATTTTCGGCAGCTTCAATGAGCTTGCTTTGAGATATAAGATCTCCGGCTTTTATAATGTCAGGCTGAATGAACCTGTCCGACTTCATAAAACTAATTCTGTTCCTGATC
>Ga0265294_10002410_pt1 | contig 24578 bp, 26 predicted proteins | sample MunlanPumphouse3_FD_192504 | JGI IMG/M metagenome (GOLD analysis project Ga0265294, IMG submission 192504) | Groundwater microbial communities from a municipal landfill in Southern Ontario, Canada - Pumphouse #3 | ecosystem: Environmental > Aquatic > Deep subsurface > Groundwater | place... | reverse complement strand
ATGTAACTTGTATTGATGGGTTTGTAGAGACAATTAGAACAAAACTGGCTCCAGTTTGGACTCAAACAAATGTTTCATTAATGAAGAATTCTCCAAAGTTAGACAGTGTTGAAGATGCTTATAAACAAGTTAGAAAAAATAATCTTATGGTTGCTTATAATACCTTTATTTCTGCTTGGGATGATGAAAGACATATTTCTTCTGGTTATAATGCTGCTGTTGTCTTACAGGCTATGGGTAAACTGGAAGAAAGTATTTCTTTAATGGAAGAAGTATATAATTATTCGGGAAACTCTTCAATTTTCAAACGTCTTTCAATTATGAGAAAGAATCTTGAAGATTATAACGAAGCCTCTGATCAGATATCGGGAATAGAAAAAGAAACTGATAGTCAATTAGATGTTTTTAGTCTAGAATCTTTCTTTTCAGATTAAAGAACAATATTTAGTTTTACAATAGTTAATTTTGCTATTAATGTGAGTAATATTGCATTGATAGCTTTATTTTGGGGTGCTTTTTACCCTGTTCTATATTTTTTAAATAAAATAAATGTAATTTTATCTTCTCTTTTCATTACTTTATTCTTTTTTTCTTCCCAAACTATATACTTTGGGCTATAATAACGAAGAAAGGGGAATATTATGTTGGATTTGCATTCTCATATTCTTTATGGTGTTGACGATGGGATAAATACTAAAGAAGAGAGCTTTAAAATTCTTAAAGAGTATAAAAACGCCGGCTTTACAAAAGTTGCCTTGACGCCCCATCTTTATAATCCTTATGTTTCAACTGAAGTAAAATTAATTCGTCCTCATTTTGAAGAAATGCAAAAGTGGGCCAAAGAAGAACTTGATTTAGAGCTGGTACTTGGCTCTGAAGTTTTTGTTGGTAAACAGATGAAACTTTTGACTTTGCCTATTGATAATAAATATTCATTAATAGAGTTTGATATCTTTTTAATGCCTACCAATCTTTTAAAGAGACTTGATGATATTTTCAATAAAGATTTAGAAGTTATTATAGCCCATGTAGAACGTTATAGATGGTTTAAACCTGACAGTAGTCTTTGTCAAGAATTAAAAAATGCAGGCTGTTTTTTTCAAATGAATGCTGAAGCAGTTAAGAAAAAAAGTCCACAAGTATTGAGTTGGATTGAAAGTGGAATGATTGACATAATTGCAAGTGATAATCATGGTAAATCGGGATTAGCAGAAACTTTAAGAGATACAATTTGCGAATATCCTGAAATTAAATATAGAATGGCCTATTTTGAATAAGGCTAGGGGGGGTAAAAATGCTAATTGAAATGACTGTTAAGAATTTTCGATCTGTAAAACAAGCGCAGACTATTTCTTTTGTGGCAATGAAGGACTCAAGATTGCCAAAGAGTAAAATTTCTGAGTTTTCGGAAAAGTTAAAAGTGCTTAAAACTTCTGTTATTATTGGACCTAATGGTGCTGGAAAAAGTAGTTTCGTAAGAGCTCTTGATGCCATTTCAAAAATTATTCAATCAGAAGAAGAAGTTGAAAATCCTTTGTTAAGCGGTTTCGCTGGAACTGCTTTTGCTTATTCTGAGATTAAAGGGCTTCCTTCTGAAATTGAAATCAAAGTTCTCCTTCCTGAAGGAAGTGGAAGAAGTGAAGAAGGACAGACAGTTGTCGCTATATATCGTTTAAAAGCAGATACTAAACACATTTATGAAGAATCACTTTTCTATGCTTATGGAAACTCCAAAAAGTTGATGTTTGAAAGAAAGATACTTCCATCCTTGGATGAAGAGGATATTACTTATAAATATAGATTTGGAAAACTATATAGAGGTGAAAAGAAAAAGCTTATAAAAAGAATAAGTACCCAACGTACTTTTTTAGCAGAATCTGCTAAGAAAGATGGAGAAACTTGCAACGAACTATATAATTGGATAGAAAATAATATGATTATTGTTCCAATGGGAGCTGCTACCGGAAGCGAAAAGTATATCATGGATAAACTTACAGAAAATCCCACCTGGACAAAACAATTAATTGATTATTTATGGTCAATTGATATTACAGATATTAGGGCTATAAAAATCTTTAACGATAAGCTTTATTTTATTCATACTAATGTTACTCAACATTATAGCTCCAGTTTTATGGCAGAAAGTCTTTCACTTAGAAGATTGTGTGTTATGGGCATTGCATTCTTTGAAAGTTTTACTTCTGATAAGACTTTGGTGGTTGATGATTTTGGTATGTTCTTGCATCCAGCAATAATAAAACATGTAATTGAAGTTTTTGAGAACTCTGGAACTAAGAGAAGTCAACTTTTAGCTGTGGATTGCAATCCAGCTTTACTTGAAAATGATCTTTTAAGGCGTGATGGAGTTTGGTTTGCACAGAAGACAGGTGATGGAGCAACTGAATATTACAGTCTTGCAGATTTTAAAATTCCGGGAATGAAAAATAAAATAAGGATGTTCTACGAAAACGGTGCTTTTGGGGCCCTTCCACTGACAAGCGAATTTAGTTTCGTTAAATAGAAATGAGGCAAATTATGAAAAGAAAAAGAAATATTAAAAGTCCTTTGAAAACAATGTTAATTTATACAGCTTCAAAGGTCGAGCAGGTTTATTTTGGGCAAGTCAGAAAAGATTGCCGTTATACCAATATGACTGTTAAAAGTGTAAAAGAATTAAAAGATTTTCCAAATTTTATTTCCCAGGCAGGTCGGGAAAGAACAAAGGGAAGCTATTCTTCTGTTTGGGCTTTTTTTGGATTTTCTGATTTTGAAAATTTTGATCCTAAAGAACTTGAAGAAAATCTTAAATTGGCAAAGAAGAAGAAAATTCATCTTTGTTGGATTAAACCTAACTTGAATCTTTGGATTTACTTACATTTAGCTTTGCCAACAACTTATGTTTTGGAAGATTCTTCATTTGAGCAACAACTTGAAAAGGCTATAAGTGGATATTCTCTAACTTCAGAATATCTTTCTGGAAAAGGACAAAACCTTCATCTTGTTTTGTTTTCAAAATTTAGTAAAGCTATTCTAAATGAAAAACAGTACAATATTATTTCAAGACAAAAAACTGGAATACCAGCTACCAATATAGATAAACTTTATCTTGAAATACATGATATTTGTGGAAATGGTGATATTACGCATAATCAGAAAACTCTGTCTAAGAAGTAAATAATGCACCTTATTGAATTATTAATATTTACCATTACATTTGGAGCTGGAGGCATGGCCTTTTCCTTAGCTATTGTCTACAACATTCGACGAAAGAATAATCCCAATCGTTTGACGGAATTTTTGTTTGTAATTTTAACCGTTCTTCTTGGGATTTTACTTTTATTAATTTTACAGAAGTTTTCAAATCTAGGGGTGGTGTTGTTTGGAGAATCCAAGGCAAGCTTTATTTTTGATACTGTTCTGGCCTTGGTGGTTTTTCTTGGAATGAGTTTTATTATGGTATTCTTACCAAGGTTTGCCAACTTTCTAGTTGCAAATCCAACCGAAAAAGGTTTTGTGATTATTGATGGAATTGTTTCTCTTCTTTATTTTATAGCAGGACTTTTTAATGTGTTTTTTGACTTTAGAGGAACCCCAAATTTTTTTGGAGAACTACAAACAATTCTTTTTTCAATGATTTATTTTTATACCGTTATTATTATTTGGATAAACTTGAAAAGTATTACTTCTCTTTACATTAGGAAAATCTGTTTGGGTTTTAATATTGTAAGTCTAAGTATGATACCTTTGCTGGTTTTTTGTTTTATTTTTCCAATCCTTGAAGGCTTAAGCTATGCCCTTTTCATTCTTGCTTTTATAATTTTAACAATAATTTATTACCTTAATTACTTTTCTCAAGAAAGCTTTAAAGAAGATAAACAAGTTCAACTTATCTATGATAATTTAGCAGAATATAAAATTTCTAAAAGAGAATTTGAAGTAATAGACCTTATCGACAAGGGGCTGACGAACAAAGAAATAGGGGAGAGACTTGGCATTTCGGTAAACACGGTAAATAACCATGTTTCAAAAGTATTTACAAAAGTGGGTGTAAGGAGCAGAATTGATCTTCTTAACACCTTAAGGAAGAAATAAATGGGAAATTTTGATTATGAAATTAAAGATTACGGAGCAAAATATCATAAAGAAAAAGCTCCTGTAGTAAAGGCTGCTAGGTCTTTTAGAATGATTCATAAGGATAAAAGTGAAACAGTTATTCTTTGCTGTCATGGGTTTACTGGTTATCCAGGCGAATTAGCTAGACCAGCAATTGATTTGTATGAGGCGGGGTTTGATGTTTATGTTCCTCGCTATCCTGGACATGGAACCAGTGGAGAAGATTTTTCCCAAACTGATGGAAATATGTGGTTAAATACTATAATTGATTGTTATGATGACCTTAAGAAAAATTATTCAAAAGTTTATTTAGTGGGACACAGTATGGGAGGCTTAATAGCCAGTATTGTAGCAACGGAAAAAAAAGTTGAAAGAGTGGTTTTGTTTGCCCCTGCCTTTACTTTAAAAAGCCCCATTTGGATTGCAAAACTTCTTAGTCCTTTCAAAAAGAAAATGAAAACAGGTTGGAAAGAAGATAAACAATACCCTTTTTATTATGAAGGGGATGCAACCGATGATAAGGTCCTCGGAGCCCAGTATTGGGCCTTTAATTATCTTAAACAAGTTATTGAATTAGATAAACTCAGAAAAAGAGCTACCAAAGAAATTAAGAATATGGATAGCCAAGTGCTTACCTTTATTGGTGATAAAGATAGGGCAGTAACTCCAGAGGCTTGTCGTATTGTTGGAAGAAATAATCAAGGTCTTACAGTTTCCAAATTTCTTGAGGGAGCGACTCATTTAATTCCTTATGATAAATGTGAAGAGACTAGGGAAGAAGCAAATAAGTTATGTGTTGAGTGGTTTCTTGAGGAAAAGATAGAAGTAGAATAGGTTTTAGGTTGTAAAAAATGGAAATATCTATTAAAACTAAACCTAATTGTTATGGAGGAATTTTATGAGTTGTCGTGTTCGATACGCCCCATCCCCAACGGGATTACAACATATTGGTGGAATTAGAACCGCTTTGTATAATTATTTTTTTGCAAAGAGTCAGGGTGGAAAATTCATTCTCAGAGTAGAAGATACCGATAGAACTCGTTATAGCGAGGAAAGTTTGAAAGATTTGTATGATACTCTTGATTGGCTTAATATTAAATGTGACGAAGGTCCCCTAGTAGGTGGGAATTACGGTCCCTATATTCAAAGTGAACGTTTTGGTTTATATCAAGAATATGCAAAGAAATTAGTTCAAGAAGGAAAGGCTTATTATTGTTTTTGTAGTGAAGAGAGATTAAACAAAGTAAGAGAAGAACAACAGAAAACAAAAAGTTCCTACCAGGGATATGACAGACACTGTCGAGATTTAAGTCAGGAAGAAGTTGATGCTTTGTTAAAAGAAGGGAAAAAACCTGTAATAAGATTAAAAGTACCTCTTTCTGGTGAAACGACTTTTCATGATGTTTTAATGGGTGATATTACCCGTAAGAATAAAGATATAAGCCCTGACCCAATCCTCTTGAAAAGTGATGGGTTTCCAACTTATCATCTTGCCAATGTAATTGATGATCATCTTATGGGAATTACCCACATAATGAGAGCCCAAGAATGGATTCCTTCAGGACCTTTACATGTAATTTTGTATTCAGCTTTTGGATGGGAAGTTCCTCTTTATTGTCATCTTCCTATGGTAATGGGTAAAGATGGAAAAAAACTCAGTAAAAGGCATGGATCTACCAGTGTACGTGATTTCAAAGAGAAAGGTTATCTTCCAGAGGCTTTGATAAATTATGTTACTCTAGTAGGGTGGGCTTTTGATGGTGAAAAACAATTTTTCACAAAAGAAGAACTTGAAAAGGATTTTTGTTTAGAAAAGATAAACAAAGCACCTGGGGTTTTTGATTATAAAAAATTGGATTGGTTCAATGGTCAATATATTAGAATGAAAACCCCTGAAGAGCTTTGCGAACTTTTACTTCCCTATCTTGAGAAAGATGGATTAATTTCTGGAAGTAAAAGTGAAGAAACTAAATTGGTTCTTCCTTTGGTTCCTATGATTCAAGAAAGACTTAAAACTTTAAGTGATGTAAGTGATCTTTTAAGATTCCTCTTTTTAGATCCAGGCGTACCTGAAAAAGAAAGTCTTGTTGCAAAAAAGCATACTGTCAAACAGACCTATGATGCTTTGAATAAAGCTTATCCTATCCTTAAAAAAGGATTGGAAGAAGGTAAAGAAATAGAGAAAATAGAAGAAGAGTTGGTTGAAGTTTCAAATGAACTTGGAATTAAGGTTAATGGAGTTTTTAACCCAATAAGGGTTAGTATAACTGGAACAAGTGTTAGTCCTCCACTTTTTGATTGTATTTTCGCTTTGGGAAAAGAAAAATCCTATGAAAGAATTGAAAGAGCTTTGACAGTCTTAGCTGAATAAATAACAGGAGAATAATTATGGCTGAAGTAACAATGGAAAAAATAGTATCTCTTTGTAAAAGAAGAGGCTTTATATACCAATCAAGTGAGATTTATGGTGGACTTAATGGTGCCTATGATTATGGGCCTTTAGGAGTTCAGTTAAAAAACAATATTAGAGATATGTGGTGGAAAGAAATGACCCAATTGCATGACGGAATTGTGGGTCTTGATGCTTCAATTTTAATGCACCCAAAAGTTTGGGAAGCTAGTGGTCATGTTTCAAACTTCACAGACCCTATGGTAGACTGTAAACAGTGTAAATCTCGATTTAGAGCTGATCAAATTGATTTGGAAGCTCCCTGTCCTGTTTGTGGAAACAAAGGGACTTTTACCAGCCCTAGAAATTTCAACTTAATGTTTGCTACCCATATTGGCGCAGATAGTGATAATGCTAGTACAATTTATCTTAGACCTGAAACTGCTCAAGGTATTTACGTAGATTTCAAAAATGTTTTACAGTCAAGTAGAGTAAAAATTCCATTTGGAATTGCTCAGGTTGGAAAAAGTTTTAGAAATGAAATAACTACAAAAAGCTTTATTTTTAGAAGTTGTGAATTTGAGCAAATGGAAATGCAGTTTTTCTGTGCTCCAGGTGAAGATGAGAAATGGTTCCCTTATTGGAGAGAGCAGAGAATGGCTTTTTATAGTAAAATGGGAATTCGTCCAGATCATTTAAGATGGCACCAGCATGGTCCAGATGAATTGGCTTTTTATGCAAAAGATGCCTATGATATTCAATTCTTGTTTCCAATGGGTTGGCAAGAACTTGAGGGTGTTCACTCAAGAACTGATTATGATCTTACCCAACATCAGAAATTTTCTGGTAAGGATATGAGCTATTTAGATCCTGAGAGTCATGAACATTTTATTCCTTATGTAGTAGAAACTTCTGCTGGTTTGACCCGAAATGTTCTAATGGCCTTAAGTGATGCATACGAAGAACAGGAACTAGAGAAAGATAGTAGAGTTGTACTCCATTTTCATCCTCTTATTGCTCCAATTACTGTTGCAGTTTTTCCTCTTGTCAAAAAAGATGGATTAGCTGAAAAGGCCAGTGAACTTGAACATGTTTTAAGAGAAGATTTCTCAACTTTCTACGATCAAAGTGGTGCTATTGGCCGACGTTATCGTCGAATGGATGAAATAGGTACTCCTTATTGTGTAACTATTGATTACGATACAATGAAAGATAACACAGTAACTCTTCGATTTAGGGATTCAATGAAACAAGTAAGAATTCCAATAACTGATTTAGTTAAGGAAATTCAAGGCGCAAATAAAAATTACAGGAGGGGAAATGATGAATAAGGCTCTACAAGTATTAATAGATAGAGGATTTTATCAAAACTGTACTGATTTGGACGCTTTAAGTGATTTGATGGATAAAGGGCCAGTTAAGTTTTATATAGGTGTTGATCCTACCGGACCAAGTCTTCATATAGGTCATATGGTTCCTATATTTGCCTCTCATCATCTTCAGCAGCAAGGACATTGTCCTATAATTCTTGTTGGGGGAGGAACTGCAATGATTGGAGATCCTTCAGGAAAGACCGAAATGAGAAAGATGCTTACTCCGGAACAAATCAAAGACAACTGTAAACATATAAAAAATCAACTTGGACAGGTGGTAGACTTTTCTCTAGATCCAACTGATGGAAAAGGAAAGGCTATTCTAAGAAACAATGCTGATTGGCTTACTAATTTAAATTACATAAGCTTTCTCAGAGAAATTGGAAAATATTTCTCGGTTAATAAGATGTTGACCTTTGAAAGTTACAAACAAAGGCTGGAAAAAGGTTTGAGTTTTATTGAATTCAACTATCAACTTTTGCAAAGTTATGATTTTCTTACCCTTTATCGTCAAGAAAATTGTAGACTTCAAATTGGTGGTGGTGATCAATGGGGAAATATAGTAGCTGGAACCGATCTTATTAGGCGTACTGAAAGTGCTGAGTGTTATGGTTTAACTTTTAACCTTATAACAAGAGCTGATGGTAAGAAAATGGGGAAAAGTGAACAGGGAGCTGTTTTCTTGGATCCAGATATGTACTCAACTTATAATTACTACCAGTACTGGAGAAATGTTAATGATTCAGATGTAATTAAATTTATGAAGTTATTTACCTTCCTATCTTTGGATGAAATTGCTGAATATGAGGATCCAAAAAGAAATATTAATGAAGCAAAGGAAAGACTTGCTTATGAACAGACTTTGATAACTCATGGACTAGAAGAAGCTGAAAAGGCAAAAGCTACTGCTAAAGCTATGTTCTCAAAAGGTGGAGTTGGAAACATTGAGGCTATGCCTTCAATTGAAATTGACCCCTCAGTTATCAAAGATAGAATTTTAACAATTGATTTGTTTGCAATGACAGACCTATGCAAGACAAAAAGTGATGCACGACGCTTGATAAAAGACGGCGGAGCTTACCTTGCCAATGAAAAAGTCGAGGGTTTTGATTCAACTGTTGGCCTAGATGCTTTTAAAGATGGTGAATTAATAATTCGAGCTGGGAAAAAGAGACATTTTAGAATTATTTTGAAATAATTGGAATTTTAGTTTTGGGGGATAGTTCGCTATTCCCTTTTTTTTGTTTACCTTCTTTATAGATGGGAACAAAACCTTGTCCAAGCACTTCATAGGTTTCTTGAACAAACATAAAAGCATCTGGATCTTCCTCTTGTACTATATCTTGAAGTTTATTTATCTGTTGGTTATGAACTACAGCTAATAGCATTTGTCTTTGATTTCCAGAGTAGATTCCATTTCCAGAGATTATAGTTCCACCGTGATGTAGTTCTTTTATGATTCTATCCCCAATTTCTTTGTTTTTTGGACTGAAAATATAAGCGGCTTTTGCATATTTTGTTCCAATACTCATTACAACGTAATTTATGGTTTTGCCTGAAATATACATGGCAATAATTCCAAAAAGGGCTCTTTTAAAACCAAAAGCAAATCCTCCTGCTGCAATAATTAAGGAATCAGTAAGCATTAGACAAGTTCCAAGGGGAAGGGGGGTATATTTATTAAGAATTTGGGCAATAATATCTGTTCCACCTGTATTGGCCCCTGTTCTTAAAACAAGTCCAACTCCTGCCCCAAAAAGAGCTCCTCCAAAGATGGCTGAAAAAAGAATATCAGCAATATCCTCATAAGGAAGTAATCCATTATAATTTGTTAATCTGCCAAATAGAGTAGCAAATAGGGAAAAAAGAGTAATTCCAACCATTCCTTTAACAACATAAGCTTTTCCGAAAACAGTTAAGCCTAGAATAAAAAGAGGGATTGATAATATCAACATCATAACCCCAGTATCCCAACCTTTTAAATGGTAAAGAATGGTGGCCAGTCCTGTGACTCCACCCGAAACTATTTTTCCTGGAGTAATAAAGCATGCTATGGAAAAACCGCCAATACAAGTTCCAACTAACATGCTAATTGCATCTCTAACTTTATGATTCATTTTTTAGCCTCACAACTAGAGGCAATCTTATTGTATTGAACTATAAATTCCTATAGTTATTAGGGTTAATAGTGATGTTTTATTTAAATTAATTCTTCTATCAGCTTTACAAATAAGAAAGAATTCAATAACGTTATAATTGATTTTGTTGTTAGCGAGGAGAAAAATATGGACAAACAAGAAATTTTGAACAAAAAGCTTTTAACAGCAGCTGTTTCAGCTACAAAGGCAAAGGAAATTAAAGACCTTTTAAAAAATGGCGCAGAGGTGAATTGTACAAATGAATGGGGTTTTAATCCCACTATGCTTGCTTCTCAGTATAATCCCTGTGTTGTTGTGCTCAAAGCATTAATTTCTGAAGGTGGAGATTTAACGGTTACTGAACCGGAATTCAAATCTAGTATTCTTCATCTAGCTGCTCTTGGTTCTGCAAATACAAAAGTGCTTGAGACTTTAATTTCAAATGGAGTGGGATTAAACAAGAAAAATTATCTTGGTGAGACTCCTTTGATGCTGGCTGTTAATGCTAATCCGGAAACTAAAATTGCTATAGCTTTAATTAAGGCTGGTTCTAGTATTAATGAACGTGACTATCAAGGCCACAGTGCTTTAGATTTTGCACAATCTTCAAAAAGGACTTATCTTATTCAGGCCCTTAAGAAGGCCGGAGCCAATTAAAAGCGGAAAATTTTATTAGATTTGACTATAAAAAAAGTTGTCCTTTCGGGCAACTTTTTCTTTATATAAATATACTATCTTGAATAGAACTCAACAACAAGTTGGTCATTTACTTCAATAGGTACTTCATTTCTGGCTGGAAGTCTTGATAACATACCACCAAAAGCTGCTTCATCTTTTGAAATATAAGGAAGATTAAAATTGGGTGTTCCTAAAAAGTTTTTCTTAAGAATTTCATTCTTTCTTGATTTTTCTCTTAAAGTAATTTTATCGCCTACTTTAATTTCATAAGAAGGAATATCAATTTTCTTTGAGTTAACCAAAATATGACCATGATTAACAAGCTGTCTAGCTTGACGTATTGAACTTCCAATTCCTAATCTGTAAACAAAATTATCTAAACGTACTTCAAGTAATCCAACCAATGCATCACCTGTTTTAATATCTTTTTTATTAGCTTTAGCATAGTAATTCCTAAGTTGTTTCTCAAGAATACCATAATATGCTTTTAATTTCTGCTTTTCGGTTAACTGTAAGCTGTACTCAGTTGGTTTTCTTCTTTTGTATCCCTGATTTCCTGCTTTTGCCATAGCTTTTGGATGTCCACAAACGTTAGTTCCTAATCTTCTACATTCTTTAAAACGTGGATTTCTTCTTGTTGCCATTCTTATATCCTTATATAATTTATTTTCTAAAATTGGCTCATACCAACCAGTTGACTATCTAATAAATAAGACTATTTGTCAACTGTAGAAAGCCTTTTTTTTGCTATTTTTTCTACTTACTACATAGCTTTATAAAAATATAACATACCCTTAGTTTTTGTCAAGACTCTAGTGCTTAGGTATTAGCAATTCCATCTTTGTAGTTTCTAATATAGTTGAAAAGGTATTGTTGAGCAATTCCAGCATAGTCTCCAAATACGTCTTTACCATCCTTTCCTTCAAACCAATTATCCATAGCCCTTCTTATCCAAACATCAACAGGGAAACTTTCTAAACGATGAAATCCAAAGAGAAGTATGCAAGAAGAAACTTTTTTTCCAATTCCATTTATTTTCATGAGTTCTTTTTCTGCATCTTCAATTTTCATTGTGTTTATTTCTTCAAGTTTTATTTTACCTGAATAAATCTTCTCAGCTCCATCAAGTACATATTTATCACGGAATCCAAATTTTAAAGATTGAAAGTCTTCATTGTTTATTCCAAGAATTTGTTTTGGAGTTGGAAATAACAAAGTTCTTGGATTTGTAAGTTTACAAAGATTTTCAACCATTTGTTTGATTCTAGAAATATTATTGTATTGACTTAAAATAAAACTGATTAAAATCTCCCAAGGATCTTGGTTTAGTATTCTAATTCCTGGACTAAATTGGCAGGCTTTTTCCATTATGGGGGACTTCTTACTTAGTTCTTCTTTGATAGAACTATAATCTTGTTCAAGATCAAAATAATGAGCCCAGAAGGGACTTCTTTCAATAACCTTAAGATTGTTCTGACTTATTGTAAGTGTTTGATTAGAGGCTATTCCTGTCCATGTGTCATTTACTTTATCTATACAATTCCAACGGAAAGCTTGACCACAATCTAGGGTTTGTTTTAGAGAAAGGATTTTTTCTTTCATTCTTCTTTTTCCCATTTAAGTCTGTGAAGTTGACCATCTCTTTCTAAATCTGGAAAATTAAATTGTCTTAATACTTCATAAACAGCAATCGCAACTGAATTTGAAAGATTTAAAGATCTAAGTTCCTTTCTCATTGGTATTCTTATGCATTTTGCTGGGTTTTGTTTTAGAATTTCTTCAGGAATTCCAGCGCTTTCTTTTCCAAAAACCAGATAAATATCCTGATTGGTTTCTTTTGCATTATAAACTGAATCAGAGTAAACATGATGGGCTTTTGTTGTTAGAAAGAAAAGATTGTCTTTTTCATGTTTTTTCATGAAATCAGCAATACTTTCATATTCTACCAAATTAACTAATGGCCAATAATCAAGGCCAGCTCTTCTAATATATTTTTGATCGAGGCTAAATCCTAAAGGTCCTACAAGGTGTAAGGTAGCTCCTACAACAGCACAAGTTCTAGCAATATTTCCTGTGTTTGGTGGTATTTCCGGTTCAAATAAAACTATGTGTAAATTCATGGTTTTATAATTTCATTTTTTTTTTAATAATTCAAGAGAATAGTAGAAAATAAAAAATAGTAATGCTATAAATATTTAAAAAGGATGTGTGTTCGATGGAGAAATTCTCAATTTATGTAATAAGTTTTTTTATATATTGTGTATTTGGGTATATTTGTGAAGTAATTTATTGTGGAATTCCAGCAAAAAGATTTATTAACAGAGGTTTTTTGCATGGTCCTTATTTGCCAATATATGGGTTCGGTGGGCTTTCTATTCAAATTTTAAGTAAATTAATTAGTACTTCAGGAAAAGATTCCAATATATTTATTGTGTTTTTTGGTGGAATGTTATTAGCATCTATTATCGAATATATTGGTTCTTTTCTTCTAGAAAAAGTCTTTGGAATAAAGCTCTGGGATTATAGCAAGCATAAATTTAATCTAAACGGAAGAATTTGTTTACTCAATTCATCTTTGTTTGGAGGTCTTTCAGTTGTTGCTGTTTTTTATTTAATGCCAGTACTTTCAAAACTTCATAATTTATCCATTTTTAATCTTTCTTCTGATAGAAAGGTTTTAATTGCTGAAATAATTCTTGTTGTAATGGGTAGTGATTTTGCTTCTTCTATTATTTCAATGAATGAGTTCAAACGAAATATTCAAAAGGTTAGGTATCTTGTAAAAGAAATGCCAGAAAGGCTTCAACTTGCAACTGATGGAACAACTCGAAAAATGCTTAAGAGTAGACTTTTAGAGGAAATTGATGAATTGCGAATGGAAGTTGGAAGTCGAAGTAATAGAATTTTAAAAGCTTTCCCTTCAATGACAAGTAAATTCGATGAATCAAAAGTCCAGTTGGAACTTTTGAAAATGAATCTTGAAAGTCTTAGAGAAAGAGGAAATAAAATCAGTAGGGAAAGACTTGAAAAGATTAAACAGAAAATTACAAAATAAGGTTAATCTTTAAAAGCCTTAATAATAATTTGGTAAAGATTTTCTACTAGTTCATTTTGTTTCTCATTATTCAAAAAGGTAACAGTTTGGGTTTTACTATCTCCAAAACTAACCCCTGAAGCAGGATTTATCGAAAATGCAATAGCCGCTGTTTTTATTCCAAGTTCTCCTGCTAGAATTATTTCACTTGCTGCTGTCATTCCAACAACATCTGCTCCTATAGTTTTAAAGAAACTTATTTCTTTTGGAGTTTCAAGTCGAGGTCCATTAGTTTGGATATAAGTACAACTTTTACATTGGGGTTTTAGATTAGATTCCATGCCTATTTGATAAATTTTATTGCTTAATTCTTTATCTAAAGGTTGGCTGAAGTCGGTATGAACAACATTTTCATTATGAAAGGTAAGGTTTCTACCAGAAAAATCAATAAAGTCATCAATTATTCCCCAATTTCCAGGAAGAATTGTATCATTAATTGAGCCCACAGCGTAAAGCCCAATTATTCTTGAAACTTTAAGTTGTTCTAAACAGGCTAACTCTGCTTTATAATTAATTTTGTCTGGGGGAATTTTATGAGAAGCTTTATGCCTAGGTATGAAGACGAGATTATCTAAAATATAAGCATCAACTTCACCAAATCCAGTTATTAATTTTCTTGGTTCAAAATTTTCAATTAGGTTTTCTGTTCCTGTACCACCAATTATTGCATCCATAATTTTACTCCTTCTTTATATTATCTCATTTGGTGTGATAAGTGAAGTCACAAGACTTCCATCAATAACATCAAAGGCAGGGTAGTCCATACCTAAATGCGGAAAAGTTGTTTTCATAGTAGAAAGAATAGTCAATTCTTCACCACTTCGTCTTTCAATAATAAAATCTGGTTTACAATAATCTGGAGAAAGACTAAAAGCATAATAAGGTTTATGAAAATAATTACAAATTATTGCATTTGAAAGGGTTCCAATTTTATTGATTATTGTTTTATCACTGAAAGCTCGATCACTAGCGGTCATATAAAGGTCAATACTGCCCATCATACTGGCAGAAAGATTATCTGTTATTACCTTTACTTCGATTCCCATTTCTTCAAGACTTGGGGCAGTAAGTCTTGCTCCTTGAAGATAGGGACGAGTTTCACTACAAAGTACTTTGATTTTCTTTCCTTCGTTTCTTGCTTTAACACAAGAAAGAATGAGAGAGTGTTCTGCAAAGCAGGTAGTAAGAATTGTTTGACCATCTTTTATTAAAGAGTTTCCATATTCGCCCATTTTTTGATATTTTATGTCAAAAGAATCAAAAGTTTTTTCAATATTTTGATTTAAAGTCTCAAGATTGCTATCTTGAAAGAGTTTTTCGAAGGTTTTTTTTAAGGTTGTATTTGTAGGTCTTGCTTGGCTTATTGCTTTAGCATCTTTCTTTATCTTTGCAAGACTACAATTTCTCTTTAAATCAAGTTGAAGATAGCGTAAGCCTACTTCAAGCGGACCACCACCTTGGGTAACCATTTTTTTAAGGGCATCTACTACTTCTAAAACATTCTCACATTTTACAAAAGTTTTTTCAAAAGGAAAGGCTTTTCGATTACCTATATAAAGGGAATTGTTTTCAATGTGGGCTATATTAAAATGTTTGAGAATATAAGGTAACTCAAGTTCCATTATTTATCCTTTATAGTGAAAACAACCCTTTTAACACTTTCGTTCTCTTTTTCTACTGCTATTCCGTTTCTATAAGGCTCACCTGGAAAAAAGATGGCAAATCGTCCAGGAATGGCTGTAAAGGCTGCTATTGGGTCTCCATCTAAAGTCATTAAATCTGTTTTTGAATCATACTTTATTTGTCTTTCTTGATTTTCTCTCCAAGCTAAACTCATCAAATCTTGACCAGATAGAACAATTTCCAAAACAGTTGTATTTTTATGACAAATAAAGGGTTTTGCTTCCCCACTAGTATCAAATTCTGTAATAAGATAGCTTACATTTTCCTCTGGTGTGGTATAAAAACCAGGTTTTTCTCTATAAATATCACCTCGGTCTAAAACGTCAGTAATAGTCTTTATTTCTGGAACTAATTTAATATAAAGTTCTAGATTTTCTAATGTATCGAATACCATTTTCTTCTCCTTAATGGTGTGTAACTGGTTATAATAAAGTATATATAAAAATTTCCTAATTGGAAATAGTTTTTTTCTAGGTTTGCTTTAATGTTGGATTCTTAAATTTATGTTATAATACACAAAACGTAAAAAAGTCAGGAAGAATTAATGGAATTAGATGAATTAAGACAGAGATGTGAAGCCTGTCAGGGTTGCAAGCTTTGCCAAACGCGTACAAAAGTAGTATTTGGTGAGGGAAATGAAAAGTCTGACATAATGTTTATTGGTGAGGGTCCTGGAAGAAATGAGGATTTGACTGGAAATGTTTTTGTGGGGCCTGCTGGGCAATTATTAGATAAGATGTTAAATTCTATACATCTAGACAGGAAAGATATTTACATTACAAATATTGTAAAATGTAGACCTCCTAAAAACAGAGATCCAGCAGAAGAAGAAAAAAAAGCTTGTATCGGATACCTTAGAGGTCAATTTAGCCTCATAAAACCAAAGATTCTTGTTTGTCTAGGAAGAGTTGCTGCCACTACTATTATTGATAATGATTTTAGAATAACTAAACAAAGAGGGCAGTGGTACAATAGAAAAGGAATTTGGATAATTGCAACTTATCATCCAGCAGCTCTTTTAAGAGACCCATCAAAGAAAAAAGAAAGTTGGGAAGATCTTAAAATGATTCGATCAAAGGTGGATGAAATTAGTAAAAAAGAGACCCAAGGCCAACTTAATTATCAATAAAGCTTAAAATTTGTTTAGCTGAAATTCCTCTTGATAAGGTTTTTTAAAAAAGCATTTCCTTCTACTTAGTTTAACTACTAAAAAGCTATTTTTATATTTTCCTTCTAATTTAATATAACTTTAGAAGGGGAAAAAAATGGAAAAGAAAAGTGCTATGCTTATTATGTATTTTAATGAAAATTTAAAATGGAATATTGATTGGAAATCTTTAAAGAAATTTGGATTTTCAAATAAGATTGAAAAAGAAGGATATACAGTTTGTGCTTCTTTGGATGAGTTAAAATTGATAAAGGTTTCTTCTCAATCTCTTTTGGTTCAATTTTTAATGATTCCTTCTTTAAATTATTTTTTTGAAGAACTTCAGTTTATTTCTTGTGAATTTCTGAAAACTAAAATCATAGAAAAATTGAAAGGCTTTAAATTAGTTTATGTCGATTTTCTAGGAACAAGGTTGTTGCAAACAATTCAAAATGATATTAAAGGTTACCAAGGGGAAGAGATGAATCCAGATTTTATTCATAGTAACATAACTGGAAAGTTATTTGAAATAAAGGGTAATAGACGATTACCCCAAGAATTTGTGCGTTATGAAATACCTGATAGATTTAATAGAAGATATGTTGATCCTACTTGGGTTTATAGAATTTCGGGTAATTTTGAAGTAAAAAGAAAAGTTGATAGTAGATTACTTCTTTCAGCTTTTAAAGAAATTTCACATCGATTTGAAGAAATATTTAATAATTATTCCGGGATAAATAAAGCTCAAAGTCTTTATTTGCTAAAAAATAACAAATTTTACCTATAAATGAAATAATTTCTTAATCTTATTGTATCATTTTAATTTTTTTGTTCCTCTGGAAGATAATAAAAAATTATTAAAAGGGTTTATTGACTTGCAAATAAAATAATATTATAACATTATATTATTTGAATGAAGTAAAGAAAAATCTAATTTTTAATAAAAGTTAAATGTATTAGCGATTTCTTAAATAATATTTCGGTATAGACCAATAGGAAAGATAATTGTTTTATGAGTTGTTTAAATATCTTTCAAATAAACCCAACAGGAGAATGAAAATATGGAAGTAGATTATAAGAAACTTTTTAAAAATTGTTTATGTGTAATAGAAGAGAAAGATGGATATGTTGTGCCAGTTAGACTTTCTAAAAAACAATTAGCAGCTTTCAATAAAGTAAGTTCTAAAAATATAATCAATGGAAATTTTACTTCGGGGACTTGCATTGAATTTTTTAGTTCTTCTTTTTCCTTTTCCTTTGATGTAATAACAGGAAATTATAACCAATTTTATGCAAATTTTGATATTTTCCTAAACGGAAATTATGTTAATAGTGTTATCTTTAATAATGAACATGAGAAAAAATTTCATTTTGTTTTTTCTACAGAAGTAGAAAATAAGAAAAAATTTACGGTTTATTTTCCTCATGGTACTGATGCTAGGATAAAGAATTTTGAAATAAAAGATATTGAATATATAGAAACCAAAAAGAAATTGCTTTTAAGCTTTGGGGATTCTATTACACAGGGGTATGTTTCAAAGTTTCCTCGATTTACCTATCCTGTTATGCTGTCGATGAAATTGAATATGGATTTACTTAATCAAGGTATGGATGGATATACCTTTGAAAGTGAAACAATAGATGAAAATTTAAAAATTAATCCTAGCATTATTACAGTTGCTTTTGGAACAAATGATTGGGAACTGTGTGATTCCATGGATTTTATTAAAAATAAGATTAATTTATTTTTTAATAAGTTGAGTAGAGTATATCCGAATGTTTTAGTTTTTGTTATTACACCAATTTGGAGGCAGGATTATAAGGTAGTTCGTAAAAGTGGGACTTTAGCTAATGTTACAAGTGCTATTGTTGATTCTGCCAATAAATACAATAATTTTAATATAATTGATGGTATGAAATTAGTCCCTCATGACAAGAACTTATTTGGCCCTGATGTTTTGCACCCCACAGAAGAAGGATTTAAAATTTATACGGAAAATCTTTTTAACCAAATAAAACAGTTTGTTTAGTTAGTTGAATTTTAATTTTTTTTCTAAAAAAATACTTCCAAAGTAATCATGTGTTAACTTTGGAAGTATTTTATCATAAAAGATCTAGCTTTTAATTATTAATTGTCTAATCTGCAGGTCCCATATCAATACAGTTACATGGGCAACCTTCAACACATTCACTACAACCAGTACATTTGTCATTATCTACAATGGCTACACCGTTTATTACATGAATAGCATCATGTTGGCAGGTTCTTTCACATTTTTTGCAGCCAATACAAGCTGAAGAGCAGGAAGCTCTTGCTACTCTAGCTACATTTGTGTTTTTACATCTAACAATAGCATTTTTTGCATAAGGCATTAATTCAAGAATTGAACGTGGGCATACTGGAATACATGTTCCACACCCAGTACATAATTCATTGTTTACTTTTGCTAAACCTTTTTCAATTGATAAAGCACCAAAAGGACAGGCCTTAACACAGTCTCCAAGACCAACACAAGAAAATTCACAAAGTTTTGGACCACCAGCCATTGAACTAGCTAGTAAACAGCTTTTTAATCCATCATAGGTGTATCTTGGTTTAGCAATTCCATCACATCCATGACAAAGAACAACTGCTACTTTTTTTTGGGTTGGTGTAACATCAATTCCCATAATTTTTCCAATTTCTTTTAGCTTTTCATCTGGAGCAGATACGCATAAAGCAGGATCAGCTTTACCCTCTAAAACTGCTTGAGCAAAAGCTTCACATCCAGCATATCCACAGCCTCCACAGTTTGCTCCACCCAGACACTCAGTAATTTGTTCAATCCTAGGGTCAGTTTTTACATTTAACTTTTTATAAGCTAAAGATAAAAGAAGACCACAGATTGTACCAAGAACTCCGAGTGAAAGAGCAGTATATAAAATACTCATAATTTATACTCCTTATATTCCTGCAAAACCCATAAATCCGATTGCCATAAGACAAGCGGAAACAAGGCTAATTGGAAATCCCTTCATACTTTCAGGTATGTTAGAATTTTCAAGTCTTTCACGAACACCGGCCATAAGAACAATTGCCAGTGTGAAACCTAGAGCTCCAAAGAAACCATTCATTACTGAATAAAGTAAATTATAGCTTTCGTTAATGTTAATTACTGTTACACCAAGTACAGCACAGTTGGTGGTAATCAACGGAAGGTAGATTCCAAATGAAGGGTACAAGGCAGGAAAGAATTTTTTAATTGCCATTTCCAAAAACTGAACCAAAGTTGCAATGACCAAAATAAAGGAAATTGTACTCATGAATTCAATTTTCAAGGTGACTAATACTCCATAGTAAATAAAGTAAGTAAACAAAGAAGCAAAAGTCATTACAAAAGTAACAGCAACTCCCATTCCAAAAGCGGTACTTACTTGTTTTGATACTCCAAGGAAAGGACATACACCTAAGAATCTTGAAAAGATAAAGTTATTTGTTATAACACAGGCAACAAAGAAGGAAAGAATATTAATCTCACTCATTATTTATCCCCCTTTTTATTTTTCTTTTTATTTGTAATTGCATTAATTATTCCTAAAAGAAGACCATAAGTTAAAAATCCTCCAGCAGGAACAGTAACAAGTTTCATTGGATCATAAGAAGCGCCTAAAATTGTTACTCCGAAAATTGTTCCAGCACCAATGAGTTCACGAATAGTTCCCATTAATGTAAGAGAAAGTGTAAAACCAAGTCCCATACCAAGGCCATCAGTCAAGGATGCCAAAGGGGCATTCTTACTTGCAAAGGCCTCTGCTCTTGCAAGAATGATACAGTTTACAACTATCAAGGGAATAAAAACTCCCAAAGCATCATTTAAATCCGGTAAATAGGCTTTTAAAAGCATTTGAACAATTGTTACAAACATACAAATAATTACAATAAAACTTGGAATTCTTACTTTTTTTGGAATAAAATTTCTTAAGCTAGAAATAACCAAATTAGATCCCATGAGAACTATAGTAGCAGCAATTCCCATTCCAACACCATTTGAGGCAGAAGTGGTAACTGCGAGAGTTGGACAGGTTCCAAGTACAAGCCTGAAGGTAGGATTTTCATCTAAAATACCATTCAGGAAAATACCTTTAAGATTTTTTTTACTCATGTTTTTCTCCTTTTGAATGACCATAGACTCTTTCTCTGCAGTATTTATCAATTAATCCAGTAACTACATTCATGAGAATGATAGCAAAGGTTACACCCTCTGGATAATTACCAAAAACTCTAATTATTACTACAAGAAGGCCGATTCCTACAGAATAGATATATTGACCAGCAGCCGTCATTGGGCTAGTTACATAATCAGTTGCCATAAATACAGCCCCAAACATAATTCCTCCAGCTAAAACTGCATATAAAGGGTCACTTCCAAAAATAAAAGAGAAAAATGCAGTAGAAGCAAGAGTAACTACTGGAATTCTCCACTTTATAGTTCTTGTTATTAGTAAAAAGGCAAGACCCAAAAGAATCATTATTTTACTTGTTTCACCCATGGTTCCTGGAATATTCCCAAATAAAAGAGTTGTATAATCTGCTGAGTTAGTAGCCAGTGGAGTTGCACTAGTAACCGCATCAGCTGCAGCAAATCCCGTTGGAGTTGTGAAAGTAGTCATGATGGAAGCCCAAGAGACAACCAACATTCCACGAGCACCCAAAGCTGGGTTGATAAAGTTTCCACCTAGTCCCCCAAATAGTTGCTTAACTATGATTATTGCAAAAGCGCTTCCTATTAAAGCAATCCACCAAGGAGCGGAAGAAGGAATATTCAAAGCAAGAAGCAATCCAGTTAAAAAAGCAGAGCCATCGTTTATTGTTACTTTCTTATGGCTTAGTTTTTCAAAAATAAACTCGCTTAATACTGCTGAAGCAATTGAAACTAAAATTAGTATTATGGCATTTAGTCCAAAAAAGTAAATGCTTGCCATTGTACATGGAATTAAAGCAATTATAACATTCCTCATCAAAGAACTTGTTGTATCAGAACTTTTGATATGAGGGGCTGTTGACATTCTTAGATTCATTTTTTAACCTCCTTTTTCATTATTTCACGGGTATTCTTTATTGAAACTGTAATCCAACGTTTGCTTGGGCATACATAGGAGCAGGTTCCGCAAAAACAACAATCCATAATATTATTAAGTTTTGCTTCTTCAATTTTTCCAGCATCACAAAGATTTTTCAAAAGGTATGGATCTAATCTTAATGGACAGGCTTCAACACAACGACCACATCTTATACAAGGTTCTTCTGCTAAGGATATTGATTTTGCTGTTGGATAAATTACAAAACCACTTGTAGCTTTAAGTACTGGAATATCTTCATTAGGACAACTTAATCCTGTCATTCCACCGCCAGATACTATTTTTCCAACTTCACCAGAATAACCACCACATTCTCCGACCATGTCGGCAAGAATGGTTCCAATTCTAACTTTTAAGTTACCTGGGTTATTTACAATTCCAGTTACTGTGGTAATTCTATCAATCAAAGGTCTTCCTTCAAAAATTGCATCCCTTATTGCTTTACAAGTTCCGACATTAAGTACAATTGTATTTGCATCAATTGGAAGTTTTCCAGTAGGAACTTCTTTTCCAGTAATTACTTGAATAAGCTGTTTTTCACCACCTTGAGGATATTTAGTTTTTAAAACAACTACCTCAATATTAGTTGATTTTGCAGCATTTTTAATTTTCTTAATGGCTTCTGGCTTATTGCTTTCGATAGCAATGACACCACGGGTAACATTCATTGCCTTTAAAACAATTAAAAGGCCATTTACTACTTTTTCAGGTTCTTCAATCATCAAACGATTATCTGCAGTTAAAAAGGTTTCACATTCACATCCATTGGCAATAATAGTATCACAATGTTGCCCTTCACGAACGGAAAGTTTTATGTGGGTAGGGAAACTTGCACCTCCCATACCTGCAATTCCTGCATTTTTTATAGCTGGAATTATTTCTTTAGGATCAATTTCTTCAATTGTTGATCCAAGAGGTTTTGTTTCGACCCATTCGTCTTTAAAATCATTTTGGATTGTAATACAAGTTACCTGTCCCGGCGAAAGAAGACTTTTCTGGTCGATGCTTATTACGGTTCCTGAAACACTGGCATGTACAGGAAGCCCAAGACCTCCTTGAGGTTCCCCTATGACTTGGCCTACTTTTACATAGTCACCTTTGTTTACACAAGGCTTGCTTGGCGCTCCAATATGCATGCTCATAGGAATAATAACCGTATCGGAAATAAACTCCTTTGTTGAGACATCCTTTGAAGCTGTTTTTCCACCTTTTTCACGTGCTAAAGGATGAATTCCACCTTTAAACGTTTTATATTGCATAAAAAACTCCTTGAATTTCCATTTTTATTAAATTCCTGCTTTTTTAATCATGTAATCAACACAAATATTTACAGCTTTAGTTACTGCTGTAGATGAAATCGTTGCGCTACTTACTGCGTTTATATTTTCTTTTACTACTAATGGAGTGGTAAGTCCTACAAATTGTGAAGTAAATTCAGGTTCTTTTGTTTTTGACCCTAAGCCAGCTGTTTCAGAAAAATTTGGTCCGCCAACAGAAATTCCGGTTATTTTTCCAGTTGTATCCATTCCTACAATTACTTCAATCTCTCCACCGTAACCTTGAACTGTGGTTTGACTAGTATAACCTATTGTCTTATCATCAAGTAGAGCTAAATAATAATTATCAATTGAACTGTCATCTACTTCTTGTTGCTTAAAATCATTAGCTTCAGGAAAAACAACTATTCTGGATTCATTTGCAGCTTTCATAGCTACTTGTGCGATTTTATCTCTTGTTATGTAATCTGTTAAACCCAATAATAATCCTGCTATTAGAGTAATTATTAGAAGGGCAATCCATGCTGGCATTTTCTTTTCCACGGGTAACTCCTTAAAAATTTTAAAAAAACTTCAACAATTTTGTATTGTCTAATTCTTAAACTTTTTTTTCAAGGTCTATATAGTACAAATTTTATTCTTTTTATCTTTTTAGACTCATAAAAAGTCTAATATTAATTTTAACAATAGAAAATTTTATAAGTTGGTAAAAAGTTGACAAACAAAAGCTAATGTTTGATAATAAAACTAACAGGTATTACAGACCGCAGGTATCCAGCCTGAAGCTAAGCAACTTGTATATTTTTATAAGTGGAGGTTTGTCTCTTGTACTCTTTTTATGTAAATTCTCATTTAATTAAAACAGACCAAGACAAAAAGTTATTGCATTTTTTAAGGGAAAATCTTGGGCTTTATGGAACTAAAGACGGCTGTGATGAAGGTTCTTGTGGTTCTTGTACCGTAATTATTGATGATAAAGCTATGAAAAGCTGTATTGTTAAAACTTCAAAACTTGAAGGAGCTCATGTTACTACAATTGAAGGTCTTTCCTTAAGAGAGCAAGCTGTTTACGGATATTGCTTTGCCAAAGAAGGGGCGGTTCAATGTGGGTTTTGTACTCCTGGTATGATAATGTCAGCAAAGGCACTTCTTAAAAAAAATCTCAATCCAAGTCTAGAGGAAATTCAATTTGCCCTAAGAGGAAATATTTGCCGATGTACAGGATACAAAAAAATAGAAAAAGCAATTCTTGAAGTTGCTAGATATCTAAGGGAAAATCTTCCTACTCCAGATATTAATCAAGTTCCTCGTCTTAACATGCCTTACATAAGACCTGATGCAATTCCAAAGGCTATGGGTAGGGGAGAGTTTGCCGATGATATTCACCTTGAAGGTATGCTTCATTTAAGAGTCCTTCGGTCAGCTTATCCAAGGGCAAAAATAGTAAAACTTGATTTAACTAAGGCAAAAGGCCATCCTGATTGTGTAGAGATTCTTACTTCTAAAGATGTTCCACAAAACATACTAGGTCACATTGTTCATGACTGGGATGTAATGATTTCAGTTGG